>OGOY01003541.1_pt1 | contig 11805 bp, 8 predicted proteins | sample 1552811 | NCBI WGS metagenome assembly OGOY01 (sample SAMEA2580132, study PRJEB22360) | human gut metagenome | biome: human gut; feature: human-associated habitat; material: faeces | place: Denmark | collected 2008/2010 | reverse complement strand
TTGCGCCGCCTGTCATGCCCGTGAGGACTTCCAAACGGTTTATAATGAGCAAGGCGAGACGATTCTTGACAAAAACGCCTCTGACTACGAGATGGAATGGTCCAATTGCACCAATTGCCACGTAGGCGATCCTGGCGAAGGTAAAGTAGAGGGTGGCAACGCCTATGGTGATGCTACTTCCGTGAGTGCCAAGGCATTGTTCCCCGAGGAGGACTATGTATGCGGTCAGTGCCACGCCATGTTCCCCGGCGCGGCCTATCTTGAGGATGCGAACAAGGGTATCGATCAATACAAGTATGGCTTCGAGCCTGAAGAGATGCTTCGTGCCATGAAAGAGTATTACGAGGCGAATCCAGTTACTGAAACAACGATTTGCGCCGGCATGGTAGGGGTTCCCATGCTTGATCCCGAAATTGATACGATGCTGTACCTCACGGACGCTTGCACCGAATTGGAGCTCTTCCAGGACGGCAACCATCAGAAGATGGGCCTCACCTGCACGGACTGCCATATGCCCCAGACCGAGGCCGCCGATGGCGCCACCTACACGCACCACAACATGACGCAATCGCCGCTTGAGAACCCGGCCGCGCTGGAAAAGTGCCTCACGTGCCACAAGAGCCAGGGCGTTGAAGATGCTGACGCCATGGTTACGTTCGTCAAGGGCAAGATGGACGAACTCGCGCAGATTCAGCAGGCTACCAAGACCAAGCTGGACGAGTTCCATGCTAAGCTGGCCGAGGTTGTGGCCGCTGGCAACGCCGATGAGACAAAGCTGCAGGCCGCCAAGGATGCTTACAATCTCGCTAACGTGTACTTCCTGTACCAGGGCACCGCGATGCGTCCCACCGACGGTTCCATGGCCGCCATGAACTTTAGCAAGAGCGTTGAGCAACTACAGAAGGCCGACGATGCCATTGCCGAGGGCATGGCTCAGATCGCCTAGCTTTTGCTAGGGGCGCGTGAAGCACGTAGCTGAAAGACAAACTGCTCCTTTCCCGAAGGGCCGCCGCAATGGCGGTCCTTCGGCGTCTTTCGCATTCGGATTGGGTGTGAGGCTGGTTCTTAAGCCTTGCCGGTGGCGTCCTTCAAAAGGTCGGCGAGCTCGGCGTCGGTGAGGTCGTAGTGGTACATGGTGTGGAAGTACGCGCGGGTCACGTCCTCGATGGAGTCGTCGAAGGCATCGGGGTACAGAAGGCGCGGCAGCCACTGCAGGCCCATGAGCTGGTTGACGGTGGGCGGGTTGTTCAGCCAGCAGTAGGGCACGTTGGGTACCTGGTAGTAGTTGCCGGAGTCGATGGCGGCAATGCCGGCCCATGCCGGGTCGTCGTCCACAGTGTCGTAAATGCTGTCCGCCTGGAAGACGATGAGATCAGGGTTCCACAGCGCGATCTGCTCGAGGCTGATCTCGTTGCCGTTGCCCTTGCCGGACACGTCGTCAACCACGACCACGTTGTCGGCCACCATGTCCACCACAGCCGCCTGGAACGAAGTCTTGGCGATGGCGTTCAGGCCGTTGTCGCCCAGCAGGTAGGCCATGCGCACGCGCTCGTTTTCGGGAATGTTCTCCATGGTGGTGACCGTCTTGTTGTACACGTCGGTGCAGTAGGTGGACAGCTCGCTGCCGCGCTCCTCCATGCCCAGAAGCTCGCCGAGGCGCTCATAGGCCGCGCCGTAATCGGACAGCTTCGCCTCGATGAAGATGACCGGAATGCCCAGCTGCTCCTGAAGCGCGTCCAAGTCCTCCTTGGCGCCCTTCTTCGCCTCGCCGGTGTCGATGATGACCTGGGGCGCGGCGGCGGCCACGGCCTCGCGGTTCAGGTCGTCCTTGGCGCCGAGCACCGCGCCGAACACCGGGTAGTCGGCGAATTTCTCACCGAAGATCTTCAGCTGGTCGTCGTTGAGCTCCTGGGCCAGGCCCACCATCTTGTCCGGGGCCATGGTGAGCAGCACCTGCTGGGCCGTGAAGCCCGACGGGCAGATCTTGTCGATCTGGGCCGGCAGCTCCACGGTGCGCCCGAGGTCGTCGGTGAAGGTGATGGCGCCGCTTTCGGCCTCGGTAGCGGCCTGGGCGTCGGCGTTCGCCTCCTGCTCGGTGGCCGGTGCAGTGGGCTCGGCCGCTCCATTACCCTCACTGTTGGCGCATCCGGCGAGCCCCAGGGCCAAGCAAGTGGACAGGGCGAGCGCTCCAGCCAGAGCCGCGATGCGCCGTTTGTTCCTCGTCGGTTTCAGCATTCGTTTTCCTTTCCTTCCAAGGGGTGCCAGGTTCTACTGGCGTTCTATCTCGCGTACGGGCACGCAGACGCGCACCTTGTCGCCATAAAGGGAATTGACCTCCACCTCGATGCCGTACAGCTCGCTGATGAGCTCGGAGGTGATGACTTCGCGGGGGTCGCCGAACGCCGCAAGGGCGCCTTCGGAAAGCACCATGGTGGCATCGGAATAGAGAAAGGCGTGGTCGGGGTTGTGGGTCGATTGCACGATGGAGAGCCCCTCGCGGGCCAGCTGCCGCACGCAGGACAGCACGCGCATGGTGTTGCCGTAATCAAGCGCGCTCGTGGGCTCGTCCATGATGATGGTCTGGGCGTTTTGCGCGAGCGCCCGAGCGATGAGCACGAGCTGCTGCTCGCCGCCGGATATCTGCGTGTAGGTGCGATGGGCCAAGTGCTCGATGCCGATGCGGGCCAGCGCCTCGTGGGCTCGCTGCAGCTGGGCCTCGCCGGGCGTGGCGAGCATCTTCAGGTCGTTGCCCGTGGCCATGAGTACCACGTCGACCACTTCGTAGTCGTACACCGGCGCGTGCGACTGGGGAATGTAGGAGATCTCGCGAGCGCGCTCCCGCACCGAAAGCGCGCGCAGATCCTTCCCGTTCACCAGAATCGTGCCGCTATAGTGCGGGGAAAGCCCCAGGATACAGCGGAACAAGGTGGACTTGCCCACGCCGTTGGGCCCGAGCACGTTCACGAGGCACCCGTCGGGAATGGAAAACGAAAGGTCGTGCAAGATCTCGCGGCTTCCGTAGGAGAAGCTCAAGTTGGTCACATCGATGCTCATAGCTTCTTCTTCCGCGTTATGAGGTACAGGAAGAACGGCGCGCCCACGAAAGCGGTGAGGATGCCGATGGGGATTTCGGCGGTGGTGGCCAAGCGGGCGACGTCGTCCACGATGAGCAGGAAGCTGGCGCCCATGAGCATGGATGCGGGAATGAGGCGGCGATAGTCGGCGCCGACGAGCATGCGGCACAGATGCGGAATGACGAGGCCCACCCAGCCGATCATGCCGGTGACGCAGACGCTCGCGGCGGTGACGAGCGTGGCGGCGATGATGACGACGATGCGGGTGCGTCGGGCGTTCACGCCCATGGTGGCGGCCTCGTCGTCGCCCATGGTGAGGATGTTGATGCGCCAGCGCAGGGCGAACAGCGTAGCGCAGCCGATAAGCATGATGGGGAACACCATGCCGATGTCGCGCATGTTCGCGCCGGTGAGTGAGCCCATGAGCCAGTAGGTGATGTCGGCCAGCTCGTCAGTGGGGTCGGCCACCAGTTTGGCGTAGGAGACGCCGGCTTGGAACAGTGACGACACCATGACACCGGCGAGCACGACCACCATCATGTGGTTGCCGCGGGCTCGCGTGCTGATAAGCAGCACCAATAACACGGTGATCAGGGAGAATCCGAAGGCGAAGAGGGATGTTGTGAAAGAGCTCACGCCGAGAAGAATAGCCACGGCCGCGCCGAACGCGGCGCCCTGGCTTGCGCCCAAAATGTCGGGGGAGACGAGCGGGTTTTGGAAGGTGCCCTGGTAGGCGGCGCCGGCGCAGGCCAGGCAGCATCCCACCATGAGGGCCAGCAAAATGCGCGGCAGCCGCACGTTGAAGAAGAGCGTCACCTGCTGTTCGGTCCAGATGGGGTCAAGCGGGACGATCTGGTTGACGAGCATGGCCACAGCTTGAGCCGGATCGATGGGGTAGCGGCCCAGCAAAAGGGAGATCGCGGTCGCGCCAATGAGGATGAGGGCAAGGGCCAGCACGACAAATCGAGCCCTCCGAGAGGCGGCCGAATGAAGCATGGGTTTTACAGTGCTCGTTTGCATGGCATCTATTATATTCTCAGTCATGAATGATTTACAAGAGAGAATTATTCATGAAGTAAAATGATTTACAAGAGAGAACAATTCGGTAGGATGAGTACTGAGCAAAAGCGCCCGGAATGTCGGGTCGCTATCATCTGAGAAAGGACGAAAGCCATGGGTTGCGCCGAGAAAGACTGCTGCACGAAGGGGGTTGCGACGGGGGCCATTGCGTTTCCCGGCACAAACGAGCCGAATACGCCCTGGAAGCTGTACAACCACCTGATCGCCGGCATTCCCGAGGACGTCGTGGTGCGCGACTATTGTCTGGGTACCCACTGGTCCTACGTGGAAGCCGACAGTGGCATGGGGGTGAGCTTCACCACCACCGGCGGCGCGCGTCGTGGCTACACGGGCGACCTGAGAGGGATGTCCCTGCGCGAGGTGGCGGAGCTTTCTAAGTCCTGGTGCTTCGAGGAGGCGAGCCTGGGCGTGGCGGCGCTGAACGCCTGGTACTCCCAGCGGTCGCTGCTGGATCCGTTGGGGTGCACCTACGATGCGGCGGTGGAGGTACCCGACGGCACCATCCGGAAGATGGACGCTTTCGAAATGTACCGTCCGCAGATCAGCGCTGCCGGCGGGGATGCGCGTGTGGTCGTGGTGGGGCACTTTCCCCATGTGGAGCGCATCGAGGAGTACGCGCGTCTGACGGTGCTGGAGCGCAAGTGCTCTCAGGCCGGCGACGTGCCCGACCCGGCTTGCGAGTACGTGATCCCCGGCGCCGACTATCTGTTCATGACCGGCGTGACCCTCATCAACAAGACGGCCCCGCGCCTGCTGGATTTAGCGGCGAACGCCACGACGGTGTTCGTGGGGCCCAGTGTGGTCATGGCGCCGTTTCTTTTCCGCTGGGGCGTGGACATGCTGGCCGGCAGCGTGGTGGCCGACCCCGACAAGGCTCGCTTCGTCGTGGATACGCTGGTGGTATGCACGATGACAGCCCTCGGAATTCTCTGCGCGGGCCCTGAAATCTGGCAGTCCGGCCTGGAGGCGGAGGCGCTGACCATGGCCGCCCTGCGCAATCCGGAGGCATAGGTGCTGTTTCTTCTCACGGGCGAGGTGCAAATAGGAAAGACGCGCTGGCTGGAATCGCTGGTGGCGGAGCTGGGCGCTTTCGGGGTGCCCTGCGCCGGCGTGCTTGCTCCCGGGCAGTGGGTGCCCTCGACGGGGCCGCACGCCGATGCGAACGGCTTCGAGAAGCTGGGCATCGCCAACGTTCTTCTGCCCGGGGGCGAGCGCGTTCCCTTCGCCCGGCGAGGCGACTTGGCCCGGGCCGACGGCACCTTCGACGAAGAGAGCCAAGCGGCGAAGGCGGAGCTGGCCTGGCACATCGACGACGCTGCTATCGACCGCGTGAACGCCCACTTCGACGAGATCACCGCGCACGCCAGCGCGGCTGCGCCCGTCGGTGCCAAACCGCATTCCGAGCGGAGTGCCGAAGGTGCAGAGTCGAAGGATCCCTCCCGCGCTCCCGGCCTCCTCATCGTGGACGAGCTGGGCCGCTTGGAAATCTGGCGTGGTGGCGGCCTTACCTCGGCCATGGCCCTGCTTGCCCAGGGCCCAACGCCGGTCTTCCCCCATGCGTTGGCCGTCGTGCGCGATTATCTGCTCGACGACACCGAGGCCCTCCTTGCCGAAGCGTGGCCTGACCGCTGCCGCATTTCTCCCGATGATACAGGTCGAGCCGTTATCCTGTCCGCCTGTGAGTTTGGGGCGTAAGGGACAGCGGCTCGACAAGACGGGTTTTGGTCGAGATGGCTACTGGGCAGCCAGATTCTGAGCAATCATTCGTGCGAAAGTTACTGTCCTGCCGCAAGCGTTGCCGGTCGACAGGTTCGGATAAGTCATGGAATAGTATCCTCCAGAATCGTTGCCTGTGACATACAGGCCTTCAATGGCGCTTCCATCTTCGCGCAGTGCTTGACCTTGGGTGTTTATCACGATACCGTCCATGGTGCATAGCAAAGCGCCTGTGGTACGTACGCCGAAGAAGGGAGGTTTGCGTACAGGGGAAAGCCGGAATGGTTCCTTGCCGAAGTCGTCATCGCGCTGGTTGTCGTAATTCTGGTTGTTTCGTTCCACCGTTTTCGCGAGGGCTTCTGCAGGAAGACCAAGCTTTTCGGCGAGCTCCTCGATGGTGTCGGCTTGCTGAATGTGTCCGGCTTTAAGTGCCTCCTCGTTCATGGCCGTCACCACTTCGATGGGCAGGTTCGGAGCCGCTCCATTATCAAAGGGGAACATGCGCGAGCAGCCATGCATGTCGAACTGTTGAGCGTAGGTCTGCCAGTCTGCATCCCAGAGGCACACGTGGATATTTCCTGGTTGCGATGCATCGGCGTGCAGGATGAAGTCATAGGTGCCGGACTCGTTGCAGAAGCGCTCGCCATTGAGATTGACTTTCAACCAGGGTTGGCTTCCCATCCAGAATACCATGGCAGTACCACAGTCGGCGCCTCCCAGGGAGTCGGCGGGAACGCTTGCTCGGTCGAAAAGCATGCTAGAGTGTGTTTCGTCCATTTTTGCCCCAACGCGAAGGCACGCCTTTATGCCGTCTCCCTCACAGCCCGGCTGCGCTGAGTTGTAAGCGTAAATGCTGGTCGTGTGAGGCTGGAGCTGCTTAAGAAGGTCGAGATTCGCGGCGTAACCGCCTGTGCATACAAGAACGCCCTTGCTTGCGTTGACGCGAATGTAGCCGTCAGCGCCCTGCCCTATGGCACCGGTCACGCGATCGTTTTCGACGGTGAGGCTCACCATGGGCGTTTGGTAGCGGAACGTTACATGGCCCGTCTTCTCTGCGTAGTCAGTCAGCACAGTGAACCCGTCGAGCGATCCATCGACTGGCCAGGCGGGAGAATGCCCTGTAGCCCAATGTCGGTAGTTGACTTCATGCTTTTCCTCGGCAGCCTCATGCCAAAGCGCGATACCGTAAGAGGAGAGAACGCTTTCGTACCAGTCGATGGTCTCGCCCGATCGCTCAAGCCAGACCTTGTGTAACGCGAGATTGCATTGGCCCGCAGCGTAATGATCCATATCTCGCAAATAACCAATTGCGTCGATTTCATAGCCACTCTCCTGCTGCAAGCGAGAGTTGACGCCTGCAAGATCGTCACGCACGACGCCGCCGTTGAACTTCTCCATGACGAAGGTTTCCATGCCGGCATCTCCAGCGGCGCAGGCCGCAAAAAGACCGCCCGTGCCAGCGCCGATCACCAAAAACTCCGTGTCAATGGTTTCGACAATTTCATCATCGGAGATGTTCGGGGCATCCCCGACCCAGTCTGAGGGATCGTGCGATCCCGCCTCAGGCGAAGTGTTTGCTAGGGGATCCGCAGTCTTCGGGGTGCATCCTGCAAGGCCGAACAAGGCGCCGGCTCCCGCGAAGGCGCTACCTGCCAAAAACCCTCTGCGGCTTACAAGTCCCTTATTGTCCATTTCAGTTCCTTCCTTTTTTCCATGAAAGCGTGGGATTGCGTGGAGAAAAGCCTTTGGAGCTCAAGTCCGCACTGAGCCTGTTGCTGTTTAAAAACGGTCGGGCGGTTTTACCCGCCCGACCAGGGAGGGGAGGGCTTGATCTATCGTAACGCGTGTTCTTAGGCGTTGTAGATTGATTGGGCTACCGCATAGCCTGCGCCGAGTGATCCGACACCGCGCCCACCGCAGGCTGCCTCGCCTACGACGTAGAGCCCCGGTACAACATTTCCGGTCGCATCGAGCGCGCGGTGGGCTGAGTCGGTTGAGATTCCGTCCATCGTGATGTGCATCGCCCAGGTGCGTGGTGATGCATAGAATGGAGGATTATCCAGGGGGGCATTGGGCCCGAAGCTGGATCGGCCGAATTCTGGGTCGTTGAAAGTATGAGTCATCTCGTTGTAATCGGCGACGGTTTTCAGGAATGTTGTCTCGTCGACGCCCATGAGGGTCGCAAGTTCTTCAAGTGTGTCGGCGCGGTAGAGGATGCCCCGCTCGATGGCGTACTCGACGTCCATGCCCGTGTGGGTCTTACCGTCCGTGATCATGGAGCTGTCGTGGTCGACCACCTGGAAACCCACACCCCCGTCCTGCTCCATCAGGGCGATCGTCATGTCAGTTCGACTGCCACCCTCGTCGCAGAAGCGTTTGCCGGCCTTGTTCACGTAGATGCTCTCATTGGTGGTTCCGACGGTTGTTTCGGTGGCGTAGAGCACGGTGTCCACGAAGGGGAAGACCATCTGGTTGAAGGGCAATTCGGCGAAGGCGGCGCCTACTTCTGTGGCCATGCGGATGCCGTCTCCAGTGTGTCCGTAGTTGTTGTCGCAGTGGAAGGTGTCGAGATCCTTCCAGTTCCACATCTTGTCGTGCTCTTTCAGCATATCCTGGTTGTCGGCATAGCCTCCAGAGGCGATAACGACACCGTCTTTTGCGCGCACGGTGTACGTGTTGCCGTTTGCACTGCTGCCAATGACGCCAGTTACGCGATCGCTTTCGGTGATGAGCTCGGTTGCCGGCGTGGCGAACAGGATGCGAAGATCGAGTCCTTCCATCTCTCGTTCGAACACGTTGAAATAGCCTTCTCCATTCACGTCTTCTGAGGAACCCGAGAAATGCGCCCAAGAATAACCGGGAATTGCGACGAGCGGCATCCAGGGAAACTGCATGGTGTCGAGCCATGCCGTGCCCCCCTCCACATCCGTTGCATAAGTGTGTTGGAAGTCGTAGGTGTTGCCCTCAAGCATGCAGAGTTGCAGCGCAAGGAATTCGGGCGAGCTAAAGAGTTTGGTGTTCCCGTTTGCGTAGTAGTCGTCCCATTGTTGCTGCACCTCATCTACCAGAGAGGCGTCAAGCCCGGCGTCTCGATTGAACTGAAGAACTTCTTGGAAGATCTTCAGGTAGCCGTCGTTCACTTCGACGCGTAATTCTTCGGGTGCGTTGGCATACTCGATGAAACCGCCACTCACGAGGGCGTTGCCGCCCATGCTCGAGGACTTCTCGAACACGACGACCTTCGCTCCCTGCTGAGCAGCTGCTAGTGCAGATGCCATTCCAGAAATGCCGGCGCCTATGACGGCGAGGTCGCATTCGATCTCCTCGTCGGCTGGCTGCTCTTTGGGAACCTCCGCACGCTTCAACGCGCTCACGTCGCCATCGGCTTGACGCGCGCAGTCTTCTACGGCCGAGAGCAGCGCGAGGGATGAAAGCGTCGCTCCCGTCACCGCGTCGACAGCGAGTGATTGTGACGCTACAATGATCTCAGGGATCTTTTCAAACGCCGGCGCGGCGATGCGCTCGGTTTCTCCGTGATCGATGACGCGGACGCTGTCGATGGCAGTGTCGGAGAAGACGACCTCGACGGTGATGTCGCTCTTCTTGCCGAGTGCCGTGGCCTGGTAGGTTCCTGCGACAAATTGAGTTGTCGTGCCGCCCGTCTCTGCGACGGGGTGTGACGAAGCGCATCCCGTCGCGCCTAAGGCCAGAGCTGCCGCTGCGACCGAGCTTGCCTGCACAAACTGTCTGCGATCGATGGCGCGGCTCTTTCCGTGTCCCATGTTCCCTCCTATGTTCGAATCTTGTCGGCGAGACGCCCTCGCCCCTGCTGCCGTTCATTATGAGATCGGTTCGCCCGAGGGTCTTTTGCAAGTTGTTGCGTGATTTGTGCACAAACCGTACAATTCGCTACAACAACAAAGGGGATCAGGGGGTTGTGGTGCTCAACATGGAATATGTGCCTGAGTTGCTCGTGCTGGCGGAAACGCTCAGCTACACGGAGACGGCGCGAAGGCTGCACGTGTCTCATTCGGTTGTGAGCCGTCACATCGATGCTGTGGAACGGACGCTGGGGGTTCGGCTATTTGATAGGACGACTCGTAAAGTGGAGCTAACCGATGCGGGACGGGCGGTTATCGCCGACTTCTCTGCCATGCAGGCTCATTACACTCATGTGCTTGATGAGCTTGGTCGGCTTGCGGGGGATGCGTCAGTCATACGGCTGAGCTGTCCGGATTTTTGGATACCGTGTTATCTTGAGCCGTTGTTGGCGTTTCTCTCTCTCGAGCAGCCTGCTCTTCGTGTCAAGTTGGAATCGAATCCTCCTGTTGTGGGTTTAAGCGCGGTGGAGGAGGGCCGGTGTGATCTTGCCTTTGGCATCGGGCTTCCCGCGGAACTGAAGCCCCCGATGAACATGAGGTTGTTTCTTCGCGAGAGAATCGTGGCAACGATTCATGAAGACAATGCGTTGGCGGGATGCGAGACGCTAACGTTGGGGCAGCTTGCTGGTGAGCCTTTGGTGGTTCTCGATGATCGGGCCGAAGGATTCAGCCGCATGAATGAAGAGGTATTGAGGTTTTTTACGCAGCGCGGTTGTGCTCCCTGCGACATACGACGTACTGAGCAGATTGAGACGCTTGGGCTTAAGCTGAGCGAATGCAAAGGATATGCCCTTACGCCTGCGTCGCTGCAGTTTCCTCATAGGGATTACCTGCGGGCGATCCCCCTTGAGGGAGGGGACATCTCTTTCCCGCTGTGCTTCTTTTTTCGCACAGATCGCTTGAGTCCTGCACTGACCAGATTTTTCGAATATGCCGAGCGATTTGTCTCGCTGTCGGGAGATCGTGGCTGGGGGCGTCTTTAAAGGCTCCCTTGCTACTGCTCCGTCATCAGCAAGTCGAGCAGTTCCTGGCGGGTGTTGATGCCGAGCTTCTCGTAGATGTGCCGCGTGTGGGCCTTCGCAGTGCCCTCGGCGATGATGAGCTCGTGGGCCACGCCGGAAAGCGACTTGCCCTGGGCGAGCAGCTCCATCACCTCCCGCTCGCGCGGGGTGAGGCGGCGCTCCTCGGCCACGGCGGCGCAGCGACGGGCCAGACGCGTGCGCTCGTTCTCCTCAGGCGGCCGCTTGCCCATAAACGCGATACCCCAGCGCTCGCCGATCTCGCGTTCGTTGAGCACCAGGGCCGCAACCGTCACAATGGCTGCAATGGCGACTATGGCACCGATGGCCGGTCCCGTGCCTCCGAATAGGCCGGACCCATCGAAGAGGAGCGCGCCCTCGCGACCGACCCAACCCACGAGCAGCAACGATTCCTCGATGCCGAACAGCAGAAGCGCACTTACGCCGAAGCGCTTGGAGATGTCGCAGAGGAACAGAAACACGATGGCGTTGAAGAGCATCACGCCCAGGGCCGTGCAGAAACTGCCGGCCAAATTGCCGCCAAGGCCGAATAGCGGCACGATGAGGAGCCCGCAGCAAAGGAGGATGACCGGCGCCCGGTACAAGGCGGACAAGGGCAGTCGGTTAGAGAACCACCACACCCACGCGAACAGCACAAGACCGCCGACCAGGGTGGTCACGGTGGAGTGGGAGCCGACCAGCAGGGGATAGGCGCTGCGAATATGAGCCGAGCTGTAGCTGGCCACCAGCTCGAAGAGGGCGAGGATAAGGAAGAACTTCCAGGGAATGAGCCGACGGTTGGCGGCGATGGGCCGATCTTCTGCCGGGACGTAGAGCCGGTAGGAGCGATGGGCCAGCGCTGCCGACAGCATCGGCAGGGCGAGAAGTGCCCCGTAGAGGTATTCGTCTCGAATGCCCTGAAGCACGAAGGTGAGTGCCACACCACCGATGATGGCGAGGGCATAGTACAGCGCTACGCGCGTGGGGCTGAGGCAGCTGTAAATCTCGCACCACAGCAGAATGAGAAGCGCCGAG
>OGOY01003539.1_pt1 | contig 11824 bp, 7 predicted proteins | sample 1552811 | NCBI WGS metagenome assembly OGOY01 (sample SAMEA2580132, study PRJEB22360) | human gut metagenome | biome: human gut; feature: human-associated habitat; material: faeces | place: Denmark | collected 2008/2010 | reverse complement strand
AAGGGGCAGCTCAAGCGCGATATCTCCCAGCAGCTGCGCAGCGGGCGCACGGCCCGCAGGCCGAGGACGGCCCCCGACGCGCGCAAGCCGCGCTTCCGCGAGCCGATGGCGATGATCTCTGAGCGGCCGCCCGAGGTGGAGGACTGCGCCGTGCCGGGCCACTGGGAAGGCGACCTCATAACGGGTGCCGCGAACAAGAGCGCCATAGGCACGCTGGTGGAGAGGTCGAGCCGGAACGTCATCCTGCTGCACCTGCCCGACGGCCACGGCTCCGGCAAGGTGCAGGAGGCCGTCGTCAGGAAGATGGCGAGGCTTCCCAAGCTTATGCGAAACTCGCTGACGTGGGACCAGGGCCCGGAGATGGCGCTGCACGGCAAGATATCGGTGGCGCTGGACATGGACGTCTACTTCTGCGACCCGCACTCGCCATGGCAGCGCGGCGCCAACGAGAACACGAACGGCCTGCTGCGGCAGTACTTCCCGAAGGGCACCGACCTGAGCATCTTCCCCGAGGAGTACCTGGACGCCGTCGCCGAGGAGCTCAACGACAGGCCCCGCAAGACGCTCGGGTGGAGGAAGCCCAGCGAGGTGTTCCTGGAGTTGATAAACGATTCGCTGACAGCCTAGAATCAGGTATGTTGACAGGGGTGTTGCGACGTTCCCTAGAATCCGCCTCCGTCATGAAGCGGCCGACCTGAAGAGAAAGTCTCTTTCAGGCTTTATTCGCTAGATTCGGGAGGATTCCTTGGTGGTGTTGAAGTTGCGAAGAGGGATTCGTGCTTCATGGCCTTGAATGCCATGAAGCACGCTGGGGCATTTCGTTATCATTAGAGAAGATACCCCTTTATGAGGTTTGGGTAACTCTTTGCGAACGGACGAATTTTTCTCTCAATAGATTTCCTCGCTCTGTCGTCATCAGCGATTGTTGCGTATAGAGATATTAGGGCTTGGCTTGCAAAATTTTTGTTCGGGATTGCCGATATTGAATCGGCCAACCTCTCTGCGTAGGCGGTTTTTTCTTCGCTTTCTATCAACTGCGCTAATCCGCCGAAAAGGCAGATTGAGGCAAGCGCATCTTCTTCTGTTTTCGGTTCGTTGTCGAGGAGCTGTTTAATATTTTGTTTAAGGAAGACGCTCCCGAAGGATTCGGCGGATATCGAATAGAGGAGGGTATCGGCAATAAAACTTGGGGCATCTGGTGCGTTTTCGCTCTTCCAATCGAAGAAGCTTTTTCTCAAGGGCGAGGCATATCGGCTCGCTTTGATGAGTCCTAATGTTTTGGTACTTGTTTTCGAGTGCCAACCAGCCTGAATCAATCGGCCGACCCTCATCTTGCAAATAAGAGAGAAGGTATTGTCCGGTTTATAACTGAATATATCGTTCAGGGTCGACTCCGTGATGCTCTTTTTTAACCCGAAAAAGTAGAAAGAGACTTCAGTCCATAATTCATTAAAGTATAGTTCGACTGTTTCGGCGAACGAATGCTGCTGTGCTTCGGGGTCTGTATGAAGATGGTAGGCGGAAAAGAATTCGAGAAAGGAACGGTGCTTGAACATAAGGGACGATGATGAGGAGTCCGTCAGCAAAAGGCAGGATCTCTTCAATTCTTCCAGCAGCGTTTCCCAATCGTCGAGAGACCAATCGAAAGAGGCAAAATAGTCTTTTCCAAATTTGTCAAAGTCTTCAACAGAAATATGGTCTGTGTCGTTCTTGAGGAACTGATGGTATGCAAGTGCGCCCAGGAATCTCTTCTTGAGCTCGTATTCGAAAAGCACCCGTATGCCTTTATCCTTATCCCCTTTCCCTAATACGTTATCGATGTATTGCTCGTATAACTCCGTGATAGAGGCTGGTACTTCTTGTCTTTCTTCGATAATCCCTACTAATAGGAAGATAGATAGAGGAGTCAAGTTAAAGCCTTGATTGATTTGTTTTATTCCGTTCTTAAGCGCTTTGATGATATTTTCATCGTCTATCGCTTTCGTGCAAAGCGATAGGGCTTTGCTTGCTTGGAGCGGCTCGATTTCGAGCATCTCCCATTTAGTCGCTTCTTCAAGGCGATCTCCGTTTCTTGCTGCTGTAAATACGGAAATCCCCTTTTCCTTTGAGAGCGTTGCAAGCAGCTTGCTTGCGGGCTTCCTTTCTTCGGGGTTGATTTCATCGATTCCATCAATGAGCAGGCATGATATATTGAAAGAGCCAGGTATGCTCGCTTTCTTCGCTGTGCCTTCCAAGAGCTCTTCGATGGTTTTGTACCGCACTATGGACCTTGCCTCGCAATATACCGGAACCGAGTCTACCTGCTCTCCTTTCTGCATCGCATTTCTCGCTTTGCGGAAAAGTGATATCGCTATCATTTTTAAAATTGCCGACTTTCCACAACCTGCTTCGCCTATAAGCATGAAACACTGCTTTTTGGCTGCTGATTCTACGATTTTGTCAAAAGAGACAAAATCGGTCCTCCTTTTGGGGATTGATGGCTTTGCGGAAGGGCTTTGCCTTCTTATTTTTGGCTCGACGAAGCACTGACTAAGCGTTTTCCCTCTTTCGGCAAATAGGTGGTCGCTTTCCAGCGCATCGATTTGGGATGTGCAGTAGTCGTATTCGTAGCCGCCAAAGAAAACCCTTGGGTAGAATTCCGTGAAAGCATTCACCAGGTCGCTTCCATCCATAAAACGAGATATGATACGGGGGAATTCCTTGTGGAGTCTTACCTTTGCGTTTTCCGAGATGGCTCCAGATACAATTACAATAACCTCGGAAATGGTGACTTCGGTCATACCTGACCCGCTATATGGATGGTCGAGACACATTTGGACTTGTGATTTTATTTCATCTATTGGTCCATTGGCCTTTCCTGTGATTTTCCCGCACTTGACAACGACGGCCCGTGCCGAGATGCTGATGGGGTCTCGGCTAATTAACACGAGGTCTTTACCGAATTCGTCTGCACCATGCGTTAGCAAGACATCAAGCGTAGCGTTCATCCTTGAGAAAAGGGTTTTGAGCTGCCTGTGTAGCTCCGTTTCTTTGAAGTCCTGGATAATAGCCTTGCGGTCATTGAAAGAAAGCGCCTCTGCTTCAGAACGGAGGCGGGCTTCGCTGTCTTTTTGCATAGTTGGGCTTCTCCTTTATGTGCGTACAGGCTTGTGGGCTGAGCCTGGGTTACCGTAACGCGCTCCCAGCCTGTATTTTTAGTGTAATCGATGTAGTGAATTGAGATTAATCCAAATCTGCAGGTGATGCTTTATGAGGGCGAGTCGAAAGAAGGTCTTTTCGGTGACCGGAGAGGGCATTTCATCGCGACATTTTATTTTTGGCTCTATATGGTGTGCTTGGGCCTACTCGCGGGTTGTGGAGAGAATGTATCTTGACCGGCTTTTGTCTCTTGCCCCGACTAGCGTGACCGCTTCTCCTCCGTGTCGCTTTAGACCTATTGGCTTCTAGGGTGTGAATGTCTTTTAAGAGGAAGCGTATTTTCCGGTTGTCTCCATCGGGAATCTGGATGGCTGCATTTATGAGGGCGATGACGAAAACCACCATAATGTAGGCGAGGAGATCTCCGTGCGATTCGCTTAAAACGAAACCCGCCATCATGCCAAGAATGCATGAAACGGTGCCGTTTACCCATTTGATAGTGTGGTCATAGCCGTGAATGGCGTCTTCAGCGAGGGATTCGAATTCCTCGGGGCTTAAATCGCGCTCTTTTAAAAAGCGAGAAATTTCCTGGATTCTTTTTCCCGCTTTTTTGTCGCATTGTGGGGCGTAGACCCAGAAAAATCTTTGTGGGGAAGGTTGTTTTTTGTACCACAGCTTTGACAGCTTCCGAATAGTTTCTGGGATTATTTGCTCGCTTTCCCCGCTATTATTCTTTTTGTATTTAATCATCCTCGGTCCGTTCTTGGTCTGGGCGCGTTTTGTGGCTGTCCGGTTTTTGGTCGCTTCGTTCAATAAAGAGGTTCAGCAGGTTGCGCAATGTTTTATTCCTGGAATTAGGAGTTCTTGAAGGCTGTCATTCAGGGTTTTCTGGAAGCGATTTGAAGCTTCATCCTTGAAAACTTCGGACATAGATTCCCCGTGCATTGTCTGGCAGCGCCTCCAATACATGAAGTAACTCATTATGAAGATGAAGGAATCCCCTTTGTCTCTGGGTAGTCCATCGATTCTGTCTTTTATGGCGTTTCCCGCTTCCAGGAGTTTAAGCCACTGCTCGTACTTTTTCTGGGAGGAAGGAGCGTTGAGAATCTCTCCATTTGCATCGCTGAGCACCCTTTTCGCATTTTCGTGTATCGAGTAGTGGCCTGTTTTTGATTTCTTCAATTTGAGTGGGGCGAAGCTTTTTAAGAAAGAGTCCCAGCACCAGAATTCATCGTCGAGGCAAAGGTCGGCTTCCTGAAAGGTTTCTCTTGCTCGATTGATTAACCCTTGCTTTTCAAGCGTTTTTAAGCATTCATTGACTTTCAGATATTCCGCTCCTGGATTGCCTAGCGGTTTATAGATAGCGTTGAACCCACTCCATAGAAGCCTGAATCTGTCATTTTGGCATCTGGCCGAAGTGCTTGTGGCAAGAAACGAGATGGCCCTGAATGCCTGACCGGAATAAGTTGAGCTTATAAGGTCTGCCGCTTCGTTGGCGGTTAAAAATGGCTGCATGTGCGTTGCGACCGTGGATAGGAGACTACTGGGCCGAGGATCTCACCTGAAAGGCTGTCGCCATTTACCGTTACTTTTTCAATAAGAGGGAAAAACCCTAAAAGAGCGAATTGGGTAAGAAGGATTCTTTGGATGTTGTTCACCCTTGCTGTATTGAAGATGTTTGCGACTGTTTGTTTCTTGCTTCTGTGAAAATCGATAGTGAGCGTTTCTTTTGAAAGCCTCCAGCTGTCAACAGCCGATGATACTTTCATTTCTCCGCTTATTTCTGTATTCAGGGTTGTTGGCACAGCGAATTGTATGTTCAAAGAGTAGGAAAACAATTTGTTTTTGCTCACTGGCCATCCTTTCCTTTATGCATGTGGAAGCTACTGCTCTGGCTTGGGACGCGGCAATTAATACGCGCTATAATATCTCTTTACAAACTATACCCAACCCCCAAGGAGACGCACGTACTCTATGAGCTCCGCTAAAGAGCAATTTAAACGCGATTGGTTCATCCTTCGCTCCTTGGTTTCCAAGGACTTTAAACTAAAATATCGCCGCAGTGTTCTTGGCATCCTGTGGTCGGTCTTGAATCCGTTGCTGATGATGGTGGTTTTAACGGTTGTTTTCTCCACTATTTTCCGCTTCAATATCGAGAACTTCCCGCTGTACCTCATTCTTGGTCAAACGCTGTTCGCCTTTATGTCGGAAGCGACGTCAAGCGCAATGGGCTCCATCATCGAATCAGCGCCGCTTATCAAAAAGATTCGTATTAACAAGATGATTTTCCCAGTGGAAAAAGTGGTATTTGCGCTGGTAAACTTTGTTATCTCTCTAATTGCGGTTGTTGCGGTAATGGTGTTTTTCCGCATCGTTCCCACGGTTAATATCTTACTCTTGCCGGTGTTGTTACTGTACCTGTTTGCGTTCAGCTTAGGCATCGGCCTTCTGCTGGCAGCGCTTTCGGTGTTCTTCCGTGACGTTATGCATCTTTGGAGTGTGTTCATTTCTGCATGGACTTATGCGACGCCATTGTTCTACCCGGTAGAAATCCTTCCCGAATGGGCAGTTCCTATCATGAATGCGAACCCCATGTACTATTACGTGGATTACTTCCGTGATATTGCGCTGTATGGCGTAACGCCTAGCTTCGAGCAGAATCTTACTTGCTTCGCATGCGGCGCAATTGCCCTCATCATTGGTGTGCTGGTATTCCGCAGCCAGCAAAAAAAGTTCATTCTCTACGTGTAGAGGCGGTCAAAATGCCCGAAAACGTTAATACCTCCGAGCTCGTAATAGATCAAGCTGAAGAAGCCGAAGATAACCGTCCAGTCATGATCAAGGTTGATCATGTCTCCATGTCGTTCAATATGGCATCGGAGCAAATGAATAACCTGAAAGAATATGCCGTTGCTATTGCCAAGCGAAAGCTGTTCTTCGAGGAGTTTAAGGCCTTGGATGATGTTTCGTTTGAGGTGCGCAAGGGTGACGTGTTCGGCATTATGGGCACTAATGGCTCTGGTAAAAGCACCATGTTGAAGATCATTGCTGGTGTGTTGGAGCCTACGAAAGGAACCTGCCAAGTAAACGGCAACATCGCTCCGCTTATTGAGCTTGGTGCTGGCTTCGATATGGACCTTTCTGCGCGGGAGAACATTTATCTGAACGGCGCGCTGCTGGGCTACTCTAAGCAGTTTATCGATGAGAACTTCGATGCAATTGTTGAATTTGCCGAAGTTGAGAAGTTCTTGGACATGCCCCTGAAGAACTACTCATCAGGCATGGTGGCGCGTATCGCCTTTGCGATTGCAACGGTTATTGTGCCGGAAATTCTAGTTGTAGACGAAGTGCTTTCTGTTGGTGACTTCATGTTCCAGAAGAAGTGCGAAGATCGCATCACCGAGCTGATTGAGCAACACGGAGTAACGGTGCTTATCGTTTCGCACAATAATGATCAAATTGCCCGCTTGTGCAACAAGGCTATTTGGATTGAGAAGGGGCATGAGCGTTTGCAGGGCGATGCAGGGGTAGTGTGCAGGATCTACGGAGGCTTGGGCGGTAGGGTCGGATCCGCTTCGTCTGAGCAGAGAGTATTTGATGCTCTTTGTAAAACTTCAGAAGTTAGAGAGGGCGAAGGAGGACACTTTCGCTCGATTTCTTCTTCTTCTCCTACTGGCCTTAGCGTAAAGATGGTTGCTGATTGCTGGGGCGATAAGCCTATGGATAGGCTTATTTTGGTGGTTAACAACACTCATCTTAATGCTGTAGTAGGGAATAGTGTTGCAGGAGCATACAATGCCCCTTTGGTGTCTGTTGGGGCGGATGACGTGGATGATTCCGTGGGGCGCTTGCTCTACGAAAAGAGGCCGAGTTCAATTATTGTTTTTGACGTAGGAGCTTGTGCGGACTGGGCGTCGAGAGAACTTAGTGCTCTTCCTTGGGATCCCGAGGTGAAGTTTTTTGCGGCTGCTGGGAGTACGGCCTTTGATTACTCTCTGGAGGTATTTGAGTGGGGGCTATCGAAGGGAATTTGGCGAGAGTCATCTATCGCTTTAATTCCCTTTGAGTGTGTTCCTGAATCTCTGGTATCTCTCCCTTTTCTTTATGCCGAGGGAATCCCTGCTCTTATCGACGAGGGTAATCGAGGCTTTGTCGACAACTCTCTTCAGGTTGTTCGGGACAAACATATTTCTAGTGTCTTCTGTGTTGACCAAGATTTTCTTTCTCTGTTAAATGAAGGAAATGCGGGTCAGGCTGATATTGCTTTGGCCGATGCTGCTTTCGTTTTCGATCGGGCCAGGATAGATTCTGCTGATCGGGACGTTCTTGCCGTCCTTGCTCCTTATGTTCCGTCTCAATGGCCGTACCTTTTGTCGAGTGGGTGTTATGTTGGTGGTTCATCTGGAATGCTTTTATTGCTTGACCAGGTAAACCTTGATAGTATCGCGTCTGGGCTCGACTTTTTGGATAAAAGGAAAGAATCGATCAACGAGATCATTTACATAGACGGATCCGTTTCTTTTGATGAAGTTGATAAGGAGATGTTCTCGGCGATGCTTGTCTGATCTGTTTCGGTGATCATTCTATTTAGACATCTGGCATTATTGATGAATCATCTTTTGATTGGTAATAGGGGTAGGCATGCACATTCAGTTTGGTGATATTACGCGCGGAGAAGGGAAGGTCTATCAGGAAGTAAAATGCGACATTCCTGATGGATCCAGACTTATTGCCTCGTCTCTGTCCTCGGATGGCACTGAGTTGCCCTGTGTATTGTCGAGCTACGGAAGAAGGCCGGGATCTCATGTTTTGATCCTTGCGGCCGTGTCCTGCTCTCAGAAAGTTACATTTGAACTGCTTAGTAAGACTGGCTCTGTCGTTGATTCGGCGACGGAAAACATTGCGCATATTCGTGCTGCGTTGACATCGAAGTTCAATACTTTTAGTAAAAAAGACGGAGTTGAATCTATCAGAAATATAGATTGGTCGCCGATAGATGACGAGTCGTTTATTGAATGCTATCTCGCGGTTATGAATTATGAATCTGATACGAGAACCCTTTATTTCCGAATCGATGCTCCTACGGATGAACGAGCTAAGAGCGAGTTTGCTTTTTTAATTCTCGGGAAAGATGGACATTCCCTCGAAGCTAAGGATGTAACCATTTTGCGTGACTCTCTTTTTTCTGAGGGGCAGTCGCAGAAGTCGATTCGCCATATTGAGCTATCTTGCTGTGTTAAGCACGATCTGGACGACTTCATTGCTTGGATAAGATTCGCCGATTCTCGAACTGATGATGGTTTTATTCGTTCTCTTCCCTTTAGGACAGGTGCAATAAAGTGCATGAGCGATTCTCTCATGCTTGACAATTCAGGGATGGGCGGAAATTATCAGGACTGGTTTTTGCGTAAGCACAGGACCTCTGCACAGAAGATTGAGCTGCAGAGGGGCCATAAGTTCGATATCGAGCCTTTGTTTTCTATTATTGTTCCCCTGTTTAAGACTCCGATTAAGTATTTTCAGGAAATGCTGGAATCCGTTTTGGGTCAATCGTATTCCAAATTCGAGCTTATTCTCGTAAATGCTTCGCCGGAAGATGAGGCGTTGAAACATGAAGTGCTTAGCGCCTGCAAAAGAGACAGTCGAGTTAGGCATATCGACCTCGATGGAAATTACGGGATCACGCTAAATACCAATGAGGGAATTAAAATTGCTCAAGGCGATTTTTTGAGCTTTTTTGACCACGATGATATTCTTGAGCCAGATATTCTCTTTGAGTATGTCAAAGGTATTAATGAGTATCCGGAAACGGATCTTCTTTACTGTGATGAAGACAAGCTGATTGAAGACCGCTATATTGACGGTTTGCTCAAGCCTGATTTCGATTGGGATCTGATTTGTGCTTGTAATTATGTCTGCCATCTTCTTACCGTAAGGAGATGCATTGTCGATTCTTTTGATAGTCTTCCAGGAAAACAATACGATGGCTCGCAGGATCATAATATGACCTTGCTGGTTGCAGAAAGAGCTCGAAACATCTACCACGCTCGCAAAATTTTGTACCATTGGCGGATTCACCCCGGCTCTACTGCGAGTGGGTCCGATGCGAAGCCATGGACTCAGGAGTCTGGCAGGATTGCGGTGCAGGAGCATCTTGATCGTTGTCGAATTCCTGCGCGGGTCACAGATCATGACGGCATGGGAAACTTTTATGATGTCGAGTACTTGCTTGGCGATAAAGAGGAGCTTGTTTCGATTGTTGTCCCAACGAAAGACCATATTGATTATCTCGATCGCTGCCTCAAGTCAATATTCCAGAAGACGATATACTCTAATTATGAAGTGATTGTGGTCGAGAACAATAGCGAGTGTCCCGAGACATTTGAATATTACGAAGCCCTAAAGAGGGAGCACCCTAACGTTTCGGTTGTCAAATACGATGCTCCTTTTAATTTTTCTGCAGTTTGCAATGCGGGTGCCAAGGCGGCGAATGGCGAGCTACTACTGTTCCTTAACAACGACACGCAGGTGATTGAACCTCTTTGGCTCGATCGAATCGTTGGACAGCTTAAGAGGGAAAAAGTTGGCTGTGTGGGGGCTAAGCTCCTTTATCCAAATGGGGCGATTCAACATTTAGGAATTGTTCTTCCCAAATCCGGGCCTGTTCATGTTGACGAGTTAAGGTCCGCCGAAGCTAATGGATATTTTGGGTTTCTCAAGTTCCCAAGAAATGTTAGTGCCGTGACAGGGGCATGCTTGGCGGTTCGTGCTGAGGTTTTTAATTCTGTTGGTGGCTTCGATGAGGGTTTCCCTGTTGCATACAATGATGTTGATTTTTGCTTAAAGATACGAGAAAAGAATCTTCTTGTTGTCGTTGAGCCCCGTGCGCAGCTGTATCATTTTGAATCTGTTTCGCGCGGTTATGATGAAAAAAACGAGATGCAACTTGTTAGGCTCATGCAAGAGCAGGGCATGTTGATGTCTCGATACCCCAAGTATTTCGCAATTGGGGATCCGTACTATAATTGCAACCTTGCAAAAGGGTCCACGCATTACGAGCTCGGTTGGTGATATTGTTTTTTTGAAAAGGAATGGAATGGATTTTAAGGCTAGCTCAGTGTCAAAGAAGCTAAAAAGGATCGGAAAAACTGAAGCATTGGTTGCTGCTCTTCTTTTTTCCATTTTCGCATACGCTTCTTATACGTTTGCGGCTCATTCTTCGGGAAAGTCTATTTTTCTTTGTGCGGTAGCTGGTTTCATACTTATTCTGTCTTCGGCGCTTTATAGGTTTTTTGGCTCCAAGGTAAAAGAAGCAGCATCACGGATTATTTTTCCTGTTGTGTTTGTTGTTTCCGGGCTTCTTTCTGTTTTTTTCTTTCCTGCTGGGAGCGTGCCTGATGAGCCATACCATTTCTACCATGCGTATGAGTACTCTTCAGCTTTAACTGGAAAGGACCCTACTGTTGTTCGGGTTGAGGATGTCCCCTCGTTTACCTACGGCGAGTTTCTGTCGTCTTCAATCGATAACAGGGGCTGGGAGTATGCAAAAAATCATGCGTTTGATTTCAGCAAAGATGGCAATATTTCTTTGAGCGAATTGGGTGATATTGATCCTAAGGCTCTTTCTGATGTCAGTTTGCTAAGTGAGCTCCCGCAAGTAAGGATACCTGCTTCATTTGGGATTTTAACTGCGAAGTTGCTGGGTTTGAATCATGTGTGGCTGTTTTATGCTGGCCGGGTTTTTTCATTTTTGTTCAGCGCGTTGCTCATTGCTATTGCTGTTGTGATTACCCCTGTAGGTAAAAACATAATGATGGTTGTATCCCTGTTTCCCATGACTCTTCAGTTGTTGGGCTCTTACAGCTATGATTCGGCGACAATAGGTTTAACATTCCTTACTATTGCATTTGCATTACGGCTGATTAAAGGGAGGGGATTAGTTAAGCCGATGGAATTGGCCGGCTTCGTTGTTTTGGCGTCTCTGATGGCTCCATGTAAGGCCGTATACTTTGGGGCGGCCTTGATTGCTCTCCTTATACCAGCCAAGCGTTTTGAGTCCAATAGGAAGTGTTGGCTTTTCCGCGCTTTCGTTTTCTTTGCTCCTATTTTCTCTGTCTTGATAGTGAGGGCTTCCGCTCTTTCTGGGGCTGTTAGCTCTGATAGCTCTGATGGGGTTTCTTATTATTCTTTGGCTACGATTCTGGGCGATCCACTGGGGAGCTATGTCATGCTATGCAGGACAGTTGAATCGCTCGGTACATTCTGGCTGGTCAATGTACCGGGCGATAGCCTGGGCTGGTTCCAGCAGAATACTAGTTTCCCTGACTACGTTCCTATGCTTTTTTTGCTCCTTTTGGTATTGTCATCAATTCGCAGCAAAGACGATGGACAGTGCCTTCCGATTTCAAACAGGTTGTTTTTCGCAGTTTTGTTCTTGGTCTGTTCTGTCGGAGTAGTGCTGTCGCTTTGGTTGACCTGGACGGAATCGACCGACTTATTTATCCAGGGTGTGCAAGGTCGGTACTTCATCCCGCTTCTGCCGATACTTGTCCTTGCTCTAAGGATGGAGGGCATGAGTGCTTTGTACAGAATGGGCTTTCCCCTTGTAGCCTGTACCTCAACCTTGTCGATGTGCGGCTATGCCTACATTGCCGCTACATGTGCTATATAGGATTAATTAGAGAAG
>OGOY01003532.1_pt1 | contig 11840 bp, 9 predicted proteins | sample 1552811 | NCBI WGS metagenome assembly OGOY01 (sample SAMEA2580132, study PRJEB22360) | human gut metagenome | biome: human gut; feature: human-associated habitat; material: faeces | place: Denmark | collected 2008/2010 | reverse complement strand
TTTTACCATACATTGCAATCTTTTGGAATACTATGTTCTAACTAAATGGCATTGATCCCCTCCATCCCCCGCTTAGCCGCCGCCACATTCCCCAGCGTCAGATTAGAATACCCATACAAAATACACGCCGAAAGCTTCAGCTCAATAACCCTGCTGGACAGATACCCCCTCGTGATCTCACAACACTCCTCCGCCTGCCCCGTAAAATAAAAAAGCTCAGCCCGCGCAATATTCCTCAAATCCACATCCACAAACCCCTCAACAACCTCCCGAGCCCTCCCAGGCTCAAAAGACGAATTCAAAAGCGGCAAAACCACATAATCACACATACACTCCACTCCCCTCCAAAACCCAGGCAGCCCCCAAAAGACCACCCTCAAAACCAAACCAACAAACCTCCGAAGCCCTCACACAAGCCACATCAACACACATCCGAAGCCCATCACACACCCCTCATCAACACACATCCGAAGCTCATCTCTCAAGTCACATCAGCACACATCCGAAGCTCTTCTCTCAAGTCACATCAGCACACATCCGAAGCTCATCACACAACCCTCATCATCACACATCCGAAGCTCTTCTCTCAAGTCCCACAAAACAGTCACCAAAACTCCGGATATCAATCAACCAGTCAATCAGGCCAACCATCTTTTTCCATAATTATAATCCAAAATACTCCAAAAATAAATTTAAATATTACACAAAAACACCACACCCTATCCAAAACAGCCTCTATCCCCAATCCCCTCACGACAAAACCCAAAAAACTCACCCCACCCACATCCAGCGCAGCGCCGATGCCACACCATTTCCCAACACACCACAAGGAAACTCAGCCCCTGCAGCCATCCAGCGCAGCGCTGATAGCCCACCCCCTCCCGGCAAACCACCACTCCCTCACACCCCAAAACCAGAACGGACAGACTGCCAGCAGGGCGGCTGCATGGTCGGGACCCGGTGCGTCGGAGTAAGCCGCTGGTCATACTTGGCACCTGAGGCACCTGGCGGGAAGGTACTCTGCGGCCACAAGCCGCAGAGTAAGCCCCATCTGTCTGAGCCAGGTACGCATCAGCGTACATGGCGAGTTATGGGGCGCCCTGCACGGCAGAAGACTCAGACGCTTAGTATGACCCGGCGAAACGACCGCACCAGGCACGACCATGCAGCCGCCCCGCTGGCAGACTGTCCGTTCGTCCCTCCCTCCATTCATCCCTCCCACCCACACAAAAAAAGAGCCCCCAGGCCAAACACCCGGGAACTCTCCCAAAAACGCAAAACTCAAATATCCAATTATCATCAATCGTTACCAGTTGTCACCAACCATCACCCAACGCGCAGCCGAAACTTCTGAATCTCCTTCTCACTGGAAACCCTCTCAATCTCAGCCCCAAGACTCCTGAGCTTCTCCTCAAAATTCTCATACCCACGCTGGATATAAACAATATCATCAACAACCGTAACACCCTCAGCAGCCAGCCCCGCAATAACAAGCGCAGCCCCCGCACGAAGATCCGGCGCACTCACACGCGCCCCCGTAAGCTTCCTCACACCATCAATAATAGCAGAGTTCCCCTCCACCTTAATATTGGCACCCATCCGGGAAAGCTCATCCGCATACTTAAACCGGTTCTCAAAAATACTCTCAGTAACAATACTCGTACCCTCAGCCAAAGCCAAAGTAACCGCGATCTGCGGCTGCATATCCGTAGGATAACCAGGATAAGGCAACGTCTTCACATGCGTACGATGAAGCACATGCGGCGCACGGACACGAACTGCATCATCAAACTCCTCAACCTCACACCCGATCTCCTCAAGCTTAGCAGTAGTAGCCTCAAGATGCTTAGGAATAACATTACGAACAGTAACATCACCACGAGTAGCCGCAGCAGCAAACATAAACGTACCAGCCTCGATCTGGTCCGGAATGATCGAATACTCCGTACGATGAAGCGTCTCAACACCACGGATACGGATCACATCCGTACCGGCACCCTTGATATTCGCCCCCATACTGTTCAGGAAATTCGCCACATCAACAACATGCGGCTCCCTCGCAGCATTCTCAATGATCGTACGGCCAGTCGCCATAGAAGCAGCCATCATAATATTAATAGTAGCACCAACAGAAACCACATCCAGGAAAATATGGCTGCCATGCAGATTCTCCGCCTTGGCAACAATAGCACCATGACAGATATCAACATCCGCACCAAGAGCACGGAAACCCTTCAGATGCTGGTCGATCGGCCTGCTGCCGATATTACATCCACCCGGAAGCGGAACCTCCGCATGCTTATACTTACCAAGCAAAGCACCCAGAAGATAATAAGAAGCACGGATCTTCTTGATAAACTCATAATCCACGCTGAGATTGCCGATAGTAGAACCGTTGATCTTTACAGTAGACTTATCAATACGCTCAACCTGAGCCCCGATCTCGGAGATCGCCTCAAGCAGAACATTGATGTCCCTAACATCTGGCAGATTCTCGATCAATATAGTTTCATCAGTCATAATGGCTGCTGACAATATCGCAAGCGCCGCATTCTTCGCACCCGCAATATCCACTTCTCCAACCAGAGGATTGCCGCCTTTAATCACATACTGTTCCATAACACACCTCTATTATTTACTCCTCTATGAGCAGAAACTTTCTCTGAATTTACTGCAGGAACAAACGTTCCGCAATACCGTTTTTTAGGTCAGTTGTATATTATAACACATATTTCAGATTTGTAAACAATTTATGACGAAAACCTGTCACAACCCATGACCCGAAACACTCCAGCAAACCGTTTCCACAAGCCAACAGTTACGCCTTATCTCCCCTGTTCTTCAGTGCCTCAAGCACAACCTGGAGACTCCCCTCCAGATCCTTATCCTCTTCATCCACCACAATGTCCGCATATTTCTCATACAAAGGAACACGCTCATCATAAAGACTCGCCAGCGTCTGACCCTCCTTGAGCACAACACCACGCCCCTTAAGATTACCAAGACGCCTGGAAAGAAGCTCCAGCGAGATCTTAAGATACACCACAACACCCTCAGACTTCAGATGCTGCATAGCCTCATCGCAGTAAACCACACTTCCACCGGTAGCGATCACCGTATTCTCCACCTGGATCGAAGCATTCACACGATTCTCGATCGCCTTGAAGCCCTCTGTACCCTCATCCGCAATGATCTCACTCAGAGTCCTTTTCTCCTCCTTCTGGATCAGAAGATCTGAGTCAATAAACTGGTAACCAAGTACCTTCGCAAGTACGACACCGATGCTGCTCTTCCCCGCACCAGGCATCCCTATCAGTGTAATATTATTCATACTGTATCCTTTCATTTTAGCATAACAGCTGCCAAACCTCAACAAACGTTACCGCTCCGCAGAACCTACCTTTTCTCTCTCCCTGCCTTTCCCAACGTCTTTAATTTCCCTGACATCCCTGGCTTTCCTGACATCTTCAACTTCCCTGACATCCCTGGCTTTCCTGACGTTTTCAACTTCCCTGACATCCCTGGCTTTCCTGACGTCTTCAACTTCCCCGACATCTTCAACTTCTCTGCCATCCCTGCCCTCTCTGATTCCCTGTCTGATTTCTTATCCAACTTCTTCTGCATCTGCTTCTTCTGCTGCTTCTTCTTTACGCTGTAGCCGAAGGTTCCCACCTTCCGGCCACCCGCCAGATACTCCCCATGGGAATAAACCAGAAGACCCGCATCATTAAGACGAAACCTGTTGTTTTTATCCATATAAGCTTCATCCGCATGGACCGCAAGCACATCCGCAAGAAACATATCATGAGACCCCAGCTCCTTCACCTCACGCACCCTGCACTCGATTGAAACCGGAGCCTCCCCGATCATCGGTGCAGAAACAAACTGCGCTTTCTCTTTCGTAAGGTTCAGCTTCCGGAACTTGTCCACATCACGTCCCGAACGGACCCCGCAGAAATCCGTTGCATACGCCAGCTTCTCCGTTGTCAGATTGATCACAAATTCACCCGTTTTCCGGATCATATCATAGGAATAACGGGAAGGTCGGACAGAAATATAAGCCATCGCCGGATTGGTACACACCGTACCCGTCCACGCAACCGTTATGATATTATCATGCCCCTCACCATCGGTAACACTCACCATTACAGCCGGCAGTGGATAGATCATGTTCCCCGGCTTCCATAACTGTTTCGCCATTTTCCGTCACCTCTTATGCATAATCGCTGTTCATCAACTGAGCAGCCTCCATCATAGCCGGGATCAGCTGCTTCTTTCTGGAAACCACACCCGGCAGACTGAAGGTATCTCCATCCGGTTTCCGCTCAAAAGCGATCTCCGCCATCTGCTGGCTGCCCTCCCCGTAAAACAGAAGCTCTGTAGACTCCTCCAGGATATTCGTCAGCATAAAATAAACTCTCGTGATATCATGACGGCCACACTCACTCACCATAAACGGCATCAGCTTCTCCTTGATCTCCTTAAGCTCATCGCTGTCCATGGAACTGATCTGACCCACACCAAAGGAAACATTACCCTCACCGATAAATTTCTTGTAATCCTGATAAAAAATCTCCTCCGGAGACTTATCCTTCAGATTACTTCCCGCAGAAAACATCTCTCGGGCAAACTCCTCGATCTTGATCCCCGCGATCAGCGCAAGAGCACTGGCAGCGATCTTATCCGTCTGCGTACAGGTCGGTGAACGGAACATCAATGTATCCGAAATAATAGCCGCACAGAGAAGCCCCGCGATCTTTTCCGGGATCTCCAGTCTCTGCTCTCCGTAGATCTCATAAAGGATCGTACCCGTACATCCCACCGGCTCATTACGAAAAGCAACCGGCGTCATGGTCTGCAAAGTACCCAGCTTATGATGATCGATGATCTCAAGGATCTCCGCCTTCTCGATATTATCAACAGCCTGATCCACCTCATTATGATCCACAAGAACCACTTTCTTTTTATGCATATCCAGAAAATTACGTCTGGAGATCGTACCGATACACTTACCATGAGGATTGATCACCGGAAACGCCCTGTGACGGTTTTTGATCATAACATCCTGGATATCATCCGTAAAATCCTCGGTATTAAACGTAACCATGTTATCCCGCTTCATAACAAAGCTGACCGGAATACTCTGGTTGATCAGACGCGCAATATTAAACGTATCATACGGAGACCGGATGATCACGATATTCTTCTCATGAGCAAGCTTTATAACCTTCTCGGAAACCACGATATTCAGCCCCACGATGATACAGCTGACATTCTGGCTGATCGCCTGAAGATGATCCTCCTCACGGTCACCCATGATGATCATATCATCCTCCTCAACGTAGCCCTCCAGCATCTTCGGGTTGGCAGTACCGACAAGCACACGCCCCTTCACAAAATATCCGTGTCCGTTACCTTCCACCACTTCACCGCCAACAGTCTCGGCAATTCTCTGATACTGCGTCCTCGCATTGGAAAGAAGATAACTGTCTGTAGTATCCATATAGGTCTTTGCGATATCACCAATCGTCACAAGCCCCTCCAGACACCCATCCTTATCCCGGATCGGAAGAGAAACGATCCCGTTCTCCTGCATCAGATCCCAGGTATTCTTCAGCGACATATTCTTATCCGCCTGCGGACTGATCCGGATATCCATATCCTTGACCTGCGTACCGATATTCCCCAGATAAGCCGGCGGCTGTACGCCAAAACGGTTCAGCACATACCTGGTCTCCTCATTGATCTGCCCCGCTCTCTTCGGGATATATTTTTTATTCTGCGTAGTTCTGTTCTTAATATCCGCATAAGCAATAGCCGAACAGATGGAATCCGTATCCGGATTCTTATGTCCGATTACAAATATTCTCTCCGGTTTTTTCATACACATCCATCCTTTTTCATCCAAAATAATCATAATTTAATATTTGCAAACAAAGCACCCAGGGAAGTAGTAGCCTCCTCCCCCGACTCCGGAAGCTCAAAAGACTCCTCCTCAACCTCCTTAGCCATCAGATCCGATGCCTCTTTAATACTCAGGCTCAGCTTACCATCCTTGATCGCGATAACCTTCACCTTAACCTTATCCCCAACACTCAAAACCTCAGAAGGCTTCCGGATCCTCTTCTCACAGATCTGAGAAATATGCACCAGCCCGGAAACCCCGTTCCCAAGCTCCACAAACGCACCATACGGCTGCAAACTCTCAACCGTACCCTCCGTCACAAAGCCAACCTGGATATTGGAAATCTTATTCCGTTTCTCCACCTCAGCCCTCTCACGAAGAATCTCCCTCGCCGAAAGCACCAGCCTCTTCTTCGCCTTATCAGCCTCGATCACCCGCACCTGGATCGGCTTATTCAGAAACACCTCCGTATCCTCAACAAACTCCAAAGCAAGCCTGGATGCCGGAATAAAACCACGGACACCCTCAACATAAGCAATGGCACCCCCGTTAACGATTCCCTTCACAACAACATCCAGCACCTCACCCGAATCCTGAAGCTCCTTCAGCCTGTCCCAGGCAAGCACATCCGCAGCATCTGCTCTGGAAAGAAGAATATTCCCCTGACCATCATCCCTGCGAAGAACCATCGCCTGAACCTCATCCCCCGGCTGAACAGCCTCTTTAATATTAAACCCCGGCACCCGGGAAAACTCCTCCACCGGAATAAAACCCTCAGCATAAAACTTAAGGTCAAGAACAACCCCCGACTCATCCACACTCACAACAGTCCCTGAGATAATATCCCCCTCATCGATCCTCTTAAAAGAAGCCTCCAGCTCCCTCTCAAAATCCTTCATAGACTCCGCCATATCCAGACCTCCCATTCAAACAAAAACCCAACCACCGCCGCCCCAAACCAGACGACAGCACTATAATCCTAATCATTATAGCATGCACACCCCACCCGCGCTATATTTTTTGCACTGGAAATTTCTTAACCCCTTTATTTCTCTCCAACGCACAGGACGGACTCAGATCAGCCCATTTATCACAACCTTGACGCTTTCTTTATTTCTCTCCAACGCACAGGACGGACTTAGTACGATTCCAGAATTTCTTTGTAGTGCATCCTTTTTGTTTCTCTCCAACGCACAGGACGGACTGCCGGCGAAACGACCGCACCAGGCACGACCATGCAGCCGCCCCTCCGGCAGTCCGTCCGTCCCTCCCTCCATCCATCCCCACCCACAAAAAAAAGAGCCCAAAAAAGGCCCAAAAACGAGGAGTGCCCCGGTAGTGGCTTACCGGGGCGATTATTATGAAAAAAATTGTATGTGTAATGATACAGATACACACCATTACAGCGTCTTTCGTAACGTTCTTTCGAACTATCCCTATACTACCAGACAAATATGAACAAACAATGAACATCTCGTAAACAATTAGCGCATTTGCACAATTTTTTCCAAAACACCCTCCCCCAATTTATAAAAACACCACATTCACAAACAAAACCAAAGCCCTAAACATTGTACATATTGTACATCTCAACCAAACAAACCAACAACAACCCCAACAAAAGAGCCACAACCCTCACCCTCTAACTCAAACTCCATCTAAAACATCATCAAAAACACCAGCCATCACAAACCATCACCGCCGTGAAAGCATCCCCTTAATAAACTCAATCGCCTTCTCAAAAATATTCTTCACATCAGACTTCGTAACACCCATATCCTTCAAAGTACTATAAGCATCACTCACATACCCCTTGATCTGATCATCACTCATCTCAATCCCACGGAACTTACTGATAATATTAACCAGCGAACTCTTATCATCCTCATTAAGACTCACCCCAAAATGATCCGCAGCCTCATCGATCCCCTGAGAAATCTCATCATCCGTGATCTGGTTAGAATCAAAAAGCCCCTTCACATAAACAATGATATCCCCAACCTTATCCGGATCAGAAGCAAGAGACCCAACCTCATTATCCTTCAGGATCTCCTCCGCCTGACTCATAACAGAACCGGAATCAGACGCCATAACCATCATCGGAGATGTACATGAAATAACACCCGCAATAACCAAAGCTGTAACCTTGTTCAATCTTCTCATAATATTCAACCTCCATACGGGCACCAGCCCTTATTAAAAATTGCCTTTTACTATTTTTAATTATCTTTTACTGCCTTTTTATTACCTCATCATTACCTTTTCGACGCCCCTCAGTATACCACACACCCCCACCCCTCTGTAAACCTCAATTTTCCCCATTCCCACCCACATCATTCAGACTTTATGTATATCGCCAAAAATATATTCACAATATTTTCATATTTTAAACAAACTTTCCTAACATCTCATCAGTAAAATAAAAAATGTAAATTTTTCATTACTTACTTATGTCTGACACCTCAGACATAACCTCCTTTCTATGACAAATATATAGGTCCGGACAGGAAACCTCTCCAACATTCCCGTCCGGAAACGCAAAAAGAACCCGGAACAGCTGCCCGGGCTCTTTTTGCGTTTATCATATATTAATTTTTCTCATCATAAATACAGTTGGCAAGCATCGCAAACTGCTCCAGTGTCAGCGCCTCACCCCTGATATTCAACGGAAGATCACACCTGTTGAACACATCCTCGATCTCCTCCTTACTCAGGGAAAAATCTCCGGAATTTCTGATCCCGTTCACAAGCGTCTTTCTCCTCTGGTTAAAAGATGCACGGATCAGACGGAACATAAGCCCCTCATCCTTCACATCCACCGGCGGCTTCTCATAACGCGTCAGCTTGATCACCGCACTTCCAACCTTCGGCCGCGGCATAAAACAGTTCGGCGGTACATTCGCAACGATCTCCGGCTTCGCATAATACTGCACAGCCAGGGAAAGCGCACCGTAATCCTTGGTACCGGGACCAACCTGCATACGGTCTGCAACCTCCTTCTGCACCATGACAGTGATCGAATCCACAGGAACATTCTTCTCAAAAAGCCCCATGATGATCGGAGTCGTAATGTAATACGGCAGATTCGCAACCACCTTCACAGGCTTACCGCCGTTTTTCTCATCTGCGATCTTTTTGATATCCGTTTTCAGGATATCGTTATTGATCACGGAAACATTATCCCAGTCCTTCAACGTATCCTTAAGGATCGGGATCAGCGAACTGTCGATCTCCACAGCAGCCACCTCTCTGGCAGCCTCCGCAAGATACTGGGTCATAGTTCCGATACCCGGACCGATCTCCAGTATAAAATCATCCTTCGTGATACCCGAAGACTCAATGATCTTTTCCAGAACATGCTCGTCAATCAGAAAATTCTGACCAAACCTTTTCTGGAAAACAAAATGATACTTTTGAAGGACTTCAATGGTATATTTCGGGTTACCAAGATAAGGTCTGGCCATATTTTTTACCTCTGCTTTTTCTTATTTTCAGCTGAAATCCTTTTCAAAAAGTACCGTGTAGCCATCACGGTCCACACGCTTCTTGGAATGCTTGAACAATCCGCTCTGAGCTCTCTCCATAGCCTTATCCAGCATGGTCTTCACAGTACCGATGCACATCGGCTGATCCTCCTTCTGGTTGATCCCGATCAGATTATACAGAGCAAGCATGCCCATCTGGTCGATACGGAATCCATTCTCCATGGTATAGACCTTGGCGAAATTAACAAGTTCATCGTTTGTAAATACAGGAATGTTGATCATGGATGTAAACTTCTTCGCAAGCTTCGGATATCTTGCGATCAGCTTACGCATACCGATCTTTTCATCCTCCAGGATCACGATCATTCCCTTTGTGTTTCCGGTCATAGCTTCCTCAAGCTCATCTGCTGTTTCCTGGGAAAGCTGGTTTGCATCCTCGATAACAAGGAAACCGCCGGCAAGCTTGGATACGATCTCCGGAATATCCTTTCCGTTGAGATCATCCGCAAATATATAGGCAACCTTGGAAGCCTCGATATTCAGCTCTTTACAGATTGCCGGGATCAGACTTGAGATCAGTCTCGTCTTACCTGTTTCTCTGCCGCCCATAACGATCACATTTCCGGTCTGAGAGGTCTTGTCTGCTGCGCCCATCTGCACATCGCAGAGTACATCAAGCAGCTGTTCCTTCATTCCGGGAACTGTAACAAAATAGGTGAAAAGCTGTTTCTCTTCATCTGTGAGCTCTTTCTTTCTGGAAACGATCTTTGTAGGATCCTTTTCCGGATGGATCGTAGCGATAAATTTCTCAAGCTGCTCTTCCTCGCTGAGCTCCTCTTCCTCATCGTCCTCTTCCATGGCTTCATCAGAATCATCACCGATGAGACTGCTGATAAAGTCATCTTCATCCTCTTCCTGGAATTCAAAGGCGTCATCACTGTATTCTTCTTCCTCATCAAGAAGATTTTCCTCTTCCGCTGAAGCCACCGGTTCCTCATGATGAAGCTTCGCTGAAGGCTCTGCTGCCGCCTTCTGCACCTGCTCCTCAGATTCCAGTGAAGGAATCTCCGGAAGCACATCCTCTTCTTCCACCGGCTTCTGTACTCCTGACGGACCATTCAGAAACTCTGCTTCTGCAGCCTGAAGATCCTCCTCAGTAACCGGCTCCTCATCTTCATCAAATACGATATCCGGAAGTCTGGTATCGGAAGTCTCCGTTACCTCTTCCTCCTGCTGAGCGGAGATCTGCGCCATGATATCCTCGATATCTGCCGCATCCGGCTCCTCCGGAACAAATTCATCAGCCGCAATATCCAGATCCTCAATACCTTCCGGCTCTTCCGTTACGTCGGACTGCTGGACATCCGGAGATTTCTCTTCCTCCGGGATATCGATTCCCTGCTGTGTAGCTGCTGCCAGAATAGTATCCTCCAGGTTGAAGTCCTTATCTTTATCCTTCCCTGACCTGTCACCTACAGATGCCGCAATATCCTCGATACTTCCGAAAATTCCGGACGCGTCCGGGATCTCTGCGGAACTGCTTGCATTCTCCGGGTCCACATTGATCATGGACTTCGGGATCTTCAGCTCCGGCATACGGATCGTTGCGGAAAAGTCAGGCTTGCCTTCCTCATTGAGCGGAACCCCTGCAGGCTTCTCCTCACTTTCCTCATTTCCGGTAGCCTTCTCCTTCATGATCTCTGCAACACTCTGGGACAAAGACATCTCTGTAGCTTTCTCAGCCTCAGCTTCTTCCGCTTCCTGATAAGTCTCTTCTTCCTCTTTATCCTGCTGTTCCTGAGCCTGCAGCTTCATACTTCCGGATGACAGGTTCTCAACACCGGATGCCAGCGGGATCTCATCCGCTTCCTGTCCGGAAAACTCTTCCTGCTCTTCAGAAGGCTCATCCGAAGCTTCCTCACTTCCTTCTGCTGCTTCGATCTCCTCAGAATCTGTAAACTCCTCTGACGGTTCTGCTGCCGCAGCAGTCTCAGCCTCCGGCGCTTCCGCCTGTTCCGTCACATCCTCAGAGCCTGTGGAAACCTCATCCTGCTCTTCATCCTGCGCAGCTTCTTTTTCCTCCATATCCTCTTCCGCAGATTTCTTATGTCCGCCAAAGATATCACGGAATCCCTTGGAAAGCTTCTCCTGGAATGTCTCCGCACTGTTCAGATCCCGCTCATCATCTACCTGGATAGTATCTGTGACCGGTTTTGCCTCCTCATACTCGCCGGATCCTTCCTTGCTCTCCCTGATCTCCTGCGCCTTTTCCGGCGGGATCAGCTTCGGGATAAAACGCTGTTCGTATTTCTCTTTCTCTTCGCCAGTGAGAACACCCATCCGCTGTTTCAGGTCAAGGGCCTTCATCACATAAGTTCCGTCATTGAACCAAAGGATCATCTCATTGCAGAGATCCAGGCACTTCTGCTTGTCTCCTGCCTTGTAATAGA
>OGOY01003520.1_pt1 | contig 11866 bp, 8 predicted proteins | sample 1552811 | NCBI WGS metagenome assembly OGOY01 (sample SAMEA2580132, study PRJEB22360) | human gut metagenome | biome: human gut; feature: human-associated habitat; material: faeces | place: Denmark | collected 2008/2010 | reverse complement strand
ACATGATTTCAAGCTCTCCCAGAACTCTACCCCAGTTTCTCAGCGGCATAGTCCACTTCTTTGTAATCTCATGGGTTGCCAGATACAAAGCCTTTAGGAGCGCCGTATCGCTCGGAAATACGCTCCTCTGCTTGTTCAGACGGCGATAGCCGCTGTTAAGGCTTTCGATGGCGTTGGTGGTGTAAATGACCTTTCTGACCTCTGCTGAAAACTTGAAAATCGGCGAGATAACATCCCGGTTTTTGTACCAGCTTTTCATGGCGTTTGGATAATCTTTCTCCCACTTCTCCGTCACACGCTCAAGCTGCTTAAGTGCAGCGTCCTCAGACGGTGCATGGTAAATTGTTTTCAGATCATTAGCAAATTCTTTCTTGCTTTTTTCGCCAACATATTTCAGCGTATTTCGCACCTGATGAACGATACAACGTTGTAATTCTGTCTGTGGAAATGCCGTATTTACGGCTTCTTTCATACCCGAAAGGCCATCGGCACATATCACGAGGACGTCCTTTACGCCGCGATTTTTCAGCTCATTCAGGACTCCAAGCCAGTACTTTGCACTCTCGTTTTCTCCGATATGTATGGATAAAACTTCCTTGTGACCTGTCAAGCTTACTGCAAGGATTACATATGCTGCAAGCTTTTTTATCTGTCTGTTTTCTTGTACAGAAAAATGTACAGCATCAATAAATACAATGGGATAAACCTCGTCAAGAGGACGTTTCTGCCACTCTTCTATCTGCGGAAGGAGACGGTCTGTGATATAGGATACCATACCATCGCTGACTTCAAATCCGTAAATATCTTCGATAGTTTCGCTTATTTGGCGAGTGTCATGCCCTTTGCGTACAGTGAAATGATCTTCTGCTCTATTCCCGAAATATCCTTCTGACGCTTCTTTACGACTTTGGGTTCAAATGTTCCATCACGATCCTGTGGCACTTCAATTTCTGTTTCTCCGAAGTTCCCGCGTATTTTCTTGGTTTTCTTTCCATTTCGGTAGTCCGGATTGTCAGAACGCTCATAAGCGCCATATCCGAGATGCTCATCCATTTCAGATTCAAGCATTTCCTGTATTGTGCCGCCAAGAAGATCTTTCAGAGCATCTTCTATATCCTTTGCTGTCCTGATATCATACTCCTCGAGCAGCATTCCGATGATGTTCTTTTTTCCTTCGCTCATTGGTTCTCTTTTTCTTCTTCCCATAAAAAATCAGCCTCCTGTGTTATTTCTATTTTACTACAGTTGACTGACTTTTTACAGACTTTTTTTCAGAGGGTCAATGCTTGTGCCGAAAACTTCTTCAGCTTGTTAAAGACAGAATTACTTTATCTGCAAGAATTTACGAGCATTGAGCATTTCATCAAAGAACTTCACGAGTATATCGAATGGTACAACACAAAACGCATCAAGCTTAAGCTTGATGGTATGTCACCGGTGGAGTTCAGGCTCAAAGCCGCATAACAAAAGCGACCAAGATTTCTCTTAGTCGCTTTGCATAAATATACTTTTTAAACTTTGTCTAACTTTTTGGGGTCATTCCATTACACGTTCCGTTTTAAATTACTATACTTTTCTCTTTGTATTTATATATATGCCTTTTCCTTATTAACTTTCCCGTTTCACTGTGATAGGGGGGAGGTGTCAATTTCAAAACTATTTCTCCCTCAGAGCTTCCCCGAAGCCTTTTTTAATAGGCTCTAAGAAGTAATCCATAACCGTTCTCTTATCCGTCTTTATTTCCACGCTTCCGGATAATCCTGAAATCACATCTATCTCATCATTTTTATCTGTAATTTCAAGCTTCACAAGATAAACGCTACCCGTCTGCTCGCTGACAAACGCGTTGGGACTGATATATTTCACCTTTCCCTTTACCGTTCCGTACTTGTTATACGGGTACGCCTCCAGCTTGATTTCCGCTTCCATTCCGATTTCTATGTCGGCAATATCCATATTCTTTACATAGCACACCATTTCAACAGGCATATTATCAGGTACTATCGTTACAAGCTCCTGTGCGTTCGTTACCGCCGCTCCGACGGTGTTCACATTTACGTTGTTTATATATCCACTTACAGGCGCCGTTATATACTGATAATCCTTAGACAAGGCGTATTTTTCAAGGCTGGTTTCTATTTCGTCAAGTTGACCGCTTATCTCCGAAAGCTTTGAATTGATCTGTGCGCTGTACTGGATTTTTGTATCCTTGATTTTCGTTTCCGACTGTTTTAGCGCAAGCTCGTTCTGCTTTACTATAAGCTCCTGCATTTCAACCTGACGGCGTGTTCCGCTTTCTTCGTATTCCTCAAGCTGCAGCTGTGAAATCTGATGATTTAAATCGGCGTTTTCCTTATCCTTCTTAAGACTGTCAAGAGTGTTATTATAGCTTGCGTCTGCATCCATAATTGACTGAATATACGGTTTAAGCTCAGCTTCGTAATCTTCAATTTTAACCTTTGAAATATCGTCGCCGTTTTTAATCTTTGTATATATTTTCCGCTGTGCTTCAAGAATTTCTTTCTGACTGTTAAGCTGGTTTGTATCAATATCAAGGGATTCCGTATCAAGCTCTATCAGAACGTCTCCCTTTTTCACATATTCTCCTTCGGCAGCGTTTATTGACTTTACTGTTCCGCCTGAATAGGCCTGCACCACGTTTACATTTCCTGATGGCTGAACGCTTCCGCCGGCAGTAACTACCACGTCTATTTTCGAAAGGCAAGCCCAAATGACTGCCGCGATCAGAAGCGTAAAAACTCCGAGAATTATTACCGTTCCCGCTTTATGGGCAGGGCGTTCAATAATTTCAAGCAAGGACGGCATAAAATCATACTTCAGCTCCTTATCCTTGCTTTTGCTGTGCTTCAATACGTATTCCGTCAGCTTATTATTCATCAATATCGCCCCTTTTCTGCTGGTTATACAAATAATGATACAGCCCTTCACGTTTCATCAGATTCTCATGAGTATCGTATTCCACAAGATTGCCCTTATCAATCACCATGATTTTCTGCGCGTCCTTTAACGTTGAAAGCCTGTGAGCAATAATAAGCACTGTTCTTCCTTTGCATATTTCCTTGAGATTATTCTGGATAATGCTTTCAGATTCATAGTCAAGAGCAGACGTAGCCTCGTCAAATATAAGTATTCTGGGATTGTTAAGTATTGCTCTCGCAATAGCGACTCTTTGCTTCTGACCTCCGGAAAGTCCCATGCCCTTTTCGCCGATAATCGTTTCATAGCCGTTAGGAAGTTCAAGGATAAAATCATGCGCGCCCGCTATTTTTGCAGAATGAATGATTTGCTCCATACTTGCTGTTGAGCAGTGAATTGAAATATTTTCCGCTACGGTCCCGTTGAACATAAAGTTTTCCTGCAATACTACTCCGATCTGCTTTCTGAGCATTGCGGGATTCACAAGTGAAATATCCATTCCGTCTATGGATATTTTACCGCCCTCCGGCAAATAAAGTCTTTGAATCAGCTTTGAAATGGTGCTCTTTCCCGAACCGCTTCTGCCTACGACTCCTACAATAGTGTCAGGCTCTATTTCAAAGCTCATTCCCTTGATAACCTCTCCGCCCTGCGGATTGTATCTGAAATGCACCTGATCGAATATAATTTTACCCTGAACGCCGGGCATAGCAGTCTGATTTGCGTTTAGAATCGGTTCAGGGGCTGTATTAAAAATATCGCCGATTCTTTTTACTGAAAGCGACGCCTGCTGATATTCCTGCCAAAGCTGTACCAGTCTTAAAACAGGACCGCTTACTCTGCCGGAAAGCATTCGAAACGCCACAAGCTGCCCCACTGTAAAATTACCGTCCATTACCGCTTTTGCGCCGAAAAACAGAATCAACAGGTCGAATACCTTCTGAATAAACTGTCCGGTCGTTCCGGCGGTTGCGGAAACCATAGAGGTTTTGTAGCTTGCCTTTACGTAATCGGATTGCAAATCGCCCCATTTTTTCTCGAACTTTGGCTCTAAGGCATAGGATTTTACGGTCTGCACTCCCGTTATGGATTCAACCAAAAAAGACTGAGTGTTCGCTCCCGTTTCAAACTTTTCGTCCAGTCTTTTTTTGAAAAGGGGAGTAACGATGGCCGAAAGTACTGCGTAAACGGGTATAGAACAGAGGACGATAACTGTCAGCATTTTGCTGTAGAAAAACAATACTACTATGTATACGATTATGAAAATAAAATCTATCATTGAGGAAAGCGGAGTGCCTGTCAGAAAATTTCTGATACTGTCAAGCTCTCTTACTCTCGCCACCGTTTCGCCGACTCGTCTTGATTCAAAGTATTTCAAGGGAAGTGCGAACAAATGCCGAAACAGCTTGAAGCTGAGCATAACATCTATTCTGTTTGTCGTATGGGTAAACACATAGTTTTTGGCAAGGGACAGAATCAGCTCGTATATATACAATTGCGATACCGATTGCAAGCACGTTAAGCGTCGACATACTTCTATGGACTAAAACCTTATCCACAACGACCTGAGTCATAACGGGAGTAAGGATTCCTAAAATCTGTATTGTAAATACGGCTATCAGTACCTGTATAAATTCCTTTTTGAATTTCAGTATCGTGGGTATAAACCACTTGAAGCTGAATACCGCTTCTCTGTCCATTATTCCTTTTTTTGTAACAAGGATCGCTGTGCCATCCCAGATTTCAGATAATTCCTCGCGGGATTTTATCTCCGGCTGGGTTTTGTCCGTAAACAAGACCATGAATTTATTGCCTTGAGATTTTGCGACAATAAAGAATACGTCGTTTTTATCCTTTGCAATAATCGGCGCCTTTACGTCCTTCAGCTTTTTTAAATTCAGCTTACAAAGCTTTGCCCGCATTTTCAATTTCTTTGCGGATTCTATTATTTCTATTTCTCCGGTTTTCTGCTCGGGATCAAGAACTGATAGCGTTTCAGCCTGCTCTTTTGTGATAGGTATACCGTGAAACTTCATAACTATCATAAAGCAGCTAAGTCCGCTGTCTTGTTTTTTCTCCATGCTTCGACTTCCTTTTTACATAAATTATGCGGCAGCTTTTTTACTGCCGCACTTTTAATCAGAATTTATATTACTCTGCCTGCGTACCGACAAGCAGTTGATTCAAAGCTGACGTATCCTGCATCGGATCACTAATGCTCATACTGTCAGAAACGTTGTTCTCCGTACCGAAAGCGGACATATTTTCGGTCAGTATCATTACCTGTATATCCGTCTGATCTGCGGTTTCCTCTGTTTCCTTTGCCGCAGAAACAGTGCTTGAAGAATCAATCAGAACGGTGTCGTTTATTTCTGTGAGCAAATCTGAAGACATACTTTCGTCTGAATAGATATCCGAGAGAAGCTCGGCGTTTGACTGTATGACATCTTTCTCAGATATTTCATTGCTTGCAGGCTGACTAAGCTCAAGCTCCCAGGTATCCTTATTTACTGTTCCTACTGCTCCGCCTGCAAATTCAAAGATAAAGCTTTCGGAATTAAAGTTCCTTATAGTCAGCTTATCCTCGCTGCCGTTTATTGATACAGTCAGTTCGGATTGGTTTGTTTTAGTAAATGTGACCTCGTTAAGATCAATACCGCTTAATACGATCTTGTTATTTCCGTCATAATCCTCAATTATATCCGTACCGTAATTTCTGCCGAATACATATGTATCGTTTCCGTTGCCGCCGTTCAGATAATCATTGTCCTCTCCGCCGTCAAGGATATCATCTCCGTCATTTCCGTACAGATAATCGGTTCCTGTTCCGCCGTAAAGCGCGTCGTTTCCGGCGCCGCCGTTAAGCGTATCGTTTCCTCCGTCGCCGTGAATAACAATGCCGTTATCGCTCCATGCTGACATCCAGTCATCGTATTCAGTCGCATGGACCTGTTTCAGAGGATTTCCCTCGCTGTCATATGCATATCTTGTTCCGTCTGCAAAGTTTACATTGAAGTTTCTGTTTTCCTCAGACGTAAAGTAATTCTGAATGATCAGCTTGTCCTCAATTCCATCAAATGTGATAGTAAGATCGTTCCAGTTCGTTCTGTAAACGGACATAGTATCTGCTGAGAGACCGCTGCCGAATGAGATCGTATTGATACCCTCGCTGTCGTTAATTGTATCTGTGCCGTATCCTATGTTGAAGATATATGTATCGTTTCCTGCTCCGCCGTAGAGATAGTCACTGCCTTCTCCGCCGTCAAGGGTATCATTACCGCCGTTGCCATAAAACTGATCGTCTCCGATACCTCCGTACAGCTTATCTGCGCCGTTTCCTCCATTAAGGCTGTCGTTTCCGTTCTCACCGATAAGAGTTTCCCCCCTGTCGTCCATAGTTACAATGTAATCACTATTTTCAGTTCCGTAAACAGTTCTTAATGGACTGTTGGAAGCGGTTGCGTGAACCTTAGAACCTCCGTTGAATGTGAGGTAGAAGTTTCTGTTTGCTTCGGAAGTAAAGAATCCCTCGATCACAAGCTTGTCATCAGAATCCTCAAATGTAATGGTAATATCATTCCAGTTTGTACGGTAAGCCTTGATCTGATTTGACGAATATCCGTAGATCTCAATAGTATTTGTGCCTTCACCGTCGCCGATAGTATCTGTTCCATAGCCTTTCTTGAAGATATATGTATCGTTTCCTGCTCCGTCATAGAGATAGTCATTTCCCTCTCCGCCGTCAAGAACATCGTTTCCTGCATTTCCTGTAAGTCTGTCGTCGCCCTTATCTCCGTAGAGATAGTCGTTTCCGTCGCTGCCTACAAGCTGATCATTGCCGTCCTGACCGATCTTGGTTATTCCGTCCTCATAAATAGAGATCATGTACTCGCTGCCGTCAGTACCGTAAATAGTTCTGAGAGGACTGTTCTGAGCTGTTGCTTCTACGACTGTTCCGTCGGCAAATACAAGCGTAAAGTTTCTTGCTTCCTTGCTGATGCAGTAATTCTTTATTGTAAGGGTATCTTCAAATCCGTCAAAGGTAATAAGAATATCATTCCAGTTGGAACGGTATGCCTTTACACCTTCTGCGGTGAATCCGTCACCGAACATAATGGTATTTGCACCCTCGCTGTCCATAATAGAATCAGCGCCGTATCCCGGCTTGAAGATATAGGTGTCGTTTCCGCTGCCTCCGTCAATAAAGTCATTGCCTGAGCCTGTGTCGATAATATCGTCGCCGTCACCGCCGTTGATGTAATCATCTTCGTTTCCGCCTGAGATACAGTCATTTCCTGATTCTCCGAACAGAGAGTCATTTCCGCTGCCGCCGAAGATCACGTCATTGCCGTCATTTGCTGTAATTCTGTCAGTTCCGGAATCTCCGAAGATATAGTCAGATTCTGTTCCTCCGATAATAAAGTCATCTCCGTTACCGCCTGCGGCGATATTGGCTTTGTCGCTTTCAAGAGGTAAATAATCTGAATTCTCTGTACCTGTAACATAGTTATCGATGCCTGTGATATTATCCTGTACGGGCAGGATTTCTTCGCCTATCTGCAGAACGTAGTTTTCGGGAGCGTCTGCAAAATCGGTAATGATAAGCTTGTCCTCTGTATCCTTAATACTGATAATCACATCATTACCAACGGCATTGATCTCGATATCCGACAAAGTCAGATCGTCGGCAAGCTTAACAGTTGACGTTCCTTCGCTGTCATCAATGACATCTGTACCGTAATCTCTGCTGAATACATATGTATCGTTTCCTGCTCCGCCATAAAGTATATCGTTTCCTGCTCCTCCGTCGAGAATGTCATCACCGTTATCACCGTAAATAATATCGTCGCCTTCCTCACCGAAAATAGCGTCGTTATCATCTCCGCCGTAAACAAAGTCGTTTCCGTTTCCTGCGTAAACGGTGTCATTGCCCTCGTTGCCGTAGATAACGTCATTTTCCTTACTTCCGTAAACGGTATCGTCACCGCCGAAAGCGTGCATGATCGAATCATCTACAACTGCTTTAAGAACATCGTCGCCGTTTCCGCCGTAGATATGTCTGAACGGACTATCCTTATCTGTAACGTGCATTTTAACTCAGTCTATTTCAAGGTCGTAATTGCGGTATTCCTCACTCTTGCGGAAATCCTTGATAACAAGAGTATCGTTCGTACCCTTTATTGTAATAGTTGCGTCGTATTCATCTGTGCCGTTTACAAGGATATCGCTTGGTTTAATTCCCTTAAATCTGAGAGTATTCAGACCATCGGAGTCTATTATTGTATCGTTTCCGTAGCCCTTTGCGAAAATGTATGTATCATCGCCGTAGCCGCCTTTGAGAGTGTCATTGCCTGTCCCTCCGTCGAGAGTGTCGTTGCCTGAATCGCCGTAGAGCATGTCGTTTCCAACTCCTCCGGATATTTGGTCATTGCCGTTGTTTCCATGAATAATATCAATTCCACTCGCACCATTTAATATATCATTTCCATCCAATCCGAAAATGAAATCATTATTTCCAGTTCCTCTATATGTGTCATTGTCATTGGTTGCAAGATATGTAGTTCCTGATTTAGACAGTTCCAAAATATCAGCATATTGTGGTGAAACTGCTTTATAGTATGTACTAAACTCACTGAAAGCATTAGTATCATAAGCTTCATCGAACAGAGAAAGATATGAACCGATACTATAAAGGTTTCCCTCAACGTTTTCACCAGTAGCAATTTCCATTTCTAAAATGGCATTAAGAAAAGTGAAATCTACGATTTTATTTCCCTGTTCATCCTCTGAAACAAAAATCATGTTAATATAGAAACTGTCCTGTGATTCTACATTAAGATCGCTGAAAAAGATATTTTCAAGTGATATATACAACTTTTTCAAAATGTTTGCTGCATTTGAATTTGGATTTGTTCCACCAACGCCAACAAACTCACGTCCCATAAAGGTTTCAATCACATGCAGGTCACGAGCATCAATATTTCCGCCGCGCGAATTCGGACTAATATCTGTTGAATCAGTAATAAAGTATAAAATCTGTTTTGAGAGAAATCGCTTTTCAACAAAATCTTCTGATAAACAATATTTTTTATACAGTACCGCAAGTGTTCCTGTCTTATCTGCTTCAATAGCTAAAGTAATATCCGGAACATTTCCTTTGGTTTCTACAATTTCACCATCTCCGCCCGTCTGTGTTGTATCTGAAGTGTTTACTGGGAACCAAAACTCGCTAATCTTTCGCTCAGTTCCATCTGCGAAAGTAACCATAGCAAATTCAGCTTCCATAGTTCCAGTTGCAGTATCAACATTCTCCTCCTTGGTAACATCAAGGCTTATATTTACTACTCCTAATTCGTTTAGTGTTTTCAATTCTCCTGAATCAGATATACCATTATGATTTGCATCAATCCAAACTCGCAAATCATTCCATACTGTATCATTATGGTCAATTACACCATCGCCATCTTCATCAAAGTCCGCCAATGCTTCAAAACCCGAAACAGAAATTGCGCCATTAGAAAGTTCGACTTGATCACCGAAAAGCTCACCGCCATCGTCAATTTTACTATTACCATTGCGATCAAGACAAAGGAAACCATCCTCAAGACCTATCCATGCTGTCTTTTCAGCAAAACCATTCTTATCTAGGTCGAAGTTAACACCGTTTTCAAGTGTCGTAAGTTCAATCCCTAATGCTCCAAGATCTATCGCAAGAGGATCACGAGGAGGTTGAGCGTTACCTGCATTTGTATATTCGTCATTGAGAGGGTCTAGTAGCCAATCCCATATACTCTCACCCAAAAATCCACCAAGAATACCACCAGCAAGACCAGCTGCAGCAATTGCAGCCCAGCCAATTGGTCCAGATACAAGTCCAGCTGCAACAAGAGTGCCCATACCAATGCCCGCTAGAGCACCTGCACCTGCACCACCTGCCATTCCACCTAATGTACTCATCCCCCATGAACCAAGTGTATCAGTTGCTCCTTCAATATCTCCATTTTTATACTGTTGATATGCTGTACTAGCTGTTGTGACAACATCAGCAACATCTCCAACCGTTCCTAAAACACCAAGTACAGCACCAACACGCACACCAAGATGTGTGCCATTACTACGTCCCGGTAGAGTTGAAACATCATCAATAGCGTCTATTACATTTGTTTTACCAGTAGTAATATTCTTTAATAGCGCATTCTCATCTATATTTGTTCTCGGAATATCATCTACTGCATCAGTAACAGTTTTAAGTGCGTTTGAATCTCCTCCTAACGAATTATATAGATTATTTAATTGTTCGGTCGGGACTCCATTTACTGCAGTAGTAGTTCCAACTCTATCAATATTGGAAGTAGGACAATCAGAAAGTATAGCTTCAGCTATACCACCACTTGTTTCTCCACCAGGAATCCAATTACTATTTGCACCAGATTCTGAACCTGTTGGAAGCTTAAGATTTCCACTTTCATAGAAATCATTTACAATGGATTTATCTATGTCAATTCTAACTAATTCTTGACCTGCCCATTTATCGGTCTCTATACCTAGTCCTTCTTCTATAATGCCAATATCACCATTAGCTACAATAAGCAATTGATCCATTTGATTGCTTGGTGCAATAAAGCGTTGCCCTCCCGCACCAAGTAATCAAATGGATCACTATAATACAAATCATAATCTCTCTTTGTAACTAAAAAAGAAGCTCCATATTCTAAAAAATCATTATTCACTTCACTCATAATACACTCACCCCATAATCTTTTTTTAAGACATTATCTATACGAATTATGTAATCCCATAATCCATTTTTTTGTTAATCCCCATCCACTCTTTACAATTACGTAGAGATGATTCATTGTTTATCAAGGTACTTTTTAATGTCTTTAAAAGGGTATCATCAATCATTTTAAACAGTGCTGGATATTTAGAATGTTCATTGAAAATTTGATTCCAACAAGCCATATATGCACACCAAACTTGAATAGGTGTACTATTTAGTGTCATAATTGCTTTACGGAATTTCTTGATAATTACTTCATCATTTGTAGTCAAATATAACTCATATATTCCTTTTTCTACAATGCGTCCGAAATCTGTAGGAATATTAATAGGTATATCCCTGTTTCCCATAACTGAATATCCTTTTTCTCCGCAAAGAAATTCAGCAACCTCATCATTCTCAAATGCTTTTCTTGTAAGTTCAAGCAATTCTTCGTTTGTAATCTGTTTTTGCAATTTCATGACATTTCCTTTCTCATCAAGCGACGAATAAAAATTATTTTTTTATATTTCACAAAAACCATCTACGGTATATGTTTCTTCGTCAGATAGTTTTATCATTGTTTCTTCTACTTTTGTCATATCATTGTCTAGTTTTAATATAATCTCAAAACTTGTATCAATATTAATCGACGTTTTATTTTCCTCCAAAATTAAGATCTATAATATTTAGATGCCCATAATTAAAAGAAAGAGTCAGCCACTTTTTATCAATTAAATATAAATATGAGCTAAAGTGACTTGAATCTTCATGATTGTCTGTCGGTTCACCAAACATTTGATTTATTTCTGCTTCTGTACTCTCAAAGGTTATTCCGCCTATTGAAATATTATCAATCGTATCCTGCCTTTTAAAAGCACTCGCAGTAAAGCTTATACAAATAATATCATTATCACTATAATCATTATCGTCTGCTGCACAATGCATTGTGACCGTATCCAGCAATTTACCGTCATATAACAATCCTCAGCTTCTAAGTTCGGTTTTCTCCTCATATATCATGCTTTCATCCCAAAAAGAAAAACCCTCACCCAAATCATCCAGCGAGCATGGAAATGAAAAAGTTTTATCGGCCCTGTGAAAAAATCTCTGTGAATTCAACAACAGTGATAAAAAACGATATTGTGGAGCGGCTTGAAAAACAGCCGC
>OGOY01003518.1_pt1 | contig 11876 bp, 10 predicted proteins | sample 1552811 | NCBI WGS metagenome assembly OGOY01 (sample SAMEA2580132, study PRJEB22360) | human gut metagenome | biome: human gut; feature: human-associated habitat; material: faeces | place: Denmark | collected 2008/2010 | reverse complement strand
CGGGAGGCCGGCCAGCCCCCGGTGGAGCTCCGGCTGGACCCCAAGGCCATGGAGGTGCTGGGCAGGGGAATCCCCGCCGGGTATGACGACTTCGACACGGAATTTCTCGATTACATTCTCGCCGTCGCGGTCGTAGATGATCTGGATGCGGCCATCGCGCATGTCCAGCATCACTCGACGCACCACAGCGATTGCATCGTGACCGAGAACCAAGCCGCGGCCGACCGCTTTGTCGACGAGGTCGACAGCGCGGCGGTGTACGTCAACGTCTCCACCCGCTTTACCGACGGCGGGGAGTTCGGCCTCGGCTGCGAGATGGGCATTTCGACGCAGAAGCTCCACGCGCGCGGCCCGATGGGGCTCGACGAGCTGAGCACCTATAAATACGTCATCACCGGCAGCGGCCAGATTCGATAACAGGAAAGGCGCACACTCCGATGTACCACAACGACAAAAAGTACGCATTGACAAACTGCGTGCTTCTCGACGGCTCTGAGCACATGGAGCCGCAGACGGGCAAGGCCGTCTGCATCGACGGCGAGAAAATCAATGAGATCGTCGACGCACAGCATATCCCCGCAGGCTATGAGGCAGTCGACCTCGGCGGAAAATATGTGCTGCCGGGTCTCATCAACATGCACGTGCACCTGCCCGCCTCGGGCAAGCCGAAAAAGAAGGCGAGCGACCCCAAAAAGCTCGTCAAGCTCATCACCTCCTGCGCGCTGACGAACAGGATCGGCGTCAACATGTGCGAGGGCTACGCCAAAACCGAGCTGCTCTCCGGCGTCACGACCATCCGCACAGTCGGCGGCGTCGCCGATTACGACACGAAAATTCGCGACCTCGCCGCGGCGGGCAAAATTCTTGCCCCGCGCGTGCTGGCGTCGAACATGGCGGTCTCCGTCCCCGGCGGGCACATGGCGGGTTCGCTCGCCTACGAGGCGCACTCCGCCGAAGAGGCCGCGGCGCTCGTCGAAAAGATCGCCGCCGAAAAGCCCAACCTCATCAAGCTGATGATCACCGGCGGCGTGCTGGACGCCGAAGTCGTGGGCGAGCCGGGCGTGCTGCGCATGCAGCCCGAGCTTGTCAAGGCCGCGTGCGACAAGGCACATTCGCTCGGCATGATCGTCGCGGCGCACGTTGAAAGCCCTGAGGGCGTGCTGGTCGCGCTGCAAAACGGCGTCGACTCCATCGAGCACGGCGCGCAGCCAAGCGATGAAATGATCACACTCTTCAAGCAGCGCAAGGCGTTCCAAATTTCGACCATTTCCCCCGCCCTGCCCTACGCGCTCTTCGACCGCAGCATTTCGCACGCGACGTATGAGCAGCAGGAAAACGGCAAGATCGTCTTCGACGGCATCGTCGCGCTCGCAAAGGCGAACCTCGCCGCGGGCGTGCCAGTCGGTCTCGGCACGGACGTCGGCTGCCCGTACATCACACATTACGACATGTGGCGCGAGCTGCACTATTTCGTCAAATACTGCGGCGTGACGCCCGCGTTCGCGCTCTACAGCGCGACGAAACTCAATGCCCGGCTCGCGGGCATCGGTGATCTGACCGGCAGCATTGAGGCGGACAAGCAGGCCGACCTGATCGTCTGCTCCGGCAACCCTCTTCAGAATTTGAGCGCGCTGCGTGAGCTCGACATGGTCGTCAAGGGCGGCTATCGCATCGACAAGCCGCAGATCAAAAAAATGGATGAGGTCGAGCGCGAGCTCGACAAGTTTCTGTAAGCGCTATGAAATACTTGGTACTATCCGACTCGCACGGCAATGTCGACAACATGGTGCGCGCGGTGGAGCTCGTAAAGCCGCAGGGCATCATTCACCTTGGCGACGGCTGGCGCGATGTCGAGGAGCTGCGTGAACTTTTCCCCAGCCTGCCGCTCGAGCAGGTTCCCGGCAACTGCGATTTCGGGTGCTTTGAAGCGCTTGAGCGCGTGCTGATTCTGGACGATCACCGCGTGCTCATCGCGCACGGGCACACGTTAGGGGTGAAGACCGGACTTCTCCGCGCGCAGTACCGCGCGCTCGAGATGAACGCCGACATTCTGCTCTTCGGCCACACGCACGTGCCGCTCGTGGACGCGGCGTCGCGGCCGATGATGATGAATCCCGGTTCGATTGGCGATCCCCGCCGCCCGACCTACGGCGTACTCGAATTCAGGGACGGACAAATTTACCCGTCGGTCTTTCGGCTGGACGCATAACAAAAAAAGAGATGTACCTTGCGGTACATCTCTTTCCCTTTTCTCACCCGTTCCAAGCGCGCACCTGCTCGCGCAGCCAATTACACCAAGCGTCCACGCCCTCGCCGGTTTTGGCGGAGAGGGGGAATATCTTGAGCTTCGGGTTGCGCATGTGCGCGTATTCGACGACCTTTTCCATGTCGAAGTCAAAATACGGCAGCACGTCGATCTTGTTGATGATGAGCGCGTCGCACACAGTGAAGATGAGCGGGTACTTGAGCGGCTTATCGTGCCCCTCCGGCACGGAGAGGATCATCGCGTTTTTGACCGCGCCCGTGTCGAACTCCGCGGGGCAGACGAGGTTGCCGACGTTTTCGAGCACGACGAGGTCCAAGTCCTTCGTGCCGATCTCCTTGAGGCCCTGCTCCGTCATGCTTGCATCGAGGTGGCACATGCCGCCCGTGTGGAGCTGGATGGACTTGACGCCCGCGTCCGCGATAGTCTTCGCGTCCACGTCGGAGTCGATGTCTGCCTCCATCACGCCGATGCGCAGCTCATCCTTGAGCGCTTCAAGCGTGCGCAGCAGCGTCATCGTCTTGCCGCTGCCCGGCGAGGACATCAGGTTCAGCAGAAACGTTCTGTCCTGCTTGAGCTGCGTGCGAAGGCGTGCGGCCTCGCGGTCGTTGTCGGCGAAGACGCTCTCTTTCACCTCGATGATCTTATAGGGTTCTGTCATATCGCCTCGATCTCCTTTAAGTTGATCTCACTGCCCTGCTTGAGCCACGTTTTTTCGCTGCCGCAGTGCGGGCAGGTGCGGCCAAACTGCACCGTGGGATAGTCGCGCCCGCAGCCCTCGCAGTACGTAACGGCGGGGATGGTCTCGATCTTGAGCGCGGCCTCCGGTAAAAGCTCGGTCTTCTTGACTGCCCAGTTCCAGCAGCTTTCGAGTTCGTGCGGGATCGCACCGGACACCTCGCCGAGCTCGAGCGTCACGGACGCGACGTTCGTCAGGCCGTTTTCCTCTCCGATCTTTTCCACGCTCTTGATGACGTGGAAGACAATGCCCAGCTCGTGCATTACTTTCTCTTTCTCGCCGCACGCTTGATCTTGAACTCACGCTTGATCATGTACGGCAGGATGGCCTTCATCTTGTCCTCACAGGCGTACATCTTGCTGCACTCCGGTCTCTCGCGGTGCAGGTGGATGGCGTCGAACGCGCACTTCGTCGTGCAGACGCCGCAGCCGATGCACTTGTTCGGGTCGACGATGCTCGCGCCGCAGCTAAGGCAGCGCGCGGTCTCCTTTTTGATCTGCTCTTCGGTGAACGCGACGCGCTCGTCGCTAAACGTCCTGCGCAGCGCCTCGTTATAGCCGATGCGCTGGCGCGGCGTTGTGTCGTAATTGACGGGGATCAGAGCGTTCTCCTTGTCGAGCTCAATGAACTGGCGGCGGTTGCGGCCGACCGTCAACGTCGCGTGCTGGACAAAACGGTGCAGCGAGATCGCGCCCTCCTTGCCCGCGGCGATGGCGTCGATGGCAAATTTCTGACCCGTATAAGCGTCGCCGCCGACGAAGATATCCTTTTCCGCCGTCTGATACGTGACGGGGTCTGCCTTGACCGTGCCGTTGGGGTTGAACTCAACAGCGGTACCGGTGAGCAGCTCACGCCAGTCGACCTTCTGGCCGATGCAGTAGAGAACCGTCGTGCACTCGGCCTGCTCGCTCACACTGTCGTCAAACTCAGGTGCGAAGCGGCCCTCGTCGTTCTTGACGCGCGTGCACTTGCGGAACCTGATGCCCGCGCACTTGCCGTCCTCCACCACGATCTCGGTCTGGCCCCAGCCGGCGTGGACGGTGATGCCGTCGCGCTCGCACTCGCTGCGGTCTTCCTCGCCCATCGGCATATCGTCGTAAGCCTCTAAGCAGTAGAGGTCAACGCTCTCCGCGCCGCAGCGCACCGCCGTGCGCGCAACGTCCGCGCCGATGTTGCCGCCGCCGATGACGACGACCTTACCGGAAAGCGTCTTCTTTTCATGCAGGTTGACCTGCCGCATAAAGTCGATACCCGCCATGACGCCGTCCGCGTCGCCGCCGGGGATGTTCAGCTTGCCGCCGGACTGGAGGGCGACGGCCACGTAGAAGCTCTGATAGCCCTGCTCGCGCAGCTGCGCGATGGTCACGTCTTTTCCGACCTCCACGCCGCAGCGGAACTCGACACCGAGTTCACGCAAGATGTCGATTTCTGCCTCCACCACGTCTTTTTCAAGGCGGAAGCTCGGAATGCCGTTCATCAGCATGCCGCCGGGACGCGCTTCCCTTTCAAACACCGTCGGGCGGTAGCCCTTTTCAGCGAGGTAGTATGCGCACGACAGGCCCGCGGGGCCGCCGCCGATGACGGCGATCTTCTCGGAAAATTCGCCGTCGACCTTCGGAATGACCTTTTCGGGCACAAAGCGCGTTTCCGCGTTCAGGTCCTGCTGGGCGATGAAGCGCTTGACCTCGTCGATGGCGACGGCCTGATCGACCGTACCGCGCGTGCAGGCATCCTCGCAGCGGCCGCAGGCGACACAGCTCTCGCTCTCGACGCTCGCGACATAGGCGCTGCGCGACAGGTTCGGCGTGTTGAACAGCTGCGATGTGCGCAGCGCGTTGCAGACATTGACGTTGCAGTTGCAGATGCCGAAAATTTTCTGCTCACCGTCGATATTCGTGATCTGGTGGACAAAGCCGTTGTCCTCGGCCTTTTTGAAAATTTCGAGCGCTTCGTCCTTCGTGATGTATTCGCCGCGCTGTGTTTCGACGATGTAGTCGGCCATGTCGCCCACACCGATGCACCAGCTTTCGGCGTCGTCGCCGCAGCCCTCGCCGAGTTTGGCGCGGCTAGCGCGGCAGGAGCACATGCTCTTGGCGTACTTGCCCTCGTACTTGCTGAGCCAGTAGGAGATGTGCTCTAAGTCAACGGACTCGTTCTCTGTCTCGATGGCCTTTTCCACAGGGATAACGTGCATGCCGATGCCTGCGCCTCCCGGCGGCACCATGGGCGTGATCTTTTCGAGCGGGAGCATCGTCATGCGCTCGAAGAACGCCGCGACCTCGGGATGCTCGTCGATCTGGCTTTTGCGCATGTTCAGAAATTCCGCGCTGCCGGGGACGAACAGCGGCAGCACCCAGCGCTTTTCATGCTTGGGGTTCTTGCCGTCCAGGTTCTCCCAGTTGTACTCGATGATGCCTGTCCATGCCATCTCCGTCAGGAGCTTTTCGAGCGGCTTGCGCTCCATTTTGGTGAGCTTCATCAACTGCTCGGTCGTCTTGGGCTTGCGCACGCCCATTTTGAGCGCGACGTCGACCATCTCGTCGGTCATCACGCCGGCAAGGCCCCAGTACTCGGGGTCGTCCGCCGTGGCCTTGAGGCCGATGCGGTTCGTGATCATACTGCCGAGCTTGAGGACGTTTTCGCGCGGAGCGTCCGTGCGGGGTATTTTGAAATCCAGTTTACTCTCGTCGAGAGGGAAATTCGTGGGCTTGCTGCCGTTGATATCGCTCATGTTCCTGCTCTCCCTTTTCGCGGCGCACCGCGTGCTTGCCGCCGCGCAGCAAAAATATCGCGCGGCGATCATCACCTATCTTATCCGAGCTCTATTTTACAGGAAAATGTTGGATTTTTTCATTGACTGATTCCATAAACCGCAGTCATATCGCTCAATTCCCCGCATTTTTGCGCAGATCGGCAGAATTGCCCAAATTTACAGGTCAAGGAACCGCCGCGCAAGCGCGGGCACATTGGTGTTTTTGAGGCACACGACGTTCAGCTCGTGCACGCCCGTGAGCGGCGGGCAGGAAAAATGCCCGAACTGCGCATCATTCTTGACGACGGCCTCGTAGAGGAAGCTCACGCCGCAGCCCTCGCTCACCAGATGCCGGATGAGCTTGAAGCTGCTGATGCAGATATTCGCGCGAAACGCCTCGACCGTGTAGCCGCACTGCATGAGCTCTCGCTCTAAAATCTTTCGCGTACCGGAGCCAGGCTCGCGCAGGATGAGCCGCTCGGAAAAGAGCTCATCCATCGGCACCTCACAGCCCGAAAACGGGTGATCTTTCGCGCAGATGCCGATGTAGGGCTCGTTGCGCAGCAGAAAGCTCTCGTACCGGCTCTTGTCGAAAATGCCCTCGAGCACGACGAAGTCAAGCTCCCCGCCCTCGAGCTGGGCGAGCAGGTGTGCCGTATTGTCGACGGTAAAAAAGAGCTCGTTGTCCGGTTCTTTCAAAAAGCGGATGATCTGCGGCAGCAGGATATAGTCGCCGATGGACTTCGTCGCGCCGATGCGAAGGCTCGTCTTCTCCTGCCGTTTGAGCGCGCGGCGCAGCTCCTCGTCCTGATAGCGCTGGCTGATGGCGTAGATCTCAAGCGTTTCGCCCTGCGCCGTTTTTCTGAGCTTTCGGCTGTCGTAGGTAAAAAGGCGCACGCCGTACAGCGTTTCGAGCGCCTGAAGTTGTTTCGTCACGGCGGGCTGCGTCAAATGCAGCTGCTCCGCCGCCTTGCGGTAGTTCATCGTGGCGCACACGGTCAAAAAGGTCTCAAGCCGCTGGTCCATGTTCTCTCTCCTTTGTCGATAACAAACAGGAATCGACATATTCTTATTTATAATTTTATTATATCATAGGTCGGTGATATAATACACCCGCAACACGCATTGGAGGAGAGAAAAAGCACATGAAATTTATCGAATCCGTAAAGAAAATGCTGCCCGGCTGCGCCATCGCGCTCGTCATCGCCGTGGTGGCCAAGTTTTTAGAGCAGCTGGAGGAATCCGTGGGGCTGCACCTGATCGGCGCGTCGGTCATCGCGATGTTCATCGGCATGATCGTGAACCGCTTTTACGCGCCGAATGACAAGACGAAGCCCGGCATCAAATTCACCTCGAAGAAAATTCTGAAATTCGCCATCATCCTGCTCGGCGCCAGCCTGAACATCACGACCGTGCTGACGGTCGGTAAGTTCTCGCTCACCGTCATGCTCTTCACACTGGCGACGTGCTTCGGCCTCGGCTATGTGATCGGCAAGGCGCTGGGGCTTGACGGGAAGACGAGCAGCCTCATCAACGCGGGCACGGGCATCTGCGGCGGCAGCGCCATCGCCGCCATCGCGCCGGTCATCGAGGCAACGGACATGGACATCGCCTACGGCATGTCGGCAACGTTCCTCTTTGACACGATCATGGTCGTCGTGTTCCCGCTGCTCGGCCGCGCGATGAGCCTTTCCGACGCGGCGTTCGGCCTGTGGGCCGGCACGGCGGTCAACGACACCTCGAGCGTCGTCGCCACGGGCTACGCCTTCAGCGAGGCCGCAGGCGACTTTGCCACGATGGTCAAGCTGACGCGCACACTCGCCATCATCCCGACGGTGCTGGTCTTCGCCGCCATCAGCGTGCACCTCAAGAAAAAGGCCGCCGCGCAAAGCGGCGACCATGGTGTCAAGGTCAATATGAAGTCGGTGTTCCCGTGGTTCATCCTCGGTTTCCTTGCAATGTCCATTCTGTGCAGCGTCGGCGTCATTCCCGCGGGCCTCGCTACGACGCTCAAGAGTATCAGCAAGTTCCTGATGGTCGCGGCACTCGCCGCCATCGGCCTCAATACGAACTTCGCGGCGCTGTGCAAGTCTGGCGCAAAGCCGATGCTCCACGGCTTCATCATTTCGCTGCTGGTCGTTCTTGTGGCGATTGCGGTCGAATATGTGCTCGGCATCGCGCCGAGCGGCACGCTCATTTAACCGTCCGCCGAAAGGATGAGATCGCAGCGGTTCCGCACATCGAGCGCGTCGAAATAGCGCTGCTCGAAAGGGATCCAGCGGTCGAAAAACTGCTTTGCATGCGCGGGCGCATTCCGTTTGAGGATGCGCTCGCGCTGTTTTTCTGCCGAAATCGGCAGAAAAACGGATAGATCGTAGTACGGCGCAAGGTCGGGGTGCATGGAGTACGCGCCCTCGACAATGTTGAGTGTTCCCGCCTTAATCCGCTGCGGCGGGGCGATGGTAAACGTCGCGCAGTCGAAGCGGCGGTAGTCGACGGGTCTTCCCTCGCGCAGAGGGATCAGCACCTCTTCCAAAAAGCGCTCGCGGTCGACGTTGCCGCCGGGCTGCGTGAAGCGCGCCTCCGTGCGCTGCTCGGGCCGGAGGAAAAAGTCGTCCATGTGGAAGACAGGGCAGCCGTAAACATTTTGCAGCAGCTCGCCGAGCGTCGTCTTGCCGCTGGCGCTGCCGCCCTCGATGGCGACGAGCACGCGGCTTCTTTCCGCCGCCAGGCGGTCGATGCGCGCAAACAGCGGCAGCGCGCGGGCGAAGTCGCGCCGCAGGACGCGGTACGCGGGCGCGTAATTCTGCCGAAATATCTCGGAGTGGTGCAGCGGCGGAAAGCCGTCCCTGCGCCACCTCTCAACAGCTTCCGCCGTCTCCTGCGCAGAAAACGGCAGCTCGCCCGCGTCGGCCATTGTCTGCAAGGCGGTGAGCATCGCTTCGAGCTTTTCGCGCCCGCACCCCTCGTGCCGCGCAGAGAGGGCGAAGAGCCGCGCAAACGTCTCCGCGCTCAAGCCGTCCTGCAAAATGCCAAGGTGCACACGGCAGTAGTCGCCGCCGAGCAGCTCGACGAGCTCGGAGATACGGTCACCGCTTCGCGCCGCTTCAGCGCGGATGTAGTCTGCGGCGGCGGACGGGTCGGCGATCAGATGCTCGCAGCCAAAGGCGCTCTGATAGAGCGCCTTGAAGACGTCCTGAAGCGCCAGCTCTGGATAGCGCGCGCAGTGGGCGCGCAGAAAGTCGCGAATATCGGTAAAATTCGTCATAGCGGCGGGATTCCTTTACCAAAAAGTTTCGTTTATCATAGCGCTTTTTCGCCCCTTTCGCAAGGGGCAAGGGATTGACAGCCCTGCGCTTTTTTGATAAAATTTCTGCGTCGGCACAAGCCGGCAGCGTTGGCACAAGCTGACTTTTCTTTCGCGCGTTCCCTGAAAGCAAACGAGGTATCACCAAGGTATCAATCTCCCTGCAAGGGGAATATTGATGCCTTTTCTTTGTCTTTTCAAGGGTTTTCGCGCAGAAAACAAGACGCAAGAGAGGATGAGAACGCCGTGACGATCCTTGTCATCGACGGCCAGGGCGGAAAGCTCGGCAAAACTTTGGTCGAGAACATCAAAAAGTCCTTCCCGCACCTCGAGATCATGGCGGTCGGTACGAACAGCGCCGCTTCCGACGTGATGCGCCGCGCGGGCGCTGACCGCGTGGCCACGGGCGAAAACCCCGTCATCGTGGCCTGCCGCAGCGCGCAGATCATCGTCGGCCCCATCGGCATCGCGATCGCCGATGCGCTGATGGGCGAGATCTCCCCCGCCATGGCAAACGCCGTCGCGTCAAGCAATGCCTACCGTGTGCTCATCCCGATGAATCTATGCAGCACGTATGTCGCGGGCGTGGACAAAAAGTCCTCCGCCATTCTGGACGACGCTATGGCGCACATCCGTTCGCTGCTTGAAGGAATGGAGAACAAACCATGAACAACGCTGCCACTGCAACTGCCCGTACCGCTTCCCCTGTGAGAAAGCTCACCTATTCCGCGCTCTTCCTCGCCTTGGCGATGGTTCTGCCGTTTTTGACCGGCCAGATCCCCGAGATCGGCTCCATGCTCTGTCCCATGCACCTGCCCGCGCTGCTGTGCGGCTTCATGTGCGGCTGGCCGTGGGGACTCGCGGTCGGCTTTATCTCCCCGCTGCTGCGCTCGATGTTCGGTATGCCTCCGATCTGGGTCGCCATCCCCATGGCGTTTGAAATGGCAACCTACGGCGCCATCGCCGGTCTTCTGTACCGCAAGCTGCCGAAAACAGGCTGGCGCATCTATGCCTCGCTCATCTCCGCGATGGTCGCGGGCCGCCTTGTGTGGGGGCTTGTGAAGTTTCTGCTCGCGGGCCTTCAGGGCACGGAGTTCAGCCTCGCCCTCTTCCTCTCCGGCGCGGTGACGACGGCCATCCCCGGCATCATCTTGCAGCTCATCCTCATTCCCATCCTTGTGGTGGTAATGGAGCGCACAAATATGGCGCTCGACGTGTGAGCACTTGATAAAAACAGAAAAGGACTTGGACGAAAGCGTCCAAGTCCTTTTCTTTATTCCTCCGCTTTACTCAGCAGCTTCGGCGCGCTCGTGTCCATCAAAAACGCCCCGAGCGGCGCGGTGATGACGATGCCGAGCACCGCGACTGACAGCACGATGCTGCCGCAGGGCAGCCCTGCCGCAAGCGGCACCGAGCCGATGGCCGCCTGCACCGTCGCCTTGGGAAGATAGGCAAACACGCAGTAAAGCCTCTCTTTCGCCGTGAGCGGCGTTCTGACAAGGCAAAGGCACACACCCACGGCGCGGAAAATGAGCGCCGAGAAGATCATGCCGACCGCCGCAAGGCCCACGCCCGCCATATAGCGGATATCGACCGCCGCTCCGACAAGGACGAACAAAATGACCTCCGCCGCCAGCCAGAGCTTGCCGAATTTTTCAGAGAGCCGCTTGGCAACGAACGGCATGCACTTCATCTTAAGTAAGCACGCCATGCTGACGACCGCGAGCAGGCCCGACACCGGCACGATGCCCTCGAGCCAGCCCTCCGCCGCGACGAGCAGCAGCGAGACCCCCAGCACGATGATGACCTTCATGCTGTTGCGGATGCAGTGCGCTCGGGCATAGGCAGTCTCGAAAAAGCGGCTGAGCAACCACCCGACAAGCGCACCCAGCGCAACGCCGAGCACGATCGACGCAGGGATGCTCAAAAAGTCCGCGGCGTTGGCGCTGCCGCCCTGCGCCGTGTGCAGAAACGTTGTAAATAGCACAATGACGAAGATATCGTCGCACGATGCGCCGGCCAGGATCATCTGCGGGATGCTCTTGTCCGTTCCGCGGCCGCTTTCCATCAGCTGCACCATGCGCGGCACGACGACCGCGGGCGACACCGCCGCGAGCACCGAGCCCATGACAGCCGCCTCCGCGCGCGTGATGCCGAGGAAGCACGGCGCGAGCATCACATAACCGATGATCTCGCACGTTGCGGGCAGGCACGACATCAGGATCGCCGGACGGCCGACCTTTTTGAGGTCGCCCAAATCGAGCGACAGTCCCGCCTTGAGCAGGATAATAACGAGCGCGAGCTTGCGCAGGTCGGCTGAGATCGACAAAATCGAGCCGTCCAGCACGTTGAGCACGCACGGCCCCAGCAGGATGCCCGTCGCCAGCATGCCGATGATGCGCGGCAGCTTCAGCTTCTGACACAGCGCGGCCAGCGCAAGGCCAACCAAAAAGACGAGTGCGAGTGAAGTTAACATAAATTTCCTCCTCCGGACACAAAAAAAGCTGACGCCCCCTGTGACCGTTCAAAATCACAGAAGTCATCAGCTCAAAAAAGCGGTTTCGGCAGTGCCGTGGGAGAACCTCATTCCCGATTGCGCAGTATAGCAAAGCGCGGGCAAAAATGCAAGCCCTTTTTCAAAAATCAGCGCTCGAACGTCACCTGATAGGCCCCCAACACCTGCATGCAGGGGATGACGGCGGCATTCTCGACCGTGAAAGCCGCCTTTTCATAGTGCGTCGTCTCCTCTTCGGGGATGGCGGGATGGCGCTCTTCGCGGTGGCAAGCTCGTTGGCAGCGGTAATCTTCGCGGCCT
>OGOY01003510.1_pt1:0-10000 | contig 11911 bp, 10 predicted proteins | sample 1552811 | NCBI WGS metagenome assembly OGOY01 (sample SAMEA2580132, study PRJEB22360) | human gut metagenome | biome: human gut; feature: human-associated habitat; material: faeces | place: Denmark | collected 2008/2010 | reverse complement strand
TGGTGCTTTTTTGTTTATATTTCACAAAAAAGTAAAGGAATATTTTATAACCAAATATTGAAATAGTATTGATTACAATTACTGTGTATGGTACAATGATAACAGTTCTAAAAACTATGATGTAAATTTGGATGGTACAGCACATTGATACAGAAGATGATATAGGGGGATAAACAATGAAAAAATTATTATCAATCATACTCGTTGGAATTTTGGCGGTTTCATCTTTCATTTTAACAACATTTGCTGCTGAAAATGAAAAGTCTGAAACTGAAATAGAGCGTGAGAAACTTGGCTGGCTCCTTGACGCATTTAAAATTCTCAACACAAACATTGGTGAGGCGAGAATCTATAACTATGTTGCAGGTGATACATATAATGCTGCATACAATCTTTATAATCAGGACGAACTTGCAACAGCCGAGGAATATAAAAATATGAAGGACAAGCTGTATAGTGCCGCTTATAACCTTCATGTTGATGTTGCATATGCTAAAACTGCTTACGATAATGCCTGTAAGGAACAGAATTACAACAACTGGTATTCTGATGAGCAATGGAACGAATTTCAGTATAAGCTTGCTGATTTAAAAACTAACTTAGAGCCGTATATTGCAGGCACTAATGATTACGATGTTTGGGCTATTACAAATGCCTACAACGAACTTCTTGCTGTGTACAACAAGATGACGAATGCCTATACTTTAAAAGGTGATGTGAACAAAGACGGTGTTGTTAATGTTGTCGATGCTACCCTTATTCAGAAATATATCGCCCATGATGTTGAATTTACAGGTGCTCAGAAGATGTTAACAAATGTAGCAAAGTATGAAAGCGGTATATCGGTCATTGCCGCTACTGATTTACAAAAATTTATTGTTGGTCTTAATGGCGACTTTGGAAACAATCATATTTTCCTTGACGAGCAGGATGGTATACAATATTTTGATGATACAATGCGTTGGTATGCTTACGGTAACTATAATATTTCTCCAAGGTACCCGTACATTACCTATGGTCCGTATGTTAAAAATGAGCATACAGACTTTTTCGTAGTCGGTTATTACGATATGATGTGTAAAGAACACGGCTATACAAAATAATTTCTTCAGATTAAAATTGAAAATATAAAATCGGCGGAAGTAATGCACAAACACATTGCTTCCGCTGTTTTTTGATTGGTCTTGAGTATCATCTTAATATAGTACATCTCGGGATTAAAGCTGTTCCTTATCTTTACTATCTTCTTGGACATGGTGCGGTGCTGCACCGCTGATGTAGGGATAAAGTTCTTCGTATGAATCAGCCTCGGCGGGATTTTTGACTGCTGTTGGGATTAGTCCTGTGCAATCCTGATTTGAACAGGTGTTCAGTTCCAAATCTGCCGGTGTTAAAATCTTTTTGTAGTCGGGTACTTTGCGTTTCATCTGCACACTTCCTTTGTAAAAGTGTGTGCGGATGAATTGAATTTATGCGTTTTACATAATGATTTTGCAAAATAAAAGGCAGTACAAGGATGTACTGCCTAAAGTGCGATATTACAGTATATTTATGTGCAACGCATTGCGACTATATTTCAGACGGGAAGTCACTGACCTCCGCTACAAAATAACCGCAACTTTGTTTAAAACATAAATTATTGCGTTAACAAATAGTTTTATTAAGGCGGGCGGCCAATGACCGCCCCTACGGGATTGTGCGAACGGTTGCAATGTTATGTTCGGGCATAATATGTTTTTTTACATTACAAACTGTCTTCCCGACATTAATTTTCCATTTTCCATTTTCAATTTTACATTTAATAACTCTCGCTCGGGCATTAAATGTTATTTATTAGTCAAACTGTCTTCACGAATGATTAATAATAAGTTTCTTGATTTTGAACACATCGCCGTCCATAACCTTATATGTACTGCGGAGTTCGCCGTCAATCTCGGGGGAAATGCTCTGGTGAATGTACAGGCTGTCAATGCCGAAATCAGCCGCACCGCCGATATCGCTGATATAGTCGTTGCCAATCATAATTGACTCGCTCTTTTCAAGTCCGTAACGGTCAAAAAGTGTTTTGAAATATTTTTCGTCAGGCTTAGAACATTCTTCGTCAGAGCTGATGCAAATGCCGTCAAAATATTTTGTCAGATCAAACATATTCAGCTCATTTTCTGTGAATGAACGCTGTGCGTTTGAGAGAAGATAAACCTTTTTGCCTTTTGCCTTGAGAGTGTCGAGAAGATCAAGTACACCGTCATAAAGCTTGATGTACTTTGTTGAGTAGCAACGGAATGCCTCGGCAATAAAAAGTACCTCGGCTTTTGTAACCTTAACGCCTTTCTGTGTGAAAAGCTTGCGGAAAACCTTTTCAATTTTTATGTCAACAACTTTTGTGTCGGGAGACTTTTTGAGAACAGCCTTTTTTTCAGCCTGAACAAGTCTGTCGTACTCTTCGTTAAGCTCGTCATATGTGTAGTGTGCACCCTTGTAGGCATAGAGAATGGCAATTTTCTTCCACAAATCATCGTTCCATTCATCTGTATTAATGTCGATAAGAGTGCCGTATAAGTCAAAAATGTAATTATTGTACATTTTTTGTCCTCCGAAACAAATTTCTAACTTTTATGTGTCTATTGTACCAGTTTTTTATTCTGATTGCAATAGCAGAATTTTTCTGTTATACTGAAGAAAACAGTATTTAATCGCATTTTTTGCATTTTTTAAAATTACGGGGTGAATTTATGACTAAAAAAGAAATTGCCGTGAACGCTGTTCATGCCTTGAAAAAAGAATATCCCGACGCAATATGTTCGCTTGTCTACACAGATCCGTTGCAGCTGCTCATTGCAACAAGGCTTGCCGCTCAATGCACGGACGCAAGGGTTAATATGGTCACTTCCTCGTTGTTTGACAGGTTCAAAACGGCTCAGGATTTTGCCGACTCAACTCCCGAAGAAGTTGCTGAGTATATAAAAAGCTGCGGACTTTATAAGACCAAATCAAAAGATATTGTTGAAATGGCAAGAATGCTTTGTGACGATTTTGGCGGTGTCGTTCCCGATAATATTGACGATTTGACAAAACTCCCCGGAATCGGCAGAAAAACCGCAAATCTTGTGTGCGGTGACATTTTCGGTCAGCCTGCGGTTGTGGTTGATACACATTGCATACGCATTACAAAAAGGCTCGGACTTCACGATTTAAAGGATCAGAAAAAGATTGAATTTGCATTGCGTGAGCTTTTGCCGCCCGATGAAAGCAATGACTTTTGTCACCGACTTGTTCTGCACGGCAGAGCAGTCTGCACCGCAAGAAAGGCAAAATGTGAAGAATGCTGTATGAACGGATTTTGCCCGAAGAAAATCTGACAGAGGGATTTGTATGGATAAGATGAAAGATATTAAGCTGATTGCACTTGACCTTGACGGCACAACTCTTGCCGACAGCGACACCTTGAGCAAACGAACGAAAACTGCCATTGAATCTGCGATCAAAAGCGGAATAACCGTTGTTGCGGCAAGTGGCAGACCGTTCGTTATGATGCCCGACAGCGTGATGAACATTGTCGGTCTGGACTATGCGATTACCTCGAACGGCGCTGTAATAAGCAAGTGCGGTAAAACGGTTCACCGTTCGCTGATTTTACCCGATGATGTGTTGAAAATTCTCGGTGCTGTGCGTAATGACGATGTTATTCTTGAGGGATTTATTGACGGATTTACATATGCCGATGTCAGATATGTGCATAGACCGCTTGACTACGGCTGTGAGCCTGAATATTTTGAATACACCCGTTCATGCCACGGCAAGATTGTCGATATGAGAAGCTTTTTGAGCAAGCATAGAAATGAGCTTGACCTCATCAGCATTATAAGTACGGACAAAAAACTTCGCAACAGGCTGTGGAGCACTATCGAAAAGGCTTGCAACAGCGTTGAAATTACGACTTCAACCGACCATTTTGTTGAGATTATGTCGGCAGAGGCATCAAAGGCGAAGGCACTCCTGCGTTTGTGTGACTTTTTGAATATCGGCATGGAAAATGTCTGCGCCTGCGGAAATGCAGATAACGATGCCGACATGATTGCCGAGTCGGGACTTGGTGCGGCTGTTGAAAACGCAAGTCAAAAATGCCTTGACCGTGCTGATATCGTAATCCCGTCAAATAATAACGATGGTGTTGCACAATTGATTGAGAAAATTCTTAAAAATTGATTGTAATAATGCGGCGGTAATTTCATATAAATAAAAACAGTCGGGAAGACATTGTTTTGCATTTTGCAAACTGTCTTCCCGACTTTCATTTTCAACTTTTCGTTTTCAATTTTTTAAGCATTTCCTCATGGTCGGCTTTAAGTGCTTTGATAAGCGTCAGACTGTCCCAGTCTTTGCTTGTGGGAGTAATAACCGCCTTGAGCGGAACTCGTCCGACACCGCATTTGTTCAGTGCCTTGATGAGCGAGTCAATCGTTTTATTCGTGAAATTGTGCATGACAATCATTTCTTCGTCAAAGCCGTCACCGTCAAACTTTTCTGCCGCAGGCTCAATGCCCTTGATGCCTGCAAGGAAGCCGATAGGCTGATTGAAATCTTCTTTTTCAACCTTTTTAACCTGAATTTTCAACGGCATAAGTGCAAACTTTGCCTTGCGAAATCTTTCGTCCGAAAAGTTGTAAAACATAGCAAGTTCTTTCATATCTTCACCGTTAATCCGTATCAAGCTTGAGAACCGCCATAAACGCCTCCTGCGGAACTTCAACAGAACCGAGCTGGCGCATACGCTTTTTACCTTCTTTTTGCTTTTCAAGGAGTTTTTTCTTACGGGAAATATCACCGCCGTAGCACTTGGCAAGTACATCCTTACGCATAGCCTTTACGGTTTCTCTGGCAATAATTTTACCGCCGATGCAAGCCTGAATCGGAATTTCAAAGAGCTGTCTCGGAATCTTTTCCTTTAACTTCTCAGCCATTTTTCTTGCCCTTGAATATGCCTTGTCGGCGTGAATGATGAACGAAAGTGCATCGACAACCTCGCCGTTGAGCATAATATCGAGCTTAACAAGGTTGCTCTGAACATATTCTTTAAGCTCATAGTCGAATGATGCATAACCTCTTGTGCGTGATTTGAGCGTATCGAAAAAGTCGTAGATTATCTCGGCAAGCGGAAGTACATAGTGTAAATCAACACGGTCGGCATCAATATACTGCATATCGACAAAAGTTCCTCGTCTGTCCTGACAAAGCTCCATAATATTGCCGACATATTCCTTAGGTGCATAGATGTGAGCGTCTGTTACAGGCTCTTCCGCCATTTGAATAAGTGACGGATCGGGGTAGTTTGTCGGGTTGTCAATCATCTCAACCGTGCCGTCTGTGCGTGTGATTCTGTAAATTACACTCGGTGCGGTTGTGATGAGGTCAAGCTGATATTCTCTTTCAAGTCGCTCCTGAATAATTTCCATGTGGAGCAGTCCCAAAAATCCGCAACGGAAACCGAATCCGAGAGCAACCGATGTTTCGGGATCAAACGAAAGAGCCGCATCGTTAAGCTGAAGCTTTTCAAGCGCATCTTTAAGGTCGCCGTATCTTGCGCCGTCAACAGGGTAGATACCGCAGAAAACCATAGGCTGTGCCTCACGGTAGCCGGGGAGCGGTTCTTCTGCGGGATTTGATGTGAGTGTAACCGTGTCGCCGACCTTTGCGTCTGCAAGAGTCTTGATTGAACCCGTGATGTAGCCAACCTCGCCTGCATAAAGACCGTCGGTCTTTTCGGGGGCGGTTGCGTGCATAAGTCCGCACTCAACAACATTGAACACACTGCCTGTTGCCATAAGTTTGAATTCATCGCCCGGGTGAATCTGTCCCTCTTTGAGCCTCACATATATAATTACGCCCTTGTAGCTGTCGTAGTAGCTGTCAAAAATCAATGCACGCAGAGGTGCGTTGATGTCGCCTGTCGGAGCAGGAATATCGTGAACAACCTTTTCAAGAACTGCGTGAATGTTGATTCCTGCCTTTGCGGAAATTTTCGGAGCATCCTCGGCAGGAATACCGATTACATCTTCGATTTCCTGAATAACCCTGTCGGGGTCGGCACTCGGCAAATCAATTTTGTTGACAACGGGAACAATTTCAAGTCCGCTGTCAACGGCAAGATATGTGTTTGCAAGAGTCTGCGCCTCAATGCCCTGTGATGCATCAACAACAAGAATAGCGCCCTCACAAGCTGCCAGTGAACGGGAAACCTCGTAGTTAAAGTCAACATGACCGGGGGTGTCGATGAGGTTAAAAAGATATTCTTCCCCGTCATCGGCTTTGTAGATAACGCTTACCGCCCTCGCCTTGATTGTAATGCCGCGCTCACGCTCAAGATCCATGTCATCAAGCAGCTGCGCCTCCATATCCCTTTCGGAAACGGAGTTGGTCTGCTCAAGAATTCTGTCCGCAAGCGTACTCTTGCCGTGGTCAATGTGAGCAATAATGCTGAAATTTCTTATTTTATCCTGTGGAAAAGACAATGCTAATCACCTTTTTCTTTAATGTCTTTTTTGTACTTTATTTTAATCTGTATTTAGATTTAAATCCGAGCAACGCTCTGCTTTGCTTGCAAGGAGCAGAGCTTGCGACAGATTGCAATCAGTACAAAGGAGCGTCAGCTCCTCATGAGTTTGGTTGTGGATTATTCCACGGCTAAACTCACGGATATTTCACGCTTCTAAAAGATGTGTGAAATATCTGTACTTAGATTATAACAATTTTAACGAATAAAGCAAGCAAATTTAAAGCGTTCGCAATGTGCTTGTAAACGATACAATTTGCGAAATGCTGTTGTATGATAAATTATATCATACACTAACCTCTTCTACAAGCAAAAAATCGTTGCAGTATGCGGTTTTCGGTGCTATACTTTGCTTATATGAAATAACCCTATAAAAGGAGAAATTGGTATGACAAAAGGTGAAATTGCTAAGAATAATTTTATGCAGGGTTACAACTGCGCTCAGGCTGTATTGCTTGCATTTTGTGACGATTTGGGCTTTGATGAACAGACTGCTCTTATGCTTGCATCGCCGTTCGGCGGCGGAATAGGCAGAATGCGTGAGGTCTGCGGTACTGTTACGGGAATGTATATGGCTTTAGGTCTTGCAAGGGGTTACAGTGACAGCAAGGATAATGCCGACAAAAAGCGTGTCTACACCGAGGTTCAGCAGCTTGCCGAAAGGTTCAAAGAGGACAACGGTTCAATCATCTGCCGTGACCTTCTCGGCATGAGAGCAAAGGCAAAGGACAACCCGACTCCGTCTGAGAGAACAGAAAAATATTATGCCGCCCGTCCGTGTCCTGAGTTGTGCAGATATGCAGCGGATTTGCTTGATGAATACTTAAAGAATAAAAAAGGCTGAGGGGCGTTGCTTTGATTTGAAACTTATGCCTGCAAACAGTTGAATTTGGGAATAAATTGTGATAAAATGTTTAAAATAGGGCATTAGTCTAATGCGGTTAATTTTGAAAATTACCTTGAAAGGGGAATTGTGATATGTGCGGCATAGCCGGCTTTATGGGACAGGTTGAAAACAGAGCCGATGTCATCAGAAATATGACAGAGGTTATCACTCACCGTGGTCCCGACTCGGACGGATTTTTTACGGACGACAATATTTCCATGGGATTTCGCAGACTTTCCATTATTGACCTCGGTGCAGGTCATCAGCCTATATACAATGAGGATAAAAGCCTTGTTCTCACATTCAACGGTGAAATTTATAACTACAAGGATTTGAGAAAAGAACTTATTGCAAAAGGTCATAAGTTCTATACAGATACAGACAGTGAAGTGCTTGTTCACGGCTTTGAAGAGTGGAAAGAAGATATGCTCCCAAAACTCCGTGGTATGTTCGGCTTTGCTATCTACAACACAAAGGATAATTCACTTTTTATTGCCCGTGATTTTTTCGGCATTAAGCCGATGCACTACACTCAGATAGGCAATGACTTTGTCTATGCAAGTGAAATCAAGAGTATTCTTGAATATCCTAAGTTTGAAAAGAAATTCAACAGAAAGGCACTTGATTCCTACCTTTCATTCCAGTATGCAGTTCCGCCCGAAACTTTCTTTGAGGGTGTTTACTGCCTTATGCCCGGTCACTATCTCTGGTACAAGGACGGCGAAGTTGAAACTACCCGTTACTTTGAGGCTCGTTTCAATCCTAACGAAGAAATGACAGAGGAAGAGGCTGTTGACAGAATTGAAAAGGTTTTTGAAAACTCCGTAAACGCTCACAAAATTGCCGATGTTGAGGTTGGTTGTTTCCTTTCAAGCGGTGTTGACTCAAGCTATGTTTCAACATATTTTGCCGACCAGAAAACATTTACAGTCGGCTTTGACTTTGGCGAAAAATATAACGAAATCAGCTGGGCAAAAAATCTCAGCGAAAAAATCGGTGTTGAACACCACACTCACCTTATCTCAAGCGAAGAATTCTGGGACGCTGTTCCGACTGTTCAGTACCATATGGATCAGCCGCTTGCGGATCCGTCATGTATCGCACTTTACTTTGTATCCCGTCTTGCAAGCCATTATGTAAAGGTTGTCCTTTCGGGTGAGGGTGCAGACGAATTGTTCGGCGGTTACACTTGCTACAACGATCCGAGAGTGTTCAAAATTTATCAGACAATTGTTCCGCATTGCATCAGAAAGGCAATAAGAGCAATTTGCAGAAAGCTCCCCGACATCAAGGGCAGAGATTATCTTATCCGTGCCTGTGACAAGCTTGAGGAGCGTTATATCGGTAACGCATTTATGTATGACTACAAGCAGAAGCAGGAGCTTTTGAAAGATCCGTCAATTGCAACACGCCCACAGGATCTTACAAGAAAATATTATTATCGTTGCCGTAAGTATGACGATGTTACAAAAATGCAGTATCTCGACATCAATATGTGGATGGTCGGCGACATCCTTCTTAAAGCCGACCGAATGAGTATGGCTAACTCGCTTGAACTTCGTGTTCCTTTCCTCGATAAGGAGGTTTTCAAGGTTGCGTCATCGCTCCCGACAAAACTGCGCTGCAACAAGCACAACACAAAGTATGCAATGCGTAAGGCTGCCGTTCGCCATATGCCTGAGGCTACTGCCGAAAAAGAGAAACTCGGTTTCCCTGTACCGACAAGAGTATGGCTTCGTGACGAGAAGTATTATAATGTTGTAAAGACTAAGTTTAAGGGCAAAACTGCCGAGAAATTCTTCAATACAGATGTCCTTGTTTCATGGCTCGACAGTCATTTCAGCGGAAAAGAAGATAACAGCAGACGAGTTTGGACAATTTATGTGTTCCTCGTATGGTATGATATCTATTTTGATGAGGACAGCGAAAAGGTTGAAAAGCCTGTAAATCACCTTGATGAACTCAAGGCTGTTGCCGAGGCGAGAAGAGAAAAGCAGATTGACGCTCCCGGTGAGGTAATTATGGCTGCCGCAGAGGAGATTGACGAAAATTACGATGCTCCGAACTTTGGCGTTGACAAGTCAAAAAAAAATGACGAATCTGCCGAAAAAGCGGAAGAACCCGTAAAAGAGGAATCTGCGGAAGATGTGACAGAGGAAGTTGAAGTTCCCGATGACGGCAATGAGCCTGCAATCGTTGAGCCAGAGGAAGAACCCGAGGTTAAAGAAGAGCCTAAAAAAGAGGAGTATGTGAACATCTCAAATCCCGAGGATAACGAGATTTACGACGCTCCGAAAAAACCGTCAACTCCCCAGGAGCAGATGCAGATGGCTATTGACAGCATTGAAAAAAGATCAAAATATCTTGACGAGCCGAATGTAATTTCAGACGAGGCTGTTGACAATATTGTAAACTCAATCTCATTCTTTGATGATGAGGACGATAAAAATTAATCAAAGTTATTAAAAATAACAAAATAAACAAGGGCAACCGAGGTTGCCCTTGAGTTTTAATGGGTTTACCCAGTGCCACGCTTGCGTGGTACAAACAACCACCCGCTATGC
>OGOY01003507.1_pt1 | contig 11919 bp, 9 predicted proteins | sample 1552811 | NCBI WGS metagenome assembly OGOY01 (sample SAMEA2580132, study PRJEB22360) | human gut metagenome | biome: human gut; feature: human-associated habitat; material: faeces | place: Denmark | collected 2008/2010 | reverse complement strand
AAATATAGAGGTATTTTTTCGCGCGACGTCTATTTAATGCATATTTTTGTTGACTGATATTAAACAAATGATGAAAAAGAAGCCAAATGTAAGATATTTAGCCTTAGGAGCAATCTTAATCCTAGTGTGGCTAACACAATGGATTCCTGCTCTGGCAACAATCTATTCGCAAACAATCTATCCTTTTATTTCTTACGTTTTGTCGTTTTTTTCCAATTTATTTCCTTTTGCGATAGGAGACTTATTTATCTTCCTTAGTATCGCGGGTGTGATTATTTATCCTATTTATGCCCGTCTCCGCAAAAAGTTGCCTTGGAAGAAAATTTTATTGCGTGACGGCGAATATCTGTTGTGGATTTATGTATGGTTCTATCTGGCTTGGGGACTGAATTATTCTCAAAAGAACTTTTACCAACGAACCGAAATCCCATATACAGCCTACACTCCCGAAAATTTTCAGGAGTTCGTTGACGACTATATCACCCAATTAAATCGTTCGTACACCCCTGTAAATAGTATCAACCAGGATTTGATACGGGAAGAAACCGTACGAATCTATAATCAGTTAAGTGATAGCCTGGGCGTACACCGACCTCCACACGATCATCCGAGAGTAAAGACCATGTTGTTTACTCCGTTCATTTCCATGGTAGGAGTAACCGGTAGCATGGGGCCTTTCTTCTGCGAATTCACCCTTAACGGAGATTTGCTTCCCGCCAACTATCCCGCCACTTATGCTCATGAACTAGCCCACTTGTTAGGTATCACCAGCGAAGCGGAAGCCAATTTCTATGCCTATCAGGTTTGTACCCGTTCACAGGCAATGGGTATCCGTTTCTCCGGATATTTCTCTGTACTGGGGCATGTACTGGGGAATGCAAAAAGATTACTTTCAGAAGAAGAATATACAAAACTCTTTCAACGCATCCGACCAGAAATTATTGAATTAGCCAAGAATAATCAAGCCTATTGGGCTGCCAAGTATAGCCCGGTAGTGGGAGCCGTACAGGATTGGATATACGATCTTTACCTGAAAGGAAACAAGATAGAAAGTGGCCGCCAGAACTACTCGGAAGTAGTAGGGTTATTGATTTCTTACCAGGAATGGAAAAAATGAATTAAATAGATAGATTTATGTCACATACCAGACAAGAACAGATGGAAGCCTTTGGACGCTTCCTGGACATTCTCGACGAACTGCGTGTTAAATGTCCCTGGGACCGTAAACAGACGAATGAAAGTCTGCGTCCCAACACCATAGAAGAGACTTACGAACTTTGCGATGCCCTGATGAGGGATGACAAGAAAGAAATCTGCAAAGAGTTGGGAGACGTATTATTGCACGTCGCTTTCTATGCTAAGATAGGCTCGGAAACAGGAGATTTTGACATCAAAGATGTTTGCGACAAGCTGTGCGATAAGCTGATTTTCCGCCATCCGCATGTCTTCGGAGAGGTGAAAGCAGATACAGCCGGACAAGTTTCCGAGAACTGGGAACAGTTGAAACTTAAAGAGAAAGATGGAAATAAGAGTGTATTAAGCGGTGTGCCCGCTGCCCTGCCCTCGCTTATCAAGGCTTACCGTATTCAGGACAAAGCCCGCAATGTAGGTTTCGACTGGGAAGAACGGGAACAGGTTTGGGATAAAGTGAAAGAAGAAATAGGTGAGTTTCAGGAGGAAGTGGCCAACATGGATAAAGAGAAAGCGGAAGCTGAATTCGGCGACGTGATGTTCAGCCTCATCAATGCGGCACGCCTTTATAAAATCAATCCCGATAATGCACTAGAACTTACCAACCAGAAGTTTATCCGCCGTTTCAATTATCTGGAAGAGCACACCATCAAGGAAGGAAAAAGTCTGAAAGATATGTCTCTCGAAGAGATGGATGCCATTTGGAATGAAGCAAAGAAAAAAGGACTGTAACTTCCTTACCGGCATAAAAAAACAGAGGCTCTATTCCCACCGGACAGAGCCTCCATTTTACTCAAACAGAGCGTCTGTTCATACGAATCGGACGCTCTGTTTTCTTTATTTCTTCTTTGAATCGTCTCCCTTGTCTTTGCTACGATTCATACCTTTTATCATTTCGCGGTGAAAACGCATCTCTGCACGTTGCACGAGAAAAATCTTCTTGCTTGAAAGAATCTTTTTAAACTTACCCAAATAAGTTTTATCAAGCTGGTCGGCAGCAATACGGTTGTTGGCTACTTTCTCGTTGATTTCTGCATATTGAGCTTCCGTTGTTTTATCATCCTTGCCTTTGCGCATCAAATCCCATGACTCATCATTCAGTTTCTTCTTTTTATCCTGGAGTTCAAAATAAACGGGAAAGAACTTGGCTGCTTCTTCTTTATTCAATCCAGCCTGTTCGATAATGAAAGCTTTTTGTTTTGCCCTGAACTCCTCCCGTGATAAATGCTGATCACATCCATCAGCAGCCCAAAGAACAGGCATAAAGCCACATAACAAAACGACCAATGCGATAAGTTTTCTCATTTTCTGTATTCAATCAGTTTTTATAAATCATTCTACACTTGCGTCACTCAAATAAACATATAACGAATAATCATCCAGCATGGCACGATCCACTGCTACATCAATCATTTCGTCAGATACGACTACTTCAGTATCCACTTCTGTCACCGCTACATCATCTGCTGCAGCAGGTTTATGATCTGTTGACGCTACCCGGATAATCAAGGCCGCCCCTACGAACATAGCTGCCATATAGAGCAATGGTTTCAGTCTTGTCCATGTGCTGACAGGCTCTTCCTTAAAAGCAACTTTCTCTTTTTCAGGAAGTTTATTCATTACCTCCGAAGTCAGGTTCTCAAAGTAACCATCGGGCACTTTGAAGGAATTTTCCTTTCCAAGCTTCTTCAATAAAATATCTTCTTCTTTCATACGTTTTTCTCCTCTCTTTTCATTAGACAGTGTCTCATTTAAAAGGTTTAATCTATTTCTTCTAAAAACTTCTCAATTTTCTTCACCGCATGATGATAAGATGCTTTCAGTGCACCAACCGACGTGCCGAAGATCTCCGACATCTCTTCGTACTTCATTTCCTGATAGTATTTCAGGTTGAACACCATACGCTGCTTTTCGGGCAAAGTCTGCAAGGCTTTTTGCAAGCACATCTGTATCTTGTCGCCCGAAAAGTAGGCGTCACTTTCTAGCTTTTGCACAACTACTGCTTCGGGATCGTCAATATCCACGGTAGTCATGGCACGCTGCTTATTCAGAAAGGTAAGACACTCATTCAGCGCGATGCGATAGAGCCAGGTCGACAGCTTCGCCTCGGCACGGAAATAATCGATATTCGTCCATGCCTTGATGAAAGTGTTTTGCAGGAGATCGTTCGCATCCTCATGCGACAGTACCATCCGGCGGATTTGCCAATACAATTGCTCGCTATACTGCCCCACAATCATTTCAAATCCTTTCCGCTGTGTACTCTCCTCCTGAAGGAGTTTCAGAACTTCGCGTTCGTTATAAGGAATCATAATCTCTCGTATCTGTATGTTTATTTATGGTTTCAAATTCAGGTTATTCATCGCCTCTAGTAAGGACGGATCATATTTATAAATGTCCTCACAATACCTCAAATTATTATCGGCAGACAGATAAACCGTCTGATAATCTATAAATAAAGGTATATATTGTTCCAAACTATAATGTTTCAATTCACGATAAGCCGCACTGATGGGCAGCTTCTTTCCCTCTTCACTCACCGGCTTGATATCCATTGCAATACGAATACGGTCTTCCAACAATTCATCCGGCTCTTTCAACAGGAAGAACGCGAAGTCGAGTGCTTTTTGAAGACGGACGCAACCGTGGCTCACCGCACGATTATTCCGTGTAAAAGCCCACCGTGACGGAGTGTCATGCAGATATACGGAATGAGGATTGGGAAAACGGAAGATGATACGTCCCAAGGAATTCCCTGTTTTGTTGTCCTGCTTCACCGTATAAGGTACGCCACTTCCTGCATACTTCGCCCATTTAATACTGTGGGGATCTACCTGGAGTCCATTCTTATCGTATACCTTCATGCGGTTACGGGTAAAATACGTCGTATCTCTGCGGTAAGTAGGAATGATCTCTTTCCGAATTATGCTTTGAGGCACATTCCAGTAAGGATTCAGTTCCATATAATAAATCCTGCTTGACAATAGAGGAGTTTTATTCTTCACAGTCCCTACACAAATACGCATCTCCAGGATAGAGTCTGTTTCTTCGTTGACGGCCTGCAACATAAATGCCGCCACATTGGCTATCACATATTTTCGTCCTTTATCCAATGCATATTGCCAACGTGCCCGCTCCATGTTTACCAATAGGCGGTCGCGATAATAATCCGTAGTATCTGTCACTCCCCAGCCATTCACACGAACCAGCTCTTCCTGCATCTTATGATAAAGCGGGGAAGCGGGTTGCGCCCGGTGAAAAGCGGCGTTAGGATTTGCACGCAAAGAGTCGAGAGCGGCCATTGCAAACTTCACGTCACATTGTTTTAAAGGAATGTGGTCGATCGAATCATTCCATCTGCGCTCCGGAGGCAAGAATCCGAATTTCAATTGACACACATACGAAAGATAGGCGGCTGTTAACTGATACTCCACGTCTGCCAGCAGACGGTTCATCGTCTTCCCTTCGCACAGCTTCAAGGTCCGTATCTGTTGCAATTCCTCACGGATGCTATCGACAGGATACAGATTCGGATTAACTCCATGTTGTGAAATGTTTCCTAACCAGAATAACATCGAGTCTGCCACCTGTACGGCAGGTTTATCGGATATGAGAGAATCGTTCAGCCAAAAGAATTCATCCTTTTCCTGATAATGTGCCAGCAAAACCGAATCCCAGGGAGTTACCGGATTTTCGTTCAGGCAAATACGAATCATCTGATGAATGCTGTCTGCATTTATTTGATAAGCAGGATGGAACAGTTCCTGGAGGGAAGACAAAGAATCCGGTATCGGAGATTGAGGTTTCTCTTTTTTACAGGCTGCCAAGCAACCGAAGAGCAGGATGATTACTCCCCAAAGCAGTCGACTACTTTTCATAGACAGTCCCTCCATCAACGTCAATACACAAATTTTCTTTCGCTAAAATGGTTTGTGGAAAAATGGCGGACGCTTCATGAAGTAAGACAGATTCATCTTCATAACGGGCGGAAAAATGTCCGATCACCAGTTGTCTCACATTGGCATCCAAAGCAAGCTGCGCAGCTTGCGCAGCAGTGGTATGATAAGTTTCCTTAGCGCGTGCCTGCTCGGTCTGTGCAAAGGTGGCCTCATGGAAAAGCAAATCTACATTTTTAATTTGTTCAGCAAGGGACGGACGATAGATTGTATCGGAACAATAAGCATATTTACGCGCCGGAGCCGAAGGGCGGGTTAAACATAAATTGGGTATTACTTCTCCCTCGGGAGTTACAAAATCCGCTCCGTTCTTGATGCGGTTCAGTTCATAGACCGGGACTTTATAAAAGTCTACCATGTCCCTGATGATATGATTAGGACGCTGTTTCTCTTCAAAAAGGAAACCACAACAGGGAATTCGATGTTTTAAAGGGATTGTGGTTACAGTCACCGAACGGTCATCGTAAATGAGCATCGGTTCTTTCGTTTCGAATTCATGGAAGAACACCTTATAAGTCAAAGTCTTGCAAAAGAAAGCAAGCATCGGCGCAAACAACTCTTCCAGTCCTCTTGGAGAATGAATATGTAAATCAGCAGTTCTCCCTAATAATCCGAATGTAGAGATCAGTCCCAACAATCCGAAACAATGGTCACCATGTAGATGAGAGATGAAGATATGATTCAATCGGGAAAATTTCAGTCGCGAGCGGCGTAATTGCATCTGTGCTCCCTCGCCACAATCAATCATAAATAGTTTTTCACGCAAGTTTACGACTTGAGAGGTCGCAAAATGTCGCGTAGTAGGCAAAGCAGAACCGCATCCCAATATATGTAACTCAAATTTTTCCATGGTATGCAAAGATAGGACATTTCACATTTAATCTTGCAAAGGAAAAGGAAATATTTCACCCCAGGGTTACACAGATTAATACAGATTTTGATAATTTATTTTTAGACATAAGAACAAAAGAACATAAAGGCAGCGCTTTGAAAATTATTTCTGTTGCTTATTGAACTGCTATTTTATTTTTTATTCTTTTGTTCTTATGTCTGAATTAAATTCCCTCTTATCTTCATTTCTTAAATCTGTGGTGAATAAAAAAAGCGCCCCCAAACGGGAGCGCCTTTCATTGGAAAATATTCTATTCAGATTATTTCTTTCCTTCCAACTGTTCTTTCAATGCAGCAAGAGCGTCGATATCGCCCAGCGTAGTTGAAGCAGCCTGGTTCTGGATCATCGGAGAATCTTCTCTCTTGTTGCTAGAAGATGACTTCTTAGCACCAAAAGCAGCTTTCTTTTCTGCTCTTTCTTCAGCCTTAGCTACATCTTCGAAGATACGGCTGTGAGACAGGATGATTCTCTTAGCATCTTTGTTGAACTCGATCACTTTGAATTCAAGTTTCTCATCCAACTGTGCTTGTGAACCGTCTTCTTTTACAAGGTGTTTCGGAGTTGCGAAACCTTCTACACCGTAAGGAAGAGCTACAACAGCACCCTTATCCAACATTTCGATGATTGTACCTTCGTGTACAGAACCTACAGTGAACACAGTTTCGAATACATCCCAAGGATTTTCTTCGAGTTGTTTGTGACCAAGGCTCAAACGACGGTTTTCTTTGTCGATTTCCAATACCTGAACTTCGATGTCAGCACCAATCTGAGTAAATTCTGATGGGTGTTTTACTTTCTTAGTCCAAGAAAGGTCAGAGATGTGGATCAAGCCGTCAACACCTTCTTCGATTTCTACGAATACACCGAAGTTAGTGAAGTTACGTACTTTTGCAGTATGCTTAGAACCTACAGGATACTTTTCTTCGATAGTTTCCCATGGATCTTGTTTCAGTTGTTTGATACCCAAAGACATCTTACGTTCTTCACGATCAAGTGTCAGCACAACAGCTTCTACTTCGTCGCCTACCTTCATGAAATCTTGTGCAGAACGCAGGTGTTGGCTCCAAGACATTTCTGAAACGTGGATCAAACCTTCTACGCCCGGAGCGATTTCGATGAATGCACCGTAGTCAGCCATAACGACCACTTTACCTTTCACCTTGTCACCAACCTTCAAGTCAGTATCAAGCGCATCCCATGGGTGCGGAGTCAGTTGTTTCAAGCCAAGAGCGATACGTTTCTTTTCGTCATCGAAGTCAAGGATAACAACGTTGAGTTTCTGATCCAGTTCAACCACTTCTTTCGGATCGCTAACACGTCCCCAAGAAAGGTCAGTGATGTGGATCAAACCGTCTACGCCACCCAAGTCGATGAATACACCGTAAGAAGTGATGTTCTTGACAGTTCCTTCCAATACCTGTCCTTTCTCCAATTTGGAGATGATATCTTTCTTCTGTTGTTCCAACTCAGCCTCGATAAGAGCCTTGTGAGATACAACAACATTCTTGAATTCTTGATTGATCTTAACAATCTTGAATTCCATAGTCTTACCTACAAATACATCGTAGTCGCGGATCGGCTTCACATCGATCTGAGAACCCGGCAAGAACGCTTCGATACCGAATACGTCAACGATCATACCGCCCTTCGTACGACATTTGATGTAACCTTTGATAATTTCGTCTTTTTCAAGAGCCTCGTTAACACGATCCCAAGAACGTGTAGCGCGTGCTTTCTTGTGTGAAAGGATCAATTGTCCTTTTTTGTCTTCTTGGCTCTCGATGTAAACCTCTACCTCGTCACCAATCTTTAAATCCGGGTTATAACGGAACTCGGACATAGGAACAACACCGTCAGATTTGAAACCGATGTTTACAACAACCTCACGTTTGTTCATAGAAGTAACGGTACCCATAACCACTTCTTTGTCTTTTACCGTGTTCAGGGTCTCGTCATACGTTTTTACAAGATCGTCCTTGCTTACTTCGGTGTAAGTCTCGCCTTGCTCGAAAGCGTCCCAGTTGAAATCTTCAACTGGCTGGATGTTTTTTAAATTTTCCATTCTTTAATTGTTAATACTAAGTTTGTTTTAATTAGTAAGTTAGACTTTATGTTGTCATCTCTCAAAAATCGGGGCAAAGGTAATGCTTTTTTTCTGATTGACAAGAGTTTTGAGGGGTAAAAACATTCATTTGGGTCGTGTTGGCTGTAATTACGGAAAACTGTTGATTTTTATTGATATTTATTTTGTAAGTTTGCGAATTGTAAGCGATAAATCAATGAGTAGAGGATTTTTAAGAAAGTCCAGCGTCAATACTTTTATAGGAATAGTGTGGATTTTGTTTGCGGTGGGCACAAGTGCGCAGAATGCCGTGAGTAAATTTCGTGCGGATAGCATACGCCAATCTTTATCACGTATCCAAAAACCTCAGGATAAGATACCCCTTCTTAAAGAATTAATCGGCTTGTACTGGCAATTGCCGGAGGAGGTACTAGCGTTGAAAGAGATAATCGATATCGCGATGCCTTTGGATTCCATCGGGATCGTATACGATGCGATGGCTGGCTTGAGTCGTTATTACCCTGCTATTAGGACGTTTGTCCGAGTCGGGGGCGCTCTTGAAACAGTATGATCATTTATTGGATTCCTTGGAAAGGAAGTATAATGGGGAGGGAAAGATTTTTCCGGTAAAACGTCATCGTTGCTTGATGAGTTGCTATTATTGCGAGCTGTATACCATGAAAGGGAATTCGGGAAAGGCACAGGCGTATTTGGATCAGGCGACCGCTTATTTGGATAGTTCTTTTGGGGATAGGGTGGAGGCTCAATATCTGCGGACAAAATCATTTTATTATTGGAAGGAGAAAGATTATAGGCATGCGTTGTCCGCCGTCAATCTGGCTTTAAAGATCAATCGTGATCTGGATAAGTTGGAGATGAAGAAAGCGATATTGCAATCATCCGGCCAATTGCAAGAGGCGGTCACTATCTATGAGGAGATCATCAATAAGACGGAGACGATCAACACGGATGCCTTCGACCGGCAAATCGAGCAACTCCGTGTATTGAATGACTTGAATGACCTGGAAAAGCAAGATCGGGAGTTGAAGCTGAAATCGGAGCAAGAAGCTTTGAAGCAGAAGCAGATTGTCGTATCTATCGGTCTTCTATTGGTCTTGATGGGCCTACTCTATATGTTGTGGCGTATTTATATGCATACTAAGCGGTTGAGAAATGAGTTGCTTCAGGAGAAAGACTCCTTGACCGCTTCGGAGAAGCAACTGCGGGTCGTGACGAAAGAGGCGGAGGCGGCGAACAAGAAAAAAAGCGCCTTTATCGCCAATATCAGCCATGAGGTGCGTACGCCGTTGAACGCCATTGTCGGGTTCTCGGAATTATTGGCGAGTAGCGAGTATAGCGAGGAGGAGAAGATCCGGTTTGCCGGGGAGGTGAACCATAGTTCCGAGTTGCTATTGAATCTGGTGAACGATGTCCTGGATTTATCCCGTTTGGAATCCGGCAAGATCAAGTTCAGCGTGAAGCCAAACGATCTGGTCGCCTGTTGCCAGAGGGCGTTGGATTCGATTCGCCATCGGGTGAAGCCCGGGGTCCGATTGACGTTTACTCCCTCGATTGAATCTTATACCTTGAATACGGATGCCTTGCGTTTACAGCAGTTGCTGACTAACTTGTTGTCGAATGCCGCTAAATTCACCTCCGAGGGAGAGATCAATCTCTCGTTTACCGTGGATGAGGGCAAGGAGGAGGTCCGTTTCTCCGTTACGGATACGGGCTGCGGGATCCCGGAGGATAAGTGCGAAAAGATATTCGAGCGTTTTGAGAAACTGGACGACTTTATTCAAGGTACCGGCCTAGGACTATCTGTTTGCCAGATCATCTCGGAGCAGCTTAATGGCTCTTTATCGGTGGACATCTCTTATAAGGATGGAGCCCGGTTTGTCTTTATACATCCAACGAATTTAATTGAGACCCCCATATGAGACTGAAGAATCGACTCAATAACTGGATATCCATACGTATGGGGATGGTCATCGTGATCTTCCTAGGCGTATCTTGCGGTTCGATGAGATCTTCCACACCTCCTCCCGCCAAGGATCGTTTAACGGAGATCGACAGCTTGGAGAGGTTATTGCCGGACTGCCCGACAATAGCGTCTACCTTGCCCTTATTGCGGCGGTTGGCATTCCTGTACCAGCAGCAATCCGAGATGAAGGTTTATAATGAACGTCTTTATGAAAATGCGATGGCGGTGGATTCTATATCTGTCGCATACTTGGGATTGAAGAACTTAGCCGAATATTATTACGATCAGTCTGTACGTGATAGTTTGGAATATTATTGTTCTCTCGTAGACTCCATAGCCAAGGCCCGGCATGAATACCCGAATGTGTTGTTTGACGTGAAGAGCCTTTCCAGCCAAGATCTCCTTTGGCTTGGGAATTATGAGCTGGCGATGAGCGAAGCTATGGATCTGTATCGGTTGGCGAGCAACTTGGATCATAGATATGGCTTGCTCCGTTGCTCGGAGACATTAGGATTGATTTACCAACGAATCCGGAGGGATAGCGACGCTGTTGTCTCTTTTCAGGAAAGCCTTGATTTATTGAAGGATATAAAGGATGTGCCGGATATCATGGATACTAAGGTCCGGTTAACTTCTTATCAATTGGAGAGTAGCGTACGGACGAAGCAATATGCGTCGACGGAACGGATCTTAGGGCAATATAAGGCTTTGCTCGATGAGCAGTATAAGATCTACCAAGAGAAAAACGATCTTTTGTCTATTAAAAGAGAATATTGGTTACTTTATTCTTTTTACACGAGTTTTTATCTTTCGCAAGGAGACTTGGAGAATGCCAAGCGTTCGTTGGATCAAGCCTCTTCTTATGCGGATAGTAATTGGGTTGAGGGAGATTATGCGATCAATACCTACCTGACGGTTAAGGCCCGTTATCATAAGGCGGCAGGAGACATTCCGCTGGCGCTTCATTGTATAAATGAAGTGCTGGAGACCGAGCGGCTGCCCGAGGATATCCAGTTCAAGGCGGATATCTTGAAGGAACAGGGACAACTTGGGGAGGTCATGGCTCTATATGACGAACTTTATAGTACGCTGACGAAAAGGCGGGGAACTTCTTTTCTCCGGCAGGTAAACCAATTGCGTACCTTGCATGAGCTGCATGAAAAGGAGTTGAAAGAAACGGAATTGAAGGAGGCCGGGCAACGCATCGCCCGGAAACAGGATCTGCTGATCTTTATCCTATCCATATCGGTCGTGCTGTTGATCCTTCTCTATGTCCTGTTTTTGTACTACCGTCATCTACGATCCTTGAAGAACCAGTTGCAGCGGGAGAAAGAGTTGCTTTTGGAATCTCAAAGACAGTTGATAAAGGAAAAGACCCGTGCGGAAGAGGCTAGCTTGATGAAAAGCGCTTTCCTTGCGAATATGAGCCACGAGGTCCGGACTCCGTTAAATGCTATCGTGGGGTTCTCCGGTTTATTGGTGGAACCTTCTACCGATGAGGAGGAGCGGAAGGAATATTCGTCTATCATCCGGAACAACACGGATCTGATGTTGAATCTGGTAAACGACGTATTGGACTTATCCCGGATGGAGACCGGAGACCTTCATTTTGACATCAAGGATCATCTGCTTTTAGTATGTTGCCAAATGGCTTTGGAGAGTGTACGCCATCGGATACCGGATGGGGTTAAATTGACTTTTTCTCCCGCCGGGGAACCAATCGTGGTACATGTAGATAATCTGCGCCTGCAACAACTGTTGACAAACCTGTTGACAAACGCCGCTAAATTTACGGAGAAAGGCGAGATTAATCTATCGTTTCAACTTGAGCCGG
>OGOY01003506.1_pt1 | contig 11922 bp, 8 predicted proteins | sample 1552811 | NCBI WGS metagenome assembly OGOY01 (sample SAMEA2580132, study PRJEB22360) | human gut metagenome | biome: human gut; feature: human-associated habitat; material: faeces | place: Denmark | collected 2008/2010 | reverse complement strand
AAATATTTTATTCTTAATGCAGCAACTAATGAGAAGTATGAAGTGGCATCACAGGTTAAGAAGTATCATTTCTGCAAGGTGAGGTATGCATGCCTTGAAAGAAATTATATGTTCTTCACATCACTGGAATCAGTGACTGAAAGCCGTACACTTCTTACTGTATACAGATTTATGTTTGATACTAATGAGAATGAAGCTGTATTCAGTATGGAGATAGATAACACTGATATTTCACGGAAGTTAAGATATTATATATTTGTAATGGATTCTAACTACTTTTTTGTTGAGAAGCTTGACACGAATGGAAAACTTATAGATATATTTTTACATGATATTAATTCTGAATCAGACAATAATCTGAGTGATACATTTGTAAAGGACTTGGGGATATACAAGGTTCTTCCTACAGGGGGTAATAATTGTGTGATTAAATTCGGAGCTGACAGGCTTATATCAGATGATTCACATAATGATGAGAAGATAGCACTTTTTAATGCCAAGCAGTTTGTATCGGAGATATCTTTTAACGGACAGATGATTACTATGGAAGAACTGGATGCATCTGATAAAGATACTACATTTCCATATATTAAAGCTAGTGCGGGGAAGATTATTTATTCCAAATATAATTTCCAGAGCCAGTCAGAAGAGATTGTGATATATGATGCTATAACAAAGGTTAAGCAGGTAAGATTTAATAACAATGTCGAGCATGCAATGGATTTGAGTTTTACATATATTATTAATGACACGCCTTATATACTTAAGAATGAGGACAAGAGCACATGCTTTGTTAATCTTAATACACAGAAGCCAGAATACAGGCTTCATTCCGATATGAAATTCAGATATATGAAGAATGATATTGTTGTTATAACCCGTATGAGACATAGATTTTTCTTTATTAAGAAAGCTTCTGAATATATTGAAGCATACAGAATATCGGAACTTCATCATCCTATGTTTTCTACAAAGGCTGTGTATAATAGTTGTGTAGAAAGCGGAGATGATTTGATTATATTTACTAATTAGTGACAGAGGTTTATATGGTTACAGAGAAAACATTAGAAAGAATTAACGAGCTTTATCATAAATCTAAAGCAGAGGGACTTACAGATGCAGAACTTGCTGAACAGAAGCAGTTAAGAGCTGAATATGTTAAAGCTTTCAGAGAAAACTTAAGAGGACAGTTAGAATCTATTAAGATTAAGAATCCTGATGGTTCTTTAATAGATGTCAAGGCAAGACATGATGAGAAGATGAAAAGATTGTCAGAGGAACAGGCAGAGAAAGGTAACTAGATGGATAAGAATGAAGTGCGTCAGCTTATTATGAACCGCAGACATGAATTGTCAGATGAAGATATTGAAATGCAGAGTAGACTTATAATTGACAGATTGAAAAAATCGGACATATATAAAACATCGGAAAATGTATTTCTGTATATGAGCTATAACAGGGAAGTTGATACATATATGCTTCTTTCGCAGTGCTTTATGGATGGCAAGAAAGTATATGCTCCAAAAGTTTTATCAAAGACACAGATGGAGTTTTATTGCTTATCTGATGAGAATGACCTTGTAAGCGGTTATATGGGAATTATGGAACCATCTGACGCCTGTGAGAAAGCTGATACCAGAGATGGACTTTTTATTATGCCTGGGCTTGCGTTTGATTATGATTTTCACAGAATAGGTTATGGCGGTGGGTTTTATGACAGATATTTATCCATAGATAATACATTTATAAAGGCGGCGCTTGCATTTGATTTCCAGTTATTAGAATCTATACCTTATGAGGAACATGATTTAAAACCAGATTATATTATTACACAGACACAGTTTATAAGGAGGGATAATTAATGGAGACACTTGAGCAGATTGGAATTAAGGCAAAGAAGGCATCAAGATATCTTGCAAAGCTTGGAATAGATGAGAAGAACAAGGCACTTGAAGCGGTTGCTGATGCACTTACAGCTAATGTAGAGAGTATAATTGCAGCCAATGAAAAAGACCTTGTTAATGCCAAAGCTAACGGAATGAAGCCTGCACTTATTGACAGACTAACACTTGATGTTAAGAGAATTAATGCAATGGCAGACGGAATAAGAGTTCTTACGGGACTTGAAGATCCTGTTGGTGAAGTTACAGGAATGAAGAAAAGACCTAATGGACTTGTTATCGGAACTAAGAGAGTTCCACTTGGCGTTGTTGCGATTATCTATGAGTCAAGACCTAATGTTACTGCAGATGCATTTGGACTTACATTCAAATCAGGCAATGCCTGCATCTTAAGAGGCGGAAGTGATTCTATTAATTCTAATATTGCAATTGCAGATGTTATTGCAAAGGCTCTTTATGACAACGGAATTAATCCTGATGTTATTAATCTTATAAAAGATACGGACAGAGCACTTGTTAACCAGCTTATGAAGATGAATAATTATGTTGATGTAATTATTCCAAGAGGTGGGGCAGGTCTTATTAAGAATGTTGTTAATAACAGTACAGTACCTGTAATAGAGACTGGTACAGGCAACTGTCATGTGTATGTTGATGAATATGCTGATATTGATATGGCAGTTAAGGTTATATATAATGCCAAGACTTCAAGAATTGGAGTATGTAATGCGTGCGAATCGCTGGTTATTCACAGAGCTGTTGCAAAGCAGGCTATTCCACTTATTGTTGATGCACTTAAGAAAAAAGATGTTGAAGTACGTGGTGATGAATATGCAATGCAGTGTGATTCAAGAATTGTTCCAGCAAGTGATGATGACTGGGGAATGGAATATCTTGATTATATTATATCTGTGAAGACTGTTGACTCTGTTGACGAAGCAATAGAGCATATTAATACATATAACACAGGCCATTCAGAGTCAATAATCACTAAAGATTACAATAATGCCAACAGATTTCTTGATGAAATAGATGCTGCATGTGTATATGTAAATGCTTCTACAAGATTTTCTGATGGATTTGAATTCGGATTTGGTGCTGAGATTGGAATAAGTACGCAGAAACTCCATGCAAGAGGTCCTATGGGGCTTAAGGCACTTACAACAACTAAGTATGTTATATATGGAGAGGGACAGATAAGGCAGTAAAATGTTTTATAAGTATTGGGTGTTTTTATGATTAGAAGAGATTTTGATTTGGAAGAAATGAAATACTTCCTTAATCTTGTTGAATTAAGTACAGATGATTACCTGTATATATTTGATTTTACTAATGACAGAGCTATATGTTCCAAATCAATTACAGATGTATTTCCATTTGAATCCAATGCATTTGAAAATGCTACAGCCCAATTAAAAACGGTTGTTCATCCTGATGACATTGATATGCTTATGGAAGATCTTCAGGAAGGCATCAATGGCAGAAGAAAAGAACACAATCTTGAATACAGATGGAAAACAGTTGATGGCACATATGTTGCCATAAACTGCCGGGGGCAGTATGTCATAAGCCATGGCATAAAGTACCTTATAGGAAGAATATCTGAGATAGGAAAGCAGAGCAGATTTGATAATAACACGGGACTTTACAGAGAAGTAGTTCTTGAAAACGTGTACAATGAGTATTGCAAAGTCAGACATTCAAGAGGTTTCCTCATGCTTGTCGGAGTTGATAATTTTAAGGAACTTAATGAAAAATATGGTGCTAAGACAGGTGATGAAGTACTTAATATTCTTACGGATGCAATCAGAAGATATATAGATACTCAGCTCAGAATATTCAGAATGCCAGGTGATGAATGTGCTATATTTATGCCATATACAATCGAGGATAATATTGAGCAGGCTAAGAATTTATATAAGAGAATCAGAAACAGGATTGACAGGGTGATAGAACATAGAAAGTATGATATATTCTTTACTATATCTGCGGGAGCTGCTGAATTTGATACGGAAAGAGACAGCTTTAATGACTTATTAAAAAATGCTAAATTCTCGCTTCATGCTGCCAAATTAAATGGTAAGAACCGCTGTGAAATATTTGATTCTGTCAATTATATGGAATATATTAAGAAACTTGGTATACAGGATGAACTTCGCAGATGTATAAGCGAAGGTTTTGAAGGCTTTGAGTTGTATTTTCAGCCTATATATAATCCACAGAATGATAAGCTGTCAGGAGCTGAGGCACTTATAAGGTGGAATTGTTCAAAGTATGGCTTTATGGGACCGGACAAGTTTATTCCACTTTTGGAGGAAAGCGCACTTATTATTCCACTTGGAAGATGGATAATTGATACGGCTGCCAAAGCATGCAACAGATGGATTACCAATATTCCAGACTTTGTAATGCATATTAATCTGTCTTTCGTACAGATTGTCAAAAGTAATATAATTAAAGATGTATTGGAGCGTATTGGAAGGTATAGTGCAGCCAATAATCATTATGTATTTGAGATAACTGAAACAATTGAGATGGACAGGATTCCGGCAGTTGAGCGGGTATTTAAAGAATTTATAAAGAATGATTTCAGACTTGCTATTGATGATTTTGGAACGGGATATTCCAACTATGGATATATGCGTGACAAAATATTTGATATAGTTAAGGTTGACAGGTCATTTATAACTGACATAGATAAGCAGAGGAATAATTATCTTATGGTCAGTTTCATAATTAAGATGGCACATGAGATGGGATTACATGTGTGTATTGAGGGTGTTGAGACAAAGGAAGAGCTTGCGTGTGTCAGGGAACTTGGCGCAGATTATATTCAGGGATACTATTATGGTAAGCCTGTATGTGTTGCTGATTTTGAAGAACAGCATTTGAAAAAGCTCATATTAGGATAAGTATAGAATGGAGAAATGTAGATAATGCAGGAAGTTAATAACACCAGTGCACTTGAAGAACAGCTTTATTATATTGGAGAATGTAAGAAGTTCTTGGAAAAGAAAACAAAAGAAATAGGCAGACCGTTATATGCGTGTGTACACACATTTGGCTGCCAGATGAATGCCAGAGATTCTGAGAAGCTTCTCGGTGTTCTTAAAGAGATTGGATATCTTGAGACAGAGGACGAGGATAAATCAGATTTTGTTATATATAATACATGTACTGTAAGAGAAAATGCCAACCTTAAGGTTTATGGACGTCTTGGTCATCTTAAGAATGTCAAAAGAAAGAATCCCAATATGCTTATTGCGATGTGTGGATGTATGATGCAGGAACCTGATGTGGTTGAGAAGATAAGAGATTCTTATAAGTTTGTTGATATTGTTTTTGGAACATTTAATATATATGCAATGGCAAAGCTTATATATAACAGAATTACATCAGGAAGCCAGGTTATTGATATCTGGGAAAAGACAAAGGATATTGTTGAGGAGCTTCCTACAGAAAGAAAGTTCCCATTCAAATCAGGTGTTAATATTATGTACGGCTGTAATAATTTCTGTACTTACTGTATTGTGCCTTATGTACGAGGAAGAGAGATAAGCCGTGAACCTAAGGATATCATCATGGAGATTGAAAGGCTTGTAAAGGATGGCGTTAAGGAGGTTATGCTTCTTGGACAAAATGTTGATTCTTATGGAAAAACACTTGATAATCCTGTATCATTTGCGCAGCTTCTAAGAGAGATTGATAAGATAGAGGGACTTGAAAGAATCAGATTCATGACACCTCATCCTAAGGATATTGAGAAAGAGACGCTTGAAGTTATAAGAGATTCCAAAAAAATATGTAATCATATACATTTTCCACTTCAGTCAGGAAGCTCAAGGCTTCTTAAACTAATGAACAGAAAGTACACTAAAGAGCATTACTTAGAGCAGGTTGAGATGATAAGAAGAATCCTGCCTGATGTTTCTATTACAACTGATATTATTGTTGGCTTCCCTGGTGAGACAGAGGAAGACTTTGAGGATACTATTGATGTTGTTAAGAAAGCAAAGTTTGATAGTGCATATACATTTATATATTCAAAAAGAACAGGTACGCCTGCTGCCAGAATGGAAAATCAGGTGCCGGAGGATGTTGTTAAGGACAGATTTAACAGACTGCTTGCAACTGTCAATGAAGTGTCACATGAGCATATCAGAAGATATGAAGGTATGGATATGAAGGTCTTGGTTGAGGGGAAAGATGACCATGAAGAAGGCTTTGTTACAGGCAGAATGACTAACAATATTCTTGTACATTTCGCGGGGGATGAATCACTTATCGGACAGATTGTGACAGTACATCTTGACGAATGTAAAGGATTTTACTATATGGGCAGACTTATAGAGGATTAATCGGGGAGTAATATAATGGCAGAGTATTCACCAATGATGCAGCATTATCTTGCTACTAAAGCAGAATATAAAGACTGCATACTTTTTTACAGACTTGGAGATTTCTATGAAATGTTTTTTGATGATGCTTTAGTTGTCTCTAAGGAACTGGAACTTACATTAACAGGAAAAGACTGTGGACAGGAGGAACGTGCGCCTATGTGCGGCGTTCCTTTTCATGCGGCAGAAACTTATATTAACAGGCTTGTTTCTAATGGACACAAGGTCGCAATATGCGAGCAGATGGAAGACCCTAAGCAGGCGAAAGGTATCGTCAAAAGAGAGGTTATAAAGGTTGTAACACCAGGAACTAACTTAAACAGTCAGGCACTTGATGAAACTAAGAACAATTATCTTATGAGTATTGTTTATCTTGGAGATGTGCTTGGTGTTGCTATTGCAGATTATTCAACAGGTGACTTTTTTGTAACTGAGATCAAGACAGGTGCAGAACTTATTGATGAAATTAATAAGTTTGTTCCTTCAGAGATAATACTTAACGAGTATTTTGCAATGAGTGGAATTGATCTTACATTTATATCTGAAAAGCTTTCTGTATCAGTGTCAACACTTGAGAACTGGTATTTTGATGATGATTCATGCAAGGCAAAGTTAAAAGAACATTTTCATGTAAATATGCTGGATGGACTTGGAATCAAGGACTATCCGGTAGGAATTGATGCTGCGGGAGCACTTCTTATATATCTTCCCCAGACACAGAAAAGTGATATGTCTCATATCACAAGCATTGTACCTTACACAACAGGTAAATACATGCTTATAGACAGTTCATCAAGACGAAATCTTGAACTTGTTGAGACTATGCGTGAAAAGCAGAAAAAAGGCTCGCTTCTGTGGGTACTTGATAAGACCAAGACTGCAATGGGCGCAAGAGCGTTAAGAAATCTCGTGCTGCAGCCGCTTATTAACAGAGACGAGATTATAAGAAGACAGGACGCTATAGAGGAGCTTTTTGATAATGCAATTGACAGGGAAGAAATTCGTGAATATCTCGGTCCTATATATGACCTTGAGCGAATTATGACTAAGATTAGCTGTAAGTCAGCTAATCCAAGGGATTTAATTGCATTTAAGAATTCCCTTGAGATGATACCTCACATTAAGAATCAGACAGGACATTTTAAGTGTGATGTATTCAGACAGTGCTTTGAGCAGATGGACGACTTAAAAGACTTATATAATCTTGTAGACACTGCAATTATAGATGATCCTCCGATTACAATGCGTGATGGTGGAATGATAAAGGACGGCTTTTCAGCAGAGGCTGATGAGCTTCGTAATGCCAAGATTAAAGGAAAAGAATGGCTTGCAGAGCTTGAAAGCAGGGAGAAAGAAAAGACAGGAATTAAGAATCTTAAAGTTAAGTATAACAAGGTATTCGGATATTACCTGGAGGTTACTAATTCATTTAAAAATCTTGTTCCTGCTGAATGGGTACGAAAGCAGACTCTTACCGGTTCTGAAAGATACACTACAGATGAGTTAAAGCATCTTGAAGATATTATTCTTGGCGCAGAGGATAAGCTCTACTCACTTGAGTATGACCTGTTTTGTGAGGTCAGAGAGCGTATTGCAGCAGAGGTTGTAAGAATACAGAATACGGCCAAGGCTATTGCGATGATTGATGTGTATGCATCACTTTCTGTTGTTGCAACACAGAATAATTTTGTAAGACCTAAGATTAATGAAAAGGGTATTATAGATATCAAGAATGGTCGTCACCCTGTAGTTGAGAAGATGATTTCCAATGATATGTTCATTGCCAATGATACTTATCTTGACAATGGCATGAATAGGATTTCGATTATCACAGGTCCTAATATGGCTGGTAAATCTACATATATGAGACAGACTGCACTTATTGTGCTTATGGCACAGACAGGTTCTTTTGTACCTGCTGATTCAGCTAATATATGTATCGTAGACCGTATATTTACACGAGTCGGAGCATCTGATGACTTAGCTTCAGGTCAGTCAACCTTCATGGTTGAGATGACTGAGGTTGCCAATATTTTAAGAAATGCAACGCCTAAGAGTCTTATAATTCTTGATGAAATAGGAAGAGGAACAAGCACATTTGATGGATTAAGTATTGCATGGGCTGTTGTTGAGTATATTGCCAATACTAAATATTTAGGAGCCAAAACACTTTTTGCAACACATTACCATGAACTTACTGAGTTAGAAGGAACTCTCGACGGAGTTAATAATTACTGTATTGCTGTTAAGGAGAATGGCGATGATATCGTCTTTTTAAGAAAGATTGTAAAGGGAGGTGCAGATAAGAGTTATGGTATTCAGGTTGCCAAGCTTGCAGGAGTTCCTGATGTGGTGCTTAACAGGGCAAAGGAACTTGTTATTGATTTAAGTGACGCTGATATATCACAGAAAGCCAGGGATATTGCACAGTATTCCAAGAAGCTTGACAAGATGAATGACAAGTACAGAAAGGTTAATGACCTTGAAGTTAAGCAGATGTCACTTTTTGATACTGTTAAGGATGATGATATAGTAACTGATATTATGAATCTTGATATAAGCGATATGACACCTATAGATGCACTTAATACACTTTATAAGCTGCAGGGAAAAGCTAAGAACCGCTGGTAAAACAGGGAGGATTGTATGTCAATAACACTTTTAGACCAGAATACGATTAATAAGATTGCTGCAGGAGAGGTTGTCGAAAGACCTTCTTCTGTAGTTAAGGAGCTTGTTGAAAATGCTATTGATGCCGGAGCAACTGCGATTACAGTTGAGATAAAGGAAGGTGGAATTTCATTTATCAGGGTTACTGATAATGGAAGTGGTATCAATAAAGATGAGATTGAGATAGCATTTAAAAGACATGCTACAAGTAAAATTAAATCAATTGAAGATCTTATGGCAGTTTCGTCTCTTGGCTTCAGAGGTGAGGCACTTGCAAGTATAGCTGCCGTTTCACAGGTTGAACTTATTACAAAGACTGCCGAATGCTTAAGCGGTGTGCATTATACTATTGATGGCGGCGTACCCGGGGAAGTGGCAGAAATAGGTGCTCCGGAGGGAACTACATTTATTGTAAGAAATCTTTTCTATAATACTCCTGTTAGAAGAAAGTTCTTAAAAACTGCTACAACTGAGGGTGGATATATTGGTTCGCTTGTGGAATATCTGGCACTTTCGCATCCTGATATTTCGTTCAGATTCATAAGCAATAACCAGAATAAGCTGCATACATCGGGTAATATGAATCTTAAGGATATAATATATAATGTGTATGGCCGGGATATAACTAATAATCTGTATGAAATCAGCGGCAAGTCTCAGGATATTGAGGCTTCCGGTTTTATTGGCAAGCCTATGGTTGTCCGCGGAAACAGGACTTATGAGAATTATTATATCAATGGCAGATATATAAAGAGCAGTATTATAACTAAGGCTATTGAGGATGCATATAAGGGCTTTATAATGCCTCACAATTATCCGTTCAGTGCAATACATTTTAAGATTAATCCTGCAATTATTGATGTAAATGTGCATCCAACCAAGATGGAGCTGCGCTTCTCGAACAATGAATATATATATAATTTTGTGTACGATACATGTTTAAAAGCACTTAATTCAAAGGAACTTATAGCAGAAGTTTCTGTACCAGAGCCTGTTGCAGTTAAAATGCAGGAAGCACCTGTTGTAAGAAATGTTATGCCTGATGTTAAATTGCCTGAACCTTTTGAAATTAAGCGTTCTGAGCAGATGGTTAAGGAAGATAAAGCAAGATATGAAGCTGTGGCAAAGTCTGAACCACCAAAGCAGATGAATCTTTTTGAGAATAAGCTTCTTGATGAGAGCAGCCGCAACAAATACAGAATTATAGGACAGCTTTTTGATACTTACTGGCTTATTGAATTTGAAGATAAATTCTATATCATGGACCAGCATGCAGCACATGAAAAGGTGCTTTATGAAAAGATAATGAATAAGCTTCATAATAAGACAATTGGAACACAGATGATTCTTCCATCTATTGTACTGTCACTCAACATGCATGAGGAAGAGATATACAAAACTAATCAGGATATATTTAAAAGATTAGGGTATGAGATAGAAGAATTTGGTGGTAATGAATATAAGGTTACAGGAATTCCTGCCGGACTTCCTAAGATGGATTACAAACAGCTCTTTATTGATGTTCTTGATGGGCTTTCAGAAGAAAGTGCCGGCAAAGACCCTGATGTTATTACTGAAAAGGTTGCAAGCATGTCATGTAAAGCGGCTGTAAAGGGCAATAACAGGCTGTCATTCAACGAAGCATTTGAACTGATGGATGAGCTTATGAGGGCAGATAATCCATATAACTGTCCACATGGCAGGCCAACGCTTATTATGATGAGCAAATATGAGATAGAAAAGAAATTTAAACGAATAGTATAGAGGCTGATATGAAAAAAGAACCTTTAATAATACTTACAGGTCCGACAGCAGTTGGAAAGACAGAGCTTTCCATTGCACTTGCAAAGGCGGTAAACGGTGAGATAATAAGTGCCGATTCCATGCAGGTGTACAGATATATGGATATCGGAACTGCCAAGATAACGAAAGAAGAGATGCAGGGAGTTAAACATTATCTTGTTGATGAGATTGAACCATCAGAGGGCTTTGATGTGGCAAGATTCAAGTCTATGGCAACAGATGCTATAGAAAAAATCCGTAAGAATGGACATATTCCTGTAGTTGTCGGCGGAACAGGATTTTATATCCAGGCTCTTTTATATGATTCTACATTTGAAGATGATGAAAGTGACTATGAATATAGGGATTATCTTCAGGGGATTATGAATACAGAGATTATCTTCAAAAGATTGCTGATACTAAGGGTCCAGAGGTGCTTCACGATATGTTAAAAGAAGCTGACCCTGAATCTGCAGAGGCAATTCATGCCAATAATGTCAAAAGAGTTATCCGTGCACTTGAATTTTATAAGACGACAGGCAGAAAGATATCAGAGCATAATAATGAGCAGAGAGCTAAAGAGTCGCCTTATAATTTTTGTTACTTTGTTCTTAATGATAAAAGAGAAATTTTATACGACAGAATAAACAGGCGTGTTGATATAATGTTTGACAATGGACTGCTTGATGAGGTAAAACATTTGTCGGACATGGGACTTGTAAAGGATGATGTTGCCATGCAGGGAATCGGATATAAAGAGGTGTTCGATTATCTTGAGGGCAGATGTGACGAGGCAGGTCTTAGAGAAATGATCAAGCAGGATACAAGACATTTTGCAAAAAGGCAGCTTACTTGGTTTCGGCGAGAGCCATCAGTTACATGGGTGGATTTTTCCCAGATACGAAGAGAAGATGCACTTTCGTATATGCTTGAACAACTAAAAGAAAAGGAAATTATATGATTATGAGAGAAATGTATAAGAATATGGGAATCTGTGATGAAGTATATGATTACTGCGACAATATAATCAGGTCGCTTCATGACAGATTTGAAGAGATAGACAAGAATGCAGAATATAACCAGATGAAGGTTATAAAGGCGATGCAGGATAATAAGGTTGCTGAGATGCATTTATCAGGAACAACAGGTTACGGTTACAACGATGGCGGAAG
>OGOY01003501.1_pt1 | contig 11935 bp, 6 predicted proteins | sample 1552811 | NCBI WGS metagenome assembly OGOY01 (sample SAMEA2580132, study PRJEB22360) | human gut metagenome | biome: human gut; feature: human-associated habitat; material: faeces | place: Denmark | collected 2008/2010 | reverse complement strand
CCGCCATTAAATACTTCGGCTCTGTAACATTTCCATAGCCATAAAGCGGATTCAAAAAGATAACACCTTTCAAATCCTGATACAGCGTTTCTTCTGATTTTCCTGAGAGTTCCTGCATATATTCCATGTCGATTCCGGCTTTTTCTCCCATAGAAACAGCAAGTGCTTCACTGGCAGTGTCCACCTTCGTCACTGGTTTGTGTGGCTGGATGGTCCGCTTAAAGAACATATCTGCCTTACGTTCCAACTCTCCATTTTCATTGAGAACTTCCAACGCAGACAACAATGCAAAGGAACTATCATCACTAAAAGCAGAGATATTTGCCCTGCTGTTGATCAGTCCATATTTCTTCGTGTAATTATCATAAAGCGTATTAAGTCTGACCTGTTCTGCACGAATATCTTCATCCGGATACCCTTCCGTCTGTAACTCGATCAGGTTACGGACACAATCACGAACTGCGATCAGTCCTTTGATACGATTCTCTGCGGTTGCTGATACTTCCACTGGATTCATGCGTGAATTTTCCCGAAAATAAATATTATCTTCCACCACCGTATAAGAAAAGTTCCTTACCTCTGGGTTGGCAGGAATAGATCTATCTTCTTCCTCCAGTTCGTCCTCAACTTCATAATCTCTGACCTCTCCATGGATATTTGCCACTGCTTCAGATAAAAGCTCTGACAGGTCAGCATTTTCAAATGGTAAGCAGGTTGCTTCTTCTCCGAAGCGACCACTGACCTTTTTCATCTCTCCGAGTATCATTTCGGGGTGCTGCACAAAGTATGCGTTCATCGTAAAACCGTCATCATTTGTACGAAGCTGCACCCAATCTGGCTCAATATCAATGAGCCTGTCCCGCTTTTGCAGGAACAATATATCCGATACAACTTCTGTTCCGGCATTATCTTTAAACGTATTATTGGGAAGCCTGATTGCTCCCAAAAGGTCCGCTCTCTGTGCAATATATTTCCTGACCGATGAGTTTGTTTTATCCATTGTACCCTTGCTAGTCACAAGAGCCATCACACCACCTGGACGTAATTTATCCAAAGATTTGGCGAAGAAATAATCGTGGATCAGGAAGTTATATTTATCATATCGCTTATCAAGCACCTTAAAATCTCCAAAAGGTACATTTCCGACAACACCATCAAAGAAGCTGTCCGGTACATTGACTTCCTCAAATCCTTGTGCTGCGATGGAAGATTTCTGATATAACTGCTGTGCTATTCCTGCCGAAATCGTATCTAACTCAACACCATAAATCTTTGTGTTTGCCATTGACTCAGGCAACATACCAATAAAGTTACCAATACCGCAGGACGGTTCCAACAGATTTCCTTCCTTAAATCCCATCTGCTCCATTGCCTTATAGATGGCAGTTGTCACTTCGGGTGGTGTATAAAAAGCTGTCAGTGTGCTTTCCCTTGCTGCGGCATATTCTTCTGACGAAAGTGCCATGCGAAGTTCTAAAAACTCATCTGCCCACGCTGAATTACGCTCATCAAATGCTTCGGACAAACCACCCCAACCAACATATTTCGACAAAATAATCTGTTCGGCAGGTGTAGCAAAGCGGTTCTCAGCTTCACACTCTTTTAGCACCCTGATAGCTTCCATATTTCTGTGAAAGCGTTCCTTTTTTCCGGCTGGTTCGACCGGATGATTTCTAAGGTCAAACGTATTTCTCTCTGCAAGCGGAATATCCGGGTGCAGGTCAAAACTTCTGACTTTGCTCCTTTTTTTCTCCCACTGTGGTTTGATTGTTTCCGGTTCAACCGTCATGGCACTGAGTTCACTAATCAGTCTCTCTAATTCTTTTCCCTGCTCGGCTGTAACTTCTTCTCTGTCTATTTCCTTTAAGTAATCAAGAATATTACTTACTTCATCCGGACTTTGAAGTAAATCTCTTGTATTTTCGATGACTTCCTCATCCGTCTCATTGACTTCTACGTTATCCTGATATCCAAAATAATCATAGTCTTTCATAAACAACGTAAGTCTTGTCGCTAAGTCTGGTAAATCATCAACCTGTGCTGCTTCCCTCTGTGTTTTAGATTCCAACACACGCTCAAGCTGTTCATCCGTAATGGAAGTCAGATCATCAAAGTCCAGATACACAAGTGCAGACTCAATCATTTCCTCCATCGAGCTATATCTTGTGCTTTCAATTAACTTATCATCAAGATATTGTTCTACACTCAAATCTACAAGATTGGCATTTACCTGTATCGGTATCTCATCATCCGTGACTGTCGTAAATGCAATGCCGACTTCTTTCAGATTGCTAAAATCTGCATTCGATCCATATTCATTCTGACAAAATTCATTGATGATTTTCTTTGCCTGTGCCAACATTTCTAATGGCACCGCATTCTGATCTGGCACTTTCAGATGGTCATTCATCGGATTTTCCCGCACTTTCTCATCAAATTCAATACGGGTAAATTCCTTATTGAACAATGGCATTTCTGTATCATAGAGCATGACTCTCTCATCATCAAACGATAAGATTTCATATTCAGAAGCTCCAATATACACAGTATCGCCAAGATGATACTCATAATGTTCTGCTGAAACCTCCTCTACCTCCTGTTCCAGTGTTTCCTTTGGAGCAGTCGAAAGGATTTGACGATTCTTTCTTTTCTCCTCCAATTCTGCCCGTCTGGCTTCCTGTTCTTCAAGCCACTTAGGATAACGCTCTTTTTCCTTTGGATTTAAGTATCTGTCCATCCGTATCAGTTCCCCGATACGTTTTTCTACCAGCGTCCATTTGAGTGTCATTTTCTCAGCATCTTCGCCATACCCTCTGGAAAGATTGATACCTTTTCCATCATGCAATTCTTGTATGCCTGTGCCGATAATAATCGGATAAGAACCTCCCCAGCCATATTCATTTTTCAGAAACGTAACATTTTCTTTTGCAGATAAGCTCTTTTCAAACTGCTCATAAATCCGCATTTTTCCATTAGAGATACCACTTCCATGCGTCAGGACTGTATCTATAATCTCCTGTGAAAAAGAAAAGGCAGAGGTTTTTTCTGCCCCTGCCTGTCCGTCTAAAATAAAACTTAGCTGCCCATCCATTGACGGTAGCGGTTTGATTCTATCATTTAATTCTCCGAGCAATCGCATTGCTTCAAAATGCTGTGCAATCACGCCCCAGTCATAATAACTCTGCTTTGTCCGATTCTCGTAATGCCCTTCCCAAAGATGCAATACATTCTGAAATGTCTTGTATCCAACAGTTCTTCCATCTTCCAATGTCAGCTCCGTGTAGTCATGATTAAAAATGTTCTTAATAAACTCCGTCCGTTCCGCATTATCCAGTGTCCTCTCATAAAAATCTTTGATTTCATCAAGAGATGCTGACAAATGCGGTGTTGTCCGGAGTATCTCGTTAATATCTTTATCACTGCCGAAGAAAGGAAGGCTCTTATCTTCATGGCTTCGGTCATAATACTCTAAACGTAAATGACCTGTGCTTTCACGATCTCCTGAGCCGAGTTCCTGATGTTGTTCATCAGCCGAACCCAGTTCATCATGTCGTCCGCTTTCATCTGTTCGGTCAGTCCCTCCCTGGCTGCCATCTCCCGCACCAGTGTTTCCTCCAGTTCGCTCGCCCTCTGCTGTACTTCCGACAAATGCTTTGTCAAGATTCCTTTCGTCAGGAGATTGTAATACTGGACTTTGTGCTGTTCCTTGAGAAATGTTCTCCTCATCTGTGACCATTTGCCCACCACCGGCTCCGGCTGTTCTGGCAAGATCAGATCCGGAAGGTTGTAATCCCCGACCATCGTGTATGTGATCTCGTTCATTCTTACCGCTCCTTTCGGTTGTATTTTCATCCCTATTGTATTCAGATTTTCTATCCGCTTCAATGATGCGATTGTTCCGGCTGAGTGCCCGAATGGTTTTGGATATTTCCGAAAGTCCCATCTCTGCAATATCACTTGTAGCAAAACCGAGAGCGTTTAACGTTTCCTGCGTATTAAAGTTTGTGACATCTCTGAAATCTTCCGCTTCAAAATATTCTCCCACATTGATTCCCAGTCGTGTCATCATCATATATGCCACGCTGTTTGTCACAAGTTTTTTATAGATGGTAGTAATCATACCCTCATCCAGTCCTGCAAGAAAACTGTTATCTGCAACATAAAGCAAATCCTGCAAATAATCCGGGAGATTATCTTCTGCGGCATTCTGTGCAGCACTCATGACTGCGTCCGAAAGAACACTTTTGTAAGTCAGTTGTCCAAACGTATTTTCCAGTGTTTCAATGACTTCTTCTGTATATTCCTCCTGCATATCCCAAAGTGGAACCGGACGGGAATATCTTCCCTCATGTGTATCGGAAATATCAAAGTAATGAGTTAATCTCTGTGTCTTTCGGTCCTCATCAGCAAAAACTGCAATACCTCTCGCTCCACGATTTACCCATCGACCAAAATTTCTGTTCCAACGCTCGATCTCAAGTACCGCAGTAGCGTCAGGACGCTGTGCATAGATCAGCAACTGCTCATCATATCGCAGCTTATAATTCCGGCAGGCAGACTGCAAAAAGTTCTGCCAGTTCTGTGGATTCGCAACTACTGTTTTGCAAGTCCGGTCATAGAGTTCTGAGATCAGATTGTATTTTCTTGCCACTTACCTTGCACCTCCTGTCGTTTCTGTATCTTCTGATCGGCTGGCATCGTTACTGCGAAGTCTGCTGTTCATCAACACCACCTCCCAAATAAGAAAACAGCTTATTAGCTTTGGTTTCTTTCTGAAATTCAATGATCAATGCCATATCCGGTATCGTAATCCCTGGGATTTTCAAAATGCTTTCCATGTCGAGCTGTTGTAACTTCTTTTCCGTATTACAGCCGAAATCGAAAAGTTTGGTCAGAAGTTTGATCTTCTGCTGAAATGCTGATTTATCTTTCATGGTCCATCCTCCTCGCTACTTTCTTGCGTAATCGGTATATAACTTCTGCATTTTCTTCCTGTTTCTCCGATATTCAGGCAGACACCCTAACTCTGGATGCGTTGCCTGTATCTTCTGTCTTATTCTTCTGACGCTTTCAAAATGTGGCAATTTCAACTCTCTGTAATGTTTCATGACCACTTCAAAAGGCATCTTTCCTATTGGATTTTCATTATTGGAATAACTGTTGCAGACAAGAAGATAAAGCACCATGTCGTCACTACGGGACTGTGTATTTGACTCAAGCACAGAGAGAACTCTGTCCTCAATCTTCTCTAACTGGTTCATTTTGACCTCCTTGCTCAAAAGCAAAGGGCGGATTGCTCCGCCCCCGCTTCAAGTTATTTATTTTTTCTGTTTTTCTTCTGTAAGAAAAGAAAGCCGCCGATGATAAAGGCGACCAATACGACTGCTACGATTGTCTTTGCGTCCATTATTCATTGCCCTCCTTTTTCTTCTTTCTCTTGGAAGCAATGACTGTTGCCGCAATTCCCGCTGCGGAAAGACCTGCAAGAACCATCCAAAGACCGGTTCTGCTGTCATCGCCTGTTTTTGGTGTATCACGAAGTTCATTGTGCATTTCAATCTCTACTGTTGAGTCTGCCTGCACAGTAATCTTCTTATCGGCTGGTAAGATATATCCGGCAGATACATTGTCACTGACCTCAGAAACGGTGTATTCTCCGATACGAAGTCCGTCCACAAAGATTTCTCCGTTCTTGTCAGTAGTAAATGTGCTGTCATAACCATTAACACCTGTGATACGGAATGTGAAACCTTCTACTTTACCGTCAGAAGATGTCTTTTTGATTTTCAGATTACCTTTCATCGCCTGATTGATAAAGCCAACACCTGCTTTATTTTCCACGTCATAAGTCTTTTCATCCTCAGTAATGGATACGGAATAAACACCCTCATCAAGAACAAATCCTTCTGGGGCTTTTGTCTCTTTTACAAGATATTTTCCGTAAAGCAGCTCCTGGATTTCATAAATGCCGACAGAAGTTTCTTCCAGATTTCCAACAAGCTCATCTTTGTCGTCCAGTTTTCCGTCGCCATTGACATCTTTGTAGACTTCAAAAGTGGCTCCTGTCAGCTTATTATCCGGATAATCTGCATCCACCTTTGTGAGTCGGATATTGCCATGGATATATTCATTTGTGATTTCCGCTTCAATGACCTGCTCATTCCTATCAATAGTGACTGCATGAGCTGTTCCATCAAGGACAAATCCTTCCGGTGCTTCGATTTCTTTGACAATCCAGTTACCATATGGCACTTTCTTAAATGCGAAGCTGCCATCTTCTCCGGATTTCACAGTCATAAAAGCATGTTCTGCTGTAAATTCTGTTTCATCAGCTTTAAAGATTCCGATTACTGCACCTGCAAGTGCTTCTCCGTTTTCATCCACTTTCTTACCTGATACAGAACCATAGATCAGTTTGTTTTCAATCGGTTTCCCGTCATTGACTTTGATTTCAACTGTTTCCGTATCCTGTCCGGCATAATCAAATGTGAATGCATACTGCTCATCATTCAGGATATAATGTTCATCCGTTGTCATCTCTTTGATATAGTAGCTGCCAAACGGAAGGTCTGTCGCTACTGTCGCAGTACCATCCTCCGCAAGTCCGATGATTTCGATCAGTCCGTCTGCCGGGATTACCGTACCGCTTTCTGATACAATGTCCTCTTTTGCATAAAGTCCGAAGCTGATATTTTTCAGTTCATCATTCTTGCCGATTCCGAATGTTTCATCCTGTTCAAGCATTTTTTCAAGAGAAATCTTGACTTTCTGTCTTTCGTTATAGAAGCTTGTGGCAGTTTCTGTTACTGCAACCTCCTGTCCGGCATAAGTGAGTTCTACCTGATGTCCATCTTTATTGATGACCATGCCTTCCGGTGCTTTTGTTTCTGTTACGGTATATTTACCCAGATAAAGCTCCTTGCTCTTTGCAGTGCCTTCTTCATCTGTTGTGATCGTATCCACAACATCGCCTTTGTGGTAGCGGAGTGTTCCATCCGGTGTTACCACATCTTCGTCTGCTGTGATTTTATAGGTTGCACCCGCAAGACCTTTCACTTTGTATACCGGCTGATAGATCACATCTTTGCCTTCCTCGCCGGATACGTTCACACCAAAGAATACCTCTCCTGTTTTTTCCACAGAAATCGAACCTTTCTGAGCCATGTTCGGCTTCTCAACCTTAACCAATTTAATCGTGCCCTCCTGTGTTGCATTTTCTTCTGTCACATCGAATGATACCGGTGTACTGTCAAGCACATAACCATAAGGAGCCTGAACCTCAACCAGTGAATATCCCTTGCCATACTCCAGTTTCTCCGGTGTTACAAGCTGACCGTCTGCATCTGTATAGAAGGTGTCGATGGTTGTCGGTGTCGGATAAGTAAAGTTCATAGTTACCTTATTTCCTGATGGATCGTAAATCTGAAATCCTGCACCTGCATATGGAATGGTTTTACCTGTTTCCGCATCCTTTTTGACCACTTTGATAAAGCTTTCAAAGTTTGCATTGTTGATGAGGTAACGATAAGTCTGTCCATCTTTAGAAATGAACACATCAAAATCACTCATCAGTTCTCTGCCTTCCCAGCCTTTTGTCTGATGGACGATATAAACGCCGTATGGCATATCTTTTGACTGGGCAAATCCATTCTCATCGCATACAAGTGTATCTCTCTCATCTTCTTCGGCTGCGTCATAGTTTCCGGAAGATTTCAGATAAACTTCAAACTCTGCACCTTTTTCCGGTGTTTCAATCTTGGTTTCTCCGTCATCAGTATGCTTGATGATAGCGATATTTCCTTTCATGACCTGTTCAGTTACATCATTGGCAGTCAGATTGTGTTCCACTTCATAGAGTTTCGGGTCCGCTCCAACTTTGTGAATAGTCTTATCAAGCAAATATCCTTCAGATGGTGTGATTTCTCTGACTGTCCAATCGGTATCGCAGATATATTCTTTCGTTGTAAACTGCCCATTCGCATCGGTCACATATTTATCTACCAGTGTTTCGCCTTTGTAGATACCATAAACTGCACCTGCAAGTGTCGCATCGCCCTGTGCTGTGCCTTCCTCCTTGTCACTCTTAGTTACAGTCACTGTAAATTTCTTCAAAATGTTACTGAAATCACGCTTTGTCACAGACTTCCACTGAATAGCTGCTGTCTGATTCTCCGGTACAACATAGCGTACCTCGGTATCCACTTCTTCTACGGTATACGGTTCACTTCCACTGATCAGCACATCTTTGAAAGTTGCTACTCCGTTTGCGTCTGTCACTGCATACTGGTCGACTGCAATGCCTGCAAGGGAAGTACCATAAAGATGGAATTTCACACCCTCAACAAGGTTATCTTCTGAGGATTTGACCACCTGAAGGTCGCCCCTTTTCAGAACGTTGTTAAAGTTTACAGTTGCTACCTGTCCTGCTACGACTGTGACTCTGTGTGTTTCCTGTGGCACATATTTGTCAATAGACTGCTCTGTTACGGTATAGACACCCGGCATCAGATTATCAAGTTGGAACTTACCGCCATTCGCTGTCGTTACTGTCTGATTGATACCATTACCGGAAATCGTGAAGTTGATACCGTCCACCTTTCCGTCCTCACTGGTCTTGACAATCTGGCAGGAACCATAGCTGACTTTCATTTTCACATAGCCACTGACCGGATCGCCAACTTCCTGTGCATAAGAAACAACGTCCTGCACACTGGAACCTGTGCCATGTTTCCCCTCGGACCACACAACCACACCTCTGCGGACAGAGTTTTTCTTGCTGGCAGTGATCGTAAAGGCATCGCTTGGTGCTTTCTCCATGGATACCGTCAGCTTATTCCCATTTGTGGAAAAGGATACCCCACTGATAGTTGCACTGAAGCTGTAATTAGAGAGTACGTTGTTCGTATCTGTCAGTGTTGTTGTATATTTGCTTCCATCCCACTCCAGTTCCAGTGTTTTTGCTGAACCGGCAGAACGGTTACAGAAACTCGGCACAACCGTATGTTTCTGAATGCTCGCTACCATCGAGTCATAGTAGCTGAAAATCTTACTGCGAAGTGGATGTGCGGCATTGACCACATCTTTGACATTGCTACAACCACTCGCTGCTTTGTGATTAAAGTTTGCGTCACGTTCTCCGACGATGGTTTCCCAGATCAGAAGCTGTGTCGCATAGGCATGGGCAATACTGTTTGCGGCAGATTCATTCTGTGAACGCCAGCTTGTGGAAATCGTTCCACGATAACCGTACTGTAAGATTCGACCGATATACTGTCTGATCTCATCTCCGGAAATAACGCCATTTGCCTGAATGTTATTGAAATAGTTTTCATCGTACTGGGTCATAGACTGCCCCATACTCAGATGCACACCCGGTTCAATACAATAGCCAACATTGCCTGAAAAAGAACCGATTGCCTTCAGGTTGGTATGTGTGGCACTGCCTGTATGCCATCCATTTTTCAGCGTCAGGTTATTGTGTCCCCATACGCCATCGTAATTCGCATCGCCATCACGAGGGAAATCGACCATATACACGTTGGTCTTTTCCCCGGCTGCGGCAAAAGCGGTATTCGCTCCTACGCCCATGAAGGCGGTAAGGCTGAGAACTGTTGCCATCACAAACGACACAGCCCTCTTGATTTTTAATTTTGCCATTCGTTTTTCCTCCTTAAACGAAACGAACGCATCAGTTATCCACAGTGCGTCCAACTTTTATTGCATCTTTATCCCTGTTACTACTCCAATACCTGCCGAAGAAGAAATCTGAACTTTTCATCGTATCAAAACCTCCTGCACTTTTCCAACTGTGCGACTGGTTCTTATAGATAACCATAACATTATGAGATAGTTATAAATATGGAGATAGAATATATATTTTCAGCAGGTAAACTGTAGGTTATAGGGGGTAGAGTGTGAGAAGGGGGAACGATAAAAGCGTTATCTGCTGTCACGGTCTGCCCTCTGCCTGAGATACTTGTTATAATGCTCCAATGCCTTACAGATAAAGTCCTCCCTCTGGCTGATCTTGATATTTTTCGGAATAAACTTCTCTACCCTGTCCATACTCAGCGTAATCTTTTCTTTTTGGTTCGGCTTCTCCTCCGACATAATTGCCTGAATAACTTCGGTCGTGAGTTTCCCTTCCTCAAAAAACTTCCGCATACGGATAGTCTGGTCGTGAGAGGGAGTTGCGTCGTTCATGTCGATTTCATCCACGATGTCCCTCTGACAGTCCTCATCAAGATAAGACAATTCCACTGCCGGACGCATTTTGATTCGCCCTTGATCGACAAACTCAAGCAGTTCAGGAACGAGATTTGTTAGACGGACATACCTACGAATTTGGTCTTTGCTCTCTCCTACTTGTTCAGCAAGTTCAACATCTGAACGCCCCTTAGATAACTTAGTCGCCACTGGCGACGAAGTTAAATCTGTTCGCTGTCCCTGTCTTTTCATGGCATCCAAACGCATTTTGTACGCAAAGGCTTTTTCTGATGGAAGTATCTGTGACCTTTGAAAATTGCTCTCCACCATCAAAATTGTGGCTTCATCTCTGCTCAAATCCACCACTTCACATCGAAGTGTTTGAAAACCCGCCAGTTCACAGGCTCGTTTTCTTCTGTGACCAGATATAAGTTCGTATCTACCATCTTCCTTCTGCCTGACCGTTGCCGGAGTAATAACCCCCCTGTCCCTGATACTCTCTATGAGCTGTAGCATATCTTCATCATCCCTGACTTTAAAAGGATGATCTGGGAAATCGTCTATCAGCTCCAATGGAATATCCCGGATTTTGGAAAGCTTTTCTTCTTCTCTCTGTGCCTGCGTGGTAAACAGGTCATCGAGCTTCGTGAGCGTGAAGTCGCTCTTTCTTCCTGCCATCTGCTAACACCTCCTTCGTAAATGCGGTGTAAGCCTTTGACACCGTACTGCGTGGCTCATAAACATAAATGCTCTTGCCTTTTGAAGAAGCTTCTGCGGCTTTTACTCCGATTGGGATAGATGTCCGGTACATCTTAATATGATTCCCGAAGTTTTCCCTCAGAGCTTCCACCGTACTTTTAGCAAGATTAGTCCGACTGTCTACGAGAGTCAGAAGTATTCCATCAATCTTAATATCCGGATTGATATACTTCTTTACCCTTGAAATCGTCTGCACGAGCTGCGTCATTCCTTTTGCTGGCAGATATTGAGCCTGAACCGGAATAATCACACTGTCTGCCGCCGAAAGAGCATTGAGTGTTACCATACTAAGCGATGGCATACAGTCGATCACAACAAAATCATACCTGTCTTTAATCTGATTCAAGTAATTTTTCATCGTGGTTTCTCTGCTCATGGCATTCATAAGGTTATACTCCATTGCTGAAAGCTCAAGGTTTGCCGGAACAAGATCAACTCCTTCATCATGGTGCAGGATACCAACCATCGGGTCATTCATCGTTTCATTCATTACATCCGTTAATTTCGTTGCAAGCGTGATACCCAGACTGTCCGTATCCTGCCACCCCAGACAAGTGGTTAAATCTCCCTGTGGGTCTGCATCAACAAGTAATACTTTCTTTCCCTGCATTGCAAGACCGATTCCGAGATTGACCGAAGTGGTGGTCTTTCCTACTCCGCCTTTCTGATTGCAGATGGCAATCGTTTTGCAGTTTGACACTTCTTGCGTCCTCCTTTCCTGAATATTCATAGCCATTGTAGAATGACTATGTACCTGACCGTTTCATTTCCTAAACGGTCGTGGCAACATTTGTTCTCAACACCCCTTGCCGAGCGTATCGCTCATGGGAAGCTACTAAGGAACAGACTGCTGATCTGTATCATAGGATTCTAACCTCTGCCGGGTACTCCGCCAGCTCCTTAGAGAAGTATCATTATCTTTCTGACTGTCATCGCCATGTCAGGAGCAACCTGACACTCATACCGGGAG
>OGOY01003494.1_pt1 | contig 11960 bp, 9 predicted proteins | sample 1552811 | NCBI WGS metagenome assembly OGOY01 (sample SAMEA2580132, study PRJEB22360) | human gut metagenome | biome: human gut; feature: human-associated habitat; material: faeces | place: Denmark | collected 2008/2010 | reverse complement strand
CGCGTGCGGAAGTTGCCTTCTGCTGGCGAGTGTAGAACGGATGGCACTTAGAACAGATTTCAACGTGGATCTCCTTCTTTGTGGATCCGGTAACGAACTCGTTGCCACAGTTGCAGGTAACCTTTGCCTGATAATATTCTGGATGGATTCCTTCCTTCATGAGCTCACCTCTTCTTCCTTGTGATGGTTCCCAACCATCATCATATTCATAATAATTTACGCGCACTTGACACTGTATGAACACAGCGCTTATAACGCAACAATAAAATCATAACACAAAACATTCCTCTGTGCAAGTACTTATTTTATTATTTTTACAACAATTTTTTCATGGCAAACTCATAGATTTCTTTGCTCGCCTTTTCCCAATTGTCGCACATCTTTTCAGCCATCTCCTCTGTCGCTGCAGAAAGCTTTAGCTCAATTAATGTATTCTTGCCTTCCTTTACGACACAATCAATCTCGAAATCATTGCTTGCCGTACTCTTATAATAATTGGCCAACACAGAATTTTCTGTCCGAAGCTTAAAATTATTTTCCTTCAAGAAATCATCCATGTCCTGTTTGACTTCGCCTGTTATTTTATTTTCAAAATAAAAGAGTACCTCTTCGCCTTCTTTTGTCAGCTCGTAGCGTGATGTATTTCTGATTGTTTCCTTGTGAATCAGAGATGTTCCCAGCAGTTCATTGATCACCATCTGAAAGGTAAAATAGTCTGTATACGATTTACTCACAAAGAACTCAGACATCTGCCCGTTTGACAACGGATAATTCACCTTTTTCAATAAATAAAGTATCATCAGTTTATATAATGTCAATGGTTCTGCCATAATCCAATAGTTCCTTTCTATATATCAGCTCTGCTCTTTTAAAAAGCAGCCTTGGTATATTCCCCGTGTCTTCAATTCATGATGAATACAGTTAAGTACACTGCGCTTTGCCCGACTCCACAGCGGTGAAATCAGCTGATTTGACGGACCATCTCCTGTCAGCCTGTGAATGACAATATCAGGTGAAAGTGCACCGATACAAGAAACAACAAGATCCACATATGCTTCCATAGACAATGTCTGAAACTTTCCAACGCGAAACTCATCTGCAAGATCAGTATTTTCAAGCACATGAAGAAGCTGCAGCTTGATGCCGAAGATCCCTGCATTATTCAGATAACGAATAGTTTCGAGCATTTTTTCCTTATCCTCGCCAGGAAGACCAAGTATCACATGAACGATTACAGGAATCTGTGCATCATGAAGACGCTTTAATGCGTTTTCAAAGCATGTCAAGTCATATCCACGCCTAATATAGGCTGCCGTGTCCTCGTGTATTGTCTGAAGTCCCAGTTCTACCCACACCGGCTTTCTTTTGGAATATTCACAAAGAAGCGAAACAACATCCTCTCCCACACAGTCTGGTCTTGTCGCAATATCCACCACCGCAACCTTTTCATGTAAAAAAGAAGGCTCATAAACACGTCTTAAATAATCCAAATCTGCATATGTATTTGTAAAAGCCTGATAATATGCAATATACTGCTTTGCATGAAAGGAGCCAAGCTTCTCAATCTGACTGTCGATCTGCTCGGTAATTGACAGCGCTCTGCTGCCTGCAAATTCACCTGAACCGCCTCTGCTGCAGAAAATACATCCGCCGCTCCCGATTGTTCCATCCCTGTTTGGACAAGTAAAACCGGCATCTAACGATGCCTTATATGTCTTAGAACCAAACGTTTGCTTCAGGTAATAATCAAGCGAATAATACGGTTTTTCTCCCCACAGCATCTCTTTCCTCCTTCACACGGTGACGCACTATAGAATAATGATATCAATTTTACATACATTCGTCAAGTTTTGCTTTATTTTTTTACTTTACTTTTTGCCATTTCATTCGTATAATGGTAGTGCGATGTTTCGCTGCAGCTATGCGAATGCTGCATCATTTCGAAAGGTGAAATTAAAAAAATATTATAATTTGTATTTTGTCTGACAAAAACATGAGAAAGGCATGGTTATTTATGCGTGAAAAATTAAAATCACTTCCGCTCACTGAGCTAAAACAGATTGCGAAAGAAAATCACATTAAGAACGTTTCTACTCTGCGCAAGGCGCAGCTGATTGATGTAATTCTGGAAAGACTTAGCCCTGAACAGGCACAGACGCCGCAAACACAAAATGTTCAAACATCTGATACGGCTTCATCCGACAACGCACTTGCATCGGAATCTTCTGAGACAAATTCCGATGATACAAAGACAGCTTTATCAGAGACAGATTCTTCACAAATGAGCTCTGCTCCATCTTCTTCTGATGATGTACAGGATTCTTCTGCTGAAAAACTTGCTGATCCAACAGCACAAAGAGAGCGCCGCTCATATGCTGCTTCTGCTGCTTCCTATGCTGCCGCAAGAAATAATTTTTACAGCAGGAATAATTCCTATTCTTCCTCTTCCTTTAAGGATCTTCGCCAGTCAAACACCCACACGGTTCATCCGCGTAAGCCGCGTGTACGAAACGGCCGTCCTGATTCTAACTGGCGTGAGGATTCTGTAAATCGCTTCGATACTGCAAGAAATGATTCCCAAGGACGCTTTGATAATACAAGAATGGATTCTCCAAGCCGCTTTGATAATACAAGAATGGATTCCCCAAACCGCTTTGACTCTACGAGAAATGATGTTCAAAATCGTTTTGATGCTACAAGAAATGATTCCCAGGGACGTTTTGATAATTCAGGAAGAGATTTTTCAGGCCGCAGTGATTTTTCAGCCAGAAATGACTACTCAAACCGCTATGATTCCAGAAATGATTATCAGAACCGCTATAACAATTCTTCAAGAGATTATACAAACCGCTACGACAATTATAGAAATGATTTCCAGAACCGTTTTGATTCAAGAAATGACTATCAAAACCGTACCGACTTTAATCGAAATGACAGAAATGATGCTATTAACAGAAACGATATGACAAACCGTACTGATGCTGTCAATCGTTTTGATTCCAGAACAGAGCTTTCCAGTCAGAATCGTTTTGATTCCAGAGATACATCTGCTCAGTATTCTAATCGTTTTGATAATGCAATGCGTGATGATTTTGCAAACCGCTTTGATAATGATGGTGCTCTTCCAGAAGGATGCCAGCCAGCATGCGGTATTCTTGAGGTTTTACAGGAGGGCTTTGGTTTCCTTCGCTCTGCAAACTTCTTAACTGGTCAGCAGGATGTATATGTTGCGCCGTCTCAGATTCGTCGTTTTGGACTGAGAACAGGTGATATGGTAGATGGATTCCAAAAAGCAAATCCGGATGATAATAAATATGATGCTTTGATTCGCATAAATACAATCAATGGTGTTAATCCTGAGCTTTGCTCACACAGACCGAATTTTGAAAAGCTGACTCCTGTTTTCCCGAACAGTCGTCTGTCTATGGAGGTTGAAGGCGGCTCCACTGCACTTCGCATTGTTGATCTTATCAGCCCTATCGGAAAGGGACAGCGCGGTATGATCGTTTCCCCGCCAAAGGCTGGAAAGACAACTCTTTTAAAGGAGATTGCAAATGCTGTTACCCACAATTATCCTGACATGCATCTTATCATTCTTCTTATTGATGAGCGCCCAGAGGAGGTTACAGATATCCGTGAATCCATTCAGGGAGATCATGTTGAGGTAATTTATTCTACATTTGATGAAACACCTGAGCACCACAAGCAGGTTGCTGAGATGGTTCTTGAGCGCGCAAAGCGTCTTGTTGAGCATAAGCAGGATGTTATGGTTTTATTAGACAGCCTGACTCGTCTGGCTCGCGCATATAACCTTACCGTGACTCCAAGCGGACGCACTCTTTCTGGAGGACTTGATCCGGCTGCACTTCATATGCCAAAGAAATTTTTCGGTGCTGCCAGAAATATGCGTGAGGGCGGCAGTCTTACTATCCTTGCCACTGCACTTGTTGACACAGGAAGCCGTCTTGATGATATGGTATTTGAGGAATTTAAGGGAACTGGAAACATGGAGCTTGTATTAGACAGAAAGCTGTCTGAGCGCCGTATCTTCCCTGCAATTGATATTACCCGTTCTGGAACAAGACGCGAAGATCTGCTTCTGACACCAGATGAACTTACAGCTGTTTCCACTATCCGCAAAAGCATAAGCGGACTAAAGAATGATGATGCAATTGAACAAATTTTAAATCATTTTGTACACACAAAAAATAACGCTGAATTTATTGAAACACTTCCGAAGGTAAGACCATAATATAGTAAATCTAAAAAAAGCAGTCATCAAATATCAAAACTGATGACTGCTTTTTTATATTATGATACCAGGGTCAAAAGCTCCAAAAAGCCGTTCGTGGGTATCAGTCTACTGCCCGCTCAATTGCCCATAAAACATCTGACAGCTCTTTTGCTGATACCTGTCCCGGTGCACTGGCTTTTCCCATGCTTCCAAAGCTCATTACGCTGCCAAATAAGCCGCCGCAAAGCCTGCTCACACATCCTGTGCGCCCCATTGACATTGTAATTAAAAGTGTCTCTGGATGATTCTCCTTCATAGTTCCTGTCGCTAAAAGAAGCGCCGCCACATCTGCAAGAGACTGAGGCATTACTGCTATTTTGCAGACATCTGCGCCATAGCTTGCCATCTGCTCCATTGTTGTGATAAGGCTCGAAGCTTCTGGTGTCTTTTTAAAATCGTGCTGTGATACAATCACACCGATACCCATCTGATGTGCATGTTTTATCAATTCCTGTACACATGCCATTCCCTGACTAAGCTCAACATCAAGAAGATCAACCGTATTACTTCCGATATTACTTTTATTACTTTCTATTACTTCATCAAGAAGTACCTGATAAGCTGCGGGAGTAATATCCCTCTCACCGCCTTCTCGTCTGCTTCGAAATGTTACTAGAAGCGGCTTTCCCTGCAGATTCTCACGAATTTTTTTTGCAAGCGCATTTCTCTTTCTTGGCTGAAACACATCCTGATACCAGTCGATACGCCACTCGGCAATATCTGCCACACTGCTTTTTCCAATACGCACAGACTCTTCTAAAATCTCTTTTTCCGTTTCATAGGCGATTGGCACACAGATGCGTACCTTTCCATCCTCAAGTGTTGTATTTCCTGCTCTCAGAACACTCATGCAAGCAATGCCTCCAATCTGCTTCTGATTGCACTAAGAAATTCCTCACTAGTTACTGTCTGTGCATTTGGAAGCGTTGTGATTGCAGATAAATCCTTTGTCATAATGCCAGACTCGATTGTATCAATCGTTGCCTTCTCCAGCTTGTCTGCGTAATCACACAGTTTCTCTAAGCCGTCCATCTCGCCTCTTTTTCTGAATGCACCGCTCCATGCAAAAATTGTTGCAACTGGGTTAGTAGAAGTCTTCTTTCCTTCCTTATACTGATAATAATGTCTCTGTACTGTTCCATGAGCAGCTTCATACTCATAGCAGCCATTCGGAGATACTAAAACAGATGTCATCATTGCCAGAGAACCAAATGCAGTTGCTACCATATCACTCATAACATCACCATCGTAATTCTTGCAAGCCCAGATATATCCGCCCTCAGAACGAATTACTCTTGCAACAGCATCATCGATCAGTGTATAGAAATACTCAATGCCAGCCTTCTCAAATGCTTCCTTATAATCACGATCATAGATCTCCTGGAAAATATCTTTAAAGGTGTGATCATACTTTTTGGAAATGGTATCTTTTGTTGCAAACCACAGATCCTGTTTTGTATCAAGCGCATATCTAAAGCAGCAATGTGCAAAATTCTCAATGGAAGCAACGACATTGTGCTGTCCCTGAATGATGCCTGCTCCTGTAAAGTTGTGGATCAGCTCTCTTGTCTCCTCACCAGCTTCATTTGTGTAAACAAGCTCTGTCTTTCCCGGTCCCGGAATCTTCATCTCAGTTGCCTTATAGACATCACCATACGCATGTCTTGCAATTGTGATTGGCTTCTTCCAATTTTTTACAAGCGGCTCTACACCTTTTACAAGAATCGGTGCACGGAATACAGTTCCATCTAAAATAGCACGAATGGTTCCATTTGGACTTTTCCACATCTCATGCAGGTTATACTCTGTCATTCTTGCCGCATTTGGAGTGATCGTTGCGCACTTAACGGCAACACCGTACTTCTTTGTAGCATTCGCACTGTCAATCGTTACCTGATCACGTGTCTGGTCACGGTATTCAAGTCCCAAATCATAATATTCTGTTTTCAAATCAACAAACGGAAGAATCAGCTCGTCCTTAATCATCTTCCAGAGAACTCTGGTCATTTCATCTCCGTCCATCTCTACTAATGGAGTTGTCATTGCTATTTTTGTCATAATTTTCCTCCTCCTGCAGCTTCGAATGCTGACATATCTTCATGTGAAAACATTCACTTTGATAGTTTACCATGTTATTGTATCAAATGCAATCCCCTGATAAAAAAACAAAAGAATCTCCTGCCACGTTTTTCCCTGCTCTAATAGCTGGTACGCACAATTTTGTGATAACCCAATACCATGTCCATTTCCGCCTCCGCAAATCACATAGCCAGTCAGCGTATCCTGATTTGTCACAGGAATCAGGCAAAAAAAGGCACTGGGAAGATAATTTCCTTCGCTTAGTGATACTGTTTCCTCTGATTTATTTTGATATGTACGATTAGGTTCACTTAAAAGCTTTCTCATAATAAGCTCTCCTGCCACCAAGACACTTCCTTTTTCGTATGTAAGCTGAAGCCCGGATGCCATGCCTCCGGCAAAACGACCCGTCACCTGCACAGAGGTTAATGTTGAGCTGATGATCTTTTCTAGGCTTTCTCCTTCTGCCTTTATACATTCGCTTTGACTGGCGCTAAGCGCTGGAAGACGTTTTAAAAACAGTTCCTGCATTACATCAAGAGGAATCTCACAGCGCCACCTGTACCATGCCATATTTGACTCTAAGCCAGCTGCATTCTGATCCTGCAAAAATGCGCTGACTGTCGCCTCATCTGTCATATCGCGATCTGGCTCTCCTGTTAAATTAAGTGATTTCAGATAAGGAAGCGTCTGATTTCCAGACCATGCAAGGTTATCTGCAGTATAGCCGCATGAAGTTGAAAAATAATATGGCACGATTGGCGCACCGTCACGCGTCATTATCACGCCTGATGTAAGCTTTGCTCCCTGCGCTGAAATCTCCTGATAACCTGCACTGTTATACACCTGATAATCTACAGAATCATCTGCAAATGAGCCATAATTATCAATCGTTTTTTGGTGAAGAATACGTTCATATGCATATGTACGTGCACATACAGCCTGCAGCTTAGCTGCTTCTAATCCATAGGAAACAGGCATCTCACTTGGCACTACCTTTGAAACATAATCTTCAAGCGGCAGTTCATTTACAATCACAATGCCCTGTTCACCAAGATATAAATCAAGAACGCCTTCATATTCATGGCTGATTCCGCGCCTTAAGATACTGTCAATTATAACGAAGCCCCCCTCCGATGCCACACGAATCGATCCTTCCTGAAAAAATGGATGCTCCGGTGTTATCGTAACAGTCTGTCCGCCGGTAAAGATCTGCTCCTTTGTTCCAGACTGTATGTGAAATGTATCTGGACATGTTATGATTACCTTGGCATGCTCAAATGAGGTATTGTCCGAATTTTTCAGCTTGACACGCATAGATGGCATAGAAGATACAGCTTCCTCAGCTGGTTTTGTTTCTTCCTGATTTTGTGTCGCTGTTTTTTCATTTTCCTGTATACCAGACGTTGTTTCTTCTTGTGTCTCTAATAAAACACTTTGTTTACTTGCCGTCTGGATTTTTGTTTCATTCCAAATGGCATTTTTCCACAACACAAAAGCTGCGATCAAGATCTCTGCCGTTGCAATAGCCAGGCAGACGATATGGATACGCCTCACGCGGAAATTTTTCATGCTGACACCTCTGCCGCCTGTTTTTAATATTTACACAAGAAAAGAAAGAAGGCACTACTGCAGAATGCTCTGCTGTAATGCCTTCGTACGTTATAATTTTATCTTTTGTACTATCCCAGAGTGCCGTCCCTGCCCATTTGACGCCTAGCTAATGCTAGGTGGGCAACCGCAATCAAACTTCTGCCTTCCACTGCACAACGGAGGCCTGACATCTGCCTGACAATATAGGAATCCCGTATTAAGTCATGTAGGTTCAAATAAAAGCAAGACTTCGTACACCCCAGGATCTATTGTTAGTATAACATATTTTACAGAAAAATCAAGTAATCATTACATTTTTTTCTGTTCTTATTCTTCATCCCAGTCATCTTCTAGGATTTCATCGCCCCAGTCATCCTCGTCGGAATATTCTTCGTACTCGCCGTAGTCATCATATGATTCATCCTGATACTCGTCTTCGTACTCTTGTGGAGCTTCTTCACAGCTTTCTTCAAAAAAGCCTTCGTCTTCTGCATTTTCCTGCTCTGGATCATTGTCCCATTCGGCTTCTTCAATTTCCTGCGGCTCCCATACAGTATGTGTATCCTGCACTGGTACTGCTTCTTCTTTTGGCTCTTCTTTTGCTTCCTCTGCTGGACGTTTATTCTTGGCTGCCTTCTTTCGTGCTGCCTGATCTTTTTCGCTCTGCTTTACATGTGCCTTTGCTGTTTTTTGTGCACGCTGTACTTTTTCCTGTGCAGATATAGGTGTTGGAACAACTTCCTTTTCTTCGTTGTTTCCTGCTTCCTGCTCATACATATCGTCATCGTCGTCTTTGTTTCGTCTTCTGATTAATGTAACTGCAAGAATTGCAACAACAATCGCAATTGCAAAGATAACACCAATGATAACAATAGTTAAATTGTTAATGGTCAGCTGATAGCGGTATGTCTGCTGAGGAATGGTCGGGCCTGCTGCTGCAGTTGTTACCTGCTGATTCTGTGCGTTTGTCTCTGCTTCATTACTTTCATTTTCCTGTGCCTGTGATTCAGGCTGCGAAGCTTCTAAAGACTCCTCGCTGCTTGTCACCTCTGTCTCATCTGACTCCTGTGAAGCCAAAACAGGTGCTGCTGACTTCTGATCATCTGTCAGTGTATTTACAACTTCGTATGTTCCTACAGGTGTGCCATCCTGGAAAATAAGATACTGTGAAGAGACATAGCCAACACCATTTGGTGTCTCAACCTGACTCCAGTTTCCAAATGTTCCAATGCGGTGAACTGCATCACCTGGCATTAAAGAAGCAATTCGCGGTGCTGATGTGCTTGGATACTGACGCACATTTAATCCGGAAACCAGATCATTTTGCGCCATTACAGAATCATCTGCTGCGGCATATACTTCCTGCTCGTTTCCCTGCACCTTTAAAAATGCATGGTCGAATAATGTCTCGGTATCGCTGTAGAAATTATCGTTATCTGATTTCATGATTACACAGATTAGATCCATGCCGTCACGATATGCTGCTGTAACCAATGTACGTCCTGCTTTTGCAGTATGTCCTGTTTTTCCTGCATACACACCTTCATATGGACGCGCACCATTAATCAGCTGATTTGTGCTGGTACAATTTCTCTCACCATACTTGTTTGTTGCCGGAATCGTGTAGGATGCTGTTGAATCAACATAGCGAAAAACATCATTTTTCAATGCTGCGTCAAAAATAATCGCCATATCGTGAGCTGTTGTGTAATGATCATCATCATCTAGTCCATGCGCATTCATGTAATGTGTATTGACTGCACCAAGCTCTTGTGCCTTCTCATTCATCATCTCAACAAATTTGTCAATGGAGCCTGCCGTATAAACTGCCAGCGCGCTCGCACATTCATTTGCGGAATTAAGCATAAGGCCAAACAGCGCATCACGCACTGTCATCTCCTCATCCAATATTGCCACTGGATTTAATGTAGAGCTGTTGCTGCTGATAGAATCCATAACCTCACTGTTAAATACAACAGTATCGTCAAGATCAGTACAATGCTCAAGTGTGACAAGTGCCGTCATAATTTTCGTGATACTTGCCGGGTAGTAACGATCATCCATATTTTTGGAATATACAATGGAGCCGTCCTTTCTGTTAATTACACAGTATGCCTCCGCCTTGACATCAGGACCATCCTGCTGTGCAAAGACGGATACGACAGACAGCATGCAAAGACATACTGCTACTAGTACTGCCGTTATTCTTTTCATTGTTTGCTTCATAATACGTAACCTTTCTTACGCCTTCCATTTTTCATTTTCTGTTGCTCATTATACATTATTTGTTTGTATTATGCAAGCACTATTCAAGTAAATGGCTTATATCAAGCTGTCCCCACCCCTGATGACTGCGCGGCAAACCTAGATTTTTCGCACTTTTCCAAAGCTTTAGCTTCACATTTGTATTTGTCATTTTGGGATAGCGTTCCAATAAAAGAGCTGCTGCACCAGATACCATAGGTGTAGACATGCTTGTTCCGCTCTTTACTGTATAAGGGCGGTCATCTTCCCCCTTCATTGCATTTGTTGCCACAATATTCGTTCCAGGTGCCACAATCTCTGGCTTGCAGATACAGGCGATTGTCGGTCCTCTTCCTGAATAATTGTGGTAAAATTTTCCACCTTCATCAATCATTTCTTTATCGTCACAAGATCCAACAGTAATAATTTTTCTGCTTATTCCAGGCGACGTAATATTATGCTGCTGCATACCTTCATTTCCTGCCGCTGAACAAATCACAAGACCACTGTCCCAAAGCGATTCTACTGCTTGGACAAGCTGCGAATTTTCCTTCTGTTTTTTAACTGAACCTACTGAGATATTTACAATCTGTATGCCAAGGCGTTTTTTATTTTCTTTAAGCCATCGAATGCCTTCAAGCATAGCTGACAGCCTTCCTTTTCCGTGAGCATCGAGAACACGTACAGACACGATTAAAGCCTGCGGTGCAATTCCCTGAATATGACCTCCAGAAAGCGTACCGTCACCTGCGATAATGCCTGCAACATGGGAAGGAGGAAATGGTATGGCCACAGTCATTTTCACAAATACCTACTCGGTGAAGCGCCTTTGTTTTTTCTCCTGTACAAAAAAGAACATTTCCTCTGATATAATCGGTTCATGGACATGTGCTATCCTAATCCACTCTTCTGGCGGAATCTGTATCCTCGCTTGATTTTTGTAGCTGACTGTCCTTGTCTTTCCCTGCACTATTTTCCCGGTGTAACACTCGTTTGATAAAATCCGGTAAATGCTTCTGCTGCTCCAGCCTGCTTTAGCATCTGGAGATGGATATGCTTTTTGCTGACAATGCTTCACAAGCTCTTTGACTGGTGTGCCGTTTGCATATGCCTCGAATAGTTCTCTTACAATTGATGCCTCTGGTTCTTTTAATATTAGCTTATGTGAATCCTCTGGTGACTTTTGATAACCAAATGGAGCACTGCTTCCAATAAACTCACCTCGAAGCACCTTCTGATGCAGGATTTCTCGCACGTTTTCGGAAATCTCCTGGCAATACCATTCGTTCACAAGAGCATATATCTGTCTCGTCTTTTTCCCACTTCGACGCACTGCAATATTATCAATTTTGCCTGTATCTACGCCATCTGTCACACCAATAAAACGAATATTCAGGTGCGGCAGCTCCCGATGAAGGTACTGCTCAATATGTAAGAAATTCCGTGAAAAACGTGACTGATTCTTTGCCAGAATCACATCAAAATGACCTTTTCTGGCATCCTCCATCATATTAGCAAAACCAGGGCGCATATCTGTTAAACCAGATATTGCTTCATCTGTATATTCTTTTACAATCAAAAAGTCATGATCATTTGCATACTTCCTTAAAAGAGCCCTCTGATTCTCAATGCTCTCCTGTTTGTCTTCTTTGCTCAGTCGAAGATATATTGCTGCCCGCATGCACTCCCCACCGCCTTAAATTTTGTAGGTCATACTCACCCTTTCTTTATGCTATGGCAGACATGCCAT
>OGOY01003480.1_pt1 | contig 12012 bp, 9 predicted proteins | sample 1552811 | NCBI WGS metagenome assembly OGOY01 (sample SAMEA2580132, study PRJEB22360) | human gut metagenome | biome: human gut; feature: human-associated habitat; material: faeces | place: Denmark | collected 2008/2010 | reverse complement strand
GTCGATCTTCTCGATGACCGCGGCCTCGTCGGCGCCGGAACGAACCGTATCGGCGAACGGGTACAAGTTGACGACGACCAGGTCGAAGGGCTTGATGCCGAACTTCTCAAGCTGGGCAGCGTGATCGGGGTTGGTCATGTCGGCGAGGATGCCGGCGTGGATGTGCGGGTCGAGCGTCTTGACACGGCCGTCGAGGCACTCCGGGAATCCGGTGACCTCGCTCACCTCAGTGACGGCGACGCCGAGTTCGGCGAGGCGCTTGGCGGTCGAGCCGGTGGACACCACTTCGGTGCCGGCCTTGATGAAGGCCTCAGCCAGTACTTCGATGCCTTCCTTATGGAAGACGGACACCAGAGCCCGTCGTATCGGTCGATTCGTGTTGGTCATCGTGCTCCTTCTTGGTTGTTGATTGTATGGACTTGCGGGAAACGATGGTACGCGGGTGCGTTGTTGCGGCTCGTTGTGCCCCCGTTCTTCGTGCAATCCAGCGTATCCCGAAAACAATGGCGACGCCAATCAGCGCCAGCACCCAGGCCATGCACAGTCCCATGGCGCTCGGACGTCCGACGGCCTGCGCGGACTGCATCACGTCGACGCCGACGTATTTGAGCCTGGCCTTTCCCAGCGACCCGTTCGACACCCCGAACATGACCGACGACAGCAGAGATATGACCACGCTCGACAGGCAGAACCCGCCCGCCGGGTAGGCGAGTTCGAGAATCAGGTCCTTGCGGTCGAGGGGATCGGACGCGCTGCCGACGATGATGCGGAAACCGGATTTCATCGCCATGGATGCCAGCCCGGCGACGAATCCGACGACCAGCGGAATCAGCACGACGGCGAACCGTATGCCTTCATCGCCGACTGCCTGCGGAAGCAGGCCGAAAACAGGAAGAGGCGGAAGCGAACGCCCCTGCCCGATCCAAAGGGTGAATGTCGCAAGCTCTCCGATGTGGAATCCGGCACCGAACAGCCACGAGACCGCCCATATGCACAGGTTGGGCAGCCATGCAAGCGATGCGATCGTCGTCAGTATGCGCGAGCCGGTCCCCATGCCGATGTCGGCGAACAGCGAGTCCATGGCCGAACGGTTCAGCACGCCCCACACGATGACGGTGATCAGTCCCATGACCAGGTACACGCCCATCATGATGACACCCACCATCAGGCCGGTCCTGATCGTGCGGCGCACGCCGTCGGACACATGATGACGGATAAGTTCACGCAGCTGCCCAGAGAACGGGCCCTTCGACAGCGCGGCGCCGGCGAATCCAAGCGAGAACACCACGGCCGATTTGACGCATACCAGAGCCGGCCAGTCAAGCAATCCGACGGGAAGTGACTGCGTGCCCATGACGTTGATGAAAATCCAGACCACCACGCCGCTGACGTATGCGCGGATATCCGTGCATATCTTCCGGCTGAACGACCAGACCAGACCTATCAGCAGCACGGTGAGCAGCAACGGCATGATGGACAGGGAAAGCGAGTCGGTCTCGAATCCGATGCCCTGGCTGAGCAGGACCACGATGCGGGTCATGTCCAACGTCGAGGACGACAGGTTTTCCCCACCTTCCTCCATCGAGATGACCAGCAGCATGAGCGCAAGAAAGCAGCCCAGGGCGATGGCGTACAACGCCATCGAGCCGATGGCGATGATCGGCCCCCTGAGCCAGGCCTGGATACGCTTCCTCATACCAGCGAGCGTTCGGCGAGCACCTTGCGCATGAGGTCCGCGGTCTGACCGGGAGTGCGTCCGACGGGAATACCGGCGGCTTCCAGCGCGATTTTCTTGTCCTGCGCGGTTCCCTTGCCTCCGGAGACGATGGCGCCGGCATGGCCCATCTGCTTGCCTTCCGGCGCGGTGAATCCGGCGATGTATGCGACGACGGGCTTGGTCATGTGCTCTGCGGCCCATGCCGCGGCGTCCTGCTCCGCGCTGCCTCCGATTTCGCCGATCATGACCACTGCCTTCGTGTCGGCATCCTGCTCGAATTCCTGCAAGGCCTCCAGCAGCGTGGTGCCGACGAGGGGGTCGCCGCCGACGCCCAGGCAGGCGGTGAAGCCGATGTCGCTCAGCTCGCCCATCAGCTGGTAGGTCAGTGTGCCGGACTTGGAGACCAGTCCGATGGGGCCACGGCCCACGATGCCATCGGGGATGATGCCGAGGTTGACGCCATGCTCGTTCTCCTGCGACGGCAGGGTGAGCAGGCCGGGGCAGTTCGGTCCGATGATGCGCACGCCACGCTGAAGGGCGAGTTCGACGAAGTAGGCGCTGTCCGCAACGGGAATGCCTTCGGTGATGACCACGATGAGCCCGATTCCGGCTTCGACGGCCTCGACCACGGCGCCTTTGGCGAACCGTGGCGGCACGAAGACCACACTGGCCTGGGCGCCCGTCGCCTCCTTGGCTTCGGCGCACGTGGCGTACACCGGAACGGAGACGTCCCTGCCCTCACGCGCGGCCTCGAACGTCACTTGGCTGCCCGCCTTGCGCGGGTTGACGCCGCCGACGATGTTCGTACCGGCACGGAGCATGCGGGCGGTGTGTGTCATGCCCTGATGCCCGGTCATGCCTTGGACGATGACGGGAGCACCCTCCTGGATGAATGCGGTCATTGCTTGGCCTCCTTCGATGCCTTGGCGTTCGCCGCCAGACGGGCGGCCTCGGCTGCGGCCTGCTCCATGGTGCCTTCCACATGCAGGTTGGGGTTGTTCGCCGCGGCGAGGATTTGCAGGCCCTCGGCTGCGGCATTGCCATCGAAGCGGACCACGAGCGGCTTCGATGTGTGCAGCTCCTCGAACGCCTGCAGGATGCCCTTGGCGACCTGCTCGCATGAGGTGATGCCGCCGTAGACGTTGATGAACACGGATTCCACCTGCGGGTCGGACAGCACGATGGACAGGCTGTCACTCATCACCGCGGCGGACGCGCCACCTCCGATGTCGAGGAAGTTCGCAGGCGTGACATTCGTGCCCTGCTCCTTGCCGGCGTCCCAGACGGCGTCGAGCGAGCTCATGACCAATCCGGCGCCGTTGCCGATCACGCCGACCTGACCGTCGAGGTGCACGTAGTGCAGCCCGTGTTCGGCTGCCGCCGCCTCGAACGGATCGGCCTGCATCGGATCGTCGAAGCGGGCCCACCCGTCGTGCCGGAACGCCGCATTGCCGTCCAACGATATCTTGGCGTCGAGGGCGCACAGTGATTTGGACGCCTCATCGTCGGGATCGCCGATCTTGGCGAGCGGGTTGATCTCCACCAGCGTCGCGTCGTTGTCCTTGAAGCACTGCCACATGCGCAGCAGGATGTTGGCGGCCTGATCCAGGTCGGCGTGGTAGAAGCCGATCTGGCCAGCCATGCGCTTGGCGGCCTCCATGTCGAAATCGCCGAGGGCGTTGATGTGCAGACGCTTGACCGATTCCGGATGTTCCTTGGCGATCTCCTCGACTTCGGTGCCGCCGTTCGCGGTGGCGAGGACATCGAAGTCCCGCGATGTGCGGTCCACGGATATCGACACGTAGTACTCGTGCAGGATGTTCTTCGCCTCGGCGACGAGCACACCGTTGACCTTATGGCCGTGGATGGTCATCGGGAGGATGGATTCGGACAGCAGTATCGCTTCGTCCCGGTTGTGGGCGATCTTGACGCCGCCCGCCTGGCCACGATGGCCGATCTTGACCTGGGCCTTGATCACGCACGGGTATCCGATGGCATCGGCCGCTTCGGCGACCTCGTGGGAGTTCTGGGCGAAAACGGCCCGCGGCGTGGGAATATGCTGTTCCTCCAGCAATTCTCGTGCCTGGTATTCATAAAGATCCATGTTCGACGCCTCACGTTCCTATGATGTGTTCTTCGAATGATGATTGGTGCCGTGCGGCGCGTCCCGACGCACGGCACCGCCGGGTCACGCCGGCATCGACACCAGTGTGCTGCTGGGTTTGTCGCCCAGTTTGTCCAGTCCGTCGAGTCCTCGCAGCCCCATGACGAAGCTGAATCCGACGACCGTGCCCCCTGCCGCCTCGACCAGATCCATGGCCGCCTTCGCCGTTCCACCGGTCGCGATGAGATCGTCGACGATCAGCACCCGATCGCCCGGACGGACGGCCGACGTCTCGATCTCCACTTTTTCGGTGCCGTATTCGAGATCGTATTCCTCGGCGATGGTCTCCGGCGGCAGCTTGCCCGCCTTGCGGATCGCGATGAACCCCTTGCCGAGCATGGCCGCGAGGGCGGGGCCGAACAGGAACCCTCTGGCCTCCAGCCCTGCCACCGCGTCGAACGAGTCTTCGGTGACGGGAAGGCTGGCCTGGAGCGCCTTCATGAGAATGCGCAGCCCCTTGCCATCCGCCAGCACCGGCATGAAATCACGGAATTTGATACCCTTTTTGGGGAATCCCGGTATGGTGCGAATCTTCGAGACGAGGTATGCCGCGTCACCGGCACCGACATCGGCCAGTCTCTCAATGGTGATGTCAGACTGCGTCATGGTCTCGCGCTCCCCCGTCACTTCTCGGCGTCTGCGGTCTGCGCGGAATCGTCGGACTGCGTTGCGTTCTCGGCGGATTCCAGAGCCTTGTCCACCGGTACCTGGGCCTGGTCGTCGGCTTCGTCGGTCTGCTCCGCGTCCTCCACTTCGTCATCATGGATGAAGGCGGGACGCGTGTACTCCTTGTTGATGGCGCGGAAGGTGAAGCGCAGCAGGGAGCCCTCGGAGTCGATGACGATCTCCTCGTATTCCTCGTCCACGGACACTACCTTGCCGATGATGCCGCCAATGGTGATTACCTCGGTTCCGGGCTCAAGGGAGGAGCGGAAGTCCTTCATCTTTTGCTGCTGCTGCTTGGCCTTGCGGGACTGCCACCACATCATGATGCCGATCAGCACGATGGAAACGATCATGATGAGATAGGATGATGAACCTTGCGGCATGATTTCTCCTTGCAGTAGGGAACGAATGCTCTATGGACGTCGGTCAACAAACAACCAATGTTAGAAGAGCTTGCTGACATCCTCTCCGTTTGTTTCACCTTGTGGCTCCAGACCCAGATGAGACCAGGCCTTGGCCGTGGCGACCCGGCCTTTGGGAGTGCGGATCAGAAATCCTTCACGGACCAGATACGGCTCGCATACGGTTTCGACGGTCTCCGATTCCTCGCCGACCATCGCGGCCAGGTTGTTCAGGCCGACGGGCCCTCCGTTGAAGTTGCGCACGATCGCGTTGAGCACGGCGATGTCCAGCCGGTCGAGGCCCTCGGAGTCTATCTGATAGAGCGCAAGCGCGGCGCGCACGTCATCGACGTCCACGACTTGCAGGTCATGCACGATCGCCCAGTCACGCACACGGCGCAACAGCCTGTTCGCGATTCGTGGCGTGCCTCGAGAACGCAGGGCGAGTTCCGCGGCAGCCCCCTCCCCCAATGAGACTCCCAGAACGCCGGAGGATCGCTCGATCAGCTTTTCGAGCTCATCGTGGGGGTAGAAGTCGAGATGGGCCGTGAAGCCGAAACGCGCACGCAACGGAGAAGGCAACATGCCCTCCCGGGTGGTTGCGCCCACCACGGTGAATCTGGGCAGCGTCAACGGGATGGACGAGGCGCCTGGCCCCTTGCCCACCATGACGTCGACGCGGAAATCCTCCATGGCGATGTACAGCAGTTCCTCCGCGGCGCGCGGAAGACGGTGGATCTCGTCGATGAACAGCACTTCCCCTGCGTCCAGCGAGCTGAGTATCGAAGCCAGGTCGCCCGCGTGCTGGATTGCCGGACCGGACGTGATGCGAATCGGCACCTCCAGCTCGTTGGCTACGATCATCGCCAACGTGGTCTTGCCCAATCCGGGAGGGCCGGCGAGCAGGATGTGGTCGGGGGCGGTGTCACGTTTGCGGGCGGCGTCCAGGAACAGCTGCAGCTGGGCCTTGAGCCGCGGCTGCCCGACGAATCCGTCAAGGGCATGAGGCCGCAGTTCCTCGTCGCTGATCGGCTCGTCGTTGATTGCGGTGGCGGAGACCATGCGTAGGGAGTCCTCCGAGACGCCGGTGTTGGTCCGTCCATCCTGCATGTCGATGTTGGATGTCATGGAATATCACCTTCCTCTGTCCAGCGACGACAATGCCAGTTTGAGCACCCGCGGCACGTCCTCCGCACTGATGGGGGTGGCTATGGACGCGGCATCGCATGCCTGACGTACGGCCTCCTCCGCGGTCTGGGGGCGCCATCCCAGAGAGACGAGTCCTTCGATCACCTGCCTGGCTCCGGGGTCGCGACTTTCCGACGGCCCATCGGCTTCGGGCCGTATCTGGTCGAGGTCGATGCGGCCTGCCAGTTCAAGGATGATCTTCTGTGCGCCTTTTTTGCCCAGGCCCGGAGCCTTGGACAATGCCGCCGTGTCGCCGTCCGCGACGGCCTTGGCCAGACGGTCCGGAGGCAGCGTCGACAACAGGGAAAGCGCGACCTTCGGCCCGATGCCACTGACCTTCTGCAATTGCAGGAACATGCGTTTGGACGCGGGTGACAGGAACCCGAACAGGGTGATGGCATCCTGCGATATGGTCAGCGAAGTGAAGACGTGCGTTTCCTGACCGGCATGCAGCGCCGCAAGATCGGCCGCCGCCATGCGGACCTCGTACCCGACGCCATGAACCTCGATCACGGCGCTGGATGCCTCCACCGACTCGACGCGCCCGGTTAACGTACTGATCATCACGTCGTCCTTTCCTCGCCGAACCGCACGCGGAATGGGCCGCCACGAGCTCGTTCGCCTCGCATCGCATAACGAAAGCACATGCCGAACGCGCCCGCCCCGAACTGGCACGTCGTGCGGGATATGGTGTCGAGACGGCCCATCCACATAATGCAGAACATCTGTTCGATACACATTACATGCCGCTGCGGACGCCGGCGCGTCGAGCGGCCTTCTGCGCCGCCTGCGCCCACTGCCGTTGAGCCGCGGTCAGATGCTGTTCCCGTTCGCCTCCCTGCAAGGCGCCTTGCGGGCGCAGGGCATGGCATATCGCCAGCGACAGTGCGTCGGCGGCATCGGCGGCAACGTGTTCAGCCCCAGCACCTTGGCCACCATGCGTTCGATCTGTATCTTCTCGGCCTTGCCGTTGCCCGTGATCGCGAGCTTCGCCTCGGTCGGCGTGTGCAGCGCCACGGGAATCCCCCGTTGCGCTGCGGCGAGCATGGCCATTCCTGCGGCCTGGGCGGTGCCCAGCACGGTGTTGCGGTTCGACTGGGCGAACACGCGCTCGATCGACACCGCATCGGGAATGAATCGGTCCATTTTGGAGCACAGCCCGTTGTAGATCGTCAGCAGTCGGAGGTCCTGCGACGTATGGGGATCCGAACGCACCACATCGACGTGGATAAACGAAAGCCGGCGGTTAGCGCCGGCTTCGATCACGCCGACCCCGCAGCGTGTCAGCCCGGGATCGACGCCAAGGATGATCACAGGGGATTACTCCTCGTCCGCGAGCTGGGCCATCACCTCGTCGGATGCGGTCCAGTTGGCGTAGATGTTCTGCACATCGTCCAGGTCATCGAGGTTGTCGATGAGCTTGGAGACCTTCTGGGCGTCCTCAAGGCTGAGCGACACCTCGTTCTTCGGGCGCATGACCATATCGGCGGAGTCGTAGTCGAAACCAGAGTCCTGCAGAGCCTTGCGGATTGTATGCAGGTCGGAGGGATCGGTGATCACGGTGAACACGTCGCCGTCGTCGATCACGTCTTCCGCACCGGCGTCGCCGGCCTTCTCGAACAGGTCGTCGAAGTCGACGCCCTCGCTCGGAACCTCGATCTGGCCCTTACGCTCGAAGTTGAAGCTGACGGAACCGCTGGTGGCCAGCGAGCCGTTGCCCTTGGTCAGGGTGGAACGGACTTCGGCGGCGGCGCGGTTGCGGTTGTCGGTCAGGCACTCGATGATCAGGCCGACGCCGGCAGGCGCGTAGCCCTCGTACACGATGTCCTCGTAGTTGGCGCCACCGGCTTCTTCACCAGAGCCGCGCTTGACGGCGCGCTTGATGTTGTCGGCCGGCATGGACGCTTTCTTGGCCTTGTAGATGGCGTCGTACAGCGACGGGTTGCCATCCGGGTCGCCGCCGCCCATACGGGCCGCGATCTCGATGTTCTTGATGAGCTTGGCGAAGAGCTTGCCGCGCTTGGCGTCAATGGCGGCCTTCTTGTGCTTGGTAGTCGCCCACTTGGAATGCCCTGACATAATGCTCCTACAGGTATACGGATACTGACAAACGTCACTATGATAAAGCGGCAAGACGACAACAGCAGTCCTGGGTTCTGCCGCTGCCGGTCATTACGCCGCAAGAGGAACCGCAGGCACCGCCGAAAGTCCCATCTGATGGCACAGAAATGGGACTTTCGCGGGATGACGGACGATGATGGAGCTGCGCACGCCTGCCGGGCCGGCAATACGACGAGACCTCCGCCGTGAAATGTACGGCGGAGGCCTCGTTCATTGGTCAGAGGTTCCGATTCGAATCAGCGACGCTGACGGCGAACCGCAAGCATCACGATGGCACCTGCCGCGCAGATCATCGCGGCCAGTGCGGCGCCAGAGACACTGGCACCGGTCTCGGCGACGACATCACCGGGCTTTCCGCCTTCGGGCTTGATCTGGGGCTTGTTGTCGCCGGACGGCTTCTGCGGGTCCGGATTCGGCTTGGGGGTCGGATCGGGATCAGGATCGACCGCGCCCTTGTCAGTGACGGTCATCGTGAACGAATCCTTGATCGAACCGTCATCCTTCAGTGCCACGGTCACGGTCAAATCCCCGGCGGCCTCGAACGGCTTGGTCACATCGATTGCGTTGCCGTCCTTGTCGGTCACCGCGATCGTGTAATCTGCGGCTGCGAGCACGGCGGTCGTCTTGTCGCTCTTGGTGGCGACCACCTTCACCTTCGACGGATCGAACGTATCACCGACCTTCACGTCGGACTGCGAGGTCGAGGCCTTTATGGAGACGACCGTCACCTCCGGTTCGGGATCCGGATCAGGCGTCGGACGCTCGTCGCCGGTCCAAGTCTGAGTCACCTTACCGTCCTTGATAGCGATGCTCATCGAGGAATCCGAAGGGATCGGGTAGGTGGAGGAGGACACGGAGACGTCGAGACGGCCTACGGCCTCGCTGTCGGCCGCGAGCACGTCGGACGGCAAGGTGACGTACACGTCGACGATGGAGTTCATGTGCGCCCCGTTGACGACGAGACGACCGTTCTTCAGCTGCTGTTGGCTGTAGGTCTGCTTCATGTCCGGTGTCACCGGCAGATTGACCGCGGTACCGCCCTCGGCCGTGTACGTGGCAGTGAAGCTCAGGCCATCGGTGCCGGTCAGGCCGGGTTCGGCGTACCGTCCGACAAGCACCTTGCCGTCGGTCACCTTCTGCTCGGCCGCGTCGACAGCCGCGTACGAGCCCTTCCAGCTGGTCACCTCGGTGGCCTTGTGGAAGTTGGCGCCACGGTTCATCAGGTCGATGGCGATGTCGCCGACGCGCTTGTTCCAGTTGTCGTAATCCTTGCGGTTCTGCTGGGTCCAGCCGACCTCGGCGGTCGCCATCATGCGGGTGTACATCAGGAATTCGGCGTCGTTGAGAGAACGCAGGTGCTCGCTCCACAGCGCATCCTCGACGCCCAGAACCTTGTCCTCGGTGGTGCCGGCGGATGAGGTCGGGTTCCACTGGTAGAAGTTGCTGGTCGTGCAGGCGCCGCACGCCCAGGTCACGCCAGTGGTCTCGGTGCCGGGACGCTGCGGGAAGTAGGTGTTGCCGGCCGGCGACATGATGATCTTGCCGTTGCGCTGGTTGAGCAGCTTCTGGATGCTGGCATTGTTGGCTGCGTTGCCGGTCCAATGCTGCACCACGGATCCTTCGGGGATCTGGTCAACCGCGTCGAGGCCGTCGTTCCACACGATGGTGGTCTTGTCGCGTTCCTTGACCAGCGCTCCGGACCGTCCGAGATACTCCTGTAGACGTTCCGTCTTGTTACCGGCGCCGCCGCTGAGGAACAGCTCATCGCCGCCCAGGTGGAAGTACATGCGTTTGAGCTCGGACGCAGGCATGGTGGACGCCTTGATGCCCTTGTCGATCATGCCGTCGAGCTGGTCCATGATATGTCCCAGCACGGTGTAGGTGATGTCGGCGTCAGTCGCGAGGCTGCTCCTGCCCTGCGCAGACTGGATGAAGGCGGGGGTGTCCTCGCCGGCCGCAGGCTTCGGGTTGGAGTTGCCGGTGTTGAGCTCGGCAAGGCCGTGCAGCAGGCTGAAGGAATGTCCGGGACCGTCGATCTCGGGCACGATGGCGATGCCGTGATCGGCGGCGTAGGCGACCAGTTCGATGAACTCGCTCTGCGTCCAGTAGCCGGTGCGCCCGTCCTGTGCCGGGGACCAGTTGCTGGTCCACGCGGACTGGTAGCTGATGGCGCCGGACTTGATCGCGAGCTGCGTGTAGTCGGTCGTATCGCCGTCCGCACGCCCGTCATTGGTGATCTCGACGCGGAAGCCCTCGTCCTCGCTCAGGTGCAGGTGCAGCGTGTTCATCTTGTAGGCCGACATCACGTCGATCATCTGCTTCATCTCATCGAGCGGGTAGAAGGAACGCGCCGGGTCGACCAGCACGCCGCGCCACTGGTAACGCGGGGCGTCGGCGATGTTGACGGCCGGGATGAAAGCGACATCGGCAAGCTTCACCGTGGAGTTCGTCCACGGACCGATCAGCTGCAGCAACGTCTGCGCCGCCCATATGCCCGCGGTGGCGCTGCGGGCCTTGACGGTGACCGAGTCGGCGTCGGAGACGATCGTGTAGGCCTCATCGGCGGTGATCGACTGGGCGGAACCGACGTGACCGGTGACGTCCAGGTTCTCGTCAAGGGTGAAGGTGATCGGGCAGTTCGTGCCTTCGGCGAGTTTCAGGCCGTACGAGGTGCCGAGCTCGTCACGCATGACGTCAACCGCAGGCAGGAGGCTGCCGTCGCTCACGGACACGCAGGTGTTCTTCTTAAGTTCAAACGCCTCTCCGTCAGCGGATTGCGCATATAGCGGCCTCGGGGTGAGCCGGCTCAACGGGTCGGTGGCGACTGCCGAGATGGTCCCCATCGTGCGCATCTCCCACACGGAAAGCGACCAGGATTGGCTCTTCGTGGTCGCGATCATGCGGATGTGCCGGGTTTTGATCGGCGTGTCGAATGTGGTTTTGACCCATTGCGCCTGTGCCGTCGCCTTGAGTCCCGTCTTCACATCGGTCCAGTTGGAGCCGTCATCGGAAGTCTGGATGGAGTAGTTCGTCGCATAGGTGTTGCCCCAGGCGATGTTCACACTGGAAATCGTCGCTTCGCCGGGGAATTCGTAGGCCAGCCACCAGGGGCCGCTCCCCCTGTCGGCGCTCCAGCGCGAGGCGCCGGATGCGTTGTGCACGCTTTTGTCGGTGGGGTTGTCCGGCAGATCCTGGTTGTCGGCGGCCAGTTCCGGCCCGAATCCGGAACTGACTTCGCGACCGGACGCGGTGACCGTCGCCATGGTCGCGAGGTTGGACACTGTGGAAGTGGATGATTCCGCCGCTGCCGCCGCCTCTGCGTTGTGCTGCGCCAAGGCCGATGAGGCCGGCACCAGCAGCATCGCCGATGCGCAGATCAGTGACATGAATCTTGCGAGGCCACGTCGTTTGATATTCATGGGATGATGGCTCTTTCTCTGTATCTCCTGGCAGGCTCGCTATTGAACCACACCATTATCCGGCCTATTGAATGGACCGCGACTTTACAATCCAGCGTCAATATATCACGTCATCCCATTTTTGTAAATATAGTGCACAAAATGAGCGAGTCTTGACATCACTTATGGAAAGACCCCCGTCGGCAGCGAAACGGTTGCTGACGGGGGTCTTCAACGGGCGCGAGGGGCCCGTGCGTCACCTTATGCCAATGCGGCGGCGAAGTCGTCCGCGGAGTTGACCTGCGCGCGCTTCTTGATGACGGCGAGAATCTTCTCGCGCGCCTCGTCCACCGGCAC
>OGOY01003479.1_pt1 | contig 12012 bp, 11 predicted proteins | sample 1552811 | NCBI WGS metagenome assembly OGOY01 (sample SAMEA2580132, study PRJEB22360) | human gut metagenome | biome: human gut; feature: human-associated habitat; material: faeces | place: Denmark | collected 2008/2010 | reverse complement strand
CAGTCGTGAAAGAAAGCGAATACATCGGCCAGGAAAGCAATTCTTTTCTGGAACGATACTATGACGGGGATATCACTGCCATGCTGTCTGCATATATAGAAAATGACAGACTATCTGAAACAGAAATAGACACTCTCCGCTCCCTTCTTTCCAAGAGGTCAAAAAAAGGAGGCAATTAACGTGGCCGATTTTATGATACGCTTTTTAATATGCAATTTATTTATCAGCGGTATCATCGGAATTCTTTTGATAACCAAGTGGATATTCAAAAACAACCTGTCCAGCCGGATGCAGTATAATCTGTGGTTCCTGCTTCTTGGGTTGTTGGTAGTTCCCTTTATACCGTTCCGTTTAATCGGATTTCCTCAAATCTTCTCGTGGCTCGGCAGCCTGAGAAGTTCTTCATCTTCCAATATTGGAACTGCTATGGGAGAAACCATTGGGACCAATCCAACCGGAAATGTAAATTGGATGAATGACTTTACCCTTTTAGAAACTCTGTCGCAACCTTATCCAATTGGTCGTAGGGAATGTAAGGGACGAGAGCGTCTGACAGGGAATTGGGAGGTGCGCTCTTCTTACTGTACGGTTCAACCCGGATGATCTCCCAGTCATCAAGTCCGCAGGAAAGGTCACCTTCGCAATAAATACGAATCCAGGGATAGCACTGATCACTTTCGTCATAGTGGTAATCGCCTTCTTTGACATCGATCTCCAGCTACATACCGACCTCAAAGGCGACACGCATTTCCGGAAGATCCCGGACATACACTCTTTCGATGGTGGCATCGATCATCTCCGCATGTCCAACACGATGAACGTTCCGGGTATAAAGATCCATCGACTCCCAGTTTTCGTTGACGTAGTCTTCTGCCGTCTGGTACAAGCCGTTATAGCATTTATCTTTTACAAACTCAGCGAACGAACGGCCTGTTGCCATACGCATTCCCTCCTTAAGCAAAAATCAAATTGGACGATTGATTATTTTCCCATTTTCAACTGCGTCTTCTGGCTTCCACCAGATAGCATTAAGATGTCTGGATACACGGTTATATAAGTCAATGATAAGATCCGCATCTATATCAAATGGCGGTAAATTTTCACGTTTCCTTCTTTCTCTATCTGCATTTTTTGCTCTGCACAAAATGTAGACCTCATCAATATCGGTAAGTTCAGGCGCAGCGTCGGACATTTTCATATATTCAGAAGCAACGATATAAATACAATAAGGCATTGCTGTCTTCAATCTGCTTGCTGTCGCAGCACAGGAATCCAGCATATTACGCTCCAAGTATGTTTTACACTCAATGGCAACGGCTGGAATAACGGTAGTTGTTGTCTCTTGCTCACCATCAGCCTTTATCATGATTTCCACATTCGCACCAAGCACAAAATCCTGATCCTTAGTATGGATATAGGCTTTCGGATTGCTGAACAACTCACCGAAAGAAGCGGGAGTAAAACTCAGACTCACGTATGAATTCCCTTTTCCTACAAATAAGTTTTCATGTTCAACATTCATGGACTCGACTTTTTTCTGGAAAAGGAGATAAAAAAACTCTTCCATGATGGTGTATCCCAATGCAACTTGTCCATTGTTATCAAGAGAATCAAATACAGGAACGGCCACCGCTCTATATGCATTAAGTGCTGAAACATACTCCCTTATTCCATCTTCAGTCAAGGAATCTACGGCCTCAATTCTCTCACGATACTGAGAATATTCCTCCATTAAGCGATTAAATGTTTCCCTCTTGGCTCCTCTCTGCTTTGCTGTGTAATCTCTAAGATTTTTTCCATGTATATGTTTGTTATCAAGAATATCCATCACTGAGCCCTCCCAATTAGTTTTCCGTTCTGCATGCGAGTAGTTAAGTCAATAGAATCTGAACTCATAGCATTAATATTGGAAATCAGAGTCTCGGCAACCTCATATACAAGTGATGCATCAATAGGATTTCTTAATTCAGGATTTCTTCTGATCACACCACGTTTCTGCTTTCTCAAGATAAACATCTCATCGATTCCAGATGAGGCATAGTTTGATTTTTTTACATCAAAATCCGAACACTCTGTCACAACAAAATAATGGCAGGTTGGGAATGTTTTCTTCAATTCCGTCACAGAATGTTCAATCCCTGAAAGCATATTTTTATCGAGGTTCGTTTTGCATTCAATTGCCAACAGCGGTATAGGAAGTTCTGTTGTCTCGCCATTAAACGCTAACTCACACTGTTGGACAACTGCTACATCTACTCGTTTGTTTTTAAAGCAAATCTTGCCTCCATCAGATATGTCGAAAGTACACTCAATTGTCAAATCCTTTTGTGCAGAAACTTCTAAATTCGCTCTCTTGGATTTGATAATATTTTCGAATATTGTACAGAGCATTTCCGGGATAATGCTTGATGTAAAATCTGCTTGATGTGAAAATGGATTGTTGGCAGGCGGCCAAAAATAATCCATATATGTATTCGTTCTACGAACTACTTCAGTTATATACCCTTCAAGGTCCTCCTCCGTAAAAGGCACAGACCTTGTTTCTATATACAGCTCAAGAATTCCTTCATACATCATAATTCTCTCAAGCTGCCTTTTCCTAAATTGATGTAACAGATTGCTCCCGTGGGGAACGGCTTCATTCGAAACACCTTGTGTAGCGTTTAAATTTTCTATGGTGAAGATCATCTCATCAAACGTCATAGCTATTCCTCCATCTGTACTATAGCCTTTGCAATCCCACATGCCATCCTTGGAGGCACCGCATTTCCAATCTGGTTGTATTGTGATAGCCCGATTTCATCAAGCCTATTCTCGCGTATTAATAATGATTTACTCATGAGCGTTCTGGGTCCACAGAAAAAGAAATCGTCTGGGAAGCTTTGTAGTCTGGCACCTTCTCTGGCCGTTAGATTTCTATTCAAATATGGATGAACAAATGTAGATTGAAAAGAAGCCGTGACTATAAAGCTAACCTTATCCGGGTGAAGTCTTTGATTATTGGTTTTATACCTCTTATTAACATCAAGTTCATTCCCGTTTCTTTGCCTCTGCCCATATTCGGCAGGTGCATCAAGAAGGCTTCCGCCTTGGGGAATATTAGCAAATCTTTCAATCAATCTCTTTGTGTGTTTCATTGCAACATGATTTGTAACGCCTCTGGAGTTTATACGCATGAACTCTTGATATGCACTTTGAGGCTCCACTTCATATGGAACCCGGTCATTAGTGCCCTCTCCCGCGTTTAGAACTGGAAGATCGCCAAACACATCTCTGACTTTAATCCAGTTCTCTTCACCGGTATATTCTCCCACAATATTAGAAGGCAGATCATTTTCATCCTGTGCAGAAATGATAACAACACGCTCTCTAAACTGTGGTACTCCAAAATCGGCAGCCTGAAGTATATAAACTCTACTTATATAGCCAATGCCTTTTAATGCATCCATGTAAACAGATAAGGCCTTTTGCTTGGAATTCATCTTCCCACTAAGAATTCCTTTTACATTTTCCAAAACACAGTATTTAGGTCTAAGCACTTCAATGAATCTGAAGAACTCCATGATTAAGGTATTCCTCTTATCTATGATTCCATACTGTGTGGGGCCAGCTACAGAGAATCCTTGACAAGGGGGGCCACCAGCAACAATATCAACACCTGAAAACAACTCACTTATCTCTTCGTTTGTAAACGAATAGATATCTCTATGGTAAATGGGTATTTCTGGAAAATTGTGTTTGAATGTTTCAGCCGCAAAGCGATCTATCTCTACCGCTCCGATAGATTGAATACCTGCATTCTTGAAGCCAAGAGTCATTCCTCCCGCTCCAGCAAATAAGTCTAATGATTTCATGAGTTTTTTCCTTTCGACAAAAGCTGCATGCATATTTCGGCCAGATGCCTTGCCATCAAAGGAGGTACTGCATTACCCACTTGGTTGAACTGGTCTAAATGAAGTTCTTCATAAATTCCTTTTTTAGCAAGCAACTTCTTACTTAATGTCGTTTTCTTTCCATAGAATCGGAATGAATCCGGGAATGTCTGAATCCTTGCTGCCTCTCTTACAGTTAAGTTGCGAGGCTGTGAAGGATGAATAAAACTCGAATAAAAAGATGCCGTTATAGTCGGGGATACTTTATGCCCATCGATAATACGGTGATTCTGACTGTACGACGCATCACTAATAACATCTGTATGGCTTCTCACTCTCGGTTTTAACTCTTCTGGAAGATCCTCTCCATTCTTTGCCAAAAGAAATTCAAACTTTTGAACAGTCTTCTCTGTATGTTGCATTGGGATATGGTTATAAATACAATAGCTCCCAATCCGCATACTTTCCTGAAAATGGTTATGCGATGGCTGATCATAATCTAAAACCGTATCTTCAGGAAACTGTCTTGCTCTTACAATTGGTAAATCCGATACCGCGTCATTAAATGACTGTTCAGGAAGTTTATACCTTTCCATCAAAGTTTCAAGATGTATCTCGTCATCCAAAATATCTCTTCTTACAGCAACGAAGAAAAACCGCTTTCTATCCTGTGGTATGCCGTAAAAACGACAGTTTAAAATTCCATAATCATATCCGTATCCAGCCTTATCAAAGAAATTTTTTATATCCTCGACAATTTTCGTTCCGTCCGGTAAGTTGTAACCCACAATTTCTTTTACGTTTTCGATTAATACCACAGCAGGTTCAACAATGGAAACAACCCTGAGAAAGTGTCTATACAAGCTGTTGCGAGAGTCATCCATTTTCCTTCTATTGCTTGCTGCAATGGAAAACCCCTGGCATGGAGGACCGCCCATTACAATATCAATTTTACCTTTGTACGGCGCAAAATACTCATCCTCCAAAGTGGTAATATCGGCTTCAATTATGTTCTGGTTACTATGATTTGCTTTGTAGGTATCAACCGCCCACGCATCCTTCTCAATAGCAAGTTTTATTTCACATCCTGCTTGCTCAAATCCGTAAGACAATCCGCCTGCACCGCTGAATAAATCTATTATCTGATACCTTGACATAGTAAATACCCTTCCTTAACTAATCTCTTCACTGATGTCAAAGTCTATAGCATTCTTCTTACAATACTCATCTATCAGTTTCATTGTCTTTAAATTTGGTTTAGCCTTTCCCGTTTCCCAACGATTGACAGTAGCAAAGGATACTCCGATTTCTTTAGCGAAGTCCTCTTGAGTCAAAAACGCTTTTCTGCGAATCCGTTTTATATCTTCTGCAAAACTCATCTTTTACCTCACCTGAATTCAAGTCAGAAATTCACCTCTCAATTATAACATATAGCAGTCATTTTTGCAGCATCTTTATATCATTTTACTTGCATCTCGTTTTGGCAGCAGTTTCCTTGTTACACACTCTCTGAACCCCCCCCCCAAAAAAAACAGTAGTTGCCTTGTTACGCCAAGAGCAAAAAGTATTTCTCTTGTTACACACCCTCAAAAACCAGTGGTGGCAACTGTTGTCAGAGGGCATAAAGAAGGAACTCCGGCAACGCTGCCGCTCATGGCAATATTCTCGGAATCCCTTGATTTTAAGGCATTTTATGTACTTTTAATCCTTGACCCGTGACATCAATACAACTGTCTCGACAGTTGTTTCAGTTTCCAAGGGAAGTTCTTTCACTTCCTCACCATCAACAGGCACAGGAAAATTGAATACGATCTTCTTTATCCAGCTTCCGTCTTTCCTTTTCTCCGGGAACATCTCAATTCGCTCGATAAAGGCTTTCATAAACTCTTTCTGTTCCGCTTCTGTTGCGGAATGGTAGACTTCATCAAATGCCAGTAAGAGCCGATAAATGTTATCGCCGGATATTTTCTCCTGCTGGATACTGCGTATCTGACTTTGCAATTCGCCAATCTGAACTTCGATTTCCTCTATCGTATCATACTGCTCATCATAGCGGCGCTGCAAGTCCAAAATCTTTCTGTCATAGTGGGCATCGTTGATGTCCAAGGTGTCCATCTGACGCTCCAAGCGGCTTTTCGTTCCAAAGGCTTGCTTCAACTGTCCTTGCAGGACGGCGATCTGCTTTTCCATATCCTCTGTATCAACAGCCGAGCCGATTTTCGCCTGAATCGCTTCTACAAACCGGGGATTGTTGACCATAGCGGATATAATCTTAGCCACAAACTTGTTGATCTCCGTCTGCTCGATATTCAGTCGGAAGCTGCACTCATGTCCGGTAGGTGTTACCGTGTTTTTGCAGTAGTAATAATACCTCGTTTTCTTGTCCTTGCTGTGAGCCCTGGCGATATTGCCGTACATACTCTTTCCGCAGCATGGGCATTTCAGAATGCCGGACAGGATGTGTGCATGATCTGGATTGTTGACCTTTTCCCGCTTAAAGGAATTGATCTTACGCTTTTCCTGTGCCAGATACCAATCTTCTTCCGAAATGATGGCTTCGTGCTGTCCCTCATAAATCGGGAACTCCGACTGCTCAACTACGTGCATCTCATTTCTTGTGCCTTGCTTCTTTTCCGTCCTGCGTCTGCCATAGGCGATCTTTCCCATGTAAACGGGATTGTCCAATACATCCTGCACGAAGTTCCTTGAAAATCCGGGAATGGTATTGTTCTGCCGCAGTTTCTTGATAAAGCCGTTGCGGTTCAGATATTTAGCAACCCCGGCAACGCCCTCGTTGGTGTGAATGTAGCGGTCATAAATGACACGGATTACTTCCACTTCATCCTCCGCAATGACCAAATCTCCGTTTTCCAGTTTGTAGCCATAAGGAGCGAAACCACCGTTCCACTTGCCCTCACGAGCCTTTTGCTCACGTCCTGCCATTGTCTGGGTGCGGATATTCTCTCGCTCTATTTCTGCCACCGCAGACAGCACGGAAATCATCAGCTTTCCGGCATCCTTTGAACTGTCGATGCCATCCTCCACGCAGATCAGATTGACACCGAAATCCTGCATGAGCTGCAAAGAGTTCAGAACATCCGCCGCATTTCTGCCAAATCGGGACAGCTTAAAGACCAACACATAAGAAACATCATCTTTGCCGTCCTGGATGTCATTCAGCATCCGTTGAAACTCCTGCCGCCCTTGAATGTTCTTTCCGGAAAAGCCCTCGTCAGAATACTCCCCGGCAACGATCATATCCTCGTATGCCGCATACTTCCGCAGCTTGTCACGCTGGGCATCCAAGCTGCACCCCATTTTATTGTTCCGCGTGGAACATTTTTTTTACTTTTCGGGTTCCGGCTCAAAATAGTCGGCGTATTCGCCGGTCAATTTGGAGCCCAGGCGGCGGATGCCGCCGTACAGGTGCCGCTCCACCAGCGGCTCAAAGGCAGCCAGGTCGCACCGTTCAATGGCGTTGAGCAGGTTGCGGTGGTCGGCGATCACCTCGTCCAGTCCGCCGGTGGTCATGGTGTCCAGCATCCGGAAGCGGCTGTAGTCCGCGTGGGCGTTCTGCAGCGTGCTCCACAAATACATCTTATCCATAGCCGCAAACCAGGTCTCGTGCAGCAGGCGGTCGGCCTCGTACAGTTTGTTGTAGTCCGGGGCCTCGGCCCGTGCAAGGGCTTCGTAGGCATCCACCCGCACCCGGATCAGCGCCCGCTGCTCCGGAGTGCATTTGGGGGTGAAGTCCCGCAGGACCTTTGCCTCCACCGCCGTGCGCTCGTAGATCAGTTCATCCACGATGCGGCGGTTCAGGCGGGTGACGGTGGTGCCCTTGTAGGGCACGATGCGCACCAGACCGCTTTCTTTCAGGCGCTGCAGCACCATCCGGATCAGGGTGCGCGGTGCGCCGAAGCGGGCACACAGCGGGTTTTCACTCAGGGGGGAGCCGGGACGGATGGTCAGGTCGATGATCTCCCGCTCCAGCACCGCATAGATCTCAGCATCAGTTTTGTATTGTTCCATCGTTTTCACCAAGGCGCGGCATCATTCCGCGAACAGATTCCAGGGGGCAGTGTCCGGCAGCGGCAGCGTGAAGTTCATGATCCTGCCGGTGTCCGGGTGTACGAACTGCAGACCGCAGCTCTGCAGGGCAATGGCACCCTTCACACGGCTGCCGTATTTGCCGTCGCCCCACAGGGGATGCTTCCGGGAGGCGAACTGCACCCGGATCTGATGAGTGCGGCCGGTGTGCAGGGTGATTTCAGCAAGGCAGGCATCCTGCGTCTGCCGGACAATGCGGTATTCCAGCACGGCTTCCCGCACACCCTTGCGCGGGCGGCTGACCGGGAACACCCGGCCTCTGCGGCTGTCCTTGAACAGCCAGTCCCGCAGGGTGCCTGCCGCAGGCAGGGCGTCGTTTGGCCCGCCGGAAAGCACCGCCCGGTACTGCTTGACAAAGCAGGGGGCCTCTGCCCTGCCCTCGGCCCGGCCGTCCTGCACCGCATAGGCTTCCTGGCTTTGGGTGATCTGTCGGCTCAGGGCCGCGGCGGCCGTCGGGGTGCGGGCAAAGACCATCAGGCCGGACACGCCGGTGTCCAGCCGGTGCACCACCCCCACGAAGGCATCCGGGATGTCCCAGTGCTGCCGCAGGGCGGCCGGGACCCCTTCCTCGCTGGACAGCCCCGCAGGCTTGTCCATCACCACAAGGGCATTGTCCTCGTACAGGATATTCACAGCTTGCCCTCGTTCAGCAGGGCTTTCAGTTTCAGGATGCCGGCAATGGTCTTGCCGTCCTTGATCTCGCCGCGCATGACCATCTCGTAGGCCTTTTCCAGCGGCACCCGATCCGGGGTCAGGAACTCGTCCGCGTCCAGGTGCATGTGGGTCTCGTGCAGGCCGGTGGCCACCCAGGTGTAGATGATCTCGGTGTCGTAGCCCACGGTGGGGTAGAACTCGCCCAGCGAGGTGTAGTGGTCGGCGGTCAGGCCGCACTCCTCTTCCAGTTCCCGCTTCGCAGCTTCAAAGGGGTCCTCCCTTTGTTCCAGCTTACCGGCGGGCAGCTCCCACAGCTCCTGCTGCATGGCATAGCGGAACTGCCGCACCATGCAGATGGTGCCGTCTGCAAAATAAGGCAGGATGCAGGCGCCGCCGTGGTGATGCACCACTTCGCGGGTGGCGGTCCTGCCGTTTTCCAGCAGTGCAGTGTCCTTGGTCAGGGTGATGACCCGCCCTTCAAACAGCGTCTCGCTGGACAGTGTCTTTTCAAAATGGACCGGATTGCTCATTTTCTTCAACGCCCCTTTTTCCGGCACAGCGCCGGTTTTCTGCTTCCCAGTTTACGGCAAAATGCGGTTTGTTGTCAATGATGAGATTCGCCCCGGAGCGGGCATTCCAGCCGGAATTTTAAAATTTCTGTAAAAGAGAAGGCTGCCTGTTGCCCAAAAACCGGAAAATCCGCGCCATTGCTCACTTTAACACGCTAAAGACGTACAAAAGCGCTAAAAATTTTTTTTTATTTTTGGTGCGTTTGTCGGGCGGTTTGCGTTTACTTTGCGAGCGGAATTTGCTATTATAGTATACAAGCAATAGTGCCTTTATGGGGTTCTCCGGTCCCATGTGGGGCATATTGCCCCGCGCAAAAGGTACCAAATTCTGAATAATGGAGGAAGAAAAATGCCTAGAGCAAAGCAAACTATGGATGGCAATACCGCTGCCGCCCATGTAGCGTATGCCTACACGGACGTGGCTGCCATCTACCCCATTACCCCGTCTTCTCCGATGGCTGACTCTGTGGACCAGTGGTCCGCAGCCGGCCAGAAGAACATCTTCGGCAACCAGGTCAAGGTCGTCGAGATGGAGTCTGAGGCCGGCGCTGCCGGCGCTGTGCACGGCTCTCTGGGTGCAGGTGCTGTTACCACCACCTTCACCGCTTCTCAGGGCCTGCTGCTGATGATCCCCAACATGTACAAGATCGCTGCTGAGCAGCTGCCCTGCGTGTTCGATGTTTCTGCACGTACCGTTGCTACCCAGTCCCTGAACATCTTCGGTGATCACAGCGACGTTATGGCATGCCGCCAGACCGGCTTTGCAATGCTGGTCGAGAGCAGCGTGCAGGAAGTTATGGATCTGTCCCCTGTCGCACATCTGTGCGCCATCGAGGGCAAGGTTCCCTTCCTGAACTTCTTCGATGGCTTCCGTACTTCTCACGAGTACCAGAAGATCGAGAAGTGGGACTACGCTGATCTGAAGGAAATGTGCAACATGAAGGCTGTTGAGGAGTTCCGTGCCAAGGCTCTGAACCCCGAGCACCCCAAGATGCGCGGTTCCCACGAGAACGGCGACGTGTTCTTCCAGCACCGTGAGGCCTGCAACTCCGCTTACGACGCACTGCCCGCAGTGGTCGAGAAGTACATGGCCAAGATCAACGAGAAGCTGGGCACCAACTACGATCTGTTCAACTACTACGGCGCACCCGATGCTGACCGTGTCATGATCGCTATGGGCTCTGTCTGCGACGTTGCTGACGAAGTCATCGATTACCTGAACGCCAAGGGCGAGAAGGTCGGTATCGTCAAGGTCCGCCTGTACCGTCCCTGGGTGTCCTCCGCTCTGCTGAAGGTCCTGCCCAAGACCGCCAAGAAGGTGGCTGTGCTGGACCGCACCAAGGAGCCCGGCTCTCTGGGCGAGCCCCTGTACCTGGATGTTGCCGCTACCCTGCGTGAGGCTGGCCTGAACGATGTCGTTCTGACCGGCGGCCGTTACGGCCTGGGCAGCAAGGACACTCCCCCGTCCTCCATCTTCGCTCTGTTCAAGGAGCTGGAGAAGGATCAGCCCAAGGAGCGCTTCACTCTGGGCATCACCGATGATGTCACCGGTCTGTCCCTGCCCGAGGTCAAGCCCGCTCCCATCACCGCAGCTGCTGGCACCAAGGAGTGCAAGTTCTGGGGTCTGGGCGGCGACGGTACTGTCGGCGCAAACAAGAACTCCGTCAAGATCATCGGCGACCACACTGATAAGTATGTTCAGGCATACTTCCAGTATGACTCCAAGAAGACCGGCGGCGTGACCATCAGCCACCTGCGTTTCGGCGACAAGCCCATCCGCAGCCCCTACTACATCAACCAGGCTGACTTCGTGGCCTGCCACAACCCCGCTTACATCCACATGGGCATGAAGATGGTCCAGGATGTCAAGCCCGGCGGCGTGTTCATGATCAACTGCCAGTGGACCGATGAGGAGCTGGGCCAGCACCTGAACGCTGAGGCCAAGAAGTACATTGCTGACAACAACATTCAGCTGTACACCATCAACGCTATCGATAAGGCTATCGAGATCGGTATGGGCAAGCGCACCAATACCATCCTGCAGTCCGCTTTCTTCAAGCTGGCTGACGTTATGCCCATCGAGGACGCTGTCAACTTCATGAAGCAGGCAGCTCAGAAGAGCTACGGCAAGAAGGGCCAGGACGTTGTTGAGATGAACTGGAAGGCCATCGATGCTGGTGTTGACGCGATCCACAAGGTCGACGTTCCCGCTTCCTGGTCCAACCCCGAGGCTGATCCCGCTCCCAAGGCTCTCACCGGCCGTCCGGAGCTGGTCAAGCAGATCCGTGATGTCATGGAGCCCATTGCCCGTATGGACGGCGACAGCCTGCCCGTTTCCGCTTTCGTTGCAAATGCAAACGGCGAGTGGGAGCAGGGCGCATCTGCATACGAGAAGCGCGGCACCGCTGTGAACGTTCCCGAGTGGGATGCTTCCAAGTGTGTCGGCTGCAACCAGTGTGCATTCGTCTGCTCTCATGCTACCATCCGTCCCTTCCAGCTGACCGCTGACGAGCTGGCAGCTGCTCCTGCTCAGACCAAGAGCCGTGACAACCGCCCCGCAAACGAGTACAAGTTTGTGATGGCTGTTTCTCCTCTGGACTGCATGGGCTGCGGCGAGTGCGTCACCGTCTGCCCCACCAAGGCAATTGCTATGGTTCCTCAGGAGAGCCAGGCCGATCAGCAGGCAGTCTTCGACTACTGCGTCGCCAACATCTCCAAGAAGCCCAGCAAGTTTGCTGATGACACCGTTATTGGTTCTCAGTTCAACCAGCCCCTGCTGGAGTTCTCTGGCTCCTGCGCAGGCTGTGCCG
>OGOY01003477.1_pt1 | contig 12027 bp, 11 predicted proteins | sample 1552811 | NCBI WGS metagenome assembly OGOY01 (sample SAMEA2580132, study PRJEB22360) | human gut metagenome | biome: human gut; feature: human-associated habitat; material: faeces | place: Denmark | collected 2008/2010 | reverse complement strand
CTCACCCTTCTCTCACCCAATTGCTGTATATAGATATATTTTACCATTATTCTAACCGTATTCCCATAGTTTTTTCTAACTGAAAAATAAATTTTTCATAAAAAGCTCACTTGCGAACGATACTTCTTGAACCGCTGATAAAAAAATACGACCAGCCCACAACTTTTGTGAACCAGTCGTATTTTCTATTTTTTATACAAATGTAAATCTCACTATGTGATAAGTATAATCACTTAAGCTGCTTATCTCTGAGAACGTCCGATCTCAAGACCTTTCTCGAAAGCTTCTTTGTTCAGCGGAAGTAATTTTGCTTTTTTCGCAAGTTTATGCTCGATGGTTCCCCATACAACTTCCGGAGATACAACCTCTGTATAACCAACGTATACACCAAGCATGATTACGTTTAATACTTTTGCATTTCCCATTTCCAGAGCCATCTCTGTAACCGGTGCTTTTACAACTTTCACGTCTGTTCTGTCGATATCCTCTTCCGGAACGATAGAGCTGTTGATGAAAAGTGTACCACCCTGTTTCAGAGTCGGAAGGAATTTCTGCAGGGACGGACCGTTCATAACGATCAGGTCGTCCATAACATCACCCAACGATTGTAGTTTCTCGCGCCGCTGCTGCTCGTACTGCTCCTGTTCGTAGACCTTGCGTTTGTCCGTTTCCGCCGGCTTTACCGTCGCTTCCGGAATCGTAACATTGTATCCGCCCGCTCCCGCCTGCTGCGGAGCCGGTTTCGGGGTGAACAGGTACCATAGGAAAATGCCGCACAGCAGTGTCATCACCGTCACGACGCCGGCGAACTTAAGTTGCCGGAGGTGCTGCGGTGTGAGAAATTGCGACAGTTTTTCAACTGCTCCGTTATCGCTCCTGCGTGTCATCTTCACTCGTGTTTAGAGGTAACAGGCTCCTTTCCGGCAGTAGTGGCTGCCGGAGGTGTTCGACGGCGGGAATCGACGTCTCCCGACTCCGCATTCCACCGAACAGAATCATCAGGGCGACCGCCGCATAGACGAGCAGCAGCACAGTAACCAGCCCGAGCCGCTGGCGCGGCGTAAGACGTTTCATGCGGGCCTTCAGCCACGCTTCGGCCCGCGTCTGTAAATCCTTAGCGCTCATAACTTCCGAGGTCTTTGTTTTCGAGAATGCGCAGATCTTCGATCAGGAATCCCTGCGGGTTGTTGTCCGAGCGTACGGCATTTCGCAGGCGGCATGTCGTGACGAGCGTCCGCTCCGTGACGTTGCTTTCACGGACGATCTTCTGCCGTGCGAAGGTCTCGATAGCATAGGGATAGCAGTCGAAATCGCAGCGGATACTGTCCACGACGACATTCTGCGATACGTTCGAGGCGATGATGCGGTTGAAATATCCCTTCTCTGCGAGGTTCTGGTAATAGGCGATGGCGCTTCCGTCCGCAAGGTACAGCGCCCTGCGGACATTGCCTTCGATGGCCTCGCGGTCGGGAGAGAGGGTGAAGAAGAGCTCGTGGAAGCGCCGCACGTGTTCGCGGGCTTCGACGGGACGGTTCTGGGCCATATCCTGCGAGAGAGCCAATATCAGCGACTTGCCCTGATCCAGTACGTAGATCTTCTGCCGCTGGGCTTCCGCGAAGCGGTAGGATGTCCACACTGCCGCCACCGAGATCAGCGTGCAGGCTCCCAGAAAGAGCATGCTGAAGAGCCGCAGGTGGCGAAAGGACGATTCTATATTCTTCAATGTTTTGAATTCCATATTTTATTACGTTTTATCGTTTCTTCAAAGCCCCTTTTATACGGCCTCCGACATTTCCGATCGCCGCTCCGGCGACTCCGGCAGCGCCCATCGCCACGGCACGTCCTGCGCCTGCGACTTTATCGCCGTAACTTCCGGCGCCTCCGGCCTGAATGATCCACGACGCAACGGTCGGCACGCAGAAATATCCGACGATTCCGATAATCATAAAAATGCAATAGACCGTATTGCTTCCGTCGGGTATGAACGTCGGGTCTTGCAGTCGTTCGATGTCCTGCTGGAGCATTAGAATCTGGATGCGCGAAAGGATCGCACCGAACAGGTCGCTGACGGGCAGCCACAAATAGATGCAGATATAGCGTGCCAGCCAAGACGCCAGCGTATTGTGAAAGCCGTCGTACACGGAGAAGGCGAAGGCCACGGGCCCCAGCAACGCCAGAACGATCAGGAAAAACGTCCGCACGGTGTCGATGGTCAGCGATGCCGCCTGGAAGAGTGTTTCCAGAAACGTCCGGAATGCCTCACGGACTTTCTGACCGAATTGATACCCGGCTCGCTCGGCATACATCCCGGCAATCGCCATGAGGTCTTTAGGCTTCCAGCCCAATTCGTCAAGCCGTTTGTCGAACTCTTCATTACTGATAAGATAGGCTTTTTCCGGATCGCGGAGCATCGCCTGACGCTGCAATTCATCCTTCTGTGTCTGATATTTTTCCAGATCGAACGCCTGTCGATCGACCAAATGCGATGTGGCATTGCTGATGGGCGATAGCAGGCCGTTCAAAGGCCCCAGTACGAGGGTCGGGAAAGCCATGATGCACAGCCCCAGCACAAAGGGCCGCAGCAGCGGGAATACCTCGATCGGCTCCGCGGCGGCGAGGGATTTCCAGACCCGGTATGCGATGAAAAACAAGGCGCCCAATCCGGCGAGTCCTTTGGCAATGCCCATCATATCGCTGCAACGGCAACATATCGGCGTACAACGAGCGGAGAATCTGATGCAGGTTCGTCCACTCTACGGCTAATGGCATCGTCATAGGTTACCAATATCGGTCGTTATGGCCGCCGTACAAGGCCCGCACACGCTCCGAATCCCCGCGCTGACGGCTGCGCAGGAACGACACGGAGATATTCTTGCGCGTATAATATTCCGTAAGATTGCGGTATTCGAGCATCTCGTAATAGATCCTGTCGATAATATCCAGCCGCTCCTTGTCGGTCATCGAAAGCCCCGACGGAGTGATGATCTGCTTCAGGTCGTTCAACAGGTCGGCACTCGCCGACAGCAGCTTCGTATAGCCTGCGGCCATTGCCGTGAGTTCCTCGGCCGAGTAGTTCGTATCGTCGAGCATTGACCGGAAGTTCGAGATGTATATATCGGAGATGTCGCCCACGAGCAGCATCGTCTGCTGCACACGACGGGCGCTTTTGACGAGGTTATGCACCGACCGCAGCGCGTCGTAATATTTTTTCGACTGCTCGTAAATCTTTACCGTCTGCTGAAAACTCTGAAGCAGCGTACTTCCGTTCCGGGATGCTTCGACGACCTGCTTGGTGGAATTCACGATACCCTGCGCCAGATTCGAGGGGTCGCTCACCACCCACTGCGCCCGAAGCGGATGACCTGCCAGCAGCATCGCTGCCAGCAGGCCGAAGCCTATTCGCCGTCCCATCGCACCGGAGCCTGAAGGATTACTTCCGTCCCTATACGCTGCGGCCGGTCGTCGCGGACGAAAAGCCCGAAACATCCGATATGCAGAATATCGTTGGTCGTGTGATGAACGACGCATCCGCCGGTTTGCCCGTACAAGACATGGAGCCACAGACCGTCATCGCGTTTGAGAATGACCATGTCCCGCACGGGACGCTCGCCGCAGAAAAGCGTCGCGGCATATCCCGGAGCCGTTTTGCGGATCGTGATCCGCTCTCCGTATTCGTTCTTTCAGCAGCCGCAGATACGGTCGTCGGCAACCTCGGATTGCAACTCCCGGATGGTCTGTTTCAGCGACTCGATCTCTTCCTGCGCCCGGCGCAGCCGTTCGTCTCGCTCGGCGAGTTCTTTTTTGGATATGAACATGATTTTCGGTTTTTAGGTTAATGATCTTCATTGCGTTTTCGCTCGGCCAACTGGCGTATGGCCAGCTCGATATTGCCGCCGAGCTTCTCCGTGAGACGTTGCAACTCCAGTTTTTCAGTCTCTTCGGTGGTATAGCAGAGGTATTCCTCAAGACTCGTTTCGGTAGCATAGACAGCAGAGTGTACGCCTCCGAGTCCGATCCACACCTCTTTGTAGCGGCGCATGGGGTCATTGGCCCGATTGATCGACAACACCTGATTGCGTTCCTTATCACTCAATCCCAACAACTCCTGAATCTCGTCGAACTTGTTAGCATACTTACGCATGTCCAAAAGGATGCGGCAGTCGCAGTTGGCGATGACGCTCTCCTTGAGGACGGGCGACGACAGCAGGTCGTCCAACTCCTGCGTTACGCACATACACTCGCCGAAATACTTGCGGCAGGGTTTATGTAGGCTAAGCACCCGGCGCCTTACCGTATTTCTACGGCAGGTTTCCAAGAACTCGCCCCCGAACCGGACTTACACCTCTCGGCGTATCCGGCTCTCCACTAATTTTTTTTCAGTCTAAACTTTTCCCAGATGCCGCAGCCTGTGGCAACTCGGACACAACGCAATGGTCTTGCGTTTTCGGGCTGACATGAGCCGTTTCCAACTCTCTTTCCCTTTCAGGTCTTTGAGGTTGCGGACATGGTGCATAATCAGCTTGCCCGTTGCCCCACACAATTCGCATTTTTCCGCTTTGAGCCTGTCCGTCAAATTGGTTCGGCTCACGTCTGCAATAGAGTACGGTTCGATGTCGCAGCTTCCGTTGAACGCCGTTGTCCGGCGTTTGAAACTTGTCTTGTAAAAGGTTCGGGACTTGATTACCCCTTGCTGCTCGTACTTTACGGTGAACAGTTTGTTGAGACGGTACTTTTTGTTGATTTTTCGTACCGTGCTCCTATATTTGCCCGCAAATGTTTTATACATGCTGTACTCCATGATATATCTGAAGTTGTGCAGTACGACGCAGTTGTTGGCGATCAGGTAATAGTTGCAAAATCCCACTGTTTCCCGATTGTATCGGTCGAGGATTTCAAGATCGTCGTTGAATATCAATCCTGAACGGCATTTGGGTTTCCAAATCTCTTTCCCGTTGCGGAGCTTGATTTCCATAGCTCCGTATTCCAGAAGTTTGTCCCGCAGCGTTGCCATGCTGACATTCAGCCGGACACGCTTGCCGTAGGTGCGTCGCAGACGTCCTTGCACATCCCGTCGTTGATGATTGTTCCGTGTTACCGTAATCTCATATCCGAGAAATTTCGCCGATTTACCCGTATGGGTTATCAGCGTCTTTTCTTCGGACAGTTCGAGGGCGAGGCTTTCGGATAGGAATGATTTAATATCCTCCTTTATCCGCAGTGCATCCTCTTTGCTGCCGATTACACCCAGAATAAAATCGTCGGCGTAACGGATGTATTTGAGCCTGCGGTAACTTCCGTCCATTTCATCTCCGCTTGGAAATGCTGCACGTTCCTGTTCGATGGCTTTGAGTCTTGCGACCAAAGCCGCCTTCTCAGTCCCGTCTTTTACCTTTTTCAGTTTCCGCACAGTCCGTTTTCGTTCATTGGCCAAATCGTTGCTCTCTTTGCCCGGCCTGCGTTTGGTTCCCATGTCGAAATGTCGGATATACTCTTTCACGTACTTGTCTAATTTATCGAGGTATATATTCGCCAGAATCGGGCTGACGATACCTCCCTGCGGCATTCCGCTGTAAGTGTTGTGAAACGTCCAATCCTCGACGTATCCCGCTTTCAGGAATTTCCGTATCAGACGGATAAAACGGTCATCTGAAATGCGCTCCCGCAGGATTCCGACAAGTACATCATGGTCAATGTTGTCGAAGAACCCTTTGATGTCGCCCTCGATAAACCATTTCGCCCCGCTGAACGTCTTTTGAATATGAAGTAATGCTGTGTGACAGCTCCGTTTAGGTCGGAAACCGTGCGAGGTGGTCTCAAAATGTCCCTCGTAAATGGCTTCCAGAATCATGCGGACTACCTCCTGCACCAGCTTGTCTTCAAAAGCCGGTATTCCCAGAGGGCGCGTTTTCCCGTTTTTCTTCGGGATATGCACCCTCCGCGACGGGTGAGGCTGATAACTTTCGTCTTTCAACGAGGCTATCAGCGTTTCGATCCGGGCAAGGCTCATCTCGTCGATACTGCGACCGTCGGAGCCTTTGGTCGTACTGCCTCCGTTCGATGCGATCTTTTGGTAGGCAACATAGAACAACTCTTCGTTGAACAGAATCCGGTAAAGGCGTTCGAACTTGTAGCTCGAATCCTTACTGTGTTCGTTCAGACTGTTTAATACTCTTTCTGGACTTCTCATAATGTCTCTCACATTATCCATTAAATTGTATTAAAGAAAATTAGCTGCCTCCCTTCGCCATGTGCAGGGCGTTACCCTGCCCGGACTACTACGGAGGCTCCGTTACCGTGCCGGATATTCAGAGGTCTGCACCTCATAGCCTTACGGCGTTCCGGTTTAGGTAATCCCCGTTTACTTACTTAGTAACTGTTGGCATGATGGATTGTCGGATGCGATTTCCGTCCTTTACCATTTATCATGGTTGCTCTGCGGCAAGTTCTTGCTTGCGTCCGTACCTATACACCGGAGCAGTACCGCAGTATGACGATTTCAGTTACCTTACGTCATAGCCTTCAAGTAGAGCAGCTCGGACTGTCGTTCAAACAATTCGGTTTTCATCCTCATATCCATCGTTTCACCTTGCCGTTCAGTGGCAGTCTGGTAACTGACTGACTTACGACGTTCCCGACATGCTACACTCCCCGTCCGGTTTCCCTTTCGGATAAGTCGGGTGATGATAGGTTTTTCAAAGAACACTTACCTAATCCCTTGCCAGTGGGATATTTACTAAGCAGCTTGTACGGGCGCACACAAATACTTGATAAATCCCGCCATGCCCGCCTTGGCGATAGCTTTCCATGCTTCTTCGAGCAGTAAAACTTTGCGAATACCCTTCAGCCGCCGCATCTTTGTAAGGAAGGTCTCCATGATAATCAGTGTAATGACAGGATAAAGGACTTTGTTTTCGCTGATATTATCCAGTTCGAAGACGATGAATCGCTTATCCAACAAGTCCAACTGCTTGTCAGAGTTCAAGAGGTAGTCGTACTCCCCGCCACGATAGTAAGGTTCGAGAACGTTCAGAAAATTTTCAATATCGAAATCCTTTTCCCGGACGCGCTTTTTTTCCAACAGACGGCGGTAATCCGTTGCGACGAACTCGTAGAAGGTGTTGAACGAAGGTGTGACCGCAGTGCCGGTCTTGAGTTGCGAGAGGTATAGGTTCACGGCATTCGACAAGGCCACCTCTTCCGCACGTGTCGGTTCCTCGGATTCGCGCTTCCACAAAGTCAGCAACAGCGCCTTGAGCGATTCGCGCTTCTCGACATCGTACACTCCGTCTTCGACAAAGAAGGGGTTGAAGGCAACGGGGGCATCCTCCTGATAGGTGAAATATATTCCATCCCGACCTTTGGTTTTCTGCCGGATAAGCGAGCACAATCCTTGATAGGAGTTTCCCGTATCGACAATCACGATATGTGCGCCCTGTTCATAATATTGCCTGCATATATGATTGAGGATAAAACTTTTGCCTCCCCCTGAAGGCCCGATGACCACACGGTTCCGGTTGCTTATCCATCCTTTTTTCATCGGGTAGTCGGAGATGTCGAGGTGAATGGGGATACCGCTCACCCGATCCGCCATCTTAATGCCGAAAGGCGACAAAGATGAGCGATAGTTCGTCTCTTCGTTAAACAGACACAAGCCCTGTTCGAGAAACGTATAGAAACTTTCTTCGGCGGGAAAATCCCCTTCGTTGCCGGGGATTGCCGCCCAGAAAAGCGTCGGAACATCCACGGTATTATGACGCGGCGTGCACCCCATAAGTGCCAGCTGCGCCCCTACATCGTTACGGATCTGCTTCAATTCCTCGCTCCCTTCGCCCCATGCCATGACATTGAAATGGGCGCGTATCGAGGTCAGAGAGAAGGAGTGCGCCTCATTGAGGTAATCGTCGATCCATTCCTTGTTGATCTGATTCGAACGACTATACTGCGCGAGCGACTGCATGTTACGGGCCGTACGTTCGAACTGCCTGAGGTTCTCGTCGCTGTTATCCAAAAACAGGTCGAGTAGGTCGGGAGCATTACTGCTCCCTTCCCCTCTAAGAACCGTACGTGATACTTTCGCATCATACGGCTCAAGCAACTCAAAGTTTCTATTATGAAACCGGCTCATAAGCTCTAATTTTACGGGAAAGTGTACGACTGCATCTGTCATGGGCGATGATTTTGGATTTGCCGGACTTGTCGGATAACTCCGCAATAGTCCAGATTTTATCCGCGTCGATTATCTCGCCGCACAACGGACAACGCTGATTTTGTTTCTCCCACATTCTGAGAAAGCCCTGTTTGCCTTTGAGAGAGCTTAACATTTTCATCCTGTTACGCATCTCAAAGTATGGTCGCCATTCCGGGTCGAATGGGTTGGCTTTGCTGCGGATTTTGATAGGCTTGGTCTTCGTATCAATATCGGATAGATACTTCAGTGTGTACGGAAATGGTTTCCCGTTGTTCTTCAGCATCATACCGAATGTCCACGCCCGGCCTTTCTTCGACAGAAAATACCTGTTGTAAACCCACTTCTTACCCTTGTGGCGGTGGCGGCGGAATGCCCACGCCCACAGTTTGTAGAAGATCTGTGCGTCTGCGTTCTTGAAGGTTTTGGCGGCTACGCAACCCTTGTAATAGTTGCCCCAACCGGTTATGACGGGGTTTAGAAGTCCGATAAGTTTGTCCCGCCTAATAGCTTGGTTCTTACGAACAATACTTTTAATTTTGGCAAGGAACTCCTTGACGTTCTTCTTTGACGGTTTGATAAGCAGCGTACCTTTGTATTTCCTGATGTTGAAACCCAAAAAGTCAAATCCTTCATCAATGTGAGTAATCTTCGTCTTTTCTTCTGATAGGGTAAGCCCCCGTGCTTGAAGAAACTCGCTGACTGCGGGTTTGATTTGCGATTCCAAAATTTCCCTGTCGGAACAGGTAATAATGAAATCATCTGCGTATCGCACAAGATTTACCATAGGATTGAAATATCCCATTTTGGTACGTCTCAGTTTGAAATTCTCTGCAAGCATTGCTTGCAGGCCGTCGAGTGCCATATTCGCGAGTGTCGGCGATATGATACCGCCCTGCGGCGCACCTTCCTCGGTGGGAAACAGTTGCCGGTTGAATACGAATCCACTTTCCAGCCATTTACAGAGCATGACCTTATCCGTAGGGATATTGTCGAGTAGCCACTGGTGGCTGATGTGGTCGAAACAACCTTTGATGTCTCCCTCGAGTATCCATTGCGGAGATACCTCTTTTGAAAGTATCGTATGGCATTGTACTATCGCATCGACCGTACACCTTTCCCTACGGAAGCCGTAAGAGTGTCTGTCGGCGGTAGTTTCTGCTACCGGGTTCAGAGCCATGAGGTATAATGCCTGCATGGCCCTGTCTTTCATTGTGGGTATTCCTAACGGACGGAGTTTGCCGTTACTCTTCTTGATATGTACCCTTCGTAACGGTTGCGGGTTGTAGCCACGTCTTTTCAGATCGGCGACAGCACCCATTTTTGCGTTGGGAGTAGTCCAGAAAACTTTATCCACTCCCGCCGTGTTCTTACCTTTGTTAGAGGTAACTCGTTTGACCGCCAACGCTTTGGCGTAAAACGAGTGGGTCAATGTCCATTGCAGGGCTTTTACCTTGCCCGGACGACCCTCTTTCTGAGCCTTTACAATACGTCCTTGCAGCTTCTGAACCGCAGCTTCGCATCTGACCCAATCAATGTCGGTCCAGTTGTTCCACTGCCTACGGTCAGCAGGCGCACACGATAAATTAATCTCGTTCATTTGCATTCCTTCTTTTAGAAAGTTCTACATAGTTTCTTGTAAAGAGTCACCTCGCAGAAGTCTGCCCGCTTTCGCGGCGGAGTGACGTTGAAACTCCTATCCGCCCCGTTACAGGACGGCATTCGCTTTTTCTGCGTTCCCATACCCGCACCCCATTCGGCGTTCCTTGCGGTCGGCTTACCTGCCTGAAGGCAGGAGAGATACGGGTTTACCAAGTTTCGCGTAAGTAACAAATGAGCGGGTTAGGTTCTGTCCGTTGCGCCGGCAGTGCTTTGTCCGTGTAACCCCACAATACAAAGGGTTATCCGACTGCGTTACCTTTTGGTTCAAGCCTCTCAGCAACTTTGGCTTGTTCGTACATTACGACGCTTATAACAGTTCGCTTGTGCTAACCATACCGCCCAGCCTCGCTCCCCGACTCTTTTGTGCTAAGAGTAGTTGCCGTTCCCTCGCGGTTCGGGCTTCTCCTTGCGGAAGGGCTACTTTGTCCGGCCAGCTTCGCACCCCGCCTTTTGAGCGACGCACGTGACCGTAGGCTACTATTGACGGAACAATAGGTTTAATCTGATCTGAATGATATTTGTTACTTCATTTAATTGTTAAACAATTACTTACACGACCTCTTGTCGCACATATTGATTGTAGATGTGGTTGCACGAGAGCAGCAATCCTACGGGAGCGGCGAATGAAAGCCGACAATCGGAACGCTCCGTCGAGAGGCATTCGTAGCGGTCATCCGTATGAACGCTGCCGGGGAGGTCGTCCAGGTCGGAAAGCGTATGCAGGCACAACGCCTTGTCGCCGATCCACATCCGGTCGGGATCGAGACGCATGTCCTGTAACGGAGTCTTCCCGGACGGTGACAGCGTGAGATAACGTTCGAGGATTCCCGAAGATTCGGGAGTCCCGGCAATCTCGTCCGCTCCGAGACGCCGCAGCCGGATATGGCCGCTCTCGCGGACGATACTGGCGAACTGCTCCACAGCTTCCAGAAAGCGCGTCGTCGTATCTTTGTCCTGCAACTCTTTCGGGACGAGCGTACCCCGGCACAGCATACTGCAATCGCTCTGACGGCGGCTTTGCGCACGGGTTGTCTTCGTAATGAACAGGTAGCAGGTATGATGCAGAAAAGGACGTTCGTTGAAATGCCGCTCGAACGACCGGCTCAAGAAACTCAAATCGTCTTTCCCGATGTCGGAACGATATTGCTCCTGAACGAAAATATCCTGCTTGTGCACCACGGTATAGTCCGGAAGCACCTTCACCGCTTTGAGCCATACGCCGTGCAGCGCTTCATATTCCTGCGAAGAGACGGTAAACAACTCCGGAAGCGTAACCTCGAACGCCACCGTGATGTTGGCGTCTTTGGAGAGGATACAATCGTGTTCGACCTTTCAGATCGGAAATTTCCGTTCGAGGGTTTCGGTTTTCAGGGTGTTATTCATGGTCTTAATGTCGGTTTAGAATTCTTGCCACACTTTTTCGGGAGACGATACGTCGCGGATGCCGCCGTGCGGCGAGGAGCTTCATCAGTCCGTAAGCCCCGTACTTGCGGTTCAGACGGAAGGTCAGCGCCACAAGCGCGCCGCCCAGCCCCACGCCCGCGACAAGGCATGCCACCTGATCGACACCGCCCATATAAAGTACGACTACGAGAATAAAAACGGCGAGCAGGCCGCCGGCGAAGAGGAAGAGGTACTGCGCCCGCAGCCCCTTGAACTCCACCTGGCGGCCCACGCCTTTATTGATCGGATATTCGGCCATCGTCTAAAGGAAAAACGAACGCAGAATCGTGGCGGCGACGATCAGGAAGATACAGGCTCCGAACCAGCTCGCAGCGGTTTTAGACGTATCCGGATCGCCCGAACTGAACTTCTGATAGACCCGCACTCCGCCGATCAGGCCGATGACGGCGCCAATGGCGTAGATCAGCTTGGTCGCCGGGTCGAAATACGACGTGACCATCTGCGTAGCCTCCTGAATGCCGGCCATGCCGTTGCCTTGCTGCGCTGCGGCGTGCTGCACCGTGGCGAGCAGTCATACGGCGATTCATGCCGAACTGAAAATGAGTTTTCTTTTCATGGATGATTGTGTTTTTTAATTCGACTTCAGATTTTCTCTCCGGGCGCTGGGCCCGTGATTCATGCGTGCTGCTCATCCTGCCGTCAGCCTGAATCGTAGTATCCGGGAGCTTTCATAGCTTCGCATTTTTTAAGTTGAACAATCTATTTCGGAGCGGCAG
>OGOY01003434.1_pt1 | contig 12176 bp, 10 predicted proteins | sample 1552811 | NCBI WGS metagenome assembly OGOY01 (sample SAMEA2580132, study PRJEB22360) | human gut metagenome | biome: human gut; feature: human-associated habitat; material: faeces | place: Denmark | collected 2008/2010 | reverse complement strand
TGTAATGCTCATATGCACGCTGCCTTTCTTCCTAGTGCACCAATAATCTTTCATATATATTTAACCTACACTAAAATACCAAGCAATTATATGACCTAAAAAGTTACTTTGTCAATGCAATTATGGAAAACAGCTACTCTTGAAGAATATAAACGAAAACAGCTCTGTTTTAGATAGTCAATATATTCTCCTGTTTCAGCGTCAATTACCAGCAGCGAATCAGGAAGATAAAAATAATCATATGTATAACAGGTATCCAAATCCTCATAATACGCCACGAGCCAAACAGGTTTGTACTCAAACGTCCCTAATTTTTCCCCCTCCACAAGCATATAATCAAGCTCCATAAAATTAAATGCCGCTGGTTTATCAATTCCTGGATATGCTGCATAAAATGCCTCATATTGTTCTGCGAATTTCGGTTCTATATCTTCAAAATCCATTAATGTTACTGCTTTTTCTCCTGCCTGCACCCCTGCAATATAAAGTTCCGCATTCATCACACCATTATCGTCAACACAAACAGTAAATAATTCAGATGTGCAGAACGGATATGGCGCAAACAACTCCGTTTCAGCTATATATGCCCCTCTATTGCCTGCAGCTCTGGTAAACTGAAAACAATAGCCATTAAAATCAATTGGTCTTGCACTTTCAAACGTACTATAACCAAGCGGTCCTTCTTCTAAAATCTCTACATCCGTAATTCCACATGCTTCCAAAAACAACAAGGCTTCATCACGCGCACAATCCATATCTTTTGCACATCTGTTTTCCACTGTATTCTCTAAGTCAACAATACATTCTGTTACATCTCCCAGATGATTTTCCAATGTGATCGTATCATCCGTCTTCATTCCGTAATATGTATATAAACCCGCAGTTCCCAGATAATTCTCCAGTGTAATTCCTGTAATACAATCATTTTCTTCTTTAAATGTCAAAAGGAATAAATTATCTCCGATATATCCAACATATTTCTGTCCCTCATAATTCTGTATCAATGCTCGTTTATCTGATGCACCTGCCTCACAGGCAATAATATTTTCTATTTCTTGATCGCAGGAAACTGCCTGTGATGTTTGTCCCTGATCCAAATAATATTCTCGAATTTTCTCCTGATATATATGTATGGTTTCCAGATCCTCTCTGCACAGATTCTTATAATCATTTTCCAAACGGTTCTCAAAAATTCCTTTCTCTTCCTCAAACACAGCTTCAACAATCTCCTGTTTTTGTTTTGCAGCATTCGGAATCTGCTTATATTCATATATTCTAAAATCAGAATCTGGTATATATTCAACGCCCTCTACCGCAAGCTTAACTGTATTCTTATTTACTTTCCATTCTTCCATATAACTATCCGGAATATGCAGACTATTTGCCGTATCCCCTACATATGATATATTCTTCTCTTTTGCACTTTCACAAGCAGTTAATCCCCCAAAGCACAATAATATAGATATCATGAGCGTGACTTTCCCAAAATTTTTTCTCACTTTGCTTCCTCCAATATTTGTCCATCTGCAAGACGTATCATACGATCCGCCCGACTTCCTATCTCTTGATCATGTGTTATCACAATCAATGTCTTTCCTCGTTTATTCAACATTTCTAACAACTCCATAATCGCGATTCCCATTTCATGATCTAATGCGCCTGTCGGTTCATCTGCAAGGATCAAATCTCCCCCTGCCACCATCAATCTTGCAATCGCACAACGCTGCTGTTCCCCACCTGAAATCCTGGTTACCTTTTTGTCTGCTAAATCCCTGATTCCTGTAAATTCTAACATTTCATTCACCAGTTTTTTTCTTTCCCTACCGGAATATCTGCCTGCCAGTAATGGCAGTTCTACATTTTCAAATACCGTATAAGATTTCATTAAGGCATAATTCTGAAATACAAATCCCACATGTTTACGACGAAATTCGTGAAGCTTATCTCCCTTCATCTCATGAACAGCAATATCATTATAATAGTATTCACCGCTTGTCAGATAATCCATAGTCCCAATAATATTTAATAATGTACTTTTCCCTGATCCGGATTGTCCCATGATCGATATGTATTCCCCATCCTGGACATCCAGTGATACATCCTTAAGCGCCGGAAGCTCCCGATGCTCATATATTTTTGTAACATTTCGAAGTTTTATCATCACTATTCTCCTTCTTTTCCTAACAAATCAATCGGTGAACACTTATAAATCATAAATACCGGGCAAATTGTTGATAATGCAACAAATAGTATGCTTATCTCTCCAAGGATAGGAACCACTCGCTTCCAGTATATACTTCTGTAAGAAAATACCATTAACTGATCAGGCTCTATTATATGAATAAACAACCACCATACAAGAAATAATGAACAGCCATAGGCTAGAAGAAACTTAAGAATATTCTCCCATAGGATCATCCAGGTTATATTTTTCATTGAAAATCCCGCCGTCAGCATAATTCCATACTCTCTTCGTCTCCGCAAAAAATCAAGTATCTGTATACATAAAAGTACAATACAAAATGTGAGTCCCACCAGAATTAACATCTGAATAATATTATAATTAATCTTCCGACTCATTTCTTCTCCATTTTCTATTGCTTTACCAATATCAATCACTTTTATATCTTTATATCCAGCCTTTGCCAGCTTTTGCATAAGACTTCTCTTTATCTTTACATAAGAGTGTCCTTGTTTTATAGAAAAATAGAAATCCGAATGATTACAAAATATCTCTCCCGGGCAGGCTAACACTTCATAATCCAACGGAATTGTTCCTGTAACATCTGAAAAATCCAGCATTTCCATTTGTGAAACCGGAAAACTTTGTCCCTTTTCTAATATCCCGGCAACTACATATGTATATGACTGATCTCCCACTTCGCCAATATATTTTGTTCCAACTTCTATCTTGTCCTTATATGCAGATCCCAGATATAAATACATGCCATCTTCCATCGGTTTTAATTCTTCGATTAGGATTCCTTCGTCTAATTTCATCTTCCATATATTCTGAATGGTTGCATCTATTTCAATATAATATAAGCCATCTTTTCCATCTTCATCATCGATTGCCTGAAAACTATGGCCTATCTGAATATTTTTCAATTTCTCCAATGCCGGATCGGTATTTATATATCCTGTTTGCCACGCACAGGTTACAGCTTCCACTCCATCCACTGATTTTATTATATCCATTGCCGGGTCAGACTGTAATTCACTATCCAGTTCATCCAAAAAACGGATTTCACACAAGGTATCTATATTCCTGATTCCTGATTCTTGCAAAGAACGTCTGATATTGGTTGACATACTATAAACACTGATCAGCACAGCAATCAAAAGCAATAACACCATTGCCAACACAATATTACCACCCAGTTGCAAAACATGAGACATAACATTATCTGCTGCTAATCGTATTATATTTCGTTTTCTCATACTTAATCCCTAACCTCCTTTGCAGGCACCAGGTGTCTTAACAGCTTGCAGATTGGAAAAAGTAATACCAGCAACAAAATACCAATCATAAATATAAAATACCACAAAATATATGTATCCCAGACAAACACCATCTTCTTTTCCATTGCATGACAATAGAAAATCTGTAAACATCCTGCAACAATAATAGAAATTCCCATTAATATCCCGATTCGTACCAACTGCCACTCTATGATTCGTCTATCTGTTATCCCAACCGTTTTCATGATTGCAAAATCTCTTTTCTGTCGTGCATACCATACTCTTGCAATCATTATGCAATTTATAATACCCACTATGTACAGTAATATCAGAATAGCTGCTTTTAATTTATAAACGATATACACATCTGTCTGACTCTCATAATGATCCAGCAGCTGTGCATAATAATTATCTGATTGTCCAAATATCTCTATCAATTCATCAGCCTGCTCTGCAACCGGAACACTCTTATCCATAAGCTGGATTGTCATTCCCGGATAAGAAGATGAAGTATAGGTCATTCCATCGGCTATCCGGTTCAAAAATACATCTGATTCCGATGTCCAGTTTTCTATCGAGCCAAACGCAATAATCATTTTATCTGAATCATTTCCAAATGATTCCAGATACCCAGTCACCTGACAATCAATTCCATCTAATGACAAGCATTCCGTTCCATCTTTTGAAACTGTTACTGAATCCTTCCATCCATGTCCTACTACAAGATAAATGTTATCCGAATTCCATTCCTCCATTGTTGGATATCTGCCACTTTCAAGCAATCTGTTCCAGTTTCCATGATATGCCACTGCAATCTGCACTTCATCCGCATCTTCCTCACAACTGCCAATCGAAAACTCATCTCCTCTGATTACAGCATCACAACTAACATCGCTTATACGCTCCAGAATTGCTTTTGTACTTCGAACCGCCATCTCCTGTATTTGTCGATATTCTTCTATATCATTCAATTTATATTCCGTTGCTCCTGTGGTAGAGTAGATATTAATATAAGCGTTATACTTTGAAATACCATCCTGACTTTCATATTTTTGAATCCAATTACTCATAATCTGATATCCATTCAAAATTGTACTCAAGGACAGACTCATACCTACTAAAAAAAGTATAAATGTCAGCTTATCTTTTGTAATTTTATACATATCATCTTCTCCTGTAATCTGTGTTTCATTCATATCACTATAAAACAAAAACAAGCAACTTGTCCTTATCCACCTCGCTGCTTGTCTCTATTTCTTCCGCAGGAACCACAACCGTATCCGGCACTGCCCCATGAGAGATCTCAATGGCATCCCGGATGTCGATCAACTGGTAACTGTCTTTATCTCGATTCTTTAATTCCGCTATTGTAATGCTCATATGCACGCTGCCTTTCTTCTTTGCACAAATCTTTTACCACTTCACCTGCAATGATCAGTCCTGCTACAGATGGTACAAACGCCACACTGCCCGGAATATCTCTCCGCTCTGTACATTTGTGCTGTGCCCCCGGCGGACAGATGCAATTTGTTCTGCAGCTGATCGACATATCCTCAAGTGGTCTTACCGGCTGGTCTTCCGAATATACAACCTTTAACTTTTTCACGCCACGCTTCTTAAGTTCCCGACGCATAACCTTTGCAAGCGGACATACCTTTGTCTTATAAATATCTGCTACCTGAAACATACTGCCATCCAGCTTGTTTCCTGCGCCCATACTGCTGATGATCGGCACTCCTTTTTTCTGTGACTGGAGCACCAGCTCAATCTTAGCCGTAACCGTATCTACTGCATCTACAACATAATCATAGGAGTCAAATGGAAATTCATCTGCATTTTCCGGCAGGAAAAAGCATTTGTGCATCTCGACCTTAGCATCCGGATTTATGTCCAGAATCCGTTCTTTCATAACATCTGTTTTATATTTCCCCACAGACTTTCTGGTGGCAATAATCTGGCGGTTCAGGTTTGTCAGGCATACCTTATCATCGTCGATCAGATCAAAGGAACCGACACCACTTCGTGCCAGAGCTTCGCACACATAACCGCCAACGCCTCCAACGCCGAATACCGCTACTTTTGAATTTGCCAATTTGTCCATTGCTTCTTTACCAAGCAATAATTCTGTCCGGGAAAACTGTGTTAACATGTCTATCTCTCCTAAATAACCTACTAAAATGCTAGGCAAAATTATAGGACCTGAAAAGGTTCTTTGTCAATGATTTTCTGGCAAAAAGAACCGGTATTATACCACGTCATATAATACCGGTCCTGCCTGCATTAACTATTTTCTATTATTTAATCTTCCACGTCTTTACGTATCCGACGGATTTCTTTTTCAGCTGTTTCTTTAAAGCTGTCTTTGCTTTCTTTGTGCCTTTCACAGTAATGGTTGCTTTCTTATTAATGCCCTTGAACGCACTCTTACGGATAGTCGTAAGATTTCCTGCTGTGACTGTGATCTTTTTCAGATTCTTGCAACCGGCGAATGCTTCATTGCCTATCTTCGTTATACCCCTTCCGATCGTGATATTTGTCAGATTTTTGTTACCCTTGAATGCTTGGCTCGCAACCGCTGTTACTTTATAGGTAACACCACCCACCTTTACAGTAGATGGTATGGTAAGTTTTTTCGCTTTCTTGTTTGTGATCTTCATAACAGCAACAGTTGGATTCTTCTTTGAAGATGAAGTTACCTTTACTTTAATCTTCTTAGAAGGAACTGTAAGAATTGTACCTTTCTTAGCAGGCTTTGGCATTAATTTAACTGGTATATTATTCTCCTTTGCATATTTATATGCTGCGGAATTTTTATTGCAAATAACTGTAGTATTTTGGTTAAAAACTGTCCACCAATATCCACTCTCATTCTCACCCTTTTTAAATACGTCAATTTCAATAACACTATCTGGTATAACAACCGATTTTAATTTCGGACAGCTAAAAAAAACTCCCTTACCGATACTTGTTACACTATCCGGTACCGTTATGCTGGTTAAATTGCTGCACATAGCAAATGTTTTACTGGAGATTCTTGTTATCCCCTCCGGCAATACTACTTTTTTTAATTTATCACATGAAAAAAAAGCCTCGCATCCTATACTTCTTACATTTTCAGGTATGGTGATACTCGTTAGATCAGTAGTTGCAAATCCATAGCTTCCTATACACGTTAAGCTATTTGGTAACGTTATACTGGTCAGATTTAAGCAAAGATCAAATGCAAAATCTCCTATACTTGTTACTCCCTCCGGTATTGTTATGCTGGTTAAACTGCTACAATTCCAAAATGCAGAATCTCCTATACTTATTACCTCTGTCCCATTAATCTTATCCGGGATTACAACCTTTTTCTTATCACCTTTATACTTGGTAATAGTAATTCCATCCTTAGCTTCTTCATATGTAAAATCACCATATGTCTTTGACTCTTCCGCCTGTGCTGTCATACCGCCCCCGCCACACAGCAACACACATAAAATCAATCCCAAGCCCGCATAGATCAGGCTTCTTATCTTCTTTTGTATCATTTTCTTTTCTCCTCCTTGTTACTTACGATTTTCTACAGTATCCTTACTTTTTACTTATTGACCCGTCCTTTTTTCTCTCACCCCACATTACATTTTCATATTTATTTTCATCAATATCTCTGCCCTATTTTCACAAGCCGATCTAACCTGAAAAAATGGCATAAACATTATAAAAAAAAAAGAGTCGTCAATATGCCAGAGGAAATTGATAAAAGGATTTTCCTATAAACATATGTCTGAGAGTTTGGGCGACTGCTGGTTCATAAATGTGCGAACCGAATAGAAATATTGCAAGTCTTGTTATGTACCCCTATCAGCCATAGTGTCGGTAACACAGCAAAAACTTAATTAAGGCACGTCTATTGTGCGTATCCCACACTGGACAGTCACAGGCAAACTGTTTATAATGGATTGTGTATGCTTATTTGTGCATTTAAGATGGAGAAAATGATATGAATTTAAGGACTTTAAGACTTTTAGAATATAATAAAATTGTAGAAATGCTGACCTCCTACGCGGCATCCCCGATGGCAAAACGAAAATGTGAACGCCTGAAGCCCCGCAGGGATCTGGCTTTGATTCAGACCTTACAGCAGGAAACAAGAGATGCTCTGATCCGGCTGAATACACAGGGCAACCTGTCATTTGCCGGTCTCCGTGATATCGGTGCTTCGATCAAGCGGCTGGAGGTGCAGGGAGCACTCGGCATCAAGGAACTGTTAGATATCGGAAGTGTCCTTGATATGGCATTATCCGCCAGATAATATGGCAGCGGCGATGATAACGGGGAAAAGGCACATGACAGCCTCTACTCCCGCTTCATGGAACTTGTTCCGCTGGAACATTTAAGTCAGGAGATCCACCGCTGTATCCTGTCAGAATCTGAGATCGCAGACGATGCATCGTCCGGTCTGAAGGCGGTCAGGCGGAATAAAAAACTGACAAATGAAAAACTGCATAACCAGTTGAACAAACTTGTAACCGACCAGAGCAAGCAGACGATGTTTCAGGATAATCTGATCACAATGCGTAATGGAAGATACTGTATCCCGGTCAAGCAGGAATATAAGAACAGTTTTCCGGGTATGATCCATGACCAGTCTTCCAGTGGAAATACTGTATTTATCGAACCTCTGGCGGTAGTTAATCTGAACAACCAGTTAAAAGAGCTGGATAATCAGGAGCTGGCAGAGATTGAAAAAATTCTTGAGAACCTGTCAGCGCAGGCAGCATCTGAATACGAAAATATAAAATTTGACTTTGAGACGTTGACCGATCTGGACTTTATATTTGCAAGAGCGAATTTTGCAAGATCCTATAAGGGAACCGAACCGATCTTTAATACGGACGGCATCGTGGATATCAAGCAGGGACGCCATCCACTTTTAGACAAACATACCGTTGTTCCGGTCGACATCAAACTGGGTGAGGACTACAACCTGCTGATTATTACCGGTCCAAATACCGGTGGTAAGACCGTATCCTTAAAAACACTGGGGCTGTTTACTCTGATGGGTCAGTCTGGACTTCATATTCCGGCACTGGATGGTTCCAGACTGAATGTATTTGATGATGTATTTGCCGATATCGGAGACGAACAGAGCATCGAGCAGAGTCTCTCGACCTTCTCCTCCCATATGAGCAATGTCGTATATATCATGAACCATGTGACACCGAACACGCTGTGCCTTTTCGATGAGCTTGGCGGTGGAACCGATCCAGTCGAGGGTGCTGCACTTGCGATCGCGATCTTAAGCCGTTTAAATGATCAGGGCATCCGCTGCATGGCTACCACGCACTACAGCGAACTGAAATTATTTGCCATGTCGACTCCGGGCGTTCAGAATGCAAGCTGCGAATTCGATGTAGCAACACTGATGCCGACTTACCGACTTATTATCGGTATTCCCGGCAAATCAAATGCATTTGCAATATCTAAGAAATTAGGCTTATCCGACGATATCATCGAACGGGCAAAGACAAATATCGACAGCAACAAGGTTGATTTCGAAACACTGCTGTCCGATCTGGAAAACAGCCGAAAAGAGATTGAACGAGACAGAGCGGAGATCGCTCGGTTCAAGGAAGAAGCCAGACAGCTTCAGGAACGGGCAAAGGCAAAGGATGATGAACTCTCTGCCAAGAAGGCTCAGATCCTTGCAGATGCAAGAGAAGAAGCGGCGGATATTCTAGAAGAAGCAAAGGAAATGGCAGATTCAGCCATTAAGAAATATAACAAATGGACAACAAATCCTCATAAAGCAGATGCGAGCACGATGGAGAATGAACGAAAAAAGCTCCGTACCAAGATGGACGATTACCGGAAGATGACGCCGGAAAAACGCAAATCCATGACCTCCCATCATACGGCAAAGGATTTCAAGGCCGGAGACACCGTGCATGTTATCAGCATGGATACAACAGGAACGGTTACTGCTCCTGCTGATTCGAAGGGAAATATCAAGGTTCAGATGGGCATCTTAAGCTCTCTGCTTCCTGCTTCTGATCTTGTGATCATCGAGACACCAAAGCAGAACAACGCTCAGGTATCGATCAATAATAAACGTGGAATGGGCAAGGCTCTAAACATCCAGCCGGAGATCAATGTACTCGGTATGACTGTAGCCGAAGCTACCTCTTTGGTTGACCGTTATCTCGATGATGCCATGATGGCGCACCTGCACAAGGTAAGGATCATCCATGGAAAAGGCACCGGAGCACTCCGGAAAGGTATCCATGACTATCTGCGCAAGCAGTCATATGTCAAATCCTTCCGTCTGGGTGAGTACGGCGAAGGCGAAGCCGGCGTTACGATTGTAGAGTTATAAAATACACAACAACAAGGAGAACTATATGGACAAAGAAAAAATATTGATCGTTGACGATGACGAAAACATCGCCGAACTGATCTCCCTTTATCTGAATAAAGAATGTTATGAAACACAGATTGCCGCAGATGGTGCTTCTGCCCTGGAGGCATTTGTCGAATTTATGCCAAATCTCATCCTCTTGGATGTCATGCTTCCGGGCATGGACGGCTATCAGGTATGTACCGAGATCAGAAAGCAGTCAAATGTACCGATCATCATGTTATCTGCAAAAGGCGAGGTATTTGACAAGGTGCTCGGACTTAAGATCGGTGCCGATGATTACATCGTAAAACCCTTCGATTCCAACGAACTGGTTGCCCGTGTCGGTGCATTGCTTCGTCGCTGCAACTCACGGACGGATAATTCCCAGAACTATAATCCGACAAACGCCGATCATATCGGCACCTATGTTGAGTATGACAATCTGGTCGTTAATATTTCAAATTATACAGTTACATTAGAGGGCAAAAATCTGGAAATGCCGCCAAAAGAACTGGAACTGCTGTATTTTCTTGCAAGCCGTCCAAATCAGGTATTTACCAGAGAACAGCTTCTGGACAAATTATGGGGCTACGAATATGTCGGTGACACCCGTACCGTTGATGTACACATCAAACGTCTGCGTGAAAAACTGACCGATAAATATAACTGGTCCATTTTTACAGTATGGGGAATCGGTTACAAATTTGAGGTTAAATAACCATGAAAAAAACGATTTTTGATAAGATTGTTGTCGGCTTTGTCCTGCTGGTCATTGTAATCTTCAGTGTACTTGCTCTGTATACCGTCAATATGACACAGTCAAAGCTGCTAAGCAACACAGAACAAAATCTGAAAACAGAATCCAAGCTTATCATCAGCACCACCGTAACGGATTATATGAACGGTCTGATCGATAAGAATACGTTTTATCAGAAACTGGATGAACATGCGGCTGATATGGACGCAGAGATCTGGCTTTCTACTGCAAATGGTGAGATCATATACTGTTCAAACAGTGAAAGTCCTGCTGCAAAAGATATGATGATCACTGATTTTTATGACCGGACGGATATATATTCCCAGACAGTAAAAACCGGTACACTGAATGGCTGCTTTTCAGCAAAAACCTTAAGCCTCAGCACCCCTGTTTATCAGGATAAATCCTATGCAGGACTGCTGTCCATTCACTTGTCACTGCAGTTTATCAAGGATATTGCGCAGAAAACATTTGCATCCACCTATATGCCATTTCTGGTCATTGTGGTGTTGTCTCTGATTGCCTTAATGCTGATCACGAACAGTACATTAAAACCAATCCGTGAAATCATTGCAACCTCCAAGCAATATGCCACCGGAAATTTCAATGCGCGAATTGATGTTCATACCGATAATGAATTTGGTGAACTGGCACGATATATGGAGGAAATGGCAGACGAGCTGAGTCGTTCCAATGAATACCGAAAGTCTTTCATTTCCAATATATCCCACGACTTCCGTTCTCCTCTGACCTCGATCAAGGGATATATCGAAGCCATGATCGATGGAACAATTCCACCGGATAAGCATGAGAAATATCTACAGATCGTATTAAATGAGACAAAACGTCTGACCAAGCTGACACAGGGACTTCTGGAACTAAACAACTTCGACTCCTTTGACCTTCAGCTTGATAAGTCGAATTTTGATATCAAGAGCATTATCCTTCCTACGATCAACACCTTTGAAGGTCGTTGTCAGGACAAAGGCATTTATCTGCATGCAATCTTCCATACCGACAATACCATTGTCTATGCAGATCGTACAAGGATCCAGCAGGTTATCTACAATCTGGTTGACAATGCGATCAAATTCACCCCGGAAGGCAGACAGATTACAGTTCAGGTCACAGAAAAATCCGATAAGATCTTTGTCAGTGTCAAGGATGAAGGTGTCGGAATTCCACCGGAATCGATCAAGAAAGTATTTGACCGTTTCTATAAAACGGATCCAAGCCGCGGAAAGGATAAGACCGGAACCGGTCTTGGACTTGCCATCACTAAAGAGATCATCAAAGCACATGGTGAGAACATTACCCTTACCAGTAAGGTCGGCGAGGGAAGCGAATTTATCTTCTCGCTCCCTATGCAGAAGGAAATGCAGGTTCCGATCAAGGCCGTGCATGTGAAAAAAGAAGAAGATACACAATATATCTCCAACGGAAAGTTCCGTATTAAGAAGAACTAACAAAAAGCCCCGTCCGCTCTTGCCTCTATGATGGGTGGGAGTTGAAACTCGCTACACTTTCTATTCGGTTCGCACGCTGATTTGTCAGCAGTCGCCCAAACTCGCCTTA
>OGOY01003429.1_pt1 | contig 12182 bp, 9 predicted proteins | sample 1552811 | NCBI WGS metagenome assembly OGOY01 (sample SAMEA2580132, study PRJEB22360) | human gut metagenome | biome: human gut; feature: human-associated habitat; material: faeces | place: Denmark | collected 2008/2010 | reverse complement strand
TGTCCATGCAGACCATCCGCATGATCGCCAAGAACCTCGCCAAGAGCGCCGATGGAGACATTCCGGCCGGCGAACAGATGGCCTACGCCTCCTACATCACCGGCATGGCCTACTCCAACGTCGGCCTCGGTCTGGTGCACGGCATGGCCCACCCGCTGGGCGGCCGCCTCGGCGTGGCGCACGGTGTGGCCAACGGCATCCTGCTGGCCCCGGTCATGGAATACAACAAGGACTACACCGGCGAGAAGTACCGTGACATCGCCGACGCCTTCGGTATCGCCGATGCCTACACCGGCGACATCGAAACCGTGCGTGAAGAGGCCGTCCAGGCGGTGCACAAGCTCACCGTGGATCTGAAGAACCCGACCAAGATCTCCGAAGTTGGCGCCACCGAAGCCGACCTGGAGCCGCTGGCCCATGACGCCTTCCACGACGTGTGCACGCCGGGCAACCCGCGCCAGGCCACCCAGGAAGACATCCTCGCCATCTACAAGAGCCTGATGTAGGTCCGACTGCGGTAGGCGCAATCGCAAAACCGCAATCGTAAAAACAAAACGGACGGCATCGATCGCATGGTCGGTGCCGTCCGTTCGCTATCCGCGGAAAATACGCCGCGAATAATCGCTATACCTAATCGCTATTCCTCGTGCTTCTCGCTCCACTCCTCATCAGTGGGAGTGTCGTCATACAGCTCGTGGCCTTCCTGTTCGGCCAATTCCATCTGCTCGTTGATCCACGCGGCCTCGGCCGGATTGATATCAGCGGTGTTCAACACCTTCTGCCACACCGGATACAGCAGATGCATCACAGGATATAACGCGGTGATGAGGATTTCCGGCTTGTGCTTGCGGTAATGCTGCGGATGCGCGTTGAACGTGTTCTTGAAACGGCGCATATAGTTGAGGAACGATGCCGGAGACGTGTCCATACGACGTGCGCTGATGCCCGCGATCATCCGCGGACAATACACGGTCTTGAGATCCTTGCCCAACAGATGCAGCGAGATGTCGATGTCCTCATGCATCACATCCGCCTTGTCTTGGCAGACCTCGTCGGCGATTTCGCGCCAGGCGGTGGCGCGCAGGGCCATGTTGGAACCGAACAGCAGAGGTTGCCCATCATCGGCCCTATAAATACGTTTGCGGGTGGAATTGTCCCCGCGAAGCCCGAAATGACGGCTCGGCAAATCGTAATACATCACCGGACCGGTGGCGCCCATCGCATCCGGATCCTCGGTGAAAATGCCGGACACCACCTCCACCCAGTCCGGGCGGATCATGCAGTCGGCATCGAAACGGCCAAGAATATCGCCGGTGGCATGATTCAAACCATAATCACGCGTTGGAATCAGACCCTGCTCATCATCCTGATGCAGCAGCTTCACCGGCGCTTCCGGATGGTCCTTCATGAACTGCTCCACCACGGCAACGGTCGAATCAGTGGAACGGTTATCGACGACAATCACCTCATGAGGCATCACGGTCTGCCGGGTGGCGTTGAGCAGGCAATCGTTGATACGCTCCTGTTCATTCCAGGCGGGGATGACAATTGAAACGTTCAGCATGGTTTCAAGAATAGGTTCCAGCCCGTACACGGTGCCTGTCTACAATAAGGAGCCATGAGCGAACGCGAACAGCATATGGATACGGACAAGAGGACGGGAACGTCCGGACAGTGCGGCAATACCGACGAAATGCGTTGGGATCTCGGCACGCTGTTCCCTGCGAAAGGCGATCCACGCAGACCTCCGGAATGGCTGGGTCGCGCGCTGCTGTACATCGCCATCGCCATCGTGCTGCTCTCCTTCTGCTGGCGCAGTTGGGGCAAAATCGAATACCTCATCATCGACGTCGTTATCTCGCTGTTCCTGGCGCTCGCCGTGGAGCCGGTGGTGATTCCGCTGGTCAAGCATGGCTGGAAGCGTTCGTTCGCTTCGATTTTCGCGTTGCTGATGTTGGGTGTCCTGCTTTGCGTGATGTTCGGTCTGTTCGGCAATCTGTTCGTGCAGCAGGTCATCGCTTTGTGCAACGGTCTGCCGGCCCTCTACCAGCAGATCTGCGATTTCGTGGCGCAATACACGGATTTCAAGCTTCCTGAGATCAACAGTCTCGGCGGTGAGATTCTGAAGAACATCCAGACCTCGTGGGTCACGGATTTCGCGGGCACCGCCATCAGCACGGTGTCCGGATTCTTCAGCTTCCTGCTGAACCTCATGACGGTGATCATGACCACGTTCTACATTTCGGCGGCCGGCCCGAAGCTGCGCCGCGCGGCCTGCCAGTGGATGGCTCCCTCCGCGCAGCGCCGGTTCCTGTTCGTCTGGACCGTCAGCCAGACGCAGATCTCATCGTTCCTGTTCTCACGTGCCATCCTCGCCGTGCTCAACGCGTTCTTCACCTCGATCTGCCTGATGGCGTTGCACGTGCCGTATTGGATGCCGTTGGCGTTGTTCTGCGGCGTCGTATCGCAGTTCATCCCGATGCTCGGCACGTACATCGGCGGCGCGTTGCCGGTGCTGTTCGCCTGGGGCAGCTGTGGTTTGTGGCAGGCGATCGCCGTGGTGGCGTTCATCTGCGTCTACCAGCAGATCGAAAACCTGATCTTCGCGCCGAAGATCTCCCGCCGCACCATGGACGTCAACGATGCGGTCGCCTTCCTTGCCGTCCTGGCCTTCGGCTCGCTGTTCGGCGCGATCGGCGCGTTCCTGGCGCTGCCTATCGTCGCCTCGATCCAGACGATCGCCCGCACCTACACCAAGCGGTACGATCTGGTCGATTCGCCGCTGATGGACGATCCGGTTCCGGACAAGAAGTCGAAGCTGGTGGAAGGCGCCGAAGTCATCAGCGAGCACCTGCACGCCGTGCCGCGCGCCGTGCAGGGGTCGAGCGCGCATGTGCCGATTCCCGACGACGTGCGCTTCCTGCAGGAGCAGGCGTACAATATCACTCGGTCCGACGAGACCGGGGATGCTGACGAATCGCAGACCGTCGCCATTCCGAAGCACGTGTTGGACGGGGTCGATCGCAAGCCGCTGCGGGGAACCGCGGAAGCGGACGGAGCGCAGACGGAAGCCGGACCGCAGGTAGCGGACGGGTCGCAATCGCAGGGAACGGATGACAATCCGAGAAGTAGGTGGCGTTAATGGTATTGCTGAGCGTACTTGATGTCGTGCTGGTGGTTTTGGGCGGCGCCGGCATGCTCTACCAAGCGGTCTGCATCGTCATCTCGCTGTTCGCCAAGCCGATCAAGTTCCCCGAAGCGCCGATGAACAAACGGTACGCGGTGCTGATTTCCGCGCGAAACGAAGCGAACGTCATCGGCAACCTCATCGACTGTCTGCATTCGCAAACCTATCCGAGCGAGCTCATCGACATCTGGCTGGTGGCCGACAACTGCACCGACAACACCGCCGAAGTGGCCCGAAACATGGGATGCCACGTCATCGAACGATTCAACAAGGAGCAGGTCGGCAAAGGCTACGCGCTGACCTATCTGCTCGACCAGATGAACGAGTCGGGCGCATCCGACCCGTATGACGCCTTTTTCGTGTTCGATGCCGACAACAAACTCGACAAGCACTACATCGAGGAAATGAACAAGGGCTTCCAAGCCGGTTTCAAAATCCTCACCAGCTACCGCAATTCCGTGAACCTGTCCGACAATTGGGTGTCGTCCGGTTCCGCGTTGTGGTTCATCCGCGAATCGCGCTTCGTTTCCGCCTCCCGCATGTGGCTCGGCAACAGCTGCCACGTGGGCGGCACCGGCTTCATGTTCTCCCAGGAGATCATGCGTCGCAACAACGGCTGGAAATTCCACCTACTCACCGAGGATCTGGAATTCACCATGGACAGCGTGCTGCACGGCGACCGCATCGGCTACTGCGGCACCGCCATCCTGTACGACGAGCAGCCGGTCACCTTCGCGCAAAGCTGGCGTCAACGCCTGCGTTGGAGCAAGGGCTTCCTGCAGGTGTTCCGCTATTACGGACCGGCGTTGATCAAGCGCGCGGTCAGGGAACGTGATTTCTCCGCCGTCGATTTCACGCTGCTGCTGTGCCCGTTCACCGTGCTCGGCATCGCACGCGTGCTGTTGGGCATGCTGTTCGCCGCCTGCGGTTTCGTGACATGGCAAAGCCAGCTGAATTCGCTGACCGGCTGGACATCCGGCATTGTGATATCGGTGATCGGCATGATGGGACTCGCCGCATTGACCATCGTGGCGGAACGCGATCACGTGGGCGCCACCAACAAGGAGTTGCTCGCCTACGTGCTGGCCTTCCCGATCTACATGCTGAGCTATGTGCCGATTTCGTTCCAGGCGGTGTTCGCCAAGTCCGAATGGAAGCCGATCGAGCATAAGGGCTGAGGCTTGCCCGCGGCGGTGTGAACGGGCATGAGATGTTTCGTGGCGATCCATACGGTGCGGATGGTGAAAAGATGACGAAGAGAGGGTGTGGTTTGGCTATGGATGACGCTGGCGATTACCGCTATGCGCGACGACGCCGAGCGATCACGGTGGCGGTTTCCGTCGTGGCCACCGTCGCACTGTGCGTCGGCTATGCAGTGGCCGACATGTGCGATGTCGCACCGGGCGTCCTCACATTGCGCCATGTCGAACATTCGACGGCCGCCGCTGCCGGCCGTTCGATCGAGGCGGCCGACGTGATCGCCGACATCGACGCTTCCAAGACCATCGATCCGGCCGCTGCGCGCGCGCTGACCGACGCGTTCCGAGCCTCAGCCGCCGGCTTCGGCGGCGAATTCTCCATCGCCATCGCCGACGCGTCGGGCAACGTGGCCGCGGAAAACAACATCGACGTGCCCCGCACGCCAGCATCCACCATGAAAACGTTGACGGCGTATGCGGCCGCCATCGAACTCGACATGGGCAAGACCCTGGACACGCAGACCTATCTGGAACAGTCCCAGGACGGCACCGCGCGTCTGGTGCTCAAAGGCAACGGCGACATGCTGTTGGGAGCCGGAGCGTCCGACGCGAACCACATCAACGGACGTGCCGGATTGGGCACGCTTGCCGGGCGGACCGCACAGGCGTTGCGGCAGCGTGGCATCACCTCCGTGACATTGGCTTATGACGACACACTGTTCGGCAACGACCGCTGGCCGCAAGGTATCGCCGAACTCGACACGGACCACCTGTACTACGCCCCGACAGCTTCCATGGCCGTGGACGGCGGCAGGAATTGGAACGGGACAGGTCCGGCCAATCCTGATGTGTTCTCGGCGTATCCGGCATTGAGCATGCAGCCGGCGCGTGACGCGGCGCTGGTGTTCCAGCAGCGGCTGGCCGAACAGGGCATCACGGTTCAGGGATTTGTATCGCAAGGCACGGTTGCGGGGGCATCCCATCCGCTTGCCTCCGTGCATTCGGCGTCGTTGAACGAGATTATGGCGTTCACCATGCGGCATTCCGACAATTCGCTCGCCGAGGAATTCGGCAGGCTGCTGGCGTTGCAGGTCGGCGCGGACAATTCGCCGGCTGGCGCGGTGCAGGCTGTGAAAAGCGTGCTGGAGCGCAAAGGCATCACTACGACCGGGCTCGACATGCGCAATTGTTCGGGACTTACGGAGGATTCGAAACTGACGGCGCGCACCTTGCTCGAAGTGCAACTGCGTAATCTGGCTGCGGGATCGGGGGCGGCCGCAGCCGAAGGAATGTCCGTCATGGGCTTCGTCGGCACCGCTGAGAGCCGTCTGAACGATGCTGACGAAGCGGGGCTGATCCGTGTGAAAACCGGCAGTCTGGGCGACGTGACCTCCATGACCGGCAATGTGTCGCGGTTGAACGGCGGAGCGTTGACCTTCGCGGTGATCGTCAACAATCCCACCGATTTCGCGGCGGCGAAGGCGGCCATCGACACATTCGTGGCCGGTCTGCCGAAGCTGTGAACGGCCACGTGTGAATCTTCCCAGCGGATATTCAGCATATAGCCAGAAACACGTCATTCGCATGTGCCAAGATGGTGGGCATGCGAATCGCTGACGTACAAGAAGACATTGATCACGAGCTGATCAGCAAAGAAGAGATCTCCGACATCATCAACCGTGCCGCGGCACAAGCCAGTGAAGACTATCGTGGCAAGAACCCGCTGCTGGTCTGCGTGCTCAAGGGAGCCGTGAACACGCTTGCGGCGTTCTCCCAGGCCATGAGCATTCCGGTCCAAATGGATTTCATGAGCCTGTCGAGCTACGGTTCCGGCACGGAGTCGAGCGGCAAGATCACGGTTCGTCAGGATCTGTCCACGGATGTGCGAGGACGCCATGTGCTGATCGTTGAGGACATCATCGATTCGGGCATCACCCTGGCTTGGCTGGTCGACGAGCTCAAGCGCCGTAGAGCGGCTTCCGTGGAAATTTTTGCGCTTCTGGAGAAGCCGGCACGTCGCAAGGTCAATGTTGATGTGAAATACAAGGGACGTGAGATTCCCGATGAATTCGTGGTCGGTTTCGGCTTGGATTACGACGAGTACTACCGCAACCTCGATTCGATCGCGGTGCTGAAGCCGTCAGTCTATGAAGGAGGTCAGGCATGAGTTTCCCTGGTCCGAACCAGCCGCCAAGCAATGGCGGCGGCAACAAGCCCAACGGGGGCAATAACCCGTTCACCAATCCGTTTAGCCGCAACAATGACGGCAAGAACGGTGGCAGCGGGGCGAACGGCAACAAGTCCAACGGCCCCCGTCCGTTCTGGCAGTCGCCGTGGCTGTGGGTTGTGGTCGTGGCATTGCTTGCCGTGACCATGTTCCAGCTTTTCGCCGGTGCGGGCTCGCAGACCATCGACACCAAGGATGGCATGCAGATCCTCAACGGCAACACCGTCGAGTATGCGACGATCGTGGACAACACCCAGCAGGTCAAGCTCAAGCTGTCGAGCGATTACTCCGCCACTGACCCGGACACCGGACGTACGAAGAACTACGGCAAGAACGTGCAGTTCTACTACACGTATGCGCAGTCCGCGGCCGTGGTCAAGGCCGTGCAGAAGGCCGATCCGGCCAAGGGCTGGACCGCGTCCATGCAGCAGACCAGCATTTGGACCTACCTGCTCACCTCGCTGTTGCCGTTCCTGATCATCTTCGGCCTGTTCTGGTTCCTGATGAGCCGTATGGGCGGTGCCGCCGGCGGCATGTTCGGCATGGGCGGCAAGAAGAACAGCGGCAAACTGCTCGACGGCCAGACCCCGACCACCAAGTTCTCCGACGTGGCCGGCGAAGACGCTGCCGTGCAGGAGGTCGAGGAAATCAAGGACTTCCTCAAGGACCCGTCCCGTTACAAGGCTTTGGGCGCCCGCATTCCGCGCGGCGTGCTGCTGTACGGCCCTCCAGGCACCGGTAAGACGCTGCTGGCGCGCGCCATCGCAGGCGAGGCCGGCGTGCCGTTCTACTCCATGGCCGGCTCCGACTTCGTGGAGATGTTCGTGGGCCTTGGCGCCTCCCGTGTGCGTGACCTGTTCGATGAGGCCAAGAAGAACGCTCCGGCCATCATCTTCATCGATGAGATTGACGCTGTCGGCCGCAAGCGTGGCGGTTCCGGCATGAGCGGTGGCCACGACGAACGCGAGCAGACGCTGAACCAGCTGCTCGTCGAGATGGACGGCTTCGACAACGATACGAACCTCATCATCATCGCTGCGACCAACCGTCCGGATGTGCTCGATCCGGCATTGCTGCGCCCGGGTCGTTTCGACCGTCAGGTGGCCGTCGAAGCACCTGATTTGGAAGGCCGCGAGGCGATTCTGAAGGTACACGCCAAAGGCAAGCCGTTCGTGCCGGACGTCGACCTGCATATGATCGCCGTGCGCACGCCGGGCTTCACCGGCGCCGACCTTGCCAACGTGTTGAACGAAGCCGCGTTGCTGTGCGCCCGTGCCGGCGCCCAGCTCATCGACAACCGCGCCATCGACGAGGCCATCGACCGTGTTCAGGCCGGTCCGAAGCGTCGTTCCAAGGGCATGGCTCTCGACGAGCTACGCAACACCGCATATCACGAGGGTGGCCATGTGCTGGTCGCGGCCGCCATGAACGACACCGATCCGGTGACCAAGGTGACGATTCTGCCGCGCGGCCGTGCACTGGGCTACACCGCGGTCATGCCAACCGAGGACCGTTACTCCATGTCCCGCAACCAGCTGCTCGATCAGATGGCGTACGCCATGGGCGGCCGTACCGCCGAAGAGGTCGTGTTCCACGACCCGACCACCGGTGCTTCCAACGATATCGAAAAGGCCACGAACATCGCGCGTCAGATGGTGCTCGACTACGGCTTCTCCGAGAAGCTGGGCGCCATCAAGTGGTCCGACGACGAGCAAAGCGATCTCGGCGCGCTCACCCACAAGTACTCCGCGCACACCGCCGAAATCATCGACGAGGAAGTGCTCAAGCTTGTGGAGACCGCGCATACCGAAGCATGGAACGTCATTAACGAGAACCGCGACATCCTCGACGAGCTGGTACGTCAGCTGCTCGTCAAGGAAACGCTCAACGAGAAGGAGCTCGCGGAGATCTTCGCACCGATCAAGAAGGCTCCGGTCCGTCCGGTGTGGCTGTCCAACGACCGCCGCCCCGACTCGGACAAGCCGCCGGTGGAGATTCCCGAAAGCCTCAAGCGCTCGGTCGGCATGAAGCCGGAAGAGTAGACACGATGACGATTCGGCCCGACCTGTTCATGTGGTTTCTCACGTACGCAGGCCGGGCCGACGTCGTTGTGGACAATGACAAGGGAGAGATGAGATGAACGAAAATATAGAGTTTTGCCAGCGGGAGAAACGCACATACGACGAGGAAGGCGTGCGCGAAGCCGTACGTCTGTTCCTGAAGTCGATTGGCGAGGATCCCGAGCGCGAGGGACTGGTGGAAACGCCTGACCGTATCGCCCGCGCGTGCCGCGAGCTGTTCGCCGGTCTGCAGGCCTCGCCGGCCGATGTGCTGGAGAAGCACTTCGACGTGGATACCGACGAGCTGGTGCTGGTCAAGGACATCGAACTGTATTCGGTGTGCGAGCATCACCTGCTGCCTTTCCATGGCGTGGCCCATGTGGGCTACATTCCCGCCAAGGATGGGGTGATGGGGCTGAGCAAGCTCGCCCGACTGGTTGAGGTGTATGCTCGCCGGCCGCAGGTGCAGGAGCGTTTGACCCAGCAGATCGCCGACGCGCTGGTCGAGTATGCGGGCGCACGTGGTGTGATTGTGGTGACCGAATGCGAGCACCTGTGCATGTCGATGCGCGGCATCAAGAAGTCTTCCGCCCGCACGGTGACCTCTGCGGTGCGCGGTCTGCTACGCAACCCCGCCACCCGAGCCGAAGCCATGAGTCTGATTCTTGACAAGTGACGCAACCTAGGCTCCCCTCTCTGAGGGGAGCTGTCGCCGTAGGCGACTGAGGGGAGGTCGACACGGCAAACAGCAGAAACCTCGCTCCCGACCAAAGCCACAAACACCACTCACGAAGCAAGCTTGTACAAGTTCTCCTTAAATTCCCGCTCACTCCACTTAATGGGATACGCATTGTACTTTTCCAAAGCGGTTATTAGCTGATTGTCAATGCGCCGATCCGAATCATTGAGGAAAACAACCAGTTCACTTGGTGTCTTTCGTGCCGCCTGCGTATCCTCCCATGAAATAAGGTACCGGAAATGAGTCGCTGGGAAGGCCGCGTAATAGATGTGCAGAATCGTTCCGCCTGTTTACTCGTAAACGGCAACACAAAGTCATACTGGCACAGCAAACCAGACTTGCCACGGAACTGAGCGCCTTCCACATACCGTATGTTGTTCGCATTAAAGAACATACGAATGTCATCTGCAAAATACGTCTGCACATGGGATTGGCCAGCATAGACATATCACCAACTTTGATGATAGCTTGCAGGAACCGATTCTTGGCATCAGCAAAATCAGCAGTATCGCTCGTCAGAGTAAGCTCGTCGCCGTTACGTTCAATACCAAACTGATTCAGAATATCTTTGAGCACTGCCAAACGCGATTCCGTCACAGTCGTCCCATGCGACTCCAAACGGCGTAATGTGGCACAGCCATCAGAGAACGTTACGCTGTTCTTCCCGGGCTTCACATAGAACTGCGTATAGTCGTTGTCTTCATCCAGAAGTGGAACATTAACTTCATACCACTCATCCAGTTGCGTATAAGTCGTGTTATCAGACAGCCATTTTCCGTAACTTCGAATTAATGAGTCAAAATCAGAACTCGTCATACTTTCTTCTCGTCGTAAACACTACGATTCATTTGACTACAAACTTATCTGATGCAATTGGAATTGCTTCTCGCCTTTATTCAGGGTGATGGACTTCGGAGACAAAGCTTCCTTCAGCAGTTCCAGCATACGACGAGCTTCAGCATCTGTCAGTACAGCCATTGACGCCTCTTCCCCGAATGCGATTACCCAGTGGGAACAAGACTACATCAGACCAGTATGCACCGCCAAGCGGCGAGTAACACTCCACCCGCTACAATCAGCAGTATGGTTGTTCCGCAAAAGCCAACGCTGGCTCAATTCGAGGTCATGTTCGAAGGCACACCGTTGATTCTTGAACGTGCCACCGATTACTGGGAATCGGGCCGCGTGAGTTCGGTGCAGGAGATTGCGCCGCAGCTGTATCACGCGCAGGTGTCCGGCAGTGCCGATGACTGTTATGACGTTGACATCCGCCTCAGCAAAGACGCTCACGGCGAGAACGCCAATGAAGCAAACACTGATGGCCAAGCCACTACCAGCAGTAACAGCGACCACGAATCCACAACCGACGACAATTCGATTCGCATACAATCCGCCGCGTGCACCTGCCCGTATCAGAGAACACCATATTGCAAGCATATAGGTGCCGTGCTTTACGAACTGCGCAAACAGCTCATTGGCGCGCACGGCAATCACCACAATGATGACACCGCCAACGCTCACGATGGTGTCATCGCACTCCCCCGCACCGTGCTGGATCCCATCCAGCAACACCTCGACGCGCGCGCAGAGCAGGGCAAAGGCCATCTGCTGTTCCTGTGGTCCACCCAACTGCGCGAAGCCGCAAAGACGTTCTGCGCCCAGCCAGACGAAGAACGACCGCTAATCCCGCTGATCGACGCACAAACCATGCTCTCCGACACAATCCGCCGATGCCATGAACGTTTCATTATTCATATCAGTAAACACATGCGTACAGCAAATCATGTGACTACACAGAATTCATCAAAACCGTGCAGGCTATCGCGGGCAATGCCCTGCAATCCAGTGATTACGCGAGCGCATGCGGCAACCTGCGACTGTGCATACACGAAGTCCACGCGCTTCTGCTCTCGTCCGAGAACGATGATGGCTCCGAACCTTTGCTCACGCTTATGGATGATCTGGCGATGCGCGTGCGATGCTATATGGAGAATGTGGCGGAATTCGCCGACTCCTCTACCGCCGGCAAGGCATTGAACACCATTGCGCAGGCCGCGAACGACAAAGACATGCGGCAATGCGAACCATTGAACAGTATGTTGCTGATTTCCAGCGCGCTCGCTTTCGCCCAATATGATAACAAACGCATATGGGCCTATGACGTGATCGAGAACGCGATAACGCGCAATCTGGAATACTCGTTCAACGAAGAGAGCGAAGAAAGCGACGAGGACGACGAGGACGAGGATAACGAGGATACGAGCGAAGTAGACGACGAAACCGACTTCATTCCGGATGAATCGTTACACGTATTGCAGTTGTTCACACTCATGAGCGCCTACGACCTATACGCTCTATCCAACGATGACGCTGGACGCGAGCAGCTTCTGAGCGAATACTCGGAGTCAATGGCCCTCACACTGATGAACGCTGCGAACATGATTCATGAAGGGCACTTGCGTTCCGCATACATGCTCGCACAAGATTTCCTTCTGTCGAGCCGGGATATGGAAGATGTCGATATCGATGCCCGGCATAACGGTCTGCTGCCGGACCTGCTGCCCCATGGATGGCATACCATCATGGAATGCTGCGCCGAGGGACTCAATGACGTTGGACTGCTCGCCAACGTGTATCGGTACTACATTCTTTCCTGCAACGACAGATCCGATACCCATTACGTGAGTAAACTACGCAATCTGTTACGCATCTACGGCGGTCTTAGCGCAGAAGAATGGCATGACGTGGCTGATGGGCTGGCCAGAGATTG
>OGOY01003427.1_pt1 | contig 12188 bp, 7 predicted proteins | sample 1552811 | NCBI WGS metagenome assembly OGOY01 (sample SAMEA2580132, study PRJEB22360) | human gut metagenome | biome: human gut; feature: human-associated habitat; material: faeces | place: Denmark | collected 2008/2010 | reverse complement strand
TACTACATGGCTCCCGAAGAAGATATTGATTTGGCTATCCGATTGGATAAAACTACCAAGTCCAATATAGGGTTATTGATTGAGGTAAAGAGCACTACCAACAAAAGTGAGATGATTTCTAATGACAATCTCAATCGTAAGGCTTTGCAGGAATTATTACTATACTATCTCAAAGAACGTGTCAGTAAGAAGAACAACGATATTAAATATCTCATCGCTACTAATGTTCATGAATTCTTTATTTTTGATGCCCATGAGTTTGAATGCAAATTCTATCAGAACAAACAACTACGTCGTGAGTTTCAAGATTTTGTCGATGGACGCAAGACCAGTAGCAAAACCGACTTCTTCTATACTGAAATTGCAACGACCTATATTGAGGAGGTGAAGGACAGCCTTGAATACACTTACTTCAACTTACAGGACTATCGACATCTGCTTGATAAAACAGATGGCAGCACTTCACGCAAACTTATCGAACTTTATAAAATATTCAGCGACACACACCTTTTGAAGCTATCGTTCCAAAACGACAGCAACTCGCTCAACCGTGGATTCTACACTGAGCTGCTACACATTATTGGTATTGAGGAACGCAAAGAGAACAACAAGACCGTGATTGTACGCAAAGCTGTGGAACGACGTGATGAGGCTTCATTACTGGAGAATACTATTAACCAACTGGATGCAGAGGATTGTTTGCGCCACGTAAATGGTAGTCTGTATGGAAACGATTATGAGGAGCGGTTATTCAATGTCGCAATGGAACTGTGCATCACTTGGATGAATCGCATTCTTTTCTTGAAACTGTTGGAGGCTCAGATGTTGAAATACCACAATGGAGATGTTATCTATAAGTTTCTTTCAACAGCCAAGATTCATGACTATGATGACCTCAATACACTATTTTTCCAAGTGCTTGCACGTGACATGAGCCGCCGCACACAGTCCATTATGCGTGATTTTGCTTACGTTCCTTATCTCAACAGTTCTCTTTTCGAGGTGACAGATTTGGAAAGTAAAACAATAAAGATAAACAGCCTTTCACAACGTACGGAACTTCCCGTCTTGACGAGTAGCGTATTGCGGAGCCCAAAACGCAATCTGCAAGTCAGCGCATTGCCTACCCTGCAATACTTGTTCGCTTTTCTTGATGCTTATAACTTTGCGAGCGAAGGCTGTGAAGAAGTGCAAGAAGAGGCTAAAACACTCATCAATGCCTCTGTTTTAGGTCTTATATTCGAGAAGATAAACGGTCACAAAGACGGTTCAGTATTCACACCGGGATTTATCACTATGTTTATGTGCCGCGAAGCAATCACCAAGACCGTACTGCAAAAGTTTAACGATTGCTATGGCTGGAATTGCGCCACCCGTACAGATCTATACAACCGTATCGACAATATAGCCGAAGCCAATGAACTGATTAACAATTTACATCTATGTGACCCCGCTGTTGGCTCGGGGCACTTTCTTGTGTCTGCTCTCAATGAACTGATACTCTTGAAATACGAATTGGGTATTTTAGTAGATGCTACTGGTAAGCGCATCCGCAAAGCTGACTATCAACTTACCATTGAAAATGATGAGCTGATTGTGACCGATGCCGAAGGCAACTTATTTGCTTACAACACACTCAATGCGGAAAGTCGCCGCATGCAGGAAACCCTTTTCAAGGAGAAGCGTCAAATCATTGAGAACTGTTTATTTGGCGTTGATATTAACCCCAACTCTGTGAAAATTTGCCGCTTACGGCTGTGGATTGAATTGCTGAAGAATGCTTACTATACGGCTGAAAGTAACTATACTTATTTGGAGACCTTGCCAAATATCGACATTAATATCAAGTGTGGCAACTCCTTGCTTCACCGTTTCGCTTTGACTGACAGTATTCAGACTATACTGCGAGAGTCAGGTATCAGTATCAGCCAATACAAGGAGGCTGTAGCCAAATACAAAAATGCCCACGGTAAAGGGGAAAAGCAGGATTTGGAAACGCTTATAACTGAAATCAAGTCGAAACTGAGAACAGAAATCAACCGCAGGGATGTACGATTGGTAAGATTGAACAAACGTCGTTCTGAGTTGGCAACCCTGCAAGCACCTCAACTGTTTGAACCGACAAAAAAGGAAAAGAAAGCGTTGGACAAGCACATTGCCGACTTAAAGAAAGAAGTTGCAGCTTTAGAAAATATATTTGAGGAAATACGCTCCAACAAAATTTATCTTGGTGCATTCGAATGGCGTATAGAGTTTCCAGAAGTACTCGATGCCGAAGGCAACTTCTTGGGATTTGACTGTATCATTGGCAATCCACCTTACATTCAGTTACAATCTATGGGTAAGAGTGCCGATGTGCTGGAACGCATGGGGTACGTAACTTATGCACGTACTGGTGATATTTACTGTCTCTTCTATGAGTTGGGTATGAACCTGCTTGCTCCTAATGGTTATCTTTGCTATATCACGTCTAACAAATGGATGCGTGCAAGGTATGGTGAAGCCTTACGAGGTTACTTTGCAAGCAAGACGAATCCTATTATGTTGGTAGATTTTGCAGGTGTGAAAATATTTGATGCAATAACGGTAGATGCAAATATTCTTTTATCTCAAAAAGCAACAAATATTTTTAACACACGAGCTTGTTCGGTACAAAATGCGAATGGCTTGAATAATTTGAGCGATTTTGTGCAACAAGAGGGTGTGGTGTGCGACTTCGTTTCCTCTGATTCGTGGGTGATACTCTCGCCTATTGAGCAGAGTATCAAACGAAAGATTGAGGCTGTGGGAACTCCATTGAAGGATTGGGATATAAACATTTATCGTGGAGTGCTTACTGGGTATAACGATGCGTTTATCATATCTACCGAAAAGCGAAATGAGATATTAGTGAACTGTCAGACAGAAGACGAGCGTATCAGAACGGCTGAACTTATACGACCGATTTTGAGAGGACGCGATGTGAAACGTTACGGATATGATTGGGCTGGTCTTTGGCTTATCAATGCACATAATGGATTGAAGAGTAAGGGAATAAAGCCCGTAGATATAAATGATTATCCTGCAATTAAAGAATGGTTGGATAATGGAGGTGTAGCCTATAATGGTAAGATGTATAAAGGGTTCTCACAAATAGAGAAACGGTCTGACCGAGGTGATACGCCATATAACCTACGAAACTGCGCATATATGGTCGTATAAGTTCAGCCGTTCTGATACGCTCGTCTTCTGTCTGACAGTTCACTAATATCTCATTTCGCTTTTCGGTAGATATGATAAACGCATCGTTATACCCAGTAAGCACTCCACGATAAATGTTTATATCCCAATCCTTCAATGGAGTTCCCACAGCCTCAATCTTTCGTTTGATACTCTGCTCAATAGGCGAGAGTATCACCCACGAATCAGAGGAAACGAAGTCGCACACCACACCCTCTTGTTGCACAAAATCGCTCCTTATGCTTCTACCATAAAAGTCTTGATAAATCGAGCGAGCGTATTTCTATCCACTTTACAAATTTTAGCGATTTTGCGTTGTGAAACTTTTGCTTTCAATAGTTCTTGTATGAGAATTTTCTTATCGTGGAGTTTGTACTTCTCTGGAGCACTCTTTTTCCCTTTAGGACGTCCCAATACCACCCCCTCTGTTTTTTTCCGTGCCAAGGCTTCTTTAGTTCGTTGGCTAATAAGGTTACGCTCAATCTCTGCTGACAGTCCAAAAGCAAAAGCCAACACCTTACTTTGAATGTCCTCCCCCAACCGATAATTGTCCTTGATAGTCCAAACTCTACATTCCTTGCCCATGCAAATATTCAGAATTTCCATTATCATAAAGAGATTACGCCCCAATCTGGACAATTCAGCACAGATAATCAAATCATCTTTCTGTACCTTGTTGAGCAACTTTCCAAGTTCTCGTTTGTTGTAGGCTTTTGTTCCACTAATGGTTTCCTCAATCCAACCATCAATTTTCATTTTTTGATTGTCGCAGAAATTATTGATTTCAAAACGTTGGTTTTCTACCGTCTGCTTGTCACTGCTTACTCTAATGTATCCGTATATCATATATCTAATTATAAATGTTTATAGATATATAATATGAATAGTTTTTCATGATAAACCAAAGAAAGCATTGATTTTACGTTTAATTCTTTGCCGTTTCTTCCTTAACTAACTTTCAATTTCCATTTTTATATAGTACAATTGATTTTTATTCGTATATTTGCGCATAGAACGACTGACTTGATAGCAACTCACAGCAGAGTGCAGCAATAAGCACGGTTGCCAACTCGTTACCTCAAAATCGGGTAATCCTCCCAAAGCCTTTATTATAAGGCGATAAGAAATTTATTCCAGAATTACTAAAAAAATACTAAAGAGGCAGAGGAGAAGGGGATAAATGCATGCTCATACCTCAGTTCTTCTTTGCTCTGTACTCCTTGGGTGACATTCCCGTGTGTTTCTTGAAATATCGTCCGAAGAAAGACTGGTCGGGAAAACGATATTTGTCGGCAATCTCTTTCAGTGACATGCCGGTGGATTGCAGTGCCATTTTCAGTTCCAATATCAGGTTTTCGTCAATGATTTCTTTGGCAGAATCTTCTGCCACTTGTTTGGTGATGGCAGATAGGTAGCGGGTCGAAATGCAGAGTTGGTCAGCATAAAAAGCGACATCCCGCTGGGTAGTACAGTACGTATGTACCAGATTTATGAACTTTTTGAACAATTCTTCTTTCCGGTTACTGCCATTGATTTGCTCTTCCGTAAAGTAACGTTGAACCTTGTCGTAGGTGTCGAGAAAGAAAATTTGCAGCAGGTTTTGTGCAATGGCTTCGCGATACAGATTTTCAGAATCGCGGTAGATGGCATTGCTTGCCGTGATGAGTCCCGTGATAGCACGAACCGGTTCGTCTTCGGTATGCGTATAGCATGCATTCTCCTTTATAAAATGTATGAAGGGCGGCTCTAAACGGAAGCATGCCGTCTTGAACATTGTCTCGGAATAGGCAAAGAAGTCCACCAGGAAATCTTTACTCGCACTTGTCAGTGAAATAATGGAACTTGGAAGCAGCGTAATGTGCGTATTGGGTACAATATGATATTTTCTTAAATCTATTGTGATAATTGCTTCTCCACGGGTGCAGAACATCAGTGCTCCATTGTTCATTTTCAGAAGACGTTCCCGGAAGAATTCCAGGTTGTCTGTTCCGGCTCTGAACGTTTCTTGTTTGGTAGTCAGTAATGGGTTCATATTTTAGATTGTTTATGATTTGCGGTCACAAAGGTACGAGTTCTTTTTGGATTGTTAAATGGCATGTTCCGAAAATGAACAGTCGTGTACCTCCAATGAAACAAAAGGTTGTTCAAAAACGGCATACCTTTGCTGCCGGCTTAAAAAATAAAAGATAAAGCCGGCGTATTATTTTTTTTAAGATAAAGAGTATGAAAACAAAAAAGAGTATGATGAAACAGATGATGACCGTCATCTGTTGTGCAACACTGGCAGCCTGCGGCAGCGCGCCTGCCGTGCAACCCCAGTCGGAATATCAGGTGATGACTATTTCGACTACCGACAGAGAACTGCAGACAATCTATTCCGCAGCCATCCGCGGACGGCAGGACATCGACATCTATCCGCAGGTGTCTGGTACACTCACCAAACTTTGTGTGGAGGAAGGACAGACCGTGCGTCGGGGGCAAGTCTTGTTTATTATCGACCAGGTGCCCTATCTGGCAGCCTTGCGCACAGCAGAAGCCAATGTGGAAGCTGCCCGTGCCGGCGTGGCCACTTCGCAACTGACATATGACAGCAAGAAGGAGCTTTATGCCCAGAAGGTGATTTCCGAGTTTGACTTAAAGACTTCCTACAACAGCCTGCTGACAGCGAAAGCCCAGTTGGCCCAAGCCGAGGCGCAGCAGGTGAATGCCGCCAATAACCTCTCTTATACAGAAGTGAAGAGTCCGGCAGATGGAATGGTAGGTACGCTCCCTTATAGGGTGGGGACGTTGGTCAGCGCCAGTTTGCCCAAACCACTGACGACCGTATCCGATAATTCTAATATGTATGTCTATTTCTCCATGACAGAGAATCAGTTGCTTGACCTCACCCGCCGCTACGGCTCCAAGGATAAGGCGCTGGCAGAGATGGACTCTATCGAATTACAGCTCAATGACCGTTCTGTCTATCCGCAAGAAGGTAAGATAGAAACTATCAGTGGTGTAATTGATACCTCTACGGGTACAGTCAGTCTGCGTGCCGTGTTCCCCAATAAAGAGGGATTGCTGACCAGTGGCGGTTCGGGCAACGTCATCATCCCGGTACGGAAAGAGAACTGCATCGTTGTTCCCCAGAGTGCCACTTACGAAGTGCAGGACAAGGTCTATGTATATAAGGTAGTTGACGGCAAGGCGCAATCAGTTCCCGTGCAAGTGACCCGTGTGAACGGAGGTCAGGAATATATCGTAGAGAGCGGCTTGAAAGTGGGGGACACAATTGTGGCCGAAGGTGTGGGTTTGCTGCGTGAAGGTACCTCCGTCCAACCCAAAACGAATGAATGATAATTTTTAACCGATAGAATATGAACCTCAGAACTTTTATAGAACGCCCCGTTTTTTCGGCAGTCATCTCCATTACGATTGTCATTCTGGGCATCATCGGATTGTTCACCTTGCCCGTTGAACAATATCCCGACATTGCACCGCCCACCATCATGGTGAGCACCACTTACTATGGTGCCAGTGCGGAAACCCTTCAGAAAAGTGTTATCGCTCCGTTGGAAGAGGCCATCAACGGTGTGGAGGACATGACTTACATGACTTCTACCGCCAGCAATGCAGGGTCGGTTTCCATTACTGTTTACTTCAAGCAGGGTACAGACCCGGACATGGCGGCGGTCAATGTGCAGAACCGTGTGTCCAAAGCCACGGGGCAGCTTCCTGCCGAAGTAACCCAGGTGGGTGTCACCACCAGCAAGCGGCAGACCAGTATCTTGCAGATGTTCTCTTTATATAGCCCTGATGACAGCTATGACGAAAACTTTCTTGCCAACTATATCAGTATCAACCTGAAGCCGCAGATTCTCCGTATCTCCGGTGTGGGCGATATGATGATTATGGGTGGTGACTACAGCATGCGTATCTGGATGAAACCGGATGTCATGGCGCAGTACAAGCTGATACCTTCGGATGTGACGGCTGTGCTGGCAGAGCAGAATATCGAATCGGCCACCGGGTCGTTCGGTGAGAACTCGGATGAGACGTATCAATATACCATGAAATATACGGGACGCCTCATTACTCCTGAGGAGTTCGGCGACATCGTCATCCGTTCTACCGAAGACGGCGAGGTGCTGAAACTGAAGGACATCGCCGATATAGAGCTGGGTAAGGACAGTTATGCCTACAAAGGTACCATGGATGGACATCCCGGTATCTCCTGCATGGTGTTCCAGACCGCGGGGTCCAATGCCACGGAAGTGAACCGGCAGATTGACCGGCTCCTTGAAGAAGCACGCAAGGACTTGCCGAAAGGCGTGGAGCTTACCCAGATGATGTCCAGTAACGACTTCCTTTTCGCCTCTATCCACGAAGTGGTGAAAACGCTGATTGAGGCTATTATCCTGGTTATCCTGGTGGTTTATGTCTTTTTGCAAGACATCCGCTCTACGCTGATTCCGCTGGTAGGTGTCGTTGTTTCACTGATTGGTACGTTTGCTTTCATGTCCGTTGCCGGATTCAGTATCAACCTGATTACGCTGTTTGCGCTGGTATTGGTGATTGGTACGGTGGTGGATGACGCCATTGTCGTGGTGGAGGCGGTGCAGGCACGGTTCGATGTGGGCTATAAGTCCTCCTACATGGCAAGTATTGATGCGATGAAGGGCATCAGCAATGCGGTTATCACTTCTTCACTGGTGTTTATGGCGGTGTTTATTCCGGTATCGTTCATGGGAGGGACTTCCGGTACGTTCTATACCCAGTTTGGGCTGACGATGGCGGTGGCCGTTGGCATTTCGGCGATTAATGCGCTGACACTCAGTCCCGCACTTTGTGCCTTGCTGCTGAAACCTTATATCAATGAGGATGGGACGGAGAAGAATAATTTTGCTTCGCGCTTCCGCAAGGCATTCAACACGGCTTTCGAGGCGGTGGTCGAGAAGTATAAGAAGATAGTGCTGCTGTTCATCAAGCGCCGCTGGCTGGGATGGTCGTTGCTGGCACTTTCGGTAGTGCTGCTGGTATTCCTGATGAATACCACCAAGACCGGACTGGTGCCCGACGAGGACCAAGGAACGTTGTTTGTCAACGTTAGCACCGCTCCGGGTAGCTCGCTCAAGACGACAAATGACATTATAGACCGCGTGGAGAAGCGTCTGGAAGACCTTCCTCAGAAATTGCACTTGCAGAAAGTTGCCGGTTACGGTCTGCTGTCCGGGCAGGGAAATTCTTTCGGTATGATTATCGTGAAGCTGAAACCTTGGGACGAGCGTACGGCAAAGGAAGACCAGGTGCAGGCAGTCGTCAACCAGATATACGCTCGCACGGCGGATATTAAGGATGCTACAGTCTTTGCCATTGCTCCGGGTATGATTCCGGGCTATGGTATGGGTAATGCGCTGGACTTGAATGTGCAGGACAAGCAGGGAGGGGATATGAACACCTTCTTCCAGACCACCCAGCAGTATCTGGCGGCACTGAACCAGCGTCCGGAAATTTCGATGGCATACTCCACGTTCGATGTACGCTATCCGCAGTGGACCGTCGAGGTGGATGCTTCCAAGTGCAAACGTGCCGGGATTACTCCCGACCAGGTGTTGTCCACACTGTCGGGCTATTATGGCGGGCAATATGTCTCCAACTTCAACCGTTTCTCCAAAGTTTACAAGGTAATGATTCAGGCCGACCCGAAGTTCCGTTTGGATGAGGCTTCACTGAACAATGCCTTTGTGCGCATGTCCAACGGTGAGATGGCTCCGTTGAGCCAGTTCGTTACACTGACCCGTTCCTACGGTGCCGAGTCCTTGAGCCGCTTCAACATGTTCAACTCCATTGCCGTGAATGCCATGCCTGCTGAGGGATACAGTACCGGTGACGCTATCCGTGCCGTACAAGAAACGGCGGAGATAGCCTTGCCGAAGGGATATGGCTATGACTTTGGTGGCATCACCCGCGAGGAAAGCCAGCAGAGTGGTACTACAGTCATCATCTTCGGTATCTGTATCTTGATGATTTACTTGATTCTGAGTGCGCTTTACGAGAGCTTTCTGATTCCGTTTGCCGTTATCCTGGCCGTTCCTGCGGGCCTGATGGGGTCGTTCCTTTTTGCCAGGATAGCCGGGTTGGAGAATAATATCTATTTGCAGACGGGACTTATCATGCTGATAGGTCTGTTGGCAAAGACCGCTATTCTGTTGACGGAGTATGCCGCCGAGCGCCGTAAAGCGGGAATGGGGCTGATTGCTTCTGCCGTCAGTGCGGCAAAGGCGCGTTTCCGTCCCATCCTGATGACGGTACTGACGATGATTTTCGGCCTTTTCCCCTTGGTGGTTGCCACGGGTGTCGGAGCCAACGGTAACCGTTCATTGGGTACGGGTGTTGTCGGTGGTATGTTCATCGGCACATTGGCGCTGCTGTTCATTGTTCCTGTCTTGTTCATCAGTTTCCAGTGGTTGCAGGAGCGGCTTCGTCCTGCCCAATCCGTCCCGACGAGCGACTGGCAGATTGAGGAAGAGATGAAAGTAAGCCGGAAGGAGATAGAAGAATCACATTAGTACATTATCGCGTAACTAACATAAAAAAATAATGAAGAAACAATTCATATTATTAGCTGTCGTCGGCTTGGTACTGACCAGTTGCGGCATCTATACCAAATACCAGCGCCCGGAGGACATCACGACCGATGGACTTTATGGACACGATTTGGATGGGCAAAGTCTGGATAGCCTGAGTCTGTTTGCGGCATCGGACACTGCCTCCATCGCTTCCCTTTCCTGGCGCGAGCTTTTTACGGACCCGCAATTACAGTCGCTTATCGAGCAAGCCTTGCAAGGCAACACCGACCTGCTTTCCGCCCGGCAACGTATCAAGGAGGCGGAAGCCACGCTGATGTCGGCCAAACTTTCGTACCTGCCTTCGTTTATGCTCACTCCGCAGGGTGGCGTCAGCAGTTTCGACAATTCCAAAGGCTCGTGGACCTATTCCGGCATTGCCTCGGCAAGTTGGGAAGTCGATATTTTTGGTAAGTTGACCAATGCCAAACGCCGTTCCAAAGCGCTCTACCTTCAAAGCTTGGAGTACGAACAAGCCGTTAACACTTCGCTGATAGCTAATGTGGCCAATTTGTACTACACCTTGCTGATACTCGACGAGCAATACCGCATTTCCGAAGAAACAGCCGCCAGTTGGCGCGAAAGTGTACGCACCATGCGAGCCATGATGGCTGCAGGTATGACGAACGAGGCGAGTGTCTCGCAATCCGAAGCCAACTGTCGTCAGGTAGAAGCTTCGCTGCTCGACCTCCGGCAGCAGGTAAAGGAAGTGGAGAACAGTCTCTCCATTCTGTTGGGCGATGTTCCGGGCACCATTGAGCGTGGCCGGTTGGCGGGGCAGGAGTTCCCGCAGGAACTTGCGGTGGGCGTACCTCTGCAACTGCTTTCCCGCCGTCCCGATGTGAAAAGTGCCGAACTCTCGCTGGCATCCGCTTTCTACAGCACCAATGCCGCCCGTTCTGCTTTCTACCCCTCCATCACCCTGAGCGGTACAGCTGGCTGGACCAACTCGGCAGGAAGCATGATTGTCAATCCAGGAAAACTACTCTTCTCTGCCATCGGCTCGCTGACACAACCCTTGTTCAACAAAGGGCTGAACGTGGCACAGCTCAAGATAGCCAAAGCACAGCAGGAAGAAGCCAGGCTCGCTTTTCAGCAAGCTTTGCTCAATGCCGGTAGCGAAGTGAACAATGCTCTGACCCAAGTGCAGGTAGCCCGTGGAAAGACGGAGCTCCGCGCAAGGCAGATAACTTCACTGGAAACTACCGTCTGCAGCACCCGGTTATTGATGCAATACGGCACTTCCACCTATTTGGAAGTGCTCACTGCCCAGCAGGGGCTACTCTCTGCCCAACTGACACAGGTAGCCGACCGCTTTGATGAAATACAAGGTATCATCAACCTCTATCAAGCCCTCGGTGGAGGGCGGGAGTAAAATATACTCTTTCTCATCTTCATTCTCTCGCCCCTCTATCAATCCGGCATTTCCTTTTTTTGTGGGAATCCGATGGTAGAGGGGCTTTCATATAAGCGGGCTATGGCAAAAAAACTACGGTTTCTTGCCGTCAAACCGGGACAAACTTTATAACTTTGCGGCATACGACATAAAAATCTATCTATTATGAACTGCAAATCCTTGTTTTTTCTGGTTGTTTTTTCCCTGACCCTTATATCAGGGGTGTTTGCTCAAAAGAAAGTTTCTATTCTTGGCGATTCCTATTCCACTTTTTACGGTCATGTCTCTCCTGCCGCCAATCTCTGCTGGTATGGAGTTCCCGGCGAAAAGAAAGAGAATGATGTGACAAAGGTGGAGGAAACCTGGTGGTACCGTTTCATCCATGAGCACGGCTTTCAGTTGGAACGCAACAATTCCTATTCCGGCTCTACCGTCTGTCATACCGGTTACGAGAAAGCTGATTACTCCGACCGTTCTTTTATCACCCGTATTCACAACCTCGGCACCCCCGACATAATCCTTGTTTTTGGCGGTACCAATGACAGTTGGGCAGGTGCTCCCATTGGCGCATACCAATATGATGGCTGGACGAAAGCCGATTTGTATAGCTTCCGTCCTGCCTTTTGCTATCTGCTTGCATCTCTCAAGCAGCTCTATCCTGCGGCCAGGATTTATAATATTACCAATTCTGAATTATCCGAAGAGGTAACTGATTCCATGGATGAAATTTGCCGGCACTATGGCATCGAGAATATTCGTTTGCACGACATTGATAAACAATGGGGGCATCCTTCTGTGCAAGGAATGCAGAGTATCGATGCTCAGGTTTGGGAGTCTGTCTCCCCGATATTGGAGGCTTCTGTTTCTTTGCCTGCCAAGAACTAAGGACAGACTCATTGGGAGTTATCCTTTTTGTCTTATCCTGATATAGGTAGACACATTTACAAACTAATAAATGTGTTACT
>OGOY01003413.1_pt1 | contig 12256 bp, 11 predicted proteins | sample 1552811 | NCBI WGS metagenome assembly OGOY01 (sample SAMEA2580132, study PRJEB22360) | human gut metagenome | biome: human gut; feature: human-associated habitat; material: faeces | place: Denmark | collected 2008/2010 | reverse complement strand
TATGGCGACTTGAGGGCAGCGTGCAGCTATTTTTACACCAAATCCAGAAAATGAGTAAAAAAAAGAGACCCATACCAAAAAAGATATGAGTCTCCAATAAGCCTATAAAATCAAGCTTTCTATTTAGAATTTACCAGCTTTTGCTGCTTCCTCTACAGAATCAATGCACCCAGTAAATTCAAGATAAATCAAGCATGTGTGGCTTTCGGTGTGGCTTTTCGTCCAATAGCTACAACAAGGCTAAACAATTTTCCTTCTATTATAAAAGTGATACCATTCAGTCTACAATAATGAATTTTGTCTAGCTTAACACTATGTTAATAAAAAAACAAATAACTTAGTACTTATAAATACTCAAATATATTTTTTACTACTTATTAACTATAAACCAATAATATGTAGGAAGATACGCTTCTCGATAATCAGTCTCATACATATCTGATATTATACACATCTGATCCCATAACCTATGCAATTCCTGTATTTGAGTTGCATGCCGAAAAGATACTTCTCCCATACAATACGTTCCTTCCCAAATGGGTTCATCAACATTTTCCCCTCTTTCTATTGCATTATTAATTATTATATCTGCTTGTTTTGTAGAATGATGTTCTGTATAGTAATCTATCTGTTCTTTAAATAACTCTAACATTTTATCCGACCATATATCTAATCGACATATTCTATTCAAAAACATCTCAACCATTTGTTCCAGATTACAATCTGGCGTATACAATAAATCCCTCTTTTGACAATTTACTAAATTAAAGAAAGAATATAATTTTGCTCTTTTCCCATACCATTCAATCGCAAATTTTCCACTACTTATCCTATTTTCTATTGGAATATTAATAGTAACTGTTCCCTGCCTATCATAATCTGGTTTTTGAGATATTAATATTTTATCAACATAATCGTTCAAGCATACAAAATATCCCTCTCTTTCTACATTATCCACTAAGCAAAGCAATACAGGAACTGCACTTCCCATCTTTTCAACTGTAGCTAACAACGCTGTATCTAAAGGATGTTTGACCACCTTAAATATACAATTATCAGATTTTGTTTTAGAATAAACCTCCAAATCTTTTACTTCAATATCATTGGTTGTCTTAACTTGAAAAAGTACATGTTCACCCTTTGTAACATATACCCCATCATTACACTCCTCAAATAATTCAACATCTAAGTCAATTCCATAATCAGCAGTGTACTCCCTTATTACCCATTCCTTAGGAAATAAGGATCTCAATATATCAATACCTGACTCCCCAATAATCTGATTTTCAGAACGTCTTTTACCTAAAGTCTTCCAATCACGAAAATAATTTGTGTCCATATTATTACCTCTCACATCCAAAACCTATTATTATATTACCATAAAAAATAGCCAACGCATAGATTATTAACCACGCATTGACTACTTAGAAAGCGTAACTATATTAGTCGTTCTTTGAGTCAAAGTAACATCCCGTATACTCATAAAACAGCTTTGGACTTATATAGAAGTCATACTGAGTAGAACCTTCCTTCTTATACGTTAATCCAATAGGTAATAACTTGTTTATCATAGCAAGTCGTATGAACTGTGGGTCTTTCCCCATAATCTTTGCCGCTTCGGCTACTGGAATGTTCCTTCCATCAAATATTAAATCGTGTTCCATAATTTCAACCTCCTGAAAAATAATAAATTTAATTTTGATAGAATCCCAGCGACTTGGTTATCGCCTCATCTCTGACCATCCATTTCTTAGAAAACCCAATAAAATAGACCTCCTGCTGACCAAAATCAACCAGCAAGAGGTCTTGACATACCCCATTGTATGTTCAAAACAAAATTCATACCACTAACAACCATACAATTTCATTTCACATTTACCCTCTCATATACTGCTTTCTTATCAATCTTCATCGGCACACTCCTTGTAATCTAACAACTCATCATGATTAAAGTAGAACATTGAGTTGGTGCGATACTTTCCATCCTTACCCATAACAGACATATTCAGCCTGATTGGTGGCAATAATCTCTCGATTATTTCACAATCCTCAGACAAAATATCAGTGAATACATCATCGCAATGTCGTACCGCTATAATATTTCCAACAAGGAAATCCAGCGGCTCGCCATCTTCACTGAGCCAAATTCTGTTTAATGGCATACCCCGTAGCTTACCTTCATCGTTTATGATGATATCTATATCAGGCGTTAATCTAACCACCTGAATCAGACCACCTACGATTTCCTGTTTCGCTTCAAGGGTATTATCTATCTCAGTAAAGTACCCCTTGTATTGTCTTCCCTCTTCATCTACACGGATGATATACGCTTTAATCTTCTGCTTCATTGGCATCCTCGCTCTCTGCACTACCCCCGATAACCACAAGATTTGATATGTTGAAGTATTGACCAAAATCATCAGCCATCGCAAGAAGTCTGCCCTCAGTTTTTACCCTCTTCACGTTTCCATTACCCTTATTGGCTTCATACTCCTCATTTACTGTATTCGCAAAGCTGTCTATGAAACCACGATACTGCTCTGGAGTAATGCTATTCTCCAATGCCAGCTTTCCAATAACTGCCACCATAGGTACTGCCGATTTCTTCAGGAACTTACACTTGTCTGAGAATGCCCCTGAAAGATAGTCAAACAGCTCCTCAATTACCACACGCTTTTCTGGAGAGAATCTACCCCTGATATGGCTGCAATACTTTAACACCTCAGTATTGGATATTGCCTTATACTCGTAATTTTCGCTACGATTATCCAGCAACAGCATGGTCTGGAGTAATACCTCAAGATCGCCCTCTCTCCGCCACTGTGCCTGAGTAAGACAAATTGCCTTGGTAAAGAAATCCTTTTCCAGAATATCCCTTGTCCATCTTGCAAGCTCCGTACCCATAACAGACCTTGACCTTTGAATTTGGGTAAGTGGCGTTGGAGAGTTTAAGCGGTAGAAAATATCTTCTACCTCTTCCTCTGTCGCATCTTCGATTACGGAGATACTATATCTGTAACCAGATATAATATCCTTCAGCTCATCTGAAAGTTCATCAAAGCTCCTGCCTGCGATTTCATAAACCTCGCCATCCAGCTCTACGTCTGGAGTACCGCCATGTAACGCATACTCCCAAGACATAAAACTGAATGTGTTAAGCAATCTCTGCTTGCCCTCGATGCAATCATATATGGTGGCATCGTCATTCTTATATTTAAGCAGGAACACTGGCGGTATTGGGTAGCCTGCCAAGATACTATGGATGAGCAGGCTCTTTTGTAGAATACCCCATTGACCGCTGGAACGCTGAATCGCATTGTCAAATACAAGCTGACCATTGGCATACCACTTCTGCAATGTTTTCACGCCACTCGGCAATGTACTTCTAATCATAAACCACTACCTCCTGACTACTCGTCATAATCTCCCCACTCTTCATCGTCGCCTTCCTCTTCGTAATCTTCATAGTCCCACATATCTTCCTCAGCATTTGTCTTTGGCTTAACAAGCTCTCCACATGGCTGTGTAGCTAGATTTGAAAATATTGGATTTACCAGAATATTGCTACACTCTGTGATACCCCATCCTGTAGGACAATAATAAGAAAATGATGCTGGAATCTTGTCCTGACAATTGTTTACAATCTTCATACCAACGGTATCAGAGAAATCGTAATACCCCTTGATAAGTAACTCACGCATGAGATCCTTGCTGTTTATCTGATTTCTAACATTTTTACATGTCTCACCAAAACAACTCAGACATTTATTCATTTCAGACACTGCAAATAAATTTTGCGATATTAAGAATTCATCAACTGAGTAATCACCTTATACTGAACATAACAACACAGGAACTAACCCCCAACTCACACAGTCTACAGGGTTTGTGACTTGTTGCTTGTGACTTGCTTGCGACTTTTACATGTCTTATGGACATAAAAATAGGGCTATCCAGACCGAATTACCTAGTCTGAATAGCCCAAAAAGTCTAGCTTTTAAGCCTTTTATTTAGAACTTACCAGCCTTTGCAGCTTCCTCTACGGAAACAGCTACAGCAACTGTCATACCAACCATAGGGTTGTTACCAGCACCGATCAGACCCATCATTTCTACGTGAGCAGGTACGGATGATGAACCAGCGAACTGAGCGTCACTGTGCATACGTCCAAGTGTATCTGTCATACCGTAGGAAGCAGGACCTGCTGCCATGTTATCTGGGTGAAGTGTACGACCTGTACCACCACCTGAAGCAACTGAGAAGTACTTCTTTCCTAACTCGTTACATTCCTTCTTGTAAGTACCAGCTACCGGATGCTGGAAACGAGTTGGGTTTGTTGAGTTACCGGTGATAGATACATCAACACCCTCTTTGTGCATGATAGCAACACCTTCTGGTACAGAGTTTGCACCATAGCAGTTAACCTTTGCACGAAGTCCTTCTGAGTAAGACTTTCTGAATACTTCTTTAACTGTGTTTGTATATGGATCATACTCAGTCTCAACAAATGTGAAACCGTTAATTCTTGAAATAATCTGAGCAGCGTCCTTACCAAGACCGTTTAAGATAACACGAAGTGGCTCTTTACGAACTTTGTTAGCTTTCTCTGCGATACCGATCGCACCTTCTGCTGCTGCGAATGACTCATGTCCTGCTAAGAAACAGAAGCACTTTGTCTCTTCTTCCAGTAACATCTTACCAAGGTTACCATGTCCAAGACCAACCTTACGTGTATCAGCAACTGAACCTGGGATACAGAATGACTGAAGTCCTTCACCGATTGCTGCTGCAGCTTCTGAAGCCTTTCTGCAGTTCTTCTTGATTGCGATTGCTGCACCTACTGTGTATGCCCAGCATGCATTCTCAAAACAAATAGGCTGAATGCTCTTTACCTGATTGTATACGTCTAAACCAGCATCCTTTGTGATCTTCTCTGCCTCTTCGATTGAGGAGATACCGTAGCTGTTTAATACTTCATTGATCTGTTTGATTCTTCTTTCATATGATTCAAATAATGCCATTATATCGTTACCTCCTTCTATTATTTCTCAATCTCTTTGTCTGTACGTGGGTCGATGAGTTTAACTGCATCTGCAACACGTCCATACTGTCCACATGACTTCTCATAAGCTGTGTTAGGGTCATCACCCTTCTTAATGAAATCAGTCATCTTACCAAGGTTAACGAATTTATATCCAATGATCATACCCTCTTCATCAAGAGCGATAGCATTTACATATCCTTCAGCCATCTCAAGGTATCTAGGACCCTTCTTTAATGTACCGTACATAGTACCAACCTGTGAACGAAGTCCCTTACCAAGATCTTCAAGACCAGCACCAACTGCAAGTCCACCCTCAGAGAATGCACTCTGAGTTCTTCCGTAAACGATCTGTAAGAATAACTCTCTCATAGCTGTGTTAATTGCATCACAGACAAGGTCAGTGTTAAGAGCTTCCATAACTGTAAGTCCTGGTAAAATCTCTGCTGCCATAGCTGCTGAATGTGTCATACCTGAACATCCGATAGTCTCAACTAAAGCTTCCTGAATGATACCTTCCTTAACATTAAGAGTAAGCTTACATGCACCCTGCTGAGGAGCACACCAGCCTACACCATGTGTAAAACCTGAAATATCTTCAACCTTCTTATTCTGTACCCATTTACCTTCTGTTGGCACTGGAGCTGCTCCGTGATGAACGCCCTGTGCTACTGGACACATATTCTCTACTTCCTGTGTGTAAATCATCTTATTACTCCTTTCGTAATTCATAGTGTTTACTATAAATGAAACGACGGCCAGAAGCCGTCGTCCAAGCCTTGACTATTTTCTCACAAACTTTTGCATTAGTCAATGTGAGACACAACATTTTTACATTAATAAAACAAAAATTTCACATAATTATCTCTTAGTTACTACTTCGCCCTGCTTCTTATATATAGAACCTGCCGGAATAAAGCCTCTTACGCTTGAAAGCGGATAAATATTACTCTCTCTTCCAACAATTGTTCCAGGATTAAGTACGCTGCCACAGCCAACCTCAACATTATCTCCAAGAAAAGCACCAATCTTTTTGATACCTGTATCAATATTGCAGTCAGGTCCTTTAATAGTAATAAGCTTCTTGTCAGACTTAACATTAGATGTTATTGAGCCCGCTCCCATATGAGCCTTGAATCCAAGAATTGAATCTCCAACATAATTATAATGTGGAACCTGTACCTTATTAAAAAGAATTACATTCTTAAGCTCAGTTGAATTACCAACAACAGCGCCTTCACCTACAATAGCTTTTCCACGGATAAATGCACAGTGTCTTACCTCTGCATCTTTACCGATAATTGCAGGTCCTGCAATATAAGCTGATGGAAATACATTTGCAGTTCTGTGAACCCATATATTCTCCCCACGCTTCTCATATTCATCTTCTGGCAGTGAATTGCCAAGTTCTACAATAAAATCACCAATCTTTGCAAGTACTTCCCATGGATATGTACAGTCTTCAAATACCTTTGCTGCAATAGTCTCATTAAGGTCATACAGATTACTTATCTTTAATGCATCATTATTCATATCAAATATCCTCTTTATATCAATTATTCAACAGTAACAGATTTTGCAAGGTTTCTTGGCTTATCTACATCGTTACCCTTAAGAACTGCTGTATAGTAGGCAATAAGCTGTAATGGGACTGCCGCAACCATAGGCATAAGAAGCTGGTCTGCCTGTGGAAGCTTAATAACAATATCTGCCACTCCATCCTCAATATCAAGCTCTGGTTCTGCAATAAGCACTACAAATGCTCCTCTTGACTTAACTTCCTTAATATTACTTATAGTCTTTTCCTCAAGATTCTTCTGTGTTGCTATTGCAATTACAGGCATCTGTTCTGTAATAAGCGAGATAGTTCCATGCTTAAGCTCTCCTGCTGCATATGATTCAGAATGAATATAAGATATCTCCTTTAACTTAAGAGAACCTTCCATACTGAGTGCATAATCAAGACCTCGTCCTATATAAAGAAGACTGTCTGCATTAATAAGCTTGGATGCTGCAAACTGACACTTACTCTCAAGTGCAATGGCTTCTTCAATAACCTCAGGTATTTCTTCAAGCATCTTAGTATATCTGCTGCATTCTGCCTCATCCATCTTACCATTAGCATAAGCTAATTCAAATGCAATTAAATACATAATTGATACCTGAACCATATATGCCTTCGTTGAAGCAACTGAAATCTCAGGACCTGCATGTGTATATACAACCATATCTGCTTCTCTTGCAATTGATGAACCCTTGACATTAACAATTGCCATAGTATCAGCACCTGCCTGTTTTGCAAGTTCAAGTGCAGCCTTAGTATCAGCAGTCTCACCTGACTGTGATATAACAATCATAAGGTCATCTTCATTAATAAGAGGATCTCTGTATCTGAATTCTGATGCAATATCAACAGTTACAGATACTCTTGCTATCTTTTCTATTATATATTTACCGACCATTCCGGCATGCATTGCAGTACCACAGGCAACAATATATATATTCTTATAATTCTTTAACTTATCAGGATTGAATCCTTCTGCACTGAAATCAGGCATATCGTCCATGATTCTTGGCATAATTGTTCTCTTTACAGAATCTGGCTGCTCATGAATTTCCTTAAGCATAAAGTGCGCATAACCGCCCTTTTCTGCAGCATCAACATCCCAGTCAGCAGTATTTAATTCCTTATGTATCTCATTACCATGAACATCGTATATCTTAACTGAATCCTTCTTAATAACTGCAATCTCATTCTGGTCAAGAAGGTAATAATCTCTTGTGTAGTGAATAATAGCCGGAACATCAGATGCTATGAAATTCTCATGTTCTCCAACGCCAACAATAAGAGGGCTGTCCTTTCTTACTGCAAATATCTCATCAGGGAAATCCCTGAACATAATTCCAAGTGCGTATGAACCCTTAATCTCTGATAACACCTTTGCAATAGTCTTCATCGGGTCACCATCATAATAGTAATCAAGCAGCTTTGCAGCAACCTCAGTATCTGTTTCACTTGCAAAGCTATATCCCTCTCCGACAAGAAAATCCTTAAGCTTCTTATAGTTCTCAATTATACCGTTATGTACAATAGTAACTCTCTTATTGCCATGTGGATGTGAATTAATGTCTGATGGTTCTCCATGCGTAGCCCATCTTGTATGACCAATTCCAACATGTCCTTGTGGTTTTCCTTCTTCATCCATCTTCTCAACAAGGTTGGCAAGTCTTCCCTTGCACTTCTTGACCTTTATATTACCATGATCAAATACCGCAATACCTGCTGAATCATATCCTCTGTATTCAAGCTTAGATAATGCATCTACAAGTACATCTGCGCTTTCTCTGTCCCCTACATATCCTGCAATTCCGCACATATATTTAATTCCTTTCACTCATTTACTTATAATTCTTAGCCGTATCATTAAAAAGTCCTACAAGACCAGCCTGATTCCTTAATGCCATAACAGCCCTTGTTCTTCTCGAAACAAAACCATCAAGCTTTTCCATATACTCATCTGCTGTAATATTCCCCTCTGCTACACCTGTAAGTCCTTTTTCCCAGCTTGCCGTAAGCTCTGGATTAAGCAGATGCCTGATAGAATTGTCTACAACATCATATATTATCTCGCCTAAAAATGTAGGTGTAATAATCTGTGTCTTAGAATTAATAGAAATATACTTAATAGTATTAAGTTTTTTAAGGATTTCAGCTCTGGTAGCACTTGTTCCTATTCCACTACCCTTAATCTGTGCCCGCAGTTCCTCATCTTCAATAAGCTGTCCTGCATTCTCCATTGCAAGAATAATAGAACCTGAATTATATCTCTTAGGAGGTGATGTTTCACCTTCTTTGATATTAAACCCATTAAATGTGATTGTAGAACCTTTTCTGTATTTTTTCAATACCTCAAATAAAGCCGCATCACATTTATTATCATCCTTATTATCGACGCTATCATCATCCCTTACTTTTGCATCATTTCTCGCCTTTGCAAATGAGTTCTTAGCTACGCTAAGATACCCTTCATCTACAAGCACTTTAAATGAAGCATACAGTTTTTCATTCTTCACATCACTGGCAATACTTACCTTCTGATAAATAGCCGGTGGATAGAATATACTTAAGAATCTTCTTACAATTATCTCATAAGTTCTCGCTGCTGTGACTGACAAAGTCTTAAGATTATTAAAGCCCTGTCCTGTCGGAATAATCGCATAATGGTCTGTGATTGCTTTATCGTTGCAATATCTTGTCTTTTCAATCCCCTTCTGCATATTATTCTGCAATATATGCTCTGCAATCTCCTTCACAGGAGCAAAATTCCTAAGTCCGCCTATATTCTTATGTATCTCCTTACTTACCGCAGTTGATAACACTCTCGCGTCAGTTCTTGGATAAGTAACCAGTTTCTTTTCATACAGTTCCTGAATAATATTAAGGGTCTCATCAGGGCTTATCTTAAACAGCTTGCTGCATTCATTCTGAATCTCGGCAAGGTTGTACAGAAGTGGTGGATTCTTGGTTTCTTTTTTTCTCTCAATAGAATCAACTACTCCCTGTGCTGGCAGCGGGTCAGATAAGAAATTAACCAGCTCCTCTGCCTTCTCCCTGTCCTTAAAACCATTATCCTTATATAAATATGGCGTACCAGCATACATACTCTTATCACTTACACGCCATTCTGCATCAAATGTTGAATTTTCAGCCTGTGCCTGTCCAATAACTCTGTAGAAAGGTGTCTTTACAAAGCTTCTTATCTCCCGTTCTCTTCTTACTACCATTCCAAGAACACATGTCATAACCCTTCCGACAGATACAACTGCCCTGTCAAGGTGCAGATAATTGGCAATATTTCGTCCATATTTCAATGTAAGAACTCTTGAGAAATTAATTCCCATAAGATAATCTTCCTTCGCACGAAGATACGCTGAATCACTCAGATTATCATATTCAGATATATCCTTTGCAGTATTAATCCCTTTAAGAATCTCTTCCTCGGTCTGCGAATCAATCCACACGCGGCGTTCTTTTTTGCCTTTAACGCCTGCTTCCTGCCTCACAAGCCTGTATATATATTCTCCCTCGCGTCCCGAATCGGTACATACATATATATATTCAACATCATCCCTTGTAAGAATGTCTTTAACTATATTAAACTGTTTCGCAACTGCAGGTATAACCTCATACTTGAATTCCTTCGGTATGAATGGTAGCGTATCAAAGCTCCATCTCTTAAGATTAGGGTCATAAGCATCCGGATAGCTCATAGTTACCAGATGTCCGACACACCATGTCACAATATGGTCTCCACCCTCAAGATATCCGTCTTTTCTTGTGAAGTCCACATGCAGTGCCTTGGCAAACTCCTGCGCCACGCTTGGTTTTTCCGCGATATATACGGATTTTCCCATTATATCCCTCATTTCTGTGTCTATTACACAATTATTATTCTCCTGAAGCATCAAGAGTTCCCATATAAGCTGGTATATATTCTTTTATAAAATAATCTGCTTCCGGAATATTCATATCAACAATAGCCTGATGTATTGTCTTTTCTGCATCAGCAAAATCCATGTTGCCAGACTTCTTTTCCTCAAGACATTTGATATAAGCTGACATCTTATCGGCAGCCTTGACATACTTCCAAAGTGCTTCTTCCTCTTCTGTCTCAGATAACACACCTCTGTAACGTTCTCTTATATCTGTTCCAAGACCTGACAGCATCTGATCCTCTGCAACATGCTCCACTTCCTTATATGCATTCCTTATAACCGGATTATAATACTTTACCGGAGTTGGCAAATCACCTGTAATTATCTCTGTCACATCATGATACATGCCTAGAATTGCAAGTCTTTCAGCATTAATATCCCCACCATATATCTCGTTGTTAATAATTCCTAATGCATGTGCTATGAATGCTACATCAAGACTATGCTCACACAGATTCTCATGTCGTGTATTCTGCATAAGTCCCCATCTGTTAATATATTTCATTCTTGAAAGCATTGCATAAAAATAATTTTCCTTCAATGTATATTTCCCCTCTTTACTCTTTAAGTCGTTTCATAATTTTATATCATAACAGACTTTTAAGCAAGTAAAAAGAGATGCCATCTCTGACATCTCTTTTATGGTATGTGTGTATATTAGAATTTAATTATTCTGCATCCTTAGGAGTGATATACCCCTGTGCCTTAAGAAGCTCTGCGATAAGAACAGCTCCACCTGCAGCACCTCTTAATGTGTTGTGTGAAAGACCAACGAACTTGTAATCGAATACACTGTCTTCTCTTAAACGTCCAAGTGAAACACCCATTCCGTTCTCATAGTTAACATCAAGCTTAACCTGTGGGCGGTCATCTTCTTCAAGATACTGGATGAACTGCTTTGGAGCACTTGGAAGATTAAGTTCCTGTGGAACTCCCTTGAAGCTTCTCCACTTTTCAATAATCTGTTCCTTAGTTGGCTTCTTCTCAAAGTTAACAAATACAGCTGCTGTATGTCCATCAAGAACTGGAACTCTGATACACTGACATGTGATAACCGGATCACTTGCAGGAACAATCTTTCCATCCTCAATCTTACCCCATAATCTTAAAGGCTCTTTCTCAGACTTTTCTTCCTCACCACCAATATAAGGGATGATATTCTCAACCATCTCTGGCCACTGTTCAAATGTCTTACCAGCACCTGAGATTGCCTGATATGTTGTTGCAACAACAAGCTTTGGTCCAAATTCCTTTAATGCATTAAGAGCAGGTGTGTAGCTCTGGATTGAGCAGTTAGGCTTAACACAGATAAATCCTCTCTTAGTACCAAGTCTCTCTCTCTGATACTTAATAACTTCAAGATGCTCTGGGTTGATTTCTGGAACAACCATAGGAACATCTGGTGTCCAACGGTTAGCACTATTATTAGAAACAACCGGAACTTCTGCCTTAGCATATCTTTCCTCTATAGCCTTAATCTGGTCCTTAGGCATATTAACTGCACAGAATACAAAATCCACCTTAGAAACAATTTCATCAAAATCCTTATCCATATCATATACAGTCATCTTCTTAACGAACTCTGGCATTGGTGTCTGCATCTTCCAGCGTCCTTCAACAGCATCTTCATAAAGCTTTCCTGCTGAACGTCCTGAAGCTGCTACTAAAACAACCTCAAACCAAGGATGATTCTCAAGTAATGTTATAAATCTCTGTCCT
>OGOY01003409.1_pt1 | contig 12272 bp, 9 predicted proteins | sample 1552811 | NCBI WGS metagenome assembly OGOY01 (sample SAMEA2580132, study PRJEB22360) | human gut metagenome | biome: human gut; feature: human-associated habitat; material: faeces | place: Denmark | collected 2008/2010 | reverse complement strand
GTCTTCGCGCTATTCCGGCTTGGTTTCTACTGTGGGAGTCTTGTCCGCTGCGACTGGGGTACGGGCGGTGTCCATAGTCAGGCAGTGCTTGGGGCAGCTCTCGATGCACTCACCGCACACCACGCAGGCATACGGGTCGATCGACCACGTTCCACCCTTGCGATCGACCGCGAGCGCGCCCGCCGGGCAACGCCGTGCGCACATGCCGCAGCAGATGCACACATCCATGTCATTGACGATATGCCCGCGCAAGCGCTCGGGCGCCGCGAGCTTCTCCTGCGGATAGCAAACCGTGACCGGCTGCTTGACCATAGAACCCAAGGCCGTCTTGGCAAATGTCAGTAAACTCATGCCGCGCCTACCTTTCCGTGCAGCTAATGCAGGGGTCGATGGTCAGGATGATCATGGGCACGTTGGCAATGAGCACGCCCTGCAGTGCATGCGTCAGACCCGCCAGGTTTTGCGACGTCGGCGTGCGCACGCGGAAACGGTCCAGGTTCTTGGTGCCGTTGCCGCGCACATAGTAATACGCCTCGCCGCGCGGCTGCTCAATCACAACCTCGCCGCGCGCGCCGTCGGCCGGCGTAAGCTTGGTGCGCCCGCCAATCCCGTCGTGCGGAATCTTGCCCACAAGCTCCTTAATGATGTCCATGGCCTGCGTGACCTCGGCGCAACGCACCTGGCAGCGGGCATAGCAATCGCCATCGGTAGCAACGATGGGCTCAAACGCAGCCAGATCCGCATAGGCACCGTCGTCAAACATGCGCACGTCGTAATCCACGCCCGATGCGCGCCCAAACGGACCGACCATCGAAAGCTCCAGCGCGTCTTTCTTGCTAATCATGCCCACGCCATGCAGGCGCTCGCCGCAGCTGTTGTCGTCCAAAAACGTATGCACCAGGGCCTCGTAGTCAGGACGCATGGCATCGAGCGTCTGGACAATGCCCGCCAGCTCGGAGTCCTCGATATCGTGCTTAAGGCCGCCGATCTCGTTAATCGACAGAATCACGCGCCCGCCGCAAGTGCTCTCAAAAATCTTGAGTATCTGCTCGCGCAGGGTCCATGACCGATAGAACAGCGCCTCAAAGCCAAAGGCGTCGGCGAGCAGACCCAGCCACAGCAGATGCGAGTGAATGCGCGAAAGCTCGTGCAGAATGGTGCGGATATACTGCACGCGACCAGGCACCTCGATGCCGAGCATGCGCTCGCAGGCGCTGGCATAGCCGCAGCTGTGGCCCACGGCGCAGATGCCGCAGATGCGCTCGGCGATGTAGCCAAACTGATGCATGTCGCGCTTTTCGGTGAGCTTCTCGAGCCCGCGGTGCACAAAGCCGATCTGAGGAATTGCCTCGATGACGCGGTCATCCTCGATCACCAGGTCCAGATGAAGCGGCTCGGGCAGCACCGGGTGCTGCGGGCCAAACGGAATAACGGAGCGATGTGCCATGGACCTTACGCCTCCTTTTTCTGCTTGTCGCGGGCGGCCTTGGCGGCAAGCGCCGCGCGGACCTTGGCCGCTTTCTCGGGATCCATGGCGGCGAGCTTTGCCTCCATCTCAGCGGCCTTGAGCGCGGCCTTGGCAGCGGCATCGTCATGCTGAGTATCGGAGCCGGCAGCCGCAGCGGGCTGAGCAGCGGCGCCCGCGGCGTCGCCGGCGCTCGCAGCACCCTCCCCTGCAGCAGCCGCAGCCGCGGCGGCCTTTTCGGCCGCGGCCTTGCGCGCCTTGGCCTCGGCAGCCGCACGGACCTTCATGGCCTTCTCGCGCGCGGCCTTCACCTCGGGCGTGATAACGCTCATGGGTTCGGCAGTCGAGACCTGGTAGAAAAAGCCCTTAAAGTCGATCTGCATGTCGGTGATGGCAAGACCGAATAGGTCGTGCGCTTCGTTTTCAAACGGGAATACCGCCGGATAGTACGAGCTGATGGACGGAATCTCCTGGTACTGGTCGATGCCCTCAACCACCAGGTTCTCGATCGCATAGCTGCCGTCCTGTGCAATATGCTCCTGAGCGGCACGAACGTTGATAAACGTATAGACCAGGCGATACGATCCGTCGTCCACACAGCGCTCGGCATGCATCTGCACAAAGCGCGCGCCGACACCCTTGAGCGCCTGGACATGCGACAGAAGCTCGTCGATCCCAACGGTGGCATAGATAGCCTTTTGCATTACTCGGCCTCCTTTGCAGCGACGGGCGCTGCGGGTTTCTCGGCAGGCGCGTCACCGGCACCGTCAGCCCCGGCCCCAGCTGCAGCCACGAACCCGTCCTCGCCCAACTCGACGCCGCCATCCCAGGTAGCAGCGCCGCCCACGGTAAGCGGGTCACCGCCGGCGCGCATCACGGCCTCCTTCTGATCAAGGATGCCGCACGCCTCCACGATGGCATCGATCACGGTCTCGGGACGAATGGCGCACCCGGGCGCATACACGTCCACGGGAATCGCGCGGTCCACGCCGCCGATCACGTTATAGGCATCGCGGAATACGCCGCCCGAACACGCGCAAATGCCGCACGCCACCACGCACTTGGGCTCGAGCATCTGGCTGTAGATCTGGCGCACGACGGGCAGGTTCTGGGCATTGACCGACCCCGTCACCAAAAAGATATCCGCATGCTTGGGGTTGCCGGTGTTGACCACGCCAAAGCGCTCCGCATCGAACAGCGGCGTGAGCGAGGCCAGCACCTCGATATCGCATCCGTTGCAGCTCGAGCCGTCGTAATGAATGACCCACGGCGAGCGCGACATTTTATGATCCATGGATGCCGCCTCCTAAATAAACACGTCGACGAGGATGGGCATAAGGTTGAGCAGGCCAAACACCAGCGCCACGCCCCATCCGAGCCTAAAGCAGCTGCGCCAGGTGCTGCGTGCGAAGGTGTTGTCGATCAGGACCTCGACAAAATACGTCGCGGCCATCACGACCAGGGCTACAACCCAGCTCACGGGGTTGTCCCAGACAAAGAACATGCCCACCCACATCAAAAACAGCACGGTCTCGCACCAGTGCATAAGGGTCATCTTGGCCAGCGTGCCGCCGCTCATCTCGGTGGCGACGCCCTGGACGATCTCCTGATGCGCGTGATGCGAGTACGAAAGGTCAAACGGCGACTTGCGCAGCTTGATGGTAAGCACCGCGAGCAACGCGAGGAAAATGGGTGCGCTGTACACGATGATGGGGGCCGACTGCCCCGTCACGGCGATGGAATCGAAGCTGTCGGTAGCAAGGTACAAGCCCACGCTCATCAGCAGAACGGCGGGCTCGTAACTCATAACCTGCAGCAACTCACGATCGGCGCCGACCTGGGCAAACGGGCTTTGCGTCGAGGCAGACGCCAGCACCACAAAGATCGCGGCGAGCGTCACCATAAAGGAGCACAACATCGTGTTGGAACCCGACACAAAGATGCCGCCGCCCACCACGGTAAAGATGAGCGCGCATGCCATGTAGGTGTCGTCCATGGTGTTTACGCTGGCAGGGGCCTTGCGCAGCAGCTTGGCAACGTCGTAGAAGGGCTGCAGCAGACGCGGACCCACACGACCCTGCATGCGGGCCGAAAGTTTGCGGTCAACGCCGTCGATCAGGCCGCCCACAAGCGGCGCCAGTAAGGCAAATGCCACGGTGCCAATAAAAATGCCCACGACGCCCGAACCTTCAAAATACTTGCCGCGCAGCACCGAGGGCGCACTCATGGCAAGTCGCTCGGGCCCAATCCACGCGCAACACAGCAGCGCAAACAAGATAATGCTGCAGCACACGACGCTACCCGCGGGGCCAATACGCTTCTCGCCAAGGGCGTCCTCCGAGTACCAATTGCGCTTTTCGGCCTTCACCTCGTGTCCCATCGAGCCGCGGAAATGGCGATATTTGTCGGTTCCCACGCCCGAAAGATATACGTTTACATGCGGTTTGTTGCTCACTCGGAATGAAGTCAGCAGCACCACGGCGATAAACGCCACGATAACCACCATCAGGTACATGGCGTCCTTGCCAATAACGTACGGCACGCGGCCAAACACCATGGCCAAGTAAGGCGACACCAGACCGCTCGAGATAACCGGGAACGCCACGCAGCACAGAATCAGCAGCGCGGCGATGGTGTTGAGGGCCATCCATTCGGTCTTATGGACATTGACCTCAACGTTTTGAGCCGTGGGGTCGACGCCCGAAAGCTTGGCAAGCCACTTGCCCCAGAAGAAAAACGTCGCGGCCGAGCCAAAGGCCAGCACCATAATCATGAGCACGTTGCCGGTCTGCGCGAACGCCACCAGGGCGCCCCACTTGGACACGAGCATGCCAAACGGCGCCACAAACATGCCCATGATGCCCAGCATCATCAGGCGCGTCAGGTGCGGCATGCGGCTGAACATACCGTCCATGTCCTCGATATTGCGGCTGCCGATATGATGCTCGGCCGTGCCCACGCACAGGAACAGCAGCGACTTTGCCACCGTGTGGAACAGGATCAGGAAGATGGCCGCCCATACGGCCTCGGGCGCGCCGACACCCAGGCAGGCACTGATGAGGCCCAAGTTGGAAATGGTGGAGTACGCGAGCACGCGTTTGGCGTTGCTCTGCGAGATGGCCATGAGGGCAGCAAGCAAAAACGTGATGGCGCCCACACTCGTGACCATAAAGCCGGTTACGGGATAGATAGCATAGAGCGGGCTCAGCTTGACCATTAGGAACACGCCGGCTTTAACCATGGTTGACGAGTGCAGCAGGGCGCTCGTGGGAGTGGGGGCAACCATAGCACCCAACAGCCACGTGTGGAACGGCATCTGTGCGGCCTTGGTGAGTGCGGCGAGCGACAACAGGATGACCGGCATCACCAGCAGTGCGGATTGCGCGGTACCGGCGCCGGAAAGCTCGATCATGCCCGAGATGGTCAGCGGCATGCCGTTAACGTGCAAGAACATAAGGCCCGCCAAAAACGCGATACCGCCCAGCATGTTAAGGATGATCTGGGTGAAAGCGTTCTTGATGGCCTCGGGCGTGCGCGTGTAGCCAATCATAAGGAACGAGCACACGGTGGTGATTTCCCAGCCGCAGAACAGCCACTCAAGGTTGTCGCTCGTCACGATGACGAACATGGCCGAGAGGAACAGGAACATAAGCGCCAGGAACTGCGGGCGACGGTCGGGCGCGGTCTGCCCGCGCAGTGCGGCCTCGTGCTCGTCGTGGGCCTGGAAGTCCTTCATATAACCCAAGGCATACACGCAGATTAGGCTGCCGACGATACCGACGGCGAGGACCATGATCACACTCATGTAGTCCAGGTAGAGCGGCGTCGCCGTGACGGCTTCGGCCGCGGGCAACGTCATGGCTGCAAAGGCGAGCGAGCCCACCAGCTGGACTATGCCGAGCACCGTGGTGAGCGCGTTCCTATATTTGTACGCGTTGTACAGGATGACGGCGCACAGGATGACGTCGATAACGGAGCTGACGATCGAGAGCACATGCGAGGTGCCGGGGGCAACCTCAAAGCTCTGCGGACCCGTGCCAAAAAACATGACGGCGACTACAACTGTCACCGCCATAATAATGCCGGAGCCTATGAGCCCCACCGCATCGCGGGCTCGCTCACCGCGCGCGAGCAGCATACCCAGCGCCGGTACCAGCGGAAACAGGGTAAGGAAATACAGTAGCGTCATACCATCACTCCCCCATGCAAAAACGCTGCAATTGTTTAACGTTATAGCTCAATTACGGGGTTGCAGTGGCAGGTTTTCGGTCAACTGGGGAGTTTTAGGCGTACGGGGCAAGGGCACGTCCGCTTTGGAGCAGAGGGGCGGCAAGAAAAATGCGCCCCTGTGGGCGCACCATCCCGTTTGCTATTCCGCCTTTTTAACGCGCGGCTTGCGACCGCGCGGCTTATCGACCAGTGCGGACTCACCGCTCTCGCGGTACTGACGGCACCAAGCCTTGACCGAAGACTCGCTGGGAATCTTGTGCTTGATCATGGCCTCGCGAACCGTCAAGCCGTTTTCCAGACGGTCCTTAACCACAGCGAGCTTTACGTCGTACGAATAGGTGTGATGATGCGAACCGGCATTGAGAACGGCGTCGGCACCGCCCACGGCATACGCGCGGGCCCACTGACGAGCCGTGGCCTGGGGAATGCCAAGCTCCGCAGCGAGGGCGCGATGACCGACCCCCTCTTGGAGGATCTCGACGGCGCGCTGCCTAACCTCGGGCGCATGCGTGCGAGTCCTAGTTGCTTCCGACATACCTGCCACTTCTTAGCCTTAACCGTTAATCTGCTTTCTTACGTGCAAGTTAGATAGTAGCATTTTACTGTTTGCTCAAAGCAGTTAATTAAAATAGACGCGGCGTTATCTGGGCATTTGGCACCAAATCACGACATTTCTTTATCGATTATTTACGCTGGTAGCCGACTCGCAGCTAATCGTCATTCGCTTGTCAACAAAATTGGCATCTCTTTATGTCCTTTGGTATAGAGGATATAGTTATTAACCCCTCCCCCAATAATTTTGAGTGATCTGCAAGGCAGTAGACGTCCTCACTCCTCATGATTACCGCGCATTGCCATCCACCGGAGCAAAACAAAAGGGCGGGACCTGCTGCGCTTGCAGGCCCCGCACCGATTGACACCCGACGGGACACAGCCGGGCGAAACGGATCCGTGCTACCGTCCCGCCTGGCCGCGATGTTCAACTACAGCTCGTTGGCCGCGTGATACGCCGTGCGAATGGCGCTCGCAATGTCGGCGGTGCGCTCGCCCGAGCAGTCGCCCACGCAGGTCACGGGCACCGTCACGCCGTCCAGGTCAAACGCGTTGGCCTTGGAGCCCACGGCCATCACCACGTAATCGCAGGCGATCTTCACCGGCTCCTCGGCGCCGTCCTCGGTGGTGCGCACGGCCTCCACGCCCTCGTCGGTAATGGCGGTCAGGCGGGTCTTCACGTGCTGCTCCACGTTGTGCTCGGCAAAGTCGCTCATAATCAGCGGCAGAATGGTCTCGGACTCGCCCGCGGCAATCTTGTCGAGCATCTCCACAATCGCCACCTCGCAGCCGTGCTGCAGCAGGTACTCGGCAGTCTCGGTGCCCACCAGGCCACCGCCAATAACGGCGACGCGCCCGCTGAGCTCTACCTTGCCGGCCAGCACGTCCCAGCTCGAGACGACCTTGTCCGAGTCGGCGCCCGGAACGGGGATGACCACGTCGTGTGCGCCCACGGCCACAATCGCAGCGTCGGCGGCGTTGAGGTCCTCAGCGGTAGCGGCATGGCTGAGCTCAACCTTCACGCCCAGGCCAGGCAGAATCTTCTCGTAGTACTCGACCGAGCGCATGATCTCGTCCTTGCGCGGAGGCGCAGCCGCCAGCACAATCTGGCCGCCCAAGTGATCGCTCGCCTCGTAGATGGTCACGTCGTAGCCGCGCTTGGCCGCCACGCGTGCGGCCTCCAGGCCGGCGATGCCACCGCCCACCACGGCGATCTTCTTGTCGCCCTCGCCCGGCTTGATGGCGATGGTCGCCTCGTCACCGTTCTCGGCATTAAGCACGCACGAGATGTACTTGCGGTTTTGAATCGCATCGACGCAACCTTTGTTGCAGTTGAGGCACTCGCGGATGGGTTCGCCCGTGGCGGCCTTCAGCGCAATGTCGGGGTCGCACATGAGCGAGCGGCCATAGGCGATGATGTCGGCGGCGCCGTCTTCCAGAATCTTCTCGCCGGCCTCGACCGAGACAACACGGCCGACGGTTGCCACCGGCACGGAGACCAGGGCCTTGACGCGCTCGGCCACGGGCAGCGTCCAGTTGTAGGGCATGGCGCCCATGGGCGGAATGGTGTCGCCCATGTTGCCGGTGTGGTTGGCCTGTGCGACCTGGATCATATCGATGCCCGCGCCCTCGAGCAGCTTGGCGAACTCGCAGGCCTCGTCGGGCCGCAGGCCGCCCTTGCCGCGCGGCGTGCCGTCGGGGTTCTCCATGATCACGGGGAGCTTGTACTCCACCATCAGCTGCGGCGCAGCCTCCTTAATGGCGGCGACGACCTCCAGCGCATAACGGACGCGGTTCTCGAACGAGCCACCATACTCGTCGGTGCGCTGGTTGAGGATGGCCGAGCACAGCGAACCCACCAGGCGGTCGCCGTGGACCTCGATGGCATCGATTCCGGCCTGCTGCGCGCGGGCGGCCGAGGCGGCGATGGCCTCCTTAATCTGGGTGAGCTGCTCTACGCTCGCCTCGTTCACAAAGTGCTGCATGTCGTGATGCAGCTTGGCGTAGGCCTGGTTGCGGATCTCGTTGGACTCGGCCATCTTGGCGGCAAAGGTCTCCTCGTCGCCGGCGGCCTTGGCCTCCTGCGCGGCCTTGGCAGCGGCCATGGAGCCCATGACCATGCGGCCGACACCGGGCACGTCGTACTCGGGGTGGAACAGCTGCAGCGCGACCTTGGCGCCGTGCTTGTGGACGGCGTCGGCCAGCGCCTTAAACGTGGGGATCTGGGCGTCGGTTGCCAGCTTGGGCGTGGGGCTTGCGGTCATGACGGGAGCAACGTCGCCGATGACGATGTAGCTCACGCCGCCACGGGCCAAGCGCTCGTAAAAAGCCAGGCTGCGCTCGCCGATGGAACCGTCACGCTCCTCGTAGCCGGTGGTCAGCGGCGGAAACATAATGCGGTTCTTGAGCTCAAGGGGGCCAACCGTAATGGGCTGGAGCAGCTTGGATGCAGGTGTGGTCATGGACATTCCTCTCTTGTAGGCGCGGCGGCGATGATGCCGCGTAGTTGTCTAGAGGATATGGCATGGGAGCACGGCGGCACAACGGAAATCGGCGAATATCAGGTGGCGGCAGGTGGATGGGGCAGAGCGGCCCGTCGGTTCGTCTCAATCTGTAACAGTTACTCGGCAAAACCGGGTCTTACTGTTACAGATCGAGATATTCCCCTCGACCCAACCTCAACAATCTCAATCTGTAACAGCTAGACCCACTTTTGACCCCTACCTGTTACAGATCGAGACAAACCAAACCCGCCTGCTAGAAAATCTCAATCTATAACAACAACTCGGCAAAATCCGTCCCTCGTGTTACAGATTTAGACAAACGAAGACCGTCCTGCCGAAACATCTCGATCTGTAACACTTAGCCGCCCAAATCGGGTCTAGATGTTACAGATCGAGATTTTGTTTGAGAGGCCGAGAATTGGACCGAAAACACGGTCCCGGAATAACAAAAAAGCTCGCCGGCTAGGCCGACGAGCTACAAGTTTTTGGTCGCGGGGGCAGGATTTGAACCTACGACCTCCGGGTTATGAGCCCGGCGAGCTACCAGACTGCTCCACCCCGCAATGTCTGGGCGCCTCATGTGCGCAAGAAAGAATATTACGCGGGAGTTCGGTAAACGGCAAGGAAAAACTCGTGGAGCATAATTCCTTCATATTTAAACCCCTCAGCCCCTATCACCGTAAACGAATCGCAGCCGAGTGCCGTCGGCGGCGCGTATACAATGGTGCGCGTCCTTTTATGCCAACACTGGGAGTAGACATGCTGCTCGCTATCGATATGGGAAACACGCAGACGGCCATGGGCCTGTTTGACGGAGACGAGCTGGTGCAGTCGTGGCGCATGCCCACCGACCGCTCCTATACCGCCGACGAAATCCACGTGCGCCTGATGGGTTTCTTTAAGATGTACGGCCTTTCGCTCGATGCGGTCGACGCGATCGCCTTTGCGGGCGTGGTGCCGCAGCTCTCGCGCGAGTGGCGCGCCGTGGCCGACCGCATTGCCGCGGACGCCATCGTCATCGGGCCGCAGACGGCCGCCGTGACCAAGCTGCGCGCGGCGCGCCCCCAGGCCGTTGGTGCCGACCGCATCGCCAACGCCGTTGCGGCCGAGACTTTCTACGGCGCGCCGGCAATCGTGGTGGACTTTGGCACTGCGACCAATATCGACGTCATCGATGAGGACGGTTATTACATTGGCGGAGCGATCGCGCCGGGCATCCGCATCTCCATGGACGCGCTTGCCGCCCGTGCCGCCAAGCTCGCCAGCGTGCCGCTCGAGGCGCCCGAACACGCCATCGGCCACGACACCGAGGAATGCATCAAGGTCGGCGCCGTGATGGGCGCCGCCGCCATGGCCGAGGGCCTGGTCGAGCGCATGAAGCGCGAGCTGGGCCGCGAGGACGCCACGGTTATCGCCACGGGCGGTCTCGCCGGCATCGTCGCCGATTCGACCGATGCCTTCGACGTGGTCGACGGACAGCTCACCATCAAGGGCATCTGCGAAATCTACCGCCGCATGCAGAAGCTGGGGTAAAACAGGGGCATAAGTCGAGCACGCCCGATGCCACAGTCCCCGCAAATGCTCGCCAAGCCTATTCCTCAGACAGGCGAAACCCTCCCCGGCACAGGCCGAGGAGGGTCTTGTTGTCATGTCTATCTTTGGGCGCGAACGCCCCGCGCTACAGCCCGCGAATTCGTACGGCCTCGGGCGGAAACTCCTGCTCGCCGGCATCGGTCTTAATGGTCGCGCGGCCCCAGATGTCCAGGCCTGCAAACACACCGACCGCAAGCGGCAGGCCGTTGGGCGACACCGCCGCAACTTGGCGGCCCAGCAGCGGCACCATGTCGAAGTACTCGCCCAGCACGGGAGCCAGCGGCCCTGCGGCGCCTTGCGGCGTGTTGGCAACAACCGCCCAAGCGCCCACGCGGGCCAGCACGGCGGCGGCCAGCGTCTCGACCAGCGCTTCGTCAGCCACGTCCACACCAAGCTCGCCCAGCGCCGAACGCTCAATATCCACCGTCACGGCACCGAACATGCCCGCAGCAGCGGCACCGCCGTTCACGGCAACACGCGCGAGCGACGTCTCAAACGCAGGCGCACCGCACACGATATCGCTCGGCCACTGGATACCCACCTTACCGGCAAGGCCCAACCCCGGCGTCGAAGCCGTGCCCACGAGCGCGTCCATCATGCCCATCGCAGCCACAAACGGCAGGCCGTGGAAGGCATGCATGTTCACGTCCGGGCGCACGATCAGCGAAAACGTCAGCGAGGCATCGCCCGCGCTCCATGCGCACCAGCCCGCGGACGCACCCTCGCGGCCCGCGTCACGTGCCGAGTCGAGCTCGGCGCCGGCGGCAACAGCATTCATCTCGATCATCTACATACGCCCCAATTCGCCCACGATATGACCCACGCGGTCCTCGGGCTCCTTGACCTCGACACCGTTGTAGCGGAAGAACCGCGCCGGGTCGTGCATCAGGTCCTCGAGCGGCACCAGCACAAAGTCGCGCTCACCAATGAGAGGATGCGGCAGGCGCAGCTTTTTGCCGCCGTGGGTCTCGCCATCCATCCACAGCAGGTCCAGGTCGATGGTGCGCGGGCCGTTGGCCTTGGCCTTTTTGGAGCGGTCGCGCCCCAGCTCAGCCTCGATCTTCATAAGCTCGTCGAGCAGCACCAACGGCGCCAGCTCGGTCTTGATCTCGATGACGGCGTTGGCAAACGCGTCCTGGCGCGTCTCGTAGGCAGGCTCGCTCTCGTAGATCTTGGAGGAGTTGGACACGCAGGTGAGTGGAATCGCGGCGATCATCTCGCGTGCAGCGCGGATGTTGTCGCAGCGATGCCCCAGGTTGGAGCCCACAGCCACAAACGCGCGGCGCGGCTGCGGCTTGGCAACCGCCCAGTAACCGTTCAGGAACTGCGCAAAACCCGCGGCGTCGTGCACGCGCACGATGTTGGCACCGGCCTGGATGGCGCCCAAGCACACGCCAAACGTAGCGGCATCGCGCTCGGCGGCCTCGGTCACGCCCGAGATAGCGCCCACAAAACGCTTGCGCGACACGGCGCACATGAGCGGATAGCCCAGTGACGCCATCTTGGCAGTCTCGCGCTGGATGACGATGTCCTCGTTAGCCGACTTACCAAAGCCCGGGCCAGGATCGATGCAGATGCGGTCGCGAGACACGCCGGCATGGATGAGCGTGCGGGCCTGGTCGGACAGAAAGCCCATAACGCGGCGCATGATGGGCGCCGAATCGGGCAGGGTGAAGCGGCGGAGCTGCGAGGTGGGCACGTAGGCTTCCTCGCGGCGGGCGCTGCGGCGCATCATGGCTGCCAGGTGGTCATTGGACTCCGATGCGACCTCGGTGGCTGCGGGCGCGGCCTCGGGCGCGGGCGCGACGGTCTCGGCGGCAGCAACCTGCTCGGCGGCCGGCGTCTCCTGCCCCAGCTCGGTTGCGGGCTCGGACGGTAATCGCCAAACAGCTGCTGCGGAATCTTTCCGTTTCCCAGCTGATAAGTTT
>OGOY01003393.1_pt1 | contig 12333 bp, 10 predicted proteins | sample 1552811 | NCBI WGS metagenome assembly OGOY01 (sample SAMEA2580132, study PRJEB22360) | human gut metagenome | biome: human gut; feature: human-associated habitat; material: faeces | place: Denmark | collected 2008/2010 | reverse complement strand
TCGGGTGGTACACGTTTCAAATGCTACCCGGGTCCCTTTTCAAGTGTTAGCTACATTTGTGTTGAGACTGGGTATCAAAGGAGCTTCTATATCCACCGTGTTATCGCAAATTGTGGGACTTTTATGGGTAGTAAGGCTCTTTTGCCTTAAATTCAACAAGGTACATTTTCAACGTAAATACTTCAAATTCAACTTCCAATTATCAGGAGAAATCATGAAGCTGGGGACACCTCCGTTCATACTGAATCTTTGCACGGCATCCATAACTATTGCGCTTATAAATAGAATGGTATTTTATGGCGGGGATTTTGCCGTGGGCTCATACGGTATTGTTAGCCGCATCTATATGCTTTTCTCAATGGTGATTATCGGTTTATCTATCGGGATGCAGCCCATAATTGGATACAACTTCGGAGCCGGTCTGACAGAACGGGTTGACAAAGCTATGAACACCGGGGTGACAATAGCTTTTGCTTTCATGTTCTCCATGTTTTTACTGTGTGAAATAGCAGCCGACCCAATAATACGGTTGTTCTCCAACGAAATTGCATTGAAAGATATTGCAATAACAGGTCTTCGTGTCTGTGCATGGACTTTTCCTGTTATGTCCATGCAAACCACGATAACGAACTTTTTCCAGTCTATTGGCAAGCCGAAAACATGTATTATCTTGTCGTTCATACGCCAAATAGTATTTCTAATTCCCCTCATATTTCTGCTGCCTGAGATATTTGGTTTGGGGCTTGACGGAGTCTGGCTAAGTATTCCTTTGGCTGATTTTATAGCCTGCATTTTAACGGTTGCAGTATATATGCGGTATAAACGTCAGCAAGAGTTAACGATAAAAATGATTTGAACGAATAGAATTAAGACAATGGATAAATCATTAGAACAACGGATGGCCCAAGTGCTTGAACGGTGCGAGGATCTTGTTCTCGCATCTGTTGATGGTGACGGATTTCCCCGGCCCGTGCCTATGTGCAAAATACATTCTGCCGGAATCAACGAGATATGGGTCTCAACAGGTGCAGATTCAGTCAAATTCGCCCAGTTCATGAATAACCCGAAAGCGGGGCTATGCTATTTTGAAAAAGGTCGGTCGATGGTAATGACCGGTTTGGTGAAAATAGTTACTGACGATAAGAAACGTAAAGAACTTTGGGAGGAATGGATGTATCGTCATTATCCACAAGGTCCGACAGACCCCAACTTTGTGCTGCTACGTTTTATAGGCGAATCCGTTACCGTCTGGTATGAAGGAGAGTTTGTGCATGAAATCATTTAGAAAACTTTGAATATGAAAAGTATAACAGCAGATAGAAACAAGATTGCCCCATGCGGGCTGAACTGTGCTGTGTGCAGCGAAGCACTGCGAAAAGAAAGTCCTTGCGTTGGTTGCCGGAATGAGGGTTACAAAGGTGAGTATTGCGCCAATATATGTACGATTGTAAAGTGCGAAATACGGAAAACACTGCCGGACGGATTCTGTGACGAATGTCCTCAATATCCGTGCAGGGAGATTGTTGATAAGGAGTGCTGGTATGCCAACGCCTATCCGATGATAGAATCGCTTATGGGCAATCTTGCCTTTATCAGAGAAAATGGTATTGAAAAATTCCTGCAAAGGGAGAAAGAGCGTTGGACTTGTTCTGATTGCGGAAGGATCATATCAGGTCATGACGGTATATGTTATGGCTGTGGTAAAAACTATACAGATAGAAAACATTGAATATGAAAAGTATAACAGCAAGTAAAGACAATATAGCCGCCTGTGGGCTGTATTGTGGAGCGTGCCGCAAATTCTGGTCCGGTAAATGCCTCGGATGCAAGAACAACGAGAAAGCATCGTGGTGTAAAATCCGCCAATGCTGCATAAGCAAAGGCTATCATACCTGTGCCGAGTGCGAGCGTGACGTAAGGGAGTGTAAAATCTATTCCAACTTTATAAGCAAAGTGTTCGCGTTGCTCTTTAACTCCGACCGCCCGGCTTGTATCAGCTATATTCGGGAACACGGAGAAATAGCGTATGCAGAGGAAATGAGCAAGCGAAAATGCCAGACCATAAAACGCAAATGATATGAAAACAAACATTCTTACAGCGATAATGCTTGCATTAGCCATATTGGTTGGCTCATGCAATGCACCGTCAGATAATGCCCTATACAGGGAATGGCGACTTGAGAGATACAACTGTATCGCCACTTCTTCATACGGGCTGACACAGGTAAATGAGAATTGTAATTATGTATTGCAGATGGATAAAACCGGAGTATTCTATTGTACCACCGATTGCAATACCATCTCCGGCTGTTTTGAAAAAAGCAAAAACGCTTTGAAATTCTCCGATATATCCTTTACCGAACTGGCTTGCGATAACATGATAGTGGAAAGGAGTATCGTGTATAATCTACCTTGTATCAAATCATACGAAATCACAGACGATTCTATCTTAGTGCTGAAAGATGATAAAGGTCATATCCTGATGGAACTAATCAGGTATGATTTACCGGATGAAAGTTTGTGTGGGAAATGGCAACTTGAAAAATACAACAGCATCGTTATAACTTCAAACGAACTAACTGACATAAACGAGGAATCGGACTGCGTTTTACAGTTGAATAACACCGGATTTGTCTGCACCACTGACTGTAACATAATATCAGGCAATTTTGTCGAGGATAATAATATTTTGGGCTTCTCCAACATATCCATGACTGAAAAGGCAGTAGAGGGTATAGTATCTTGTGATGATATGGAATTGGAAAGAAGTATAGAGGCAAATCTACACTGTGTCAAGTCATACGAGCTAAAAAACAACACCGTTCTGTATCTGAAAGATACGTATGGTCATATATTAATGGAGCTAATAAAGCAATAGTTTTACAATGATGAAAAGAATAATAATTGCAACTATTTTAGCCACCTGTTCCATATTAAACATTATGGCTTCCGAGGATAATATTTCGGGTGCATGGCATGGTACGCTGAAGATAACTCCGCAAGTGGCATTAAAGATTGTGTTCAAATTCAAGATAGAAGAAGATGGCAAACCGTCAGTCACGCTTGATTCTCCGGATCAAGGAGCATACGGAATAGCCGGAGAAGTGAATTTCATTTCGGCTGATTCTGTAAATGTGACAGTTCGACGCATCGGATTGACGTTTACAGGACGGAAACAAGATGGGAAACTCATTGGGAAATGCACACAAGGAGCAATGAGTGCCGCCCTTGAATTATCGCCGGGCATTGTGGAATTAAAGCGACCTCAAACACCTAAGCCACCATATCCATACACTACAAAGGAGGTTCGTTTCAATAACTTATCAGATAGTGTTACTCTTGCGGGAACACTTACCTTGCCTGAAAGTTTTAATGAGGCAAATCCGGCTATTGTAATGATAACAGGTAGCGGACTGCAAAACCGCGATGAAGAAATATGCGGACATAAACCGTTTGCTGTCATCGCAGATTACCTTGCCCGAAACGGCATTGCGACTTTACGATATGATGACCGAGGATATGGAGAATCTACCGGCGACGGCAAAAATGCCACTACAGAAGATTTTGCACGGGATGCGAAAACAGCAATGGAATACCTGCGCAAAGAAATGAAATTCAAGAACGTTGGAATACTGGGGCATAGTGAGGGAACGGCAGTGGCGTTCATGTTGGGAGCTGATAACAATTCGGGATTATTCTCAAATCCGAATTTCATTATTGCCATTGGCGCACAGGTGGTTCGAGGTGACTCGCTTTTGATAGACCAAAGCGCAACGATGTTGGAACAGGGCAACATGCCAGCGGATATTGTATCGGATTATGTTGAGGCATTGCACAAGATGTATGAACTGAAAATAAGTGAGGGTAACAATATGGCAGTTGAAAATATTGAGGCTATATGTGCAAATTGGGTGAATACTCCCGTTCACACATCTTTGAAAGCCAATCTGAAAAAGATTGCGGCTGACAATAATCCGTGGCTAAATTACTATATCTGTTTTTCACCGGCGGAAAGCATTGCTGATACGGATTGCCCGGTATTCGTACTATACGGAGAAAAAGATATACAAGTTCGTCCGGAACTGAATATGCCTCAAATGCAACGAGTCGCCCCGAAAGCGACCGTGAAACTTTATCCCAAACTTAATCACCTTTTCCAACACGCCCATACAGGAGCGGTACAGGAATACGGTACAATCGAGCAAACAATCTCCCCCGAAGTCCTTCAGGACATTGTTGATTTTATCTCCTTCAAACCTCATTAAATTTATGATTTCAATCCGCAAGCTAATATCATGTGGCTATATTCTAATATTCATACTAATAGGAATGATTATATATTGCTATCAGTATGAATGGAAAAAGCTTGAAATATTAGAGAAGGAGAACCGAACCACTGATGAGTTGCGCCGACATGTTAATGAATTAAACTTTCGCTTAACAGGATTTTCTCTGTTAGGAGAAACAATATTGGAATGGGAAGATAAAGATATTGCAAATTATCATTTGCAGCGTATGGCTTTGGATAGTATGCTTTATTATTTCACGTCTATCTACCCGTCTGAACGCATTGACAGTGTACGCTATCTTTTAGAGGATAAAGAAAAACAAATGCGACGAATTGTACAGATACTTGATGAACAGAAAAACTTCAAAGAAAAGATAGCCCGTCAAGTGCCTGAAATCGTATATAAAAGTACGCAAGAACAACCCAAGAAGCCGAAGCGAAAGGGCTTCTTGGGTATCTTTGGTAAAAAGGAGGAAGCAAAGCCCACCGTGACTACCACGATGCTCCATTCTCTTAACCGGAATATGATAGCCGAACAACAAGCACAAAGCCGCCGTTTATCGGAACACGCTGACAGTCTTGCTGCACGGAATGCCGAACTTAACCGTCAGTTACAAAGTTTGATTCGCCAAATAGATGGAAAAATACAAGCTGACCTGCAAAAGAGAGAGGACGAGATAGCCACCATGCGTGAAAAATCGTTTATTCAGATAGGTGGCTTGACAGGATTCGTCCTTCTTCTGTTAATCATTTCATATATCATAATTCACCGGAATACTAACCGTATCAAGCGGTACAAACGGGAAACGACGAATTTAATCAAACAGCTACAACAAGCGGTAGAGAAAAACGAGGCACTGATAAATTCTCGCAAGAAAGCGGTACATACTATCACCCATGAGCTGCGCACACCTTTAACTGCAATAATCGGTTATACCGCGTTGATGGAAAAAGGGAATGATGCGGATAAAAAAGAGCAATATGTCCGTAATATCCGGCAATCTTCCGACCGTATGCGCGAAATGCTTAACACCCTGCTGAGTTTCTTCCGTCTGGGCAACGGCAAGGAGCAGCCGAATTTCTCTCCTTGCCGGATTTCGGCAATCACGCACATTCTTGAAACGGAGTTTATGCCAATCGCCATGAATAAGGGGCTGGCTCTTATCATAACCAATCAAACGGATACTATTGTCCTGACCGATAAGGAACGTATCCTGCAAATCGGCAACAACCTGCTGTCCAACGCCATCAAGTTCACAGAGAACGGTGGCGTTTCTCTGACAACGGACTACGATAACGGTGTCCTGAAACTTATCGTTGAAGATACGGGTACAGGTATGACCGAAGAGGAACAGCAACGCGTGTTCGGTGCGTTTGAGCGTCTGTCAAACGCCGCCGCAAAAGACGGCTTCGGACTGGGACTTTCCATCGTTCAGCGTATCGTGTCAATGCTTGGCGGTACGATACAGCTGGAGAGCGAGAAAGGCAGAGGCAGCCGTTTCAAGGTAGGAATACCCATGCAGACAACCGGAGAACTGCCGGAAAGGATAAATCAGACACGGATTCATCATGACCGTACATTCCATGATGTGATAGCCATCGACAATGACGAGGTGCTACTACTGATGCTGAAAGAAATGTATGCTCAGGAAGGAATACACTGCGACACCTGCACTAATGCAGCGGAACTGATGGAAATGATACGCCGGAAAGAATACAGCCTGCTTCTGACGGATCTGAACATGCCGGAAATCAACGGCTTCGAGCTGTTGGAGCTGCTGCGTTCGTCCAACGTGGGCAATTCAAAGACTATCCCGGTAGTCGTGACAACCGCTTCGGGCAGTTGCAGCAGGGAGGAACTTATGGAACGTGGTTTCTCCGGTTGCCTGCTCAAACCGTTCTCCATATTGGAACTTATGGAGGTTTCAGACAAATGCGCCATGCAAGGCAACCGGAATGAAAAGCCGGATTTCACCTCCCTGTTATCCTACGGCAATGAATCCGTCATGCTGGAGAAACTGATAGCGGAAACCGAAAAGGAAATACAGGCGGTCAAAGATGCGGAACGGCGGAAAGACCTTCAAGGGCTGGATGCCCTTATACACCACTTGCGCAGCTCGTGGGAGATATTACGTGCAGACCAGCCGTTAAGGGAACTTTATAAACTGCTTCATTGTAAGGATACACCCGATTGGGAGGCGATACATAACATATTGACAGTCGTGCAGGATAAAGGTTTGAAGATTATCCGGCTGGCAAAAGAAGAAAGGAAGAAATATAATAATGGATAAAACAAAAATTATCGTGGTGGAGGACAACATCGTGTATTGCGAGTTTGTCTGCAACCTGTTGGCACGGGAAGGATTCCGTACCGTGCAGGCTTTCCACCTCTCGACAGCGAGGAAACTTCTGCAACAAGCCGCTGACGGGGACATAGTGGTTTCCGACCTGCGCCTGCCAGACGGCAACGGTATCGATCTGTTGCGTTGGATGCGCAAGGAGGGTATGACGCAGCCGTTCATCATCATGACCGACTATGCCGAAGTGCATACGGCAGTGGAAAGCATGAAACTCGGTTCGCTGGACTATATCCCCAAGCAGCTTGTGGAGGACAAACTCGTCCCTCTGCTCCGTACCATATTAAAAGAACGGAATATCGGACGAAACCGTATGCCGGTGTTCTCCCGTGACGGCTCTGCGTTCAAAGACATCATGAAGCGGATAAGGCTGGTGGCTCCTACTGACATGAGTGTACTGATTTTCGGGGAGAACGGCACTGGTAAGGAGCATATCGCCCACCTGCTGCACGATAAGGGCAAGCGGGCAGGAAAGCCGTTTGTGGCTGTGGACTGCGGTTCGCTTACCAAAGAACTTGCGCCGTCGGCTTTCTTCGGACACGTCAGAGGGGCGTTCACGGGTGCGGACAGCACCAAGAAAGGTTATTTCCACGAGGCGGAAGGCGGTACGCTGTTCTTAGACGAGGTGGGCAACCTCGCACCGGAAACCCAGCAGATGCTTCTGCGAGCCATACAGGAACGGCGGTTCCGTCCCGTTGGCGACAAGTCTGACCGGAGTTTCAATGTCCGCATCATCGCCGCCACCAACGAGGATCTGGAGAAGGCGGTCAATGAAAAGCGTTTCCGGCAGGACTTGTTGTACCGTCTGCATGACTTCGAGATAACCGTCCCGCCGTTGCGCGATTGTCAGGAGGACGTCATGCCGCTGGCTGAGTTCTTCCGTGAAATTGCGAACCGGGAACTGGAATGCGATGTCATCGGCTTTGACGGGGAAGCCCGCAAGACATTGCTGACCCATGCGTGGCCGGGCAATGTCCGCGAGCTTCGTCAGAAAATCATGGGCGCGGTGTTGCAGGCACAGACGGGTCTTGTCACGAAAGAGCATCTGGAACTTGCCGTGACGAGGGCGACCTCACCCGTCAGCTTCGCCCTGCGCAGCGATGCGGAAGACAAGGAGCATGTCTTACGCGCGTTGAAGCAGGCGAACGGGAACCGCAAGGTTGCCGCCGAACTGCTCGGAATAGGACGTACGACACTGTACAACAAACTGGAAGAATATGGATTGAAGTATAAATTTCAGCAACCATAGCCGGTAATTCGCTGAATTTGTATGATTTTGATTATCAGAATTTGGTTAATTCTCAAAATAATATTATCTTCGCATTGAGCTATTTGAAATGATTGGGAATCATGCAAAATGATGAAGGCAGGTGGTTTCTAACCCATTACCTATACCTCTATTATTAGTTTGCAATTTATTGATAATCAAGCATACATTAGTTAGTGCAACAAATGTATAGCAGGCAAATAGAAAAAGGTCGCGTGCCAGTATGTGCGTCTTCCTGTATGGCGGTATTTCCACGTCACGGATTCTTTCGAACGATTCGCGGCTCAATGCACGTGGTGTCCTTTCTGATTGCCGGGGCAGGGCGAAATGTTGAAAATGGCATTTCTCGGAATACCCTTTCTTGTAGGCAAGGCGGCAGATCTTCTTCAGGATGGCAAGGTGGTGGCGGACGGTATCTATCGCATAGCCTTTCTCTTCCGTGACGAATGTCTGATAGTCGTGGATGAACTGTTCCGTCAATTGTCCGAAAGCCAGATCCTTGACCTTGTACTTGGTTTCGATGAACTCCCCGAGTGTCAGCCGCATATAGTGATAACCGGGATAAGTCCCTTTTGCACGGTCTACGCCGATACGTGCCTTAATGTCGTCACAGATTGCATCTGTCATTTTCATGAGGGTCATCTGCGTTTCCATGCTACCTTGAAAAAGGTCTTTCACATCGATGGCGTCAAAACCAGCCTTACGGGACACAAGGCTGTCGAATGCGGCGTTTACCGCCAACAGCAGTTTTTCAATCCTGGTATTGGTTTCCACAGCTTCCTTGCTCTTGCCGTTCAGACGGCTTTCACGTGGATTCCACAATTCAGGCGTGCAGGACAGCTTGCATCCGAACTGTGCCATCGTGCGGTTCACGGTGATTCTTCCCATTATCGGGGCTTTACCCGATTTGTCCAGTCCGCTCTTTTTGAGGTAGAGCAACACCTTGAATTTTTCTACTTTCATACGCTTATATTTTTTAGTGCAAAATTACTTGCCGTATAAGCGTTCCTTGATATGCAAAACACTGTGTATGAGCGCAAACAAAACGGTGAGGGTTTCTTTTCATTGCCTGCCGTTACCTATTCCCGTTTCGGTAACTGCCCGGCTAACGGTTTGGTAACTGAACAATCTCAATATTCCGTTATTATTTGCATTTTCTCCACTTGGCAGAATGCTGAAACAAAGCTCATTTCAAACGGTTTACGTTTTATCTTCACCTGTCCGCTTTTCCTTGCACAGCCTATCACTTTCCACACAGCACGCCATACACATGCAACAATGATGCTGACGTTGGGAGTAGATTTATATACAGTCTCCAAGTTATTGGGACATACCAATATACAGACAACACAAATTTACGCAAAGCTTGTGGATGAAAGTAAAAAGAAGGCCGTCGCTTTGATTCCTAATATAACATAAGAGCTAGTTGAATTCGAAATACAATTTGCCATTTTGTATTTTTAGTCATCACTTCGTGTTCCTAATTCACTTAAAAGATATTAGGAGCCTAATAAATGCTGCTAAAACTCATTATGTAAACTGTAAGTGTCATTGATTTGTTGATCTTTGATTAAAAAATGATAGATATTTTTTATTCATGCAAATAATTGCATTCCTATTTTGAGTTATTGGCGTTAAAATGAAGAATACTGAACATCAGCTGCTTTGGCTCCCTAAAATGGATTTTAAGATGAATGGAGGGCTATTTCAAAGAAGTGGTTTATCATTTTATGAAAAAAACTGTTTTTCTACCGAGAATAAGTTAATATCTTGTTTGCTAGATATTGTATTTTTGTTTGCCGGATATTAACTTGCTACATACAAAAAACAAGTCCTTTAGAGAAAGTATTACATAAATATCTGTATAAATGTAGGGTATTTGTATTTTCATCCTTATTTTTTGCGGATACTTTTTCTATTTTTTCTTTTTCGCAAGAAAAGTAGATTAGTAGAAATTGCTAAAAAGTGACTATTTGACACAAAATATAACATTCTATATGACAATTGTACATCGTTAATTCAAAAGTTTTAAAATGGTAATAGACTTCATATAAACATTCAGGGGCTTTGTTAGAAGCTTTTGAAGAAAAAACGAGATTATTTCATCTTTTCATATAAAATTCTTTGGTATTATTAAAAATGTGTCTATTTTTGCACCATATTTTGTGTTATACGGACACGAAAAATGGTTGAAAAAATGAGGTATAAAAACTCTAACATAAGAAAGTGCCTAAATACTAAAACAATAGCACAGTGTGCAGCGTTCTTTTTATACTGTTTGCTCCCTTTAAAAGGAATTTGCCAAACGGGGGAAAGTACTGTAGATGCTTTAGTGAAAATGGGATTTGAAAATGTTGGATGGACAGAAGATGGCAATGAACGTGTTTATGTTCTGCAAAACTCTGCATATCGTTTGCAGGGTGTAGGCATAGGTAAGGCGGTAGATATTATTCAAAAGATGGGTTTACCGGAAGAAAAGTCATGTCGGATAATAGTTCTGGACAATAATGTACCCCAAATTTCTCTTTATTATTGTCCCCTAAAGGGGGATTCGGTGCCTCAAGCGGAGCGTAATGACTGGAATGTGAGCTATGAATTGGGCGATGCTTGGGAAAATGCACGGAAAATAAAGTTGAAAAATAGTTCTTTGTTCAAGATTGATGTATTGGTATATCCTCAATTAGCTTTCAAGAATCTGGTGATTACACAGATTTACCAGGTCTTGTTTGATTTGAGTCCTGCGATAGAAGTTTCGTTATGGAAAGGTATGAAATTAACGGCACAGTTGAAAATACCGGTTTATAATGATGGGTATGGAAGGTTTGAAGATAAAGTTCATCCAGGACATATTACAATTTCACAGCGTTTTAGATTACCGTATAATGTGTTTGGTAAAGTGACTGTGGGATGTTTTAGTGCTGACCAATATGGAGTGGACGCCGAATTTTATCGCCCTTTTAAGGATGAACGCTTTTCCTTAATGGCTCGGATTGGGTATACAGGAATGGGATATTGGAGCGGATTTCGCTATGTATATGATCCTTCGACAGCACTTGTTACGTGGTCTTTGGGCGGTAGCTTTTATTGGCCGCAATTTAACACTCAGTTTAATCTGAAAGCAGAACAGTATTTATTGAAGGAGAAAGGTGTTAAATTTGAAATGATTCGCCATTTTCGCTATTGTTCGATTGGTTTCTATGCAATGAAAGCAGAACATGCAAAGATGAATGGAGGCTTCCGATTTCAAGTGGCATTACCTCCTTATAAATATAAAAGGAAAGGATATATACCTCGTGTGAATACCTCTGCTAATATGGGCATTGTTTATAATGCAGGTAATGAAAGGTACTATTATAGACAGTATAAAGCGGAAGTTAGTGACAATATAATGGAAGAAAATAGTTTTAACCCATATTTTATTAAGTCAGAATTGTTAAATTTTTAATTAATTAATTGAGATGAAAAAGATTAAATTCTTAAACGGCATAAGTGCAGTATTTGCGTTAGCCGTAGTAGCTTTAGCTACAACTTTAACTTCTTGTGAGAAGGAAGAGTTCAACGTTAATGTAACTCCTACTAATGCACAAGCTGTTATTAGTCCGATTGTGCTTGCTATAGAGGATGGTGTTACTACAGATGTAACTGGCCAAGCCACTATCGCACCTGCAGAGTTGACATTTACTGGTAATCCTACTCTGGCTGCTAAGAGTGTTGATGTTACAGCTTCTTATAATGGTTTGAGTGCAACTGTTACAGTTAAGGTTCCTGCTTTGCAAGCTGGGCAATTTGCTACTCTGACTCCGACTATCATTCTTCAGGAAGAAGATGCTGAGACTAAGATTGTAGCAGAATCTACAAAACTTGAACCAGTAACGGATCCTAAAGTTAAGACTTGGGATAACTACGAGCTTTATTGGTTTGACATTCCATCATTCCCTTATGTAGTAAAAGAAGGTGCAAAAGTAGGTGCAAAGAAAATCAATACAACTGATCTTATTGAACGCGCAGCTATTGAATCTTTCTTTAACACGCTTGAGAATACATATGAGGAAACGACAGTAACAACACCGGAGAATAAGTATAAAGTTTATGCTAACTCTAGAACAACTGCATCTATTACTTATACTGTTGTAACAACTGAATATAAAGTAGTGAAGAAGGCTGTAACAAAAGCTGAAACAGAGCCTTTAGCTTCTATTGAAGTAGATGATTATACAACTTCTACACTGTTTGTTCTTGAAAATCAAGATATTCCTGGTCACGGTCATAGCCACGGTCATGGTCATGGTCATGGTGAAGGCAATGCCGGTGGTGGTGTTGGTGAACTTGATTAATAGAAGTTTTAGTTGTTATTTATCTTAAACTCAAGAGAAAATGAAAAGTAAATTAATGATAGCCTCCTTACTATTGGCAGGCGCTTG
>OGOY01003392.1_pt1 | contig 12341 bp, 9 predicted proteins | sample 1552811 | NCBI WGS metagenome assembly OGOY01 (sample SAMEA2580132, study PRJEB22360) | human gut metagenome | biome: human gut; feature: human-associated habitat; material: faeces | place: Denmark | collected 2008/2010 | reverse complement strand
GCGTGCGGGGGCGGCCATCGTCCAGACCAAAGCGCAGGCGGATGACCTTTTCCTCGCGGGGGGTCAGGCTCTTGAGTGCCAGATTGATCTGCTGTGCCACCATGGCGCGGTCGGCTGCCTTGCCGGGTGCTTCGGCGTTCTCATCGGCGACAAAATCGCCCAGAGAGGAATCCTCTTCCTCACCCACGGGGCTTTCCAGGCTGGCGGGCTCCTGTGCCATGCGCTGGATCTCGCGCACGCGCTCCACGCTCATATCCATGGCCTTTGCCAGCTCCTCCGGGGTGGGCTCGTGGCCGTTCTGGTACACCAGCTGGTTGGTGGCCTGACGCATCCGGTTGATGGTCTCCACCATGTGCACCGGGATGCGGATGGTGCGGGCCTGATCCGCGATAGCGCGGGTGATGGCCTGACGGATCCACCAGGTAGCGTAGGTAGAGAAGCGGAAGCCGCGGTCGCAGTCGAACTTCTCGGCGGCCTTGATGAGGCCGATGTTGCCCTCCTGAATGAGATCAAGGAAGGCCAGATTATGGCCGACATGCTTCTTGGCGATGGACACCACCAGACGCAGGTTTGCCTCGCTCAGGCTGCGGCGGGCGTTCAGGCCGTCGCGGCGGGTCTTGAGCAGCTCCTGACGGCGTTCCTCGCTCAGGGGGCCGTTCTCCACGGCCTCCATGGCCTTTTCCTCGTCTGCCTTTTCCTCGGCATCCTCGGCAGACTTTTCGCCGTCCTCGTCCAGATCCTCGGTGTAGCTGCGGCTGTTCTCGTCCTCCTCAAAGGAGAAGCGGGCGCTGTTCTTCTTGATGTACTCCGGTGCGCCGTACTTCTGGCGGTCTGCCTGCAAAATGTGTGCAGCCTCGGCACCGGCATGGATGCGGCGGCTCAGCTCCACCTCCTGCTCGGCGCTCAGCAGCGGGATCTGACCGATCTGCTTGAGGTAGTTCTTCACCGGGTCGTCCAGCAGCTCGTCCATGGCAGCCTTCAGGTCTGCCGGGTTCTCCTCGGCATCCTCTTCGTTTTCATCGGCAAGGCCCATGTCATCGTTGTTGTTCTCGGCGTTCTCCACCTCAGCAATGATGCTGTCCACGTCCAGACTCGGCTCGTTCTCTTCCTCCAGGACCTTAATGCCGCGCTCCTCCAGCAGGGTGTAGAGGGTGTCTACATCCATGCGGCATTGTGCCGCCAGCGCCTTGGCCTCCTGTGCAGAGAGGGTGCCCTCGCCCTTAGTCAACAGTTCCTTCAAAGTCATGCCCATTTTTTCTCTCCTTCCCACTCCGGGGAATTTCCTGTAATATTGCCCTGTGCATCAGATCACAAGGCCGCCGTTCACCCCGAACACCTGTCCGGTGATGTATCCGGCATCCTCGCCGGCCAAAAAGACCAGCAGCTTTGCAACTTCTTCCGGGGTGCCAAGCCGACCCACAGGGGTCTCCTCGGCCAGCGCCGCCTTGTCCTCGGCGGTAAAAGCCGCCATCATGTCAGTCTCGATGACCCCGGGCGCTACGCAGTTCACCGTAATGCCGCTGGGGCCCTCTTCCTTCGCCAGTGCCTTGGTCAGGCCGATGAGCCCGGCCTTCGCGGCGGAATAGTGCACCTCGTAGCTGCCGCCGGTCTGGCCCCACATACTGCTCACGGTCAGAATGCGGCCCTGCTTGCGGCGGATCATGCCGGGCAATGCCAGCTGGCACAGGTGGAACGCGCCGCTCAGGTTCACGTCCAGCATCCGCTGCCACTCCTCCGGGGTGATGTCGGTAAACAGCTTCTGCTGCGCGATGCCGGCGTTGCACACCAACACATCCACCCTGCCCATGGCCTGCTCCACTGCGTGGAACGCCAGCTCACAGCTGGCGCGGCTGGCTACATCGCACTGGATGGCGATGCACCCGGGCAGCTGCTGTTCCAGCGCAGCGGCAGCAGCTGCGTTCTGGTGGTAGAGCACCGCCACCTGATCCCCTGCTGCCGCAAAGGCGCGGGCAGCGGCAGCACCGATGCCCCGGTCGCCGCCGGAGATCAGCACCCGGCGCGCCGCAGCGGGTGCGGCAGGGGCAGGCCGCTCTTTTACAGGCTGCGGCGCAGGCGCTTCGGGCAGCTCCACCGCAGGCGGCTCTGCGGGCTTTTCCAGCGTGATCACCCGGGTGGGTTCGTCCACCGCAGGCGCTGCCGTTTTTCCCAGCGTCATGATGCGGGTAGGTTCATCCACCACCGGTTCCACCGGCGCAGCCGGCTTTGCAGCCGGTGCGGCAAGGGGCTCCGGTGCGCTCTCTTCCTCCGGCACTTGAAAGGTCAGTTCAAACTCGTCCTCGTACAAGAGTATATCCCTCCTGTTCGGTATTCTCGGCCGGGCGCAGTGCCCCAGCCGGAAAAACCCTGTGCCCATCCCCAGACAGTGCAGCGTTCCGTTTATGTGTCCGGCAAAGGTCCGGTGCTTTGGCGTGCCTGCCTGCAGTTGCGATGGGTTTCGACAAGATTCCATTGAATAATATACCACAATCCAGCCCAAAAAGAAAGTGGGAACTGCAATTTTTTACGCAGTTCCCACTATTTTTCCTTATTTTCCCCTGTTTTCGGGCACCGGGGGCTTCCAGCGGGGTCTGCCCGCCCGCTTTTCCCGCAGGGAAACAAAAAACGCCTGCAAAAGCTGCTGCGCCTCGGCCTCCCGCAGCCCCTTTTCCACTACCGGATGGTGGTTGAAGGGCAGCGCGAACAGGTCGGTCACCGAGCCGCAGCACCCGGCCTTGGTGTCGGCAGCACCGTACACCACCCGGCGCAGACGGCTGTTGATGATGCCGCCCGCGCACATGGGGCAGGGCTCTAAGGTGACGAACAGTTCGCACTCCCACAGCCGCCAGCCGCCCAGCGCCTTGCAGGCAGCGTCAATGGCCAGCAGCTCCGCGTGGTGCAAGGCGTTTTTCTCGGTCTCCCGGGTGTTGTGCGCCGTAGCCACCACCTCGCCGTGCCGCGCCACCACCGCACCCACCGGCACCTCGCCCAAGGCGGCGGCTTTGGCGGCTTCTTCCAGCGCAAGACCCATCAGTTCAAAATCGGTCATGTATCCCATCCTCTCATCCCATCGCCAGTACCAGCAGATTGTTTGCACTGTGCAGCAGCATCCCCGGCCAGAGATGTCCGGTGCGGTCTGCCAGCCACCCCAGACCCAGCCCGCACACCAGCGCATAGACCATGGCAGCGACGCTGCCGTGCTGCAAGGCAAACAGCACCGCCTGCAAAAGAATGGCCTGTCCCCTGCCCAGCGGCTGCGCCCGGCGCTGCACCGCGCCCCGGAACACCCCTTCCTCCGCCAGCGGAGCCAGCAGGCAGACCCGGAAAAACCGCGCCGCGCCGCCGGGCGGCACGGGCAGCAGCACCGCCAGCGCCTTGCCCGCCAGCAGATACCCTACCGCCCAGCCAAAGGCCGAAAGCAGCGCGGCGGTGCGGGGATTCAGCTTGTGCATGGTCGGTCTCCTCCTGCTGTGATTCGTTTCCGGTTATAGTACCATATCTGCCGCCGGGTGCGCAAGGTTTGGGCGTTCTGTCGTGGCAAATTTATGCAAATCATTGACACATCGCCCTAAATGGTGGTATAATAATTTCCAACCTTTTTAGCAAAAACGTTGCGTATACTGTATTTTACCGGTAGACCGGAGGTATTATTATGATCCGTATCCTCACCGATTCCGCGTGCGACATCCTGCCCGCCGAGGCGCAGCAGCTGGGCGTGACCGTGATCCCCCTGAACGTGACGCTGGAGGACGGCACCGTCCTGCGGGACGGCATCGACATGACCCCCAGCGAATACTATACCCATCTGGCAGCCTGCCGCAAGCTGCCCACCACCAGCCAGCCCAGCCCGGAGCAGTTCGAGCGGCTGTATCTGGACGCCGCTGCCGCCGGAGACGAGGTGCTGGGCATCTTTTTGTCCGATGCGCTGTCCGGCACCGGTCAGTGCGCCAGACTTGCTGCCGACCTTGCCAACGTGGATAATGTGGTGTTCGTGAACACCGAGAACGTCTGTCTGGGGCAGTCCTTGCTGGTGCGGCTGGCTGTGCAGCTGCGGGACGCCGGCAAGACGATCACCCAGATCGCCGCCGATCTGGAAAAGGCCAAGCAGCACCTGCATCTGGTAGCTGCCGTGGACGATCTGAAGTATCTGCGCAAGGGCGGCAGACTGTCCGCCGCCGCAGCTGTGGCGGGCGGTATGCTGGGCATCAAGCCCATCCTCGCCGTCATGGAGGGCAAGGTGGCGCTGGCCGGTAAGGCACGCGGTCTGCCCGGCGTGTATGTGGCGCTGTTCAAGAAGATCGACGAGATGGGCGGCATCCACCCGGGCTACACCCCGCTGCTGGGCTACACCGTCAACCACCGGGAGCTGCAGCCGCTGCTGACCTACCTGCAGGACAACCTGCATCTGGACGCACCGCTGGTGCGCCAGATCGGCTGCGTCATTGGCACCCACACCGGCCCCGGCGCATTCGGCATCGCGTTCTTTGATAAAGAGCTGGCGCTGGAATAAAACCTATTAGCAAAAACAAGTCGGACAGCCCGCGGGCTGCCCGACTTTATTTTTACCCGTGAAAAAGTAGTTTCGAAACGCCCGCAGGCGTTTCGGAACTACAAATAAAATATTCTTTCCGCTGATTATGGCCAGAGCAAAGCGGAGACCATTCCAAATCGTCCCGCCTTGCCCTTACAGCACCGCGTCCGAGATCAGCTTGCCCAGCAGCAGAACCAGCACCACCAGCATCATGGGGCGGATGAAGCGGGCACCCTTTTTCAGCGCGAAGTGCGAGCCCAGCAGGTTGCCCAGAATATTGCTGACTGCACAGGGGATGCCGATGTGGAACACCACCAGACCGTTCATCAGGTAGGTGAACAGGCTGGCGTAGTTGCTGGCCAGATTGAGCACCTTGCCGTTGCCGTTGGCAGTGCGCAGGTCAAAGCCCATCAGGGTGGTAAAGGCAATGATGGCAAAGGTACCGGTGCCCGGGCCCATAACGCCGTCGTACAGGCCGATGCCAAAGCCGATGGCCAGTGCCAGCAAAATCTTTTTCAGGTCCAGCGTGCCGTCGTCCCGGTTCTCGTCCGGCAGGTTGCGCTGCCACAGAATGATGACCGCCGCCACCGGCAGGATGATGAACATCATGGTGCGCAGCATCTCATCGCTGAGCAGCAGCACGATGTGCGCGCCCAGCGCACTGCCCGCAAAGCTGCCGATGGCTGCAAGAACACCCACCTTCACGTTCATGGCACCACTTTTGAAAAAGCTTGCCGTGGCAAAGGTAGTGCCGCAGGCGGCGCTGAACTTGTTGGTGGCATAGGTGTAGTGGGGCGGCAGCCCGGCAAACAGATAGGCCGGCAGGCTGATCAGCCCGCCGCCGCCGGCTGCCGAATCCACAAAGCCTGCAAAGCCGGTCATCAGCATGAGAAACGCCATCATCCACGGCGAGATCGTGATACCCATTGTTATAATTCCTCTTATCTTTCCAAGTCGTTTGTTCTTTTTCAGGGGACGCGCGCCTCAGACCATATAAAACCTCCCCTCGCAGGGCAATACACAGCCCGGGATACCCGCACACAGCAGGGCATCTCCGGGCATTTTTGCAATTTTTTGACTTGATATTACAGATTGTTTTTAAAGAAGCGGTAAGCGTTGCGCCAGTAGATGGCCTCCACCTCGTCCTCGGTAAAGCCCTCGCGGCGCAGTGCCTCGGCCAGCAGCGGCATATCTGCCGCCGTTTCCAGCTCGTGCTGACCGCCAATGCCGTCAAAATCGCTGCCAAGGCTGATGACCTCAATGCCGCCCACCTGCTTGAAGTGTGCCGCGTGCTTTGCCAGCCGCTCCACCGTGCTGCGGCAGAGCTTCGGGTGTGCCGAGTCTGCGTCCACAAAGGAAGCGCAGTAGTTCAGCCCTGCAATGCCGCCCTTTTCTGCCAATGCGCGGATCATCTCATCGGTCAGGTTGCGGTTGTGGGGCGACAGGGCACGGCAGTTGGAATGGCTTGCCGCAAAGGGACGGGTGCTGTGGTTTGCGATGTCCCAGAAGCCCTTATCGGAAAGGTGGCTCACGTCTGCGGTGATGTGCAGCTTTTCCATCTCTTCCAAAAAGGCAAAGCCCCGCTCGGTCAGGCCGGTCTCGGTGTTGGCCACCAGCGGCCCGCCGGGGTTTGCGTTGGGGGCTGCCAGCTCGTTGGGGTAGTTCCATGTCAGGGTCATCATGCGCACGCCCAGTTCCTGCAGCCGCCGCAGCACGCCCAGACTGCCCTTGCAGCAGCCGCCCTCTTCCACCGTCAGCATAGCGCTGAACTTGCCCTCGGCGCGGTTGCGCTCAAGGTCGGCGGCGGTGTACACCGGGGCGATCTTTTCCGGATAAGCTGCCATGAGCCGCTTGAAGATGTCGATCTCCTCCAGCACGCTCACCAGCGGGTCGGCCCCGGGGGCGGGGTCGGCCAGATCCACATAGGCCGCAAAGCATTGCAGCAGATAATCCCCCTGCTGCAATTTTTCAAGGTCGATATGCAGATCGTTGTGCAAAAAGCTTTTGGGTGCGCCCGCCTTTTCGGCGCGGCGCAGTTCGTACAGGGTATCGCAATGCAGATCCCAAACCTTCATGATGGATACACTCCTTTATGCTTCTTCTCCCAGCAGCTGCAGCAGCTGTTCGGGGTTCATAGACAAAATCGCGCCGTCTGCCCCGCCGGTAACGGTGTCGGCCAGTGACTGCTTGGCCTGCTGCAGCTCCACGATCTTTTCCTCAATAGTGTCCTGCGCGATCAGCCGGTACACCTGTACCGGGTTGCGCTGACCGATGCGGTAGGCGCGGTCGGTGGCCTGATTTTGCGCGGCAAGGTTCCACCACGGGTCGTAGTGGATGACGATATCAGCGGCGGTCAGGTTCAGACCCGTACCGCCCGCCCGCAGCGAAATCAGAAAGACGTCCGCCTCGCCCTGATTGAACCGGCGCACCTGCTCGGCACGCACCGGCTTCGGGGTAGAGCCTTGCAGGGTGAAGTGGCTCACCCCGGCCTCGTCCAGCCGCTTTGCCAGCAGTTCCAGCATGGAGGTGAACTGGCTGAACAGCAGAATGCGGTGCCCGCCCGCCACTGCCTCGGTGACAAGTTCCAGACAGGCTTCCAGCTTGGCGCTGCTGCCGGTCCAGTTGTCTGCCACAAGACGCGGGTCGCAGCAAATCTCCCGCAGCCGCATCAGCACGGCAAACACGGTCATCTTGTCCTCCGGCTTTGCCGCCCGCAGCTTTTCCCGGGCGTCCACCACCGCTGCCAGATACAGCTTGCGCTGCTCGGTCTCCAGCTCAACGCGGCGCACGTTCTCGGTCTTGGGCGGCAGCTCCCGCAGCACCTCGGACTTCATGCGCCGCAGGATGAAGGGGCCGGTGAATTGGTTCAGCCGCCGCACGGCGTTGGCATCCTCGTCCTGCACGATGGGCTTTTCAAACCGGGCGCAGAAGGTCTTGTAGGGGGGCAGATACCCCGGCATCAAAAAGGAGAAGATGCTCCACAATTCGCCCAAGCGGTTCTCCACCGGGGTGCCGGTCAGGGCAAAGCGCACCCGGCTGTTCACCCGGCACACCGCCTTGTATTTCTGGGTGGTGTGGTTTTTGATGGCCTGCGCTTCGTCCAGAATGCAGGCGTAAAAGCTTTGCCCGGCATACAGTTTTTCGTCCCGGCGCAGCAGGTCGTAGCTGGTGATGACGATGTCCGCCTGCGCCCACCCATCGACCAGCGCGGCGCGGTGGGCGGCATCGCCGTCCATGGCAACACTTTGCAGCTGCGGGGTGAACTTCTGGCATTCCTCCTGCCAGTTCAGCACCAGCGACGCCGGGCAGACGATGAGGCTGGGCAGCTGCTGCCCGCCCTCCTTCATGGCCAGCAGGTAGCTGAGCACCTGCACAGTCTTACCCAGACCCATATCGTCGGCCAGAATGCCGCCCATGCCGTAGCCGTCCAGCGTGCGCAGCCAGCGGTAGCCGTCCCGCTGGTATTTGCGCAGGGTCTTTTGCAGCGAGAGCGGCGGGGTATACTCGCTGTCCCGCACGGCGTGGAAGCTGCGGCTGATGCGCCGGAAGGCATCGTCCCGGTCGAACCGCAAGCCGTTCTGCCCCGAAAGCGCCCAGTCCAGCGTGGGGGCACGGTAGAGCGGCAGGGCGGCGTGGCCGTCCTTCAGCTTTGCACCGGAAAGTTCCAGCGTGTCGTTCAGCTCGTCCAGCCCTTCCAGACTGTCATCCAGCCGCAGCAGACTGCCGTCCCGCAGGCGGTGGTAGCGTTTTTTCTGGTGCAGGGACTGCAAAAGCTCCCGCAGTTCCTCCACCGGGAACGCGCCGGTGTCCACTTCCAGATCCAGCACACTGCCGTGCACCGATACCCCTACCGAAATTTTAGGCGGGGCGGCTTGTAAGTTGCGGAAGGCATCGGTCTGGTACACCTCGCCCATGGCCAGCAGGGCGGGAATGCCCTCTTCCAGCAGCTGGAAAAGCGCCTCCTCCCCGGAAAGGCTGTAATGCCCCGGCTTGCCGGTCTCGGGTTCCAGATAGGTCTCCAGCAGGCGCTTTGCCCGGTTCTCGGTGCGGGCATCCCGCAAAAGGTCGGGCGGCACCGGCTCGCCGGGGGCTACCCTGTCCTCTCCGTACAGAAAGACCGGGTAGGCCGTGACGGTAAGCCCCCGATCGGCGTCCAGATAAAACTGCACCACCGGTTCCAGCGGGATCTGGTTCAGCAGCAGCCGGTCGGGGTCCACGATGTTGACCCGGTTGCCCAGTTCCGGCAGCACATAGCTGCAAAAAGCGGCGGCGTCTGCGCTGGTAAAGAACAAACTGCGCCCGCCAAAGGTGTCCAGTACCGGCAAAACCCGGCGGCATTCCTCCCGCTGCATCCGCCAGAGGGTACTTTCGCCCAGCAGATAGGCATAGTCCAGCCCCTGCACCCCGCTGAGTGCCGGGGTGCAGCTTAGCTGCACGCCGCCCTTGCGGCGTTCCACCTTCAGGCTGATGACCGGCAAGCCCTCTTTAAGGGTATAGCCGCCCACAACGCCCTCGGCGGCGTAAAGCTCCACAAGAGCATCCAGCCCTTCGCCGGTCAGCGGCAGACCACCCGCCGGGCCTTTCTCCCAGCCGGAGCGCACCGTGCCCTCGGCTTCAAACGCCTGCCGGGCGCTCACCTGACGGCGCAGCAGCCGCAGCAATTGCTGCGCATCCGGGGCAAAAGCGTCCCACCGGTGCACAAAGGCCAGCGACTTCCCGTAGCTGACGCTTTCGCCCCGCTCGATCGCATCCAGAAACTGCGGGATGCTTTTTACCAGATACTGCCGCCCGCCGATGCCATCCGAGACCCGCAGTCGCAGCCAGATACGGCCATTGTGCGGCGTAAGCTCCGGTTCCAGCAGAGCAAAGCCGGTGCGCTGGGCAGCGTTCTGGGGCTGGGGCTGCGCATCCTCCCGCTGGTAGCGCTTCAACAGCAGCTGGGCCTCATAGTCGGTCTCCGGCTCCTCGCCCCGCCACTTGCGGCCGAACAGCATATCCAGCCCGGCGCTGTAACTGTCCTTGCGGGGTTCGGTGCTCAAGCCTGCCACGCCCCGCTGCACCCCGGGGATGCTCTCCGGCTTTTTTTCCGGAGCAGGCGGATTTTTTTCCGCGTCCTGCAGCAGCAGCGCGCCAATGTGCTTACAGTAGGTGCCGTCGCCGTTTTGATTATAGGGGCAGTCGCAGGAGGCGCTGACAAAGCTGCCGTTTTCCCGCAGCCAGACCTGCGTATAATAGCAGTCCGGCCCGCTGCCCTGCACCAGCGCTGTCAGGTGCCGCACCCCGTCCTCGTTGGTGGTGCAGCTGCTTTGCAGGATGCGCTTGCGGTACTTCTGTGCCCGCTCAAAGATGCTTTTGCCCAGCAATGCGCGGATCTCCTGTGCGTCCATGTGGTCTCCCTCCCCTGTGCTGTCGCGGTTCCGGTCTATTCTATAAGAATACCGCGTTCCACCCCGGGATGCAAGGGCAGAAGGGTAAAAAACGTTTAGAAAGCGCGGGCGGGATGATTTTGAATGGCTTCCGCTACGCTCTAGCCATTTTCAGCGGAAGAATTATTTTGATTTGCAGTTTCGAAACGCCTGCGGGCGTTTCGAAATTGCTTTTTCACAGGAGGGGTCGTAGAGGAAAACGGCATTTGCAGTGCCTGTTTCCTGCGGAAACATCCGCACTGTGGGGTTGCTTCTTGGCTCTCAACAGGTCAAAGAAAAAGCACCCGCAAACGCCTTCGGGTGCCAATGCACAGACGGGAAGGGTTGCAGGTGCTTTCTTTATTTTAGGAAATTCCGCGCTTGCGGGTCTTGAGGTGGTACATCTCCTGATCGGCTTTATCGATCAGGTCGTGCACGGTGGCAATGTCCGGCTCAAGACGGGCGCAGCCGATGCTGATCTCGATCTGGTAGGGCTTGCCGGAGGCGGCGTTGGCGGCATCCAGCTCTCGCTGGATGGAGGCGATCAGGGTGCGCACCTCCACGCTGTTGCAGCCGCAGGCGATGCAGAATTCATCGCCGCCGTAGCGCGCCAGCACGCCGTTATAGTTGGCGCACACCTTTTTCAAAATGCCCGCCAGCAGCACCAGCGCGGCATCGCCCTCCAGGTGGCCGTATTCATCGTTGATGTGCTTGAAGTGATCCATGTCCATCATGAGGAAGTGCAGCGAGCGGTTGGGGTGACGGCGGTAGTAGGGCAGTTCGCTTTCCAGATACCGCAGCGCCACGATGCGGTTGCTGACGCCGGTCAGGGTGTCCACCGTGAACTTGGTCTGCAACACCAGCACATACACGCACACCAGCCCCAGCGTAATGCCGCAGCACAGCAGCCCGCGCCCGGGCAGCCAGCCTTGCAGCAAAAAGCCTGCCGCCGGCGCAAGCGCGAGCAGCAGCAGGGTCTTCAGTTCCTCTTTGGGTGTTTCCTGCTTCCAGTTGCTCAGCGTCCAGCTGCAGCGGAGAAAGGCCGCCGCCAGATAGGCAAGCCCCACCAGCTTCGCCCCCCAGAACAGGGTGCTGCCCCGCAGCCCCTCTGCATCCAGATAGCAAAAGCCGTTTTCGTCCCGCGCTATCAGCAGCGCCAGAAAAAGCAGCGCCACCGGTGCGGCGCTGAGCGCCAGCCTGCGGCCGTCCTCCATCCATGTATGCCCCAGCTCTGCCTCCACATACAAAAACACCAGCTGGCAGCAGCACGCCGCCAGCAGATAAAACAGAATACTGCCCCCGGCGTTCAGCCGGTAGGTCAGGGGGATGCCCAGATCCTGCCACGCGCCCAGCTGCGCCAGCGCACTGCCATGATCTACGATCGTCAGCGCCCCGGCAAACCACAGCAACGCCGTAAACAGCCGCCCGGGCAGGCTTTTATCCCGCATTTTCTGCTGCGCCCGCAGCAAGACCGCCAGCGTGACCAGACAGAATCCACTGACCTGAGTATGGGCAATCGCATCCATGCCGCAACGCTCTCCTTTACCCTAGGGCGGCTTTGCGCCGTCCCGTCCCTTTTTCGCTCTTCCAACGTTCCTTTTCCGCACAGATTTATTGTACCAAATCCGTAACAGATATGCAACACAAACCGAAAATTTCATACAAAAAAAGACACCGGAACGTCTTTCGGCGTTCCGGTGTCTCTTGGAATCATATCACTTTGCCTGCGGATGGGCGGCGTCGTTGCGCAGGGCGCTTTCGCGGATCTTTTCCAGCGTCTGCTCGCTGAGGATGTGCTCTGCCTTGCAGGCGTCCTCGGCGGCGGTCTGCTCGTCCACGCCCAGCTGCACAAAGAAGTGGGTCAGCAGCTGGTGGCGGCTGTAAATGCGCTGAGCGATCTCCAGCCCGGGCTCCAGCAGGGTCAGGTTGCCTTCGCCGTCCACCGCGATATAGCCGTTCTCCCGCAGCTTTTTCATAGCGATGCTCACGCTGGCTTTGGTAAAGCCCAGCTCATTGACAACGTCAATGGAGCGCACTTTGCCCATACGCTGGCTCAGCATCAGGATCGTTTCAAGATAATCTTCTGCGGACTGGTGGATCTGCATGGTTTGTCCGGCCTCCTGCCTTATTCCCTCTGGGGGATTTTTCCGACAGGGGATGTGTACCCTCTGTCGTATGTTAAAGGATATCACACTTTTGCGGTTGATGCAAGTAATTCGCAGCAAGTTTTGTTAAACTAACCATATTTTTCTGCACAGAACTGCTGTTTTGCCGGTTTTGTACCGCGCCTGTTTTGTGCAAAGGGTGCAATTTAGAGCGCAGCCAGATAGGCCGCAGGGCCTTCCTCGTACAGGTCGCCGCCGTGGGCATCCAGCACAACGGTCAGGGGCATATCCTGCACGGTCAGG
>OGOY01003382.1_pt1 | contig 12383 bp, 9 predicted proteins | sample 1552811 | NCBI WGS metagenome assembly OGOY01 (sample SAMEA2580132, study PRJEB22360) | human gut metagenome | biome: human gut; feature: human-associated habitat; material: faeces | place: Denmark | collected 2008/2010 | reverse complement strand
CCTGCATTTCCGGTACTTCCAGATCTGCAACATCCTCCGGGCAGATATCTCTCTCAGGTCTGCGCGGGGAACCGATCGGCATGTAACCTACCGGCTGGATGTTATGTGCTACCAGATAATCATAAAGCTCCTGCTGCTGGAAGCATACATGCAGCTCAAGCTCGCAGGTTGCAGGTTTGATCTTCATAAGTGGAAGAACTGCCTCAAGTTTCGGAATGGTCATGTTGGAAATACCGATGTAACGGATCTTTCCTTTTTCTACCAGAGCCTCGCACTGACGGTATGTATCCATGAACTCCTCAACACTGAACGGCTTGGAATCCGGATTTCTGGAATCTACATCACATCCCGGTGCATGATAGTTCGGGAATGGCCAGTGGATATAATACATATCCACATAGTCACACTGAAGGTCTTTGATGCTCTTGTCACAGGCTTCCTCTACTCTTCTGTGCATGTCGTTCCATACTTTTGTCATGATGAAGAGATCCTTACGCTCTACAACGCCTTCGTCGAACGCCTCCTTAAATACCTGGCCGATCTCATGCTCGTTTCCGTAGCATGCGGCACAGTCGAACATACGGTAACCACTGCGGATCGCGCCTGCAACAGCTGCAGATACATCCTCGGCGGATACACGGTCGGAACCGAAGGTTCCCATTCCGACGCATGGAACCTGTTCGCCGGAAGGAAGTGTCACTTTCGGCACGATTGCCGGATTGATAACTTCTGCCATCTTTACATCTCCTTTTTTATGAAAAAATTTTTCTTATTATAAACTTGTTTTACAGCCTCTATAATTTTTTGATTTCAATCTGTGGAAGAAGTTTCTCCATATCTTCCATCACAAAGAAACCGGTCTCCTCACGCATGGCTGCTGCCGCTGAGATTGCGCTGGCCCTGCGCAGGGTCTCTTCCAGGGAAAGTCCCTCGCTTAATCCAAGGGCAAAACCTGCGATCATGGAATCTCCACAGCCTACAGTATTTACTGCATCGATCTTCGGAACTATCGCACGGAAAATCCCCTCCTCGCCAACTGCCAGGGAGCCATCTGCTCCAAGAGAAACCGCTACGATCTCCACGCCACCGGCATGGATGGCTTTTGCCGCTTCGATGATATCGTTGATGTCATCACAGTGCTTTCCCGTAAGCATTCGGATCTCGTCGATATTGGGCTTGATCAGTGTTGGTGCTGCCTTGATTCCCTCTTCCAGAAGCTTTCCGCTGGTATCCAGGATCACCGGTTTTCCTGCGTCTTTGACAATCTTCACAAGACGCTGATAGGCAGTTCCGTCAAGTCCTTTGGGCACGCTGCCGGACATTGCAACAACAGAAGCGTCTTTTACAAGCTCGCGGAATTTTTTCTCAAATCCCTCAAAGTCTGCCTCTGTGAGAGTAAATCCCGGCTCCAGGAATTCGGTCTGCACGTGATTCACTTCATCCCAGATATTGATGCAGGAACGGCTCTCCGCGTCCACATGGTAAAAAGCGCTCTTGATGCCAAAAGGTTTCAGGGCATCTTCAATATAATTGCCTGCGTGGCCGCCCACAAAACCTGTGGCAACCACTTCGGCACCGTAAATGGACGCCGGCTTGGAGACATTCAGTCCCTTTCCGCCGGGAACATAGGTACATTCCCGTACCCGGTTCACTTCGCCCACTTTAAAATCATCTACTACATAACGCTTGTCAATGGCAGCGTTTAACGTTACAGTCAGGATCATATCAGTCTTCCTCATTGGAAAGAAGGATCTTTCCTTTTACAAGGCCCGGGGTCTTGAACAGCTGGAATGCTTCCTGTGCCTGGCTCATCGGGATCTTCTTGTAGATGAAGCCCGGATCAAATTTCAGCTGGCCGGTTGCAAAGTAATGCGCGGTCAGATCCCACTCACGTCCCGGATATGGTGCACTGTAGGACATCCAGGAACCGGTAAGTTTGAACTCTTTACGGTTCATATTCTCCCACTGTTTCGGTGTGAAAGTAAGGTTCTCATGAGGAGTACCGATAAAGCATACATGTGCTTTGTTTGCCGCAAGCTCAAATGCCATGTGCATGGTCGGAACCTGTCCGGCTGTCTCGAATACGAAGCCGTATCCTTTGCCGCCTGTGATGGCCATAGCTTTCTCCATGTAGCCTTCTTCTTTTGTGTTGATGACTTCATCTGCGCCGAGACGTTTTGCAAGGGCAAGTCTCTCATCGCTGATATCAAAAACTACGACTTTCTTGGAGCCGAAGATCTTTGTCCACTGCATGGTAAACATACCAACGGTACCGCCGCCCAGGATTGCCACATACTCACCGCCGTGGTAATCATTCTGGAATACACCGTGGATGGCTACGGTTGCAGGCTCAAACATAGCGCCCTGCTCATATGGAACATTGTCTGCAAACGGTACGGCATTTTTCTCAGGAACTACTACATAGTCCGCATTTGCTCCCTGCTCTCTGGAACCGATGAAGCTGTAATGTTTGCAGAGGGAGTAATTACCTTTCTGGCAGTCGTCACATTTCATACATGGAAGAAGCGGTGCACCGGATACACGGTCGCCGACTTTTACCTTGGTAACGCCTTCTCCGACTTCCACTACATCACCGGAAAACTCATGTCCAAGTACGATCGGATAAAAATGTACGCCGTGGTTTAATACACGCGGGATATCAGATCCACAGATTCCGGAATATCTTACTTTGATCTTTACGTGACCCGGAGTTACCTGTGGTTCTTCCACTTCCTGGTACTGGACATCTTCATTTGCTACTACTACTGCTGCTTTCATGATTATTTTTCCTCCTCATTTCTCATCATAGGTTCAAGAGATTTATAGAGATTTAAATAGGTTTTATAGGTTTTCTCATAAACGGCCCTGTTATCCGGGTTCGGTTCATGTCTTCTTGTTTCTTTTACGGTAAGGCGGATGGCTTCATCATAATCCTGATACATTCCAACGCCAATACCTGCCAGGATGGCTGCGCCAAGGGTTGTGGCTGTATCGGAGGACGGTACTACAATCGGTTTGCCGGTAATATCGGATTTGATCTGGGTCCAGAGAAGAGAGTTGGCGGATCCACCCATTGCGCGGAGAACTTCCACATCTGCTCCTGCCTCTTTTGCCACCTCAAGGTTGTGCTTCAGGGAAAGTGCCACGCCTTCCATGCAGGCACGTACCATATGAGCCTTGGTCTTGGCAAAATCCAGTCCATAGAATACACCTTTTGCGTTCGGGTTCCAGATTGGGGAACGCTCGCCGGACATATAGGGAAGAAATACCACACCGTCACTGCCTGGAGCAATTTTTTCCGCAATCTCATTGAGCTGATTCAGGGAAGACCCTTTTTCCTCAGCTACAGAGCGCTCATAATCTGCAAACTCACGTTCAAACCAGCGCATGACACCGCCGCCGCCGGTTGTGCCGCCCTGAAGGAGCCACTGTCCTGGAACAACGTGATATCCAAGGATCAGTCTCGGGTCTGCCTTGTACTCATCCATGCAGATACTCATTCCGCCGGCCTGTCCGCCCTGTTCCTGTGTCTCACCTGGATGGATTACTCCAGCCCCCAGCGTTCCACATGCTGCATCCAGACCACCGGCAACAACCGGTGTTCCCACAGCAAGGCCGGATTCTTCTGCTGCTTTTTCTGTAACGGTTCCCACAACATGGTCACAGTCGCAGATCTCCGGAAGAAATTCCACAGGGATTCCAAGTTTTTTACACATGTCCTCATCCCAGGCTGCTTTTCTCATGTCAAAGCAGTGCAGACCGTACCCCTGTGAAACATCCTGACTCATCACACCGGTCAGTTTGTATGCAATGTAGCTGTTGGACTGCAGGATCTTGTCGATCTTTTCGTAAACCTCCGGGAGATTTTCCTTATACCAGAGGATCTTTGCAGTTGTGTAGGATGGCTGAAGGGAGTTACCGGATACTTCAAAAATCTGATCTGCTCCGATCTCTTCATTCAGTCTGTCACAGATAGACTGTGCTCTGGTATCCATCCAGATTGGGGTATTAGTAAGAACATTTCCGTCCTTATCCATGGCGATGGCTGACCAGCTCTGGCCGTCAATGCCGATACCTGCGATCTCCTCCGGTTGGATCCCTGCTTTTTCGATCACTTTTTTTACTGCCTGACAGACAGCACTCCACCATTCTTCCGGATTCTGCTCTGCCCAGCCTTCTTTCGGATAATATACCGGATAGTCACCATTGGCTGCTGCCACTACGTTTCCTGATTTCTCAAAAAACGCAACCTTGCAGGCACTGGTGCCGATATCAATCCCAAGTAAATATGGTTTCATTATGAATTCTCCTTCTCCTTTAGCACACGCACGGATTTCCCCATAATAATTTCCGCGCCAAGCTTCTCTGTGATCGGTTCCGTTTCTTCGCTTTCTGCCTCTTCCAGACGTTTCAGCATGATCCCTGCCACTTTCCTGGCAATGCCCGGTGTAGGCTGTGCCACAATGGTAAGCTTAGGGTTGCAGGCTCTGGCAAACTGCAGATTGTCAAAACCGATCATGGAAAGCTGTTCCGGAATTTTAAGATTCAGCTCATTCATTCCGATCACCGCCCCCATGGTCATCTCATAGTTGGTAACAAATACGGCTGTCATATCCGGATTATCCGCCACAAGTTTCTCAATTCCTCTCACGCCGCCCTGAATGGTATAGTCGCCGTGATAGATCAGAGATTCCCGTACCGGAAGATTTTCTTTTTCATATGCGCTTCGGTACCCCTGGAGACGTTCCTGAGCTGTGGAAATTCCCTCCGGGCCGCCGATGATCCCGATTTTACGGTGCCCGGCCTTAAAAAAGACTCTCATGGCATCCTCAGCCGCCTTCTCATTGTCCACAAGGACACTGTCACAGGAAAGCTCCTGGATCCTGCGGTCAATAAGTACGATGGGCTTCCCGATTTTCTGGAATTTTTTCAGATGATTACCCTCGGCGTCCACCGGCATGCTGATGATCCCGTCCACTCGTTTCCGGCTTAAAAATTCCACCGCGTCCCGCTCCAGTTTCTTATCGGTACGGCAGTCACAGACGATGGTGGCATATCCGTGACTCCTTAGCACATCCTCCATCTCTGTGATGATCTCCGCACAAAAGGTATTGTTAAGCTCCGGGATCACCACACCGATGGTCTTGGTAGCATTGGTCTTAAGTCCTCTGGCCACCTCGTTGACCTCATAGTGCAGTTCCTGGATGGCTTCCTCGATCTTTACTCTGTTTTTTTCTCTTACGTTTCCGCCATTAAAATAAGAGGAAATCGTTGCAAGCCCAAGTCCCGTCCTCCTGGCAATATCTTTCATGGTAGCTGCCATACTGATCACTCCGTTTCTGCTTTTTACTGAAATTCCTTATTCTGCCTTGCCATCGCAGCCGCAGACTTTCATACGTGCCTCAACCAGTTCTTTCACTGCCTGGATAGCTTTCTTTCCGTATGCTTTCGGGTCGATGGTGTTCTCGTTCTCTGCAAATGTCTCTTTCACTGCCTTGGAGTATGCTGCACGAAGCTCTGTTGCAAAGTTAACTTTGCAGATACCACGTTTTACGCAGTCGCTGACATCCTCATCACTGAGTCCGGATGCTCCGTGAAGAACAAGCGGAATATCTACAACTTCGCGGATCTCACTTAAACGCTCTTTGTCAAGAACCGGTGTTCCTACATAGAAACCATGTGCAGTTCCGATGGCAACTGCCAGGGAAGTAACACCTGTGCGCTCTACAAATTCCTTTGCTTCCTGCGGATCTGTGTTGGTATCTGCCTCAGCCTCAAGGTCGTCCTCCTTACCGCCGACTTTACCAAGCTCAGCCTCACATGGGATATTCAGAGCTGCCGCTACGTCTGCAACTCTCTTGGTTTCTTTGATATTGTCCTCAAAATCCAGTTTGGAACCGTCGATCATGACAGATGTGTAACCTGCATGCATTGCCTGCATTGCAAGTTCAAAGCTGCTGCCGTGGTCAAGATGAAGGCATACCGGAACAGAAGCCTTGGCTGCCTCTGCTGCTACGATTGCTGCGTAAGTTTCAACAGTACCATATTTGATCGTAGATGGTGTTGTCTGGATCATAACCGGCGCTTTCAGCTCCTCAGCTGCCTGGATGATTGCTTTCACCATCTCCATGTTCTCTGCATTGAAAGCTCCTACTGCATATCCGCCCTTCTGTGCTTTTAACAGCATTTCTTTAGATGTAACCAGTGGCATAATCTTTTCCTCCTTGGAATTATTGTGTTTATTTTTTGTATTATTTCTGCATTTGATTCAGAAACCGAAACGTTTCTGTTTGAGTTCATCATAACTCGCCGAAACGTTTCTGTCAACTATAAAATTTTCATCATTTACAGGAAAATATTACCTTGAAAAGAAGACAAAATACCGTTAGATTAATAATTAAAAGTAATACAAACCTGTGGCCGGGCAGGTCCGTCTGATGCTACCGGCACGATTAAGTACACAATAATCTTAGGAGGATATGAATTATGTTAAAAGGAATTCCTGAAATCTTATCACCAGAATTACTGAAAGTTTTATGTGAGATGGGCCACAGTGACCGTCTTGTAATCGCTGACGGAAACTTTCCTGTAGAATCCATGGGAAAAAATGCCATCACAATCCGCTGTGACGGACATGGCGTTCCGGAGATCTTGGATGCCATCCTGAAACTTTTCCCACTGGATACTTATGTAGAGCATCCGGTAAACCTGATGGAAGTAATGCCTGGTGATGATGTGGAGACACCGATCTGGGATACCTATAAAGAGATCGTTTCCAAACATGACGAGCGTGGCGAGAAAGCCATCGGAAATATCGAGCGTTTTGCATTCTATGACGAAGCAAAAACTGCATACTGCATCATCTCCACAAGTGAGAAAGCACTTTATGCCAATGTAATGCTTCAGAAAGGCGTTGTCATCAACAACGACTGATTTTTCTTCTGAACTGCCTGATATATCATATACACATATTCAACCAAAACTCCCGGTTTCCATACCTGAAAGGGCCGAAACCGGGAGTTTTATATTTTTGTGTTTATTTTATTTTTTATCTTTTTGCGGATTTTGCCACGTAACTTCCCCAGAGAACTTTTTTCTGAGAATTTCTCACTCCGGCGCGCACTGCGTAATAATAGGTGACACCTTTCTTTGCCGTCTTATCTTCAAATGAAGATTTGTTTCCTCCGGAAAGTGTTGCAATTTTCTTCCATGTACTGTTTTTTGTCTTCCGGTATACCACATAGGCTGTCGCACGTTTCTGCGGAGTCCAGCAGATTTTAAGTCCCTTGGAAGTTTTTTTCACACTGGATATCTTCTGTGTTGCAGGATAGGACAGAAGATAGTCACTTGCCTGATATCCCCCGAAAACCTTTTTTCCATCAACAATGCGATATGCACGCACAGAATAGGTATACGTTGTAATTCCCTGTACTTTGGAATCCTGATAGCTGGTCACATTGCTTTTTACTTCTGCAAGACGCTTCCAGTTTTTTCCTTTGATTTTGCGGTAAACCCGGTATCCGCTGGCACCGGCGACTTTTTTCCAGGAAACCGTATTCTTCGGTCCGCTGGCTGCTGTGGCAGATGCCACTGCTTTTGCAAGTTCCGCCTTTGCGGATGCCGTTGTGGAAAAAGCTCCGTAAAGCGTTGTTTTTCCGGTATAGACATATGCTGCCCTGACACTATAGTCATATACGTTTCCTGTTTTTACTGTGGTATCTGTATAGCCTGGTGTATCAGATTTAATGGTTGTCAGTTTTACTTTTTTTCCACCGTTTTCTCCCCGGTAGATCACATATCGATTACAACCGGATACTGAAGCCCAGGTTATTTTTATTTTGTTGTAGGCACTGTAGGAAACCTTCAGGCCGGTGGTCTGTTTCAGCTTCACGGTAACCTTGCAGGAGGCTTTGATTCCTTTGGCATTGTTGCCACTGCAGAATATGGTTGCTGTTCCCGGATGCTTCGCTGTAATGGTTCCTGTTGCACTGACAGTTGCAACATTGGTATCAGAACTCTTCCAGCTGATTCCGGAAGCTGTCATTTCTGAATTTGTAACAGTGGCTGTAAGAGTTTCCGTATCTCCCGCATACATTTCCATGGATGTTTTGGAAAGCTGTATTCCAGCCTCATTATTAAGAGTTCTGGTATGTGCCTTGATTCTTGGTGTCAACGGTCTGCTGTAGATAGAAGTATCATCCCAGGTATTATCGTCCGCATAATAAATAAATCCCTGGCCCTTCAGAACGGATGCCTCAAAATTACACCATCCATAATTTGCACTTGCCTCCACACAGTACTGCACGATACTGTTTCCTGCGTTTGTCACCACAATGGAGTACAGACTGTTCTGTCGGATCACAACTTTCGGAATCTGAACCGTCATAACTCCGGCCATGGACTGTGTACAAGAAAACGGCGTTGCATAAGCCGGTGTTCCACTGGTTGGATCACCGGAATCCTGAAGATCGGTATACACCTGTATGGTATAGGAATTGTTGCCTGACATCGCTGCAAGAGTTACTTCCCCCAGCTGTTCCGCCTTTCCGTTACCTGCAGTGGCTTTATAAATATTCGCAACTTTTTCCCCTTCGTACAGTTTCATACTTGTAAGACCGGAGGATCCGTCATAAAAATAGTTATTGGAATATTCCGGATTCCGTGACGCAGTAGCAGAAACCAGTTCACAGAGAGAACCATCTTCATAGGACATATAAAAATAGCCGTCTTTTCCCCAGTTCGCTCCCCAGCTGTTTTTTACAATCCATGCGCCATTGTTCTTCACATTGGATGACGCATTGAAATTCTTTGCGGAATAATTATCATCCCATCCTACAACCGTAACCACATGGTTCACATCATCGGTTTCTTCCGGATAAGAATATGCAGCTGTATTTGCATTATAATAGGCATTCTGTGCATTATACATCACAGCAACTGCCTTGTTGGCTGTCAGAAGACTTTTCATTGCGTTCACGGAGTAATCTGAAAAATATGCATTTTTCAGGTATGCCACTGCATCATATTCCTTGGAGGCATCCGGAATTACTCCGGTTTTCTGGGTATGTGTGGAATCTGTTGCCAGAGGAACGTCTTCCTCCGTTGTCATTCCTGACCAGGTACTCAAAAATATGGATGCCAGAAGGTCATTTCCCCCTTCATGATAGTCCACATTTCCATAATCATCGGTTCCGTAATGATGATTGACATCACCGGCAGTATTTCCCAACGGGTCATTGTTTCTGTTTGCAAAAAAATATGCCAGATGTTCCTCAGACAGATCGTAAGTGCCAGCTCCCTGTGTCAGCAGAGAAGTTTCCAGAACAGCAGCCATCGCAAATGCCCAGCACATTCCATATGGATTCTGATCCTTGACGGAGGTTACATACCCCTGCTGTGCCGCATTATAATAAGATGGATAGGAAACAGCTCTTCCCATAGGGATTTCCGAAGTATCATTGCCAATCTCAACGGCTTTGGAATAGGCAGGCAGATTATCGAAAGGAGCCAGCTGTTCCTGTTCTTCTTCCTCTGTAAGAGGGCGTCCCTTGATATATTCGATTCCCTCTTCATCAGTTTCACTGTTTCCTTCTCCGAATGTATCATCTTTGGAATCAGAAAACTCTTCTGCTGTTCCCTCCTCGGAAAGCTCCAGCTCACTGTCCGGAGAAGGAGCTTCGATTTCGTCTGCTTCCTCTGTAATTTCCGTAACTTCACTTTCGGAAATATTCTCTTCTTCATCAGATTCCCCGGAAGATACCGCGGCAATACTTTCTTTTGTTTCTTCTGCGTCAAAGTCTCCGGCCATAACCGGAACCTGACTTCCTATAACTGCCACACTCAGAAGCAGCGGCAGTAACTTTTTTCTTATGAGCTGTAAGTACTTCACCTGATCCTCCTGTATTCTCTAACGTTTTTTAAGATGGTATCCAAAAATTCCAATTACCGCAAGTACTGTTACCACTCCGATCCACAGGAATGGGCTGGAATACCAGTTTTTATCCTCTTTAAAAGACGTTGCCGCTGTTCCATTTACAGGCTTGGATTCTTTCTGTGCGGCGTCTTCAGAAGGTACCGGTGAAATTTTCACTACCTGCTGTGTTACAGACGGTTCCTGTGTCTCTGACGGAATCTGTGTCTCTGACGGAGTTTCTGTTGCCGATGGAGTCTCTGTTGCGGACGGCGTCTCTGTTGCGGACGGGGTCTCTGTTGCGGACGGCGTCTCTGTTGCGGACGGCGTCTGCTGCTGTTCTTCGACTGTTTCTTTTCCGGTTATTCCGGCCTGGGCAAGTTCTTCATCCTTGGACGGTCTCAGCTCATCAAGCGGCACATAACCATATCCGCCTTTATATTCTGTATATCCCCAGTTTTCTCCGTTCTTCTCCGTTTCTCCTTCTATATGAAGAACCGTTCCGTCTTCTATGGTTGTTCCGTTGAGTTTTTCACTTTTTGAATCTGTTTCCGGATAGATATCCACTCCCACTCCGCCGGAATCCACCGTCATATAATAATCCGTGGTTTCCGCCGGCAGTTCCGTTTTTGCGGATTTATCTGCATATACCGAAACACTTAAGCTAAGTATCAGTGCCCCGGCAGCAGCCAGCCTTATGAATCCTTTCATCATACTCCTCCATCTCCCAGTTGTACCTCTGTGTTTTTCTGATATGCAAAATCCCCCTATATTTCTTTTCTGATTTTGATGTGAAATATAAGAGGATTTTATCATTTGTTATGTTACCTGATCATGTTTTTATGCAAGCTGTTTCTCACACATATCCAGTGCGGAAGCGATAACCGCATCCATGTCATAATATTTGTACTCACCGAGACGTCCGCCAAAGATTACTTTCGGTTCCTTCTCAGCCAGCTCTTTATACTGTGCATAGAGCTGTCCGTTCTTCTCATCATTAACCGGATAATACGGCTCATCTCCAGGTTTCCACTCGGAGCTGTACTCACGGCTGATTACTGTCTTCGGAAGATCATTGCCTTCCTCATCTTTACCGAACTCGAACCATTTATGCTCAATGATACGTGTCCACGGTGTCTCAACGTCTGTGTAGTTTACTGCTGCATTGCCCTGGAAATTCGGTTTGTCAAGAGTCTCATTCTCAAAACGGACAGAACGGTACTCCAGTGTTCCAAGTTTGTAGTCAAAGTATGCGTCAATTGCACCTGTGTAGATGACCTTCTCAGCCATTGCGTCATATTCTGCCTTCTTCTCAAGATAATCCTCGTTCAGGCGAACTTCAATGCCATCCAGAAGGTTGGCTACCATCTTCGTATAACCGCCAACCGGAATTCCCTGATAAAGAGCATTAAAATAGTTATTATCAAAAGTCAGACGAACCGGAAGTCTCTTAATGATAAAGGAAGGAAGCTCTGTGCATGGACGGCCCCACTGCTTCTCTGTGTAACCCTTAATCAGTTTCTCATAGATATCGGTTCCCACAAGACTGATTGCCTGCTCTTCCAGGTTCTTCGGTTCTGTAATTCCGGCTGCCTTGCGCTGCTCCTCGATCTTATCCGCAGCTTCCTCCGGAGTTACAACTCCCCACATTTTATTGAAGGTGTACATATTAAACGGAAGGCTGTACAGCTCTCCATGATAGTTTGCAACCGGGCTGTTTGTAAAACGGTTGAACTCTGCAAACTGTGTGATATAATTCCAGACTTTCTTATTATTGGTGTGGAAAATATGTGCTCCGTATTTATGTACGTTGATTCCCTCAACCTTCTCTGTGTATACGTTTCCTGCAATATTCGGGCGTTTGTCGATCACGAGAACAGATTTGCCCGCCTTCTTCGCCTCATGAGCGAAGACAGCACCGTAGAGTCCGGCGCCTACGATAAGATAATCGTACATTTCGTTTTCTCCTTGTTATTTGATGTGATTATTCTAACACCTGTGCTGTATGTCTGGCAAGTATTCTTTTTTCACCCTTGAGGAAAGCAGACATTTACACAAAAAGATGGCAGACAACCCGGAAAGCTGTCTGCCATTATCTCACTTTTTTATGTATTTACCGATTTTTAATCCTCATATCCATTCGGATTCTGGCTCTGCCATTTCCAGGAGTCTGCACACATCTCGCGGATTCCGTTCTCTGCCTTCCAGCCAAGTTCTTTCTCAGCTTTGGATGCATCGGAATAGCAGGTTGCGATATCTCCAGGGCGGCGTGCTTTGATCACGTATGGGATCTTAACGCCTGTAGCTGCCTCGAAGTTCTTAACGATATCGAGAACACTGTAGCCTTTACCTGTTCCAAGGTTGTAAATGCTTAATCCTGATTTGTCTTCCAGTTTCTTGAGGGCTTTTACATGGCCTTTGGCAAGGTCTACTACGTGGATGTAGTCACGGACACCTGTTCCATCCGGTGTAT
>OGOY01003380.1_pt1 | contig 12385 bp, 10 predicted proteins | sample 1552811 | NCBI WGS metagenome assembly OGOY01 (sample SAMEA2580132, study PRJEB22360) | human gut metagenome | biome: human gut; feature: human-associated habitat; material: faeces | place: Denmark | collected 2008/2010 | reverse complement strand
CTGCCGCACCTCGCTCGCCGTATCGGCACTTAGAATTATGCGGTATTGCCCAAGAACTTTATTTTGCGGCGCAGACAATAGCAGATACCGCTGAATTGTATTGGGATAAGCCCGATACCGCGGGGGCAGAGGCTGAATATCATCTCTTCGTGGATGATGAACGGATGGCTGTGATGAACCCACTGGATGCTGGCCGGTTTGCAGCCGGAGCATTCCTATTACGCCAAGCTCTGAGATAACCAAAAAAGAAATTGTGTCCTGCACTCTCAGGGTATCTGGAACGGCGATGCGATCATGGTGAATCCCATCGAAATTGAAGGGTTCCGTACACCAGGGCATACCATTCATGATGTGACCTTGAGGGATTGCACTTTACCGCAGGATGCGAGCATCCGTCTGGCCTTGTATGATGAGCTGACCTTGCAGAATATCCACAGCGCAGCTGAATAAGCAGAAATCCCGGTATGGTACGAACCATACCGGGATTTCATTATAGGAACAAGTTTTTACAGCGCACCGTCAGAACGGACATTGTCATAGTTCAACACACCCGCGAAGAACGCAAGCGCCAATCCCTGGCCCCAGCCCTGAATCCAGTCGCGGCTGATGCTGCGGTAACCGTCGGCATCTTTCATAACCGCGGTGCCGCCGGAAACATTCAGCACGCGGCCATCCGGGCTGACGTTTGCCAGCATACCGGGGATAGATTTATTGATGTACTTGATGTGCAGCGGGTTGCCCTTGGCAATCATAGCGGCAGCGATGCCGGCGCTGGCGCTGACTTCCTCATAAGAAGTTTCATCGTCCACAATGGTGCGCCACAGGCCGTTTTCGGTCTGGTAAAGCTTAAGTGCGGCAAGCTGGTCGTTCAGGCTGCCGACAACATCCAAAAACTTGGGGTACAGGTAGCACTGCGGCAGGCGAATGCCCACCTGAGACATGGTATACGCGGCCCAGGCATTGGCGCGGCCCCACTTGATGCCGGACATGTGGTCCCCGGTAATATTGTTATAGCCGTGGTAGTACAGCCCGCTTTCAGGGTCCTGCAAATATTTGATATGCCAGTAATACTGGTTCAGCGCGTCATCAATCAGCTGTTCATCTTTCAGCAGCACACCCATGCGCAGAAGGAAAAAGCCTGCCATAAACAGGGTATCGGCCCATGCCTGCTCCGGAAAATCATTGTTGACGGAGACCGTGTGCTGTAAAACATGGTCGCCAAAGCGCAGGGCTTCTTTTTCCAGATACTCCACCTTGCTCTTGGCAATGTTCAGATACTTCTCGTCGCCGGTGTGCTGATACAGCGTGATCAGACAATGTCCCATCGAACAGGTATTGACCGTCCAGCGGGGCAGGCCCAGCTCAATATATTCATCCACGCGGTCCTTGACCAGCTGCAAATAACGTTCATTTTTCGTAACTTCGTAAGCCTCACAGATGCCGTAATACGCCACGCCGCAGGGCCAATCCCAGGTCATATCCATGCGCATGGTGCGGTCAACGATCTTATCAATTGTTGCTTCGATCTGCACCTTATCAAAAATCAGGTTTGCCATTTTCGTTGCTCCTTTTATTTCATGCGTTTCTCTTCAATGCTTTGCTGCATCTGATGCAAAATTTTTATATCTGCGGGGGCGCATTCCAGGATGACTTCATCCCGGATCAGCGGTGTTTCGGGTGCGTATTGGGCCAGCCAGTCCAGAATGGGGGTATAGTCCATCTGCCCCTTGCCAAGGCCGACCAGCGTTTTGGTGCCATCGGGTTCAATGCGGCAATCTTTACAGTGCATCGCGCCCAGCTGCTTGCCAATGACCGCCAGCCAGCTTTTCCAATGCTCTGCCTGGAAGGCTGCATTCTGGGCATCCTTTGTGGTAAACAGATTTACCGGGTCAAAAATGACCTTTATATTATTCGGGGCATCCACGGTCTGCAATAGCTCGGCCAAAATTTCCGGGCTGCACAAGGGGTGGATCGCCACCGGCTCCACGCCAAAAACTGCGTCCAGCCGCACAGCTTCTTCGGCAATGCGCTGCAGGCTGTCCAGCATCAGCGGGCGGCGCAGGGCTTTTTCTTCATCGGACAAGGCGGTCCAGGAAGTCTCGCTGCCAACCATTCTGGCACCCACCTGCTTTGCGTACCTCAGGCAGCGCTTCACATTTTCTACCCCGGCAAGGCGGGCGGGCTCATCGGGCGCGCTCAAATCCATGTAGCAGCTTAATACGGTGATTTCGATATCCTCGGCATCAAATGCCTGAAAAATTGCGGAAAGCTGTGCATCTGTGACCGATGCAAAATCTTCAATGCCTTCAATCGCCCGCGGCATTGCCAGCTGCGCACCAGTATACCCGGCAGTGTGCAGAATGTGCGCTAGTTGGACGGGGGTATGTTTGCCGTAGTCATGGGCACGGCAGCCGATACGGATCATTGTGCAAACCTCCTATTCGTGGGTACCTGCACAGCGGGGGAGATAAACAAAATTTGGAGCATCCGGCCCCTGCTGTTCTTTGGCAAAATGCTCAAAGTGACTTTCTGGGTCAACAGCAAGCCATTCTTGCAGCTCGGCGCTTGGTACACCGGGTTGGTGGCGGATATTTACATGGGTACGCGGTTCTTCCAGATAAGAAAACAGCAGGTTTTCCTGTACACTGATCAGATGCCAGCGATCCCCCTCCAGCAAGCCCTCGCTCACCAGCTTTAGATGGTACTCCATGTAGCTGCACCATTTATCCGGTTTCAAAACGGCAATGCGCCCATGCTGTGCACCGGAATGGCGCTCACGCAGCCAATCGCCGGCAGTGGTGGGGATATCGTGGTAAAAATACGGCTGCATTGCTACCCAGCGGCGGGGCAGGGCTTCGCCCACGGCAGCGGGCCATGGGCAAAGCAGTGCATCCAGCAGGGGCGACAACCCATCCGGCGCAAGCGCTGTGCCGACAGATTCAAGGTACAGGAACAAGTGCGCCTGATACCGAAACAGCGAAGCTGTCAGCAGCTGGTGTGCTTGGCGCAGCCCCTCAACGGTTTGGGAAAATTCCTGCATGGCAGCAGCAAGAGATACCGCATCGATTCCACTGTGTAGCACAGCATGGAATGATGCGCGAACCACGGGACAAAGCTGCCATGTAAGGCTTTCTGACGGCATTTGCCTACCCCCAATACGACTTATTTATTTTATTGTAAGCCGCCCAGCCGGGAAAATGCAACTTGTATAATGCACGGATTCTTTGTGATAATTGAAGTTTACAGACAATAAAAACTGTGTTATGATGGGCACAATTTAGGCAGAGTTCCTGCCGGAAGGAGCAGAACAATGGAATACAACATTCTTTCCTGCGGTGCGGTGGCGGACGGAAGGACAAACTGCGCAACTGCTATCCAAAACGCTGTGGATGGCAGCCTTTACCCGAATCAGACAGTAACAGCGGCTGACTTTTTGGCTGTGCTGATTCCCGGTGCTGCAGGCCGCCGCCCGCTGGCGGATGCCGTGCCTGTGCCGGACTCTGTGCCCGTTTACGCAAGGCGGGCAGTGGGCCAGGCTGTGGCGGAAGGCCTGATTGCCCCCGAAGCCCTGACAAAACCGCTGAACCGCAGTAACGCTGCAGAAATCTGCCGCCGCCTGCATATTTGAATAAAGGAGTGACTGGAGATGAAATTTGAACATACAAGCGGCGGATTTACACTGCCGGGTGAATCTGGGCAGGAAAAACTTACGCTGGAACTGGCAAAAAAATGGGGCGCGGATGTGATCCGCGATAGTGATGGCACCCAGCTTTCCGATGAAATTCTCAACGCCGGGTACGATATTTACTCCACCATCTGCATCATCCGTGACCACAATGCCTGGGCAAAGGAACACCCGGAATGTTTACAGCAGTCCTTTTTGAGCACAGAGCCGGTCATTGCTGCCGAAGAGCCGCTGACCGTTAAGCCGATGGCGGGGTTCTTTGATGAGCAGTTCAAGATCAATGACCGCCCCGAAGCCCTGCGTTACTGGCAGGTTTGGGACCGCACGGCCAACAAGCTGCTGCCTGCGGACACATGGCAGTGGGATGCTGCCGCAGGTACAGTGACTGTGGCAAGTCCAGTGCCGTTCCATGCTTACACGGTCAGCTTTTTGGCATGGCGCACCTGGGAAGAGATCAACATGTACAACCATGTTACCAACAGCTGGACCAGTGAGCACCTGCTGCCTGTTGATCCGCGCACCAAGGAAGCTCAGGACTTTTTGTACGACTGGCTGAAAAATTGGTGCGAGACCCACCCCCAGACCAACGTGGTGCGGTTTACCAGTATGTTCTATAACTTCGTCTGGATCTGGGGCAGCGATAAGCGCAACCAGAATCTGTTTACGGACTGGGGCAGCTATGACTTTACCGTATCGGAAAAGGCGCTGGATGATTTTGCGGCCCAGTATGGGTATACCCTGACGGCAGAGGACTTTATCAACAAGGGCAGCCTGCAGGTGACCCACATGCCGCCGACGGCTCACAAGCGGGATTACATGGAGTTTACCCAGCAGTTTGTGGCCGGGTACGGCAAAAAACTGGTGGATTTGGTCCACAGTTACGGCAAGCGTGCCTATGTATTTTATGACGATAGCTGGGTGGGCGTTGAACCTTACGGCCCGCACTTTAAGGAATTCGGCTTTGACGGCGTCATCAAGTGCGTGTTTTCTGGTTATGAAGCCCGGATGTGCGCGGGCGTTGATGCGCCGGTGCATGAGCTGCGGTTCCATCCGTACCTGTTCCCGGTGGGCCTGGGCGGTGCACCGACCTTTGCACCGGGCGGCAACCCCACCCGCGATGCAGCTGAGTATTGGAACCATGTCCGCCGCGCCCTGCTGCGGGCCAAGATCGACCGCATCGGCCTGGGCGGCTACCTGCACCTTTTGAATGACTTCCCGGATTTTGTGGAGTATATCGCGGATATTTCTGACGAGTTCCGCGCTATTAAGGAGTTGCATACCCATGGTGCCGTGGCGACCCTGCCGTTGACGGTGGCGGTTTTGCACAGTTGGGGCAGCCTGCGCCCCTGGACGCTGTCCGGCCATTTCCATGAGACTTATATGCACACCCTTATCCACATCAACGAAGCGCTGGCAGGGCTTCCGGTGAACGTGAAATTCATCAACTTTGACGATGTGAAGAACGGCGTGCCTGACGATGTAGATGTTATCATCAACGCAGGCCGTGCGGGCAGCGCATGGAGCGGCGGCGATGCTTGGCAGGATGAAACCCTGGTTGCCGCGCTGAACAAGTGGGTATACAACGGCGGCGTACTGCTGGGGGTAGAGGAACCGTCCGCAGTAAGCGGTTACGGCGATACCTTCCGCATGGCACGCATCCTGGGCGTGGACGAGGATACCGGTGCCCGTGTCTGCCATGGCCGCTGGCCGGTGCAGGCAGAACCGGTGGATGGATTGATCCCGGACGGTGCAACGCTGAAAACCCACGACCACCTGTACATGACCGACGGCGGTACCCGTGTGCTGGCTGAGGTGGACGGCACCCCCGCTATTGCTGCCCATGCGTTCGGCAAGGGCCGCGGTGTGTACATGGCCGGGTTTGAATACAGCCCTGTCAACGCCCGCATGCTGTTGAACCTGCTGCTGTGGGCCAAGGGGCTGCCGCTGAACAGCGATTGGCTGACCACGGACCCCGAAACCGAGGCCGCATGGTTCCCCGCCGACAAAACTCTGGTTGTCATCAATAACAGCACGCAGAAGAAATCTACAGTGGTCAAGACCCCCGATGGCGATATTGCCGTTGAGCTGGATGGGCTGGAAACCAAAATTTTGCCCCAAAACTAAAAACATAACGTCCGGTGTACATTTTGATCAGCACCGGACGTTATGCCAACGGGAACCCCACGGTTCCTTATGCCAGTGGGATGTGCTGCGGCCAATACACTGAAATCGGCCCTTCATTCCCTGTGCCGCTTGCGGGGAAATGCACTGTCCTATGGAGGGGCTATGGTAAATTTATGAGCATTCGTGGACGGGTTCTGCGTTCCAACGTTGATATGACACAAGGGCGGCCCTTGAATGTCATCTTCTCTTTCGCACTGCCGCTGCTGATGGGGAACCTTTTCAACCAGCTGTACAATGTGGTGGATACCGCTATCGTGGGACGGGCACTTGGTGCAGACGCGCTGGCGGCAGTGGGCAGTACAGGCAATATCAATGCCTGCCTGTTTCTGCTGCTGGCTGGGCTTGCAACAGGTGTCAGCGTTATTGTGTCACAATACTGGGGTGCTGAACGGTATGATGAACTGCGCCGCCTGTTGGGAACATTTTTGACGCTGCTTTTAGCGGCATCCGTTGTAATGTCACTGCTGGGGGTGCTGCTGGCTGGGCCAATGCTGCGCCTGCTGCAAGTTCCGGAAAATCTACTGGATGCCGGTGTGACTTACCTGCGTATTACAGCAGGGTTTTTGCTGGGCAATGCCCTGTATAACGCCGCGGGCGCTGTGCTGCGCAGCACTGGGGATTCCCGCACGCCGTTGGCCGCTATGGTGGTTTCCAGCCTTTGCAACATTGTGTTGGACCTGTGGTTTATCTTGGGGCTGCACATGGGGGTAGCCGGGGCAGCATTGGCAACGGTAGCGGCACAGTTCCTTTCTGCAGGGGTCTGCCTTTGCGAACTATGGCAGCAGAAGCAGCCCTTTGCCTTTGCCTCGGTACGGCTCTGTTTTAACAAAGTGGATGCCGCCCTGATTTTGCGTTTTGGCCTGCCTACGGCGCTGCAAAGCTGCATGATAACCCTTGGCGGTATGACCGTGCAGGGAATTGTAAACAGTTTTGGCAGTGTGACCATGGCGGCTTACACCGCTGTGCAGCGGATCGATTCGCTGACGATTCAGGTTGTGGTATCGGTAAGCAATGCACTGGCCGTTTACACGGGGCAGAATATGGGAAAACACGATATAGGCCGGGTGTGCCAGGGCCTGCGTGATTCGCTGAAAGCGCTTTGCGTGATCTGCTTGGTGTTGGCCGTCGCGGTGTTTGCATCGCGCCGGCTGCTGCTGTCGATTTTCCTTGACCCAGCCACCGATGCTGCCAGCATTGCACAAGGGGCGGATTTTCTCAGTGTAATGGGGTTTGCCTATATTATTGCCGCGGTAATGAACAGTTATCTGAACGTGCTGCGCGGTGCAGGGGATGTAAATGTCAGCCTGGTTGCAGGCCTGTTTGAGATGGGGGCCCGGCTGGCGTTTGCCTCTTTGCTGGCGCCGCACCTGGGTGTGTGGGGCATCTGGCTTGCCACCCCGTTAAGCTGGGCTTCCGGCTGTATCATCCCGGTGGTGCGGTATTACAGCAAAGAATGGATGAAGCGAACGCTGATCTGAACCGGTGAGAAAGAAAAGAAAACACGGCTCTGCGATAAAAAATCATCATGAGACCGTGCTTTGCCTTGTGTTTATGAATTTTGGGCAAAAGGCTTCAGTGCGCTTTTGCGGTATTGCTGCGGGCTTTGGCCTGTCATGGAAGAAAAGCGGGTGGAAAAATTGCTTTCATCCTCAAAGCCAACCTGGCGGGCAACCTCGCCGACAGGGAAATCTGTCAGAACCAGCAGTTCTTTTGCACGGGTAATACGGGTGGATAACAAAAAATTGTACGGTGTTGTGCCCATATATTGCCGGAAAAGCCGCAAAAACCAGCTTTTGCTGACAGGGATCTGCGCCAGCAGCATATCCAGATTGATGGGCTCCGCATAATGTGCACGGATATAATCTGCAATCTGCTTGATCATGGTCCGGTTGGAACGGCTTTCGTCCCCGGAAAGCTGCTGGTGGGCAAGCAGTGCCAGCATTTTGTGCAGTGTCAACCCAATTTCGATCTGGGCGGTGGTGGTTTCCTTTTTCCACTCGGCAAACAGTGTTTCAAACAAAGGCTGCATCTCCATGCGGCTGACATGCGCAGCGGTAAGCCGCCCCTGCGACTGTACGGAATCGGCTAACGTTTTAACCCCAACACCGTCAAGGTGTACCCAGTAGTGTTCCCATACATCATAGCCGGGGGCCGTGCAGTAACTTTGCGGTGTCCGGCAGTTCATCAGCAGTGCGGCACCTTGCGGCAGCTCAATGTGCTGTTCGTTCTGCTCAATCAAGCCAGCCCCGGCCAGGGTATAAAAAAGGATGTAACTTTCCTTGTCTGTACGGGCTGTGGCAAAGTGGGAACGCCCATAAAACAGTCCGGCTTCCGTTGCATAAAACGGCTGTGCCAACACGGCGTTATTTGGCGTTGCACGCAGCCACACACTGCGCTCTTCCACGTCCATATTATAGGTCAACATAAGGGATCACCTCAGTAGAATTATCACAAAATAAACAGTGCTTTGTGGTATGAAATAGATCAGAAAAAAGCAATATAATGTAAATGAAAAGAATAGTAACATTACAGTAATTTTACCAAAAATAAGGTGCGGATGCAACCTTGTTTTTTGACTTTGGTTTTAACGTAATACAAAATAAAAATGTTTGTACGGAAAGGAAATCAACATGGAACATATGGCATGGAAAGGCCGCATCAAACCCGGTTGCAAGGCAGAATATCAGCGCCGCCACGCAGAGATCTGGCCGGAGATGGTCAAGGTTTTGAAAGAGGCAGGCATCTGCAATTACAGCATTTTTTATTGCAAAGATGAACTTTTTGGCTACTATGAATGCGAAAAAGGCGTTGCCTATGCTGAAAAAGTGCAGGCAGAAAGCCCCATTGTGGACCGCTGGAATGAGTATATGAAAGATATTCTGGAGCTGGAAATGGATCCCGTGACCGGTGCCCAGCCCAAGCTGGAGCAGGTGTTCCGGCTGGATTAACAAACAAAGCAGAGAAGCGAGCCTTGCCAGAGAAAAAATGGTAAAGCTCGTTTTTTATTTGCTTTATTGTTGTGCGGCAATCAAGTCCTGCGGTTTATCGGGCATCCTGTTCAAGGCCATTCATAGCTTGAAAAGTAAATAAAGCTCTGCAAAAGAGGACGGTAAAAGTCATACCGTAACAGTTTCACTATATAATTGTAGAGATAAAACGATTGTTTTGCCTCAAAATGATGCGATCATAACATCTGATGAATTTGCATTCGCTAAATGAGCCATTTTTGTACATTTCAAAAGTACCATTTCTTCTTTTGCGATACATAAATGTTATATTTGACTTTTTAATAAATGTACTATGATACGTTAAAATATGGCGCTTGAATGATGAAATATGACAATGATAGGATCTGTCAAAAATAAAAGGATGCATTTGCGTACAAAGAAGTTGTAATAGCGGTATTTTTACGAAGGATGGAAGCATACATGGTAAACAGTATCAGATTTTGAGGAATATGACATAGAAAGTGATTTATAATGTCTGTAGTGTAGTTATCTTCTATACTGAAAATCCGGTCGAGTCTGATTTTTCAAATGTGACTATTTGGGAAAGTTGAAACTTTAATTATTAGTTCAGGCATAATCCAAAAGTAACATTTTCAGCAAAATAAAAGTGCAACATTTTTAGGTGGGTTAATTCCGTTGCCTAAAAATGTTACACTTTGTTTTTGCTTTATTGCACTGCTGTGACAATTTTGTGTCTATGCTCGTCTGCGGTACGGAATGGAACGTACAAATTTTATGATAATAAATCAAACGAAATTCTCCTGCACATTACGATTCTAAAATACTAAGGCCCGATTCTATGTCGTAGACCCCGAAAATGAGTACGCGCCGCTTGTGCAAGAGTTGGGCGGCGAGGTTGCCAATATCTCGGTGGACAGCAGTACCTATTTCAACCCGCTGGACTTCAAGCCGGACAAATCCACTGATATCCCACCTTAGAAGTGAGAAGTGGCAGTGTGCGGAAAGATGCAATGGACTTTTTCGCGTGATATTTGTAGGAAATTTTCTTCCGGCTCCGACATAGCATAAGGCGTTTTGAAAAAAGGTGAAAAGTAACGAATAAACGATGTGTTGCGTTTTTTGAAGGATCTTGAATTTCACTTTTCACTATTTTCCTCAAAAAATGTTATTTTGATTTTGCCGCTCGACTCGGATTTTTCAAAAAAGGCAATTTCAAAATAAACTGTGTCATTGCGCTTATGCAGATAGTTTGGTAGACTCAAATCAGAAATAAGCTACAGGATCTGAAGAAGCTGATGGACAGCCTAACGCTCAAGGAAAAAATCGGACAGCTGGTACAGTTGGATGGTAGATTCTTTGGCGCAGAAGAAGTGCCTACCGGCCCGTGCGCCGAACTGGGAATAGAACCTTGGGTGGCGGAAAATGCCGGTTCTGTTCTGAATGTTCTGGGTGCTGAAAAGGTATATGATGTTCAGAAACGTCATTTGGAGCATAGCCGAATCCGATTGCTATTCATGGCGGATATCGTGTACGGGTACATAACAAGTTACCCCATTTCTCTTGCACTGGCTTGCAGCTGGGATATGGAGCTGGTGGAGGAGTGCGGAAAGCATACTGCTTATGAAGCTTCCGCAGACGGTGCGCATGTCACATTTTCCCCAATGGCTGATGCAAGACACACTACTCAAAAAATGGGGCTTTGATGGTGTCGTTATTACGGACTATGTAACCACTCATGAACTGATAGCACATGGTGTTGCAGAAAACGATGCCGATGTCGGTATGGATATCGATATGCAAACATCCTACTATTGTCAGCGATGATTTCTCACGTTGCAAAGGTACCCTTTATAAGGTATAATCTACTATAATAAGGTAAGGCAGGTGAGCAGACGTGCGTTTTTTTTTGATGCAGCGTGACCATCAAGTTGCAGTTATTGAAATAGCTGAAAAGACCGGCGACATTATTGATGTGGCAGAGGTTCTTTCGGCGCAGAGAATTCCCCTTGGCGCAAAGCATAGCGATGGCAGCTTTGATGTTCTGTCCCTGCGCAAATGGTGGGCAGGGCGCGGTATCCCGGCAAGTCGTTCCGGGCTGGAGCGCGCCTTGGAAACGCTGCATATCCCTTACGCCGAACTTCTGCTTGTCAAATGTAGCGGGCTGAGCCTTTCAGACCAGTATTGGGTCACGCCCTGCGATGCCCCACAGAACTGGCACGATGTAAATTTCTACGAGAACGACTTTTCTGACGATGTGGGACGCGCTTTGTTTGGCGAGGGGGTTCTCTCAGCACAGCCGGATTTGTGTTCCCCCTGCAATACCTCAGACGGCTTTTTACAAAAGCGCTGGCGCATTGCGGACGGAAAACGAATCCTCTTAAAAGCAGGATCGGGCATTTACAAGCAGGAGCCTTACAACGAAATCGTTGCCACGGCTCTGTATGATGCGCTTGGTATGCCGCACGTTCCCTACTGGCTCGTAGAGCAGGGCGGGCAGGTCATGTCCGCCTGCGCGTGCTTTACCAATGATCACACCGAACTTGTCACCGCCGCCCAATTTATGCGGCTGTTGCCGCAAGCGCAGGGCGTTTCCAACTGGGAACACTTCGACACTTGCTGCCGGGCTGTCGAAATTCCTGATGCAAAGAAAGCGGTCTGCAATATGCTGGCTGCCGATTTCATCTTAGCCAACACAGATCGCCATTTGGGAAACTTCGGTTTCCTGCGCGATTCCGAAACGCTGGAATGGAAAGGAACAGCGCCCATCTATGACAGCGGCACAAGCCTTTGGCAGATGACCCTCACCCGCGCGATCTGCGCAGAGGCGATGGTTCCGGCCAAACCGTTTGAAACCTCGCAGCAATCCCAGCTAAAGCTGATTGCGCCTTATGTGGATCTGCCGCTGGAGCGCCTTGATGGATTTTCCAATAAAGTAGAAGAAATCTTCCGAACAGCCGCCCAGTTTGATGATGGACGAGCCGCGAAAATTGCCGCCGCTGTTAGTGGCAGAATTCAAATGCTTCGATTTAATAGGGCATAATCTGAAATAGCTCCAAAGCATACGGTTTGTGAAATGACTACAAATTGTAGGCAGTTAAAAATTACAGAAGCTATATGTCGCTGCCTAATGCCGATGACAGTCATGCGCCAACTGGTGACAAATTGTCAGCAGTTGAAATAGGGCTATAAAAACAGCGTCCTCCGTTTGACATTCGGGGGACGCTGCTTTTCTCTATGGCACTCATTTGGCGGTGGGCTTTTTTGTCGATTTGCCCTGTCGGCTGAATTCTTTCGCAAGGTCAACCAGCTTTTTAGAAGGTCGATAGCTGTCCAGAATATGAGGACTAAGCAGAAAATTCAGCAGACATGATTTGGGAATCATATACCCACCACTGATTTCAAAGGATCGGATGTAACCGTTATGGCACCAATTCGTCAGGGTGTTGTGGTGATAGCCGGTAAACCGGCTTGCTTCGGCAACACTCAGCACATCGCTGTAGGGCTGCATTTTCAGGGTAAGAAAGTCCTGAAACTTCTTTCTGCTTTT
>OGOY01003379.1_pt1 | contig 12401 bp, 11 predicted proteins | sample 1552811 | NCBI WGS metagenome assembly OGOY01 (sample SAMEA2580132, study PRJEB22360) | human gut metagenome | biome: human gut; feature: human-associated habitat; material: faeces | place: Denmark | collected 2008/2010 | reverse complement strand
TGCCCTGCGGGGTGGGCTTGCGGCGGTTCTCGGTGTTCTTGGTGGAAGCCAGATCATCGTAACGGGCATCGAAGCGGTCCACGTTCATATCCACAGTGCGGGTATCCACGGTGACCTGATTGTCCTCGCGGCGGACAGAAACTGCCTGTGCGGGGGCTGCGGTAGCCTTTGCGCCGGTCTCACGTGCCAGTTCGCTGAAGGAAACGGTCTTTTCCTCGCGCTTCTTATGCTGCTCGGGCTTCTTGTCGCCGTGCTTGCCGTTATTGTTATTATTATTGTTTACCTTGGGCTGCTCGGCCTTTGCGGCGGGCTGCTGGGGCTTTTTGTCAGCCTTGGGAGCCTCGGGCTTCTTTTCAGCCTTCTTCTCGGCCTTCTTCTCAGCCTTGGGCTCCTCCTTGGGAGCCTTGGCGCTGTTCAAAAACTCGTCCAGATTTGCCACGCTGTTGTCCTTGCTGAACTTTTCCAGCAGGTAGTTCAGCTCGTTCTCCTCCAGATTGGAGCTGTTCTTCTTGCCGGTGCTGCCCATAGCGGCCAGTTCGTCCAGCACCTTCTTTGCAGAAAGGTTCAGATCCTTTGCAAAGTCACTCACTTTATATTTTACGATCATTCGCTCATATCCTCCTCATTTTTGATTGCTCCGCAGTCCGACAGGCGGTCGAAGCAGAGCTTTGCGAGGTTGCGGTCGGTCACCGCGTAAACAGCCACGGGCTTGTGGCTGATATCGGCTAGCTTATCCTGTGTCAGCGGCATGGTGAACACGTCCACCAAGTCCCCCACGGCGTAGTTCAAACGCTGCAAAGTCTTAGGGCTGATGTCCGATGCGGTCATCACCAGCCATGCCTTGCTTTTGACACAGGCTTCCTCCACGGCATCAAAGCCCATGGTCAGCGCACCGGCCTTGCGGCACAGGCTCACGGCCTGGTACAGTGCCTCCTCCGGGGGCAGCTTGGGTTTTGCGGGGGCGTTATTCTTTTTTGCCATCGGCTGCTGCCTCCTTTGCGGCTGCGGCCAGCTGTACAGCCAGCGCGTCGTATACCTCGGCGGGAACCGGCTGCTCAAAGCAGCGTTCCAGCGCCTTTTTCTTTTTTGCCTTGGTCAGACAGTCCGGGTCCGGGCAGAGATATGCGCCGCGTCCCGGCTTTTTGCCTACCAGATCAATGCTGATCTCCCCGCTGGGTGCGCGCACCACGCGCACCAGCTCCTTTTTGGGGCGGCTGGTCATGCAGCCGATGCACTGGCGGGCAGGGATCTTTTTTTGTGCCATCCGGTTTCCCTCCTTCGGCAGATGGTGCCGGGCTTATTCAGCGTCTGCTGCGTCCTTCTTGGGCTCCTCGTCCTCGCCGTAGTAGCCGCTCTCGGGACGGATATCAATGTTGTAGCCGGTCAGGCGTGCGCACAGGCGGGCGTTCTGACCCTTGTTGCCAATGGCAAGGCTCAGCTGCTGGTCAGGCACGGTGACGCGGCAGGAGCGGGTCTCGCCGGGCAGCAGCTCCACCTTGACCACCTTGGCGGGGCTCAGGGCTGCGGAGATGAACTCCGAGATATCCTCGCTCCACTTGACGATATCGATCTTCTCGCTGCCCAGCTTTTCCACAACAGCGGCCACGCGGGCGCCGTGCTCGCCAATGCAGGCGGAAACAGGGTTCACGTTGGGGTCCTTAGACCAGACAGCCATCTTGGTGCGGGCACCGGCCTCGCGGCTGATGGCCTTTACCTCCACAGTGCCGTCAAAGATCTCGGGCACTTCCAGCTCAAACAGGCGCTTGACAAGGCCGGGATGGGTGCGGCTGATCATCACGCGGGGGCCACGCTCGGTGCTGACCACGTCCACGATGTAGACCTGCAGGGTCTCGCCCTCGGTGTACACCTCGCCGGGCACCTGCTCGTTGCGGGGCAGAACAGCCTCGCCGCCCTTGCCCAGATCCAGCGCAACGATGCCCTTCTCGGTATCCACGCGGGTAACGGTGGCCTGCACGATGTCATGTGCGCGGGACTGGATCTCGCTGAGCTGCTGGTTGCGCTCGGCCTCGCGGATGCCCTGACGGATGACGTGCTTTGCGGTCTGGGCGGCAATACGGCCAAAATCGCGGGTCTTGAGCGGGGTGATGATGCGGTCGCCCACCTCGTAGCTGCTGCGGATCTTGCGTGCCTCGGTCACACCGATCTCGGCGTGCTCGTCGTACCAGTCCTCGTCTGCCACGATATCCTGGATCAGCGCCACATCAAAGCGGCCGGTGTCGGGGTCGATGTCCACACGGATGTGATCCTCCTCGACCTCATAGTTCTTCTTGACGGCAATGATGATAGCCGCCTTGATCTTTTCGATCAGGTACTCTGCGGTGATGCCGCGCTCATGCTCCAGCATGGAGAGCGCTTCAAAAAAGTCCTTATTCGCTGCTGTCATTTTTCGGGTTCCTCCTATATATTTTGTTCTCTTTTCTCCATCAGAGACGGTACTTTTCAGTTGAACAGATCCTCGTCGTCGCACAGCTGCACACCGGAGGCTGCGTTCACCTCAAAGGTCACGGGGCCGTTTTCGGTCTCCAGCGTCACGGTGCTGCCCTCGCGGCCGGTCAGGATGCCGGACAGTTCCCGCACGCCGTCAGCGTTGGGGCGGATCAGCTTTGCCCGCACCTTCTGACCCTTCAGCGCCTCGTAGTGCTCCGGGCGGGTCAGCTTGCGGCCAAGGCCGGGGCTGCCCACCTCCAGATAATAGCTTTGCTCAATGGGGTCTGCCTCGTCCAGCAGCGGATCAATGGCGCGGGAGACAGCCTCGCAGGTGTCGGTGTCCAGCGGCTCATCGCGGTCGATCAGCACGCGCAGGAACCAGTCCGGGCCTTCCTTTTCAAAGCGGACATCCCACAGGCGCAGGTCCATCCCCTCAACAACGGGGCGGACGAGCGCTTCGACGACCTTGACCGCGCTGCCCTGCTGCGGTTTACCGGGTTTTGCCATAAAAATGCTCCAATCATAAAAAGAAAGCGGACCTTGCGGCCCACTTTCAGTAAAATCATCATCGAACACTAAGACTATACCACATCCGTGCGCAAAATGCAAGCCCCCGCCGGGCAGATTTGCCTTCTAGCGGGCTTTTTCAGCGTGCATTTTTTGCGGAGTTTGGCGAAAACGGCGCACAACGGGCCGCTCGGCGCCGTTTTCCCCTATCTCTCATCTTGGATGTGCGGCTTGTAGAGGCGGGCATTGCTCGCCCGTGGCCGTGGGCAGCCACCGCAAAGTTCCCGGGCGGATATGGAATCCGCCCCTACGCCGTAGGGGTCGGCGTCCCCGACGACCCGGGAATGCTGCCGCTGCCGCAAAGTTCCGGCGGGCGGGCAAGGCTCGCCCCTACCCTTTCTTTCCGTGCAACCGCTTCGCAATCGGTTTCTCAACACCGTAATAGGCCGCCAACGTTACTGCAATCGCCGCGGTCCAGTACAGCGCGTGGGCCTGCTGCATCCAGACGGTGTCGCCCAGCTGGTTCGGCGGGGTCGTACCGGTCCAGGCGGGCAGGTGCAGGTCATACTTTAAAAATACGGTCAGCTGCTGGTGCCACAGATAAAAGCTGTAGGTCAGCGCCGACAGCCACGCCAGCGCGCACCGCACCGGGCGGGGCGGGGTCAGACCCAGTCCGAAGCCGACGAGCATCGCTGCTGCGGCCAGCGCCAGCGGCATCCGGTTGATGAGCTGGAACTGCTGGAACTCCGCCGCATACGCCTGTGTGCGCAGCTGCGCATTGAGCCAGACCAGCGCCAACGCGCCGAGCACCGTACAGCCCGCGCGGGGTAAAAGCCGCTGCGCCCAGCCACCGCGGGCCAGCCGTGCAAACACCAGTGCCGCCGCCATGCCGACGGCCAGCACCCCGCAGAACGCCAGGAACTGATTAAAAAGCAGCGCGTACTCCCCCGTGCCGTACTGGTGCAGCGCCCACTGGCTGTAGCCCGCCTGCACAAGGCAGAGCGCCCCCAGTGTCGGCAGCGGGTGCTTGGCGCAGAGCGGCGCCAGCAGCGGAAACACGAGGTAAAATAGCGCAAAGACCGTCAGCGTCCAAGTGACGCCGTTGAGCAGCGTGCCTATGTAGCTGCGGGGAAAGAGCTGCTGGGCCAGCGTCAGGTGCGCGGCCAAATCGAGTCCCAGCGCACGGCTCCAACCGTGGCGCTTGAGGGCGATCAAAAAGCTGGCCAGCAGGTTCGCGTAGTAGGCAGGCAGCAGCCGCGCGGCGCGGCGGCGGTAAAAATCTGCCGGGCGACAGTTGGGCAGCGGCTCGCCCCGCTGGCGGGCGTTCGCCCACGGCAGAAACAGGCAGAACGCCGACAGCATCACAAGCAGGTCGACCCCGATGCTGCCCGCCCGCTGCCAGTGGTCTGACCCCAGCGAGAACCAGCTCTGCTGCCAGATGTGGAAGGTCGCCACCGCCCACGCGGCCACGACGCGCAGCAGGTCAGCCGCCGCCGGGCGGTCTGCGTCAATGGGCGCGGGCGTGCGGCTCAGAACGCCCATTCGCCGTTTTCAAAGATCGTGACTTCTTCCCCGCGCTTCGTGATGCCGGTGACATGGGTATCCGCCGCGCCGATCATGACATCCTCATGGATGGCGGAGTTGTTCAGGCCCTTCTTCATCAGGTCGTCGCGGGTCATGGCAGAGCCGCCCCTGATATTCGTCGGGTAGCCCGCGCCGAATGCAATGTGGCAGGCGGCATTCTCGTCAAACAGGGTGTTGTAGAACAGCACGCCGCTGCGGTTGATGGGGCTGGAGGCGGGCACGAGGGCGATCTCGCCGATGCGGTTCGAATTCTCGTCGGTGGAGAGCAGCTCGGCCAGCAGGTCGGCATTCTTCTCGGCACCGTGCTCCACGACAACACCGTCCTTGAAGGTGACATGCCAGCCCTCGATCAGCTGGCCGTTGTAGGCGTAGGGCTTCGTGCCGTAGACGATGCCGTTTGTGCGCTCGCGGTGGGGCGCACAGAAAACCTCCTCGGTGGGAACGTTGGCGATGAACTCAATGCCGTCCTCGGTCTTGCTGGACGCGCCCTCCCAGGTGGCGTCGTCGGCCAGACCGACGGTCAGGTCTGTGCCGTTCGAGCTGGTCATGTGAATGCGGTCCAGCTCCAACGCGTTCATGCGGTCGCGGCGGGCCTTGGTCACGGCGACATGCTTCTGCCACGCGCCGACGGGGTCACCGGTAGAGACACGGCAGACGTCAAAGATCAGCGCCCAGAGCTTTTCGACAGCCTCGTCGAGCGGCAGCTCCGGGAACACCTTGGCGGCCCAGCCCGGAGCGGGCACAGCCGCCACGCACCACTGGACGCGGTCATTCATCGTGTACTCCTGCCAGGGTTTCATAAAGGTACGGCGCGCGAGGTTGACGCGGTTCAGCTTACCCGCATCGAGGCCCGCCAGTGCCTCGGGGTCCTCGGCATGGATGGCCAGCGTGCAGCAGCCGTCCGGGTCCTCGGCGTAGTCGAGGTAGCTGCGCAGCTCATAGGGCTTCATGGCAGTCAGGTCCTTTTCGTCGGCCAGTTCCATGTTCAGGCGGGTGAGCTTATCGTCCTCCCAGCGGACGACGACGGTCTTGGCCCCGGCCTCATAGCCCGCGCGGACGCAGGCATGGGCGAAGTCGGGCATCGTGACCGGGCAGCGGACGATAAAATTCTGGCGCGGACGCACATTGACGCCCACCTTGACGATAAAATCAGCGTAGAGCTGGAGGTAATGTTGGTTCATAAGGGGTGGTCTCCTTTATATAATGTTTGTTTGTATTGTAGCATAAAACGGGTGGCAATGGCAAGGTGGCGGCGGCATGAGGGCATGCCGCCCTACGGGCAGTGCGTAGGGCGGCATGCCGCACGGTAGGGGTCGCACATGTGTGGCCCGCTGCCTTTCCGTGGGAAGCCGCCTGCCTTACACTACCGGGCCGGGCATGCCCGGCCCCTACCGCTCTGTCACTACCAAAAAAACAGGCCGCCCGCCCGGGCAGCCTGTCGTAAAGCTTATTTTTCGACCATCATATCCGCGGCCTTGTACAGATCGCCGCAGCTCATGCAGACGACGAGGTCGCCTTTTTTGGCGTTCTGCCTGACCCAGGCGGCGGCACCCTCGAGACCGTCCACCACGACACTGCCGGGCAGCTTGGCGGCCAGATCCTCGCTCCTGACACTGCCGTCGTCCTTCTCGCGGCCGCCCATGATGGGCAGCAGCACGACCTGATCGGCAGCACGCAGCACCTTGGCGAAGTCGTCCATCAGCATCTTGGTGCGGCTGTAGGTGAACGGCTGATGCACGGCAATGACGCGGTCATAGCCCATCTCCTTGGCCGTCGCCAGCGTAGCGGCCAGCTCGGTGGGATGGTGGGCGTAGTCATCGACGATGACCGCGCCGTTGCACTCGCCCTTGATCTCAAAGCGGCGGCCCGTGCCGTGGAACTGCTCGGCTGCGCGAACGGCGTCCTCGGGCTTGAGGCCCAGCGGGCGCACGCAGCAGCACATGGCCAGCGCATTGTAAATGTTGTGGTAGCCGGGCACGCCCAGCTTGATGTGGGCGAAGTGCTCACCGAGTTCGAGGACATCGAACTCAAAGAAGCCGGGCTTGTACTCGCCGATGTTGACGGCGCGGAAACGGGCCTCCTCCTCGATGCCGAAGCTCAGGACCGGACGGTCAATGGAGTTCACGACGTCCATCGTGTTCTTGTCGTCCATGTTAAAGACGACGGTGCGGGACAGCAGCGCAAACTTCTGGAACGCCAGCTTGAGCTTGCCCATCGTGCCGTAATATTCCAGATGGTCGTTGTCAATGTTCAGGATAACGCCCACCGCGCAGGTCAGATGCAGGAAGGTCTCGTGGTACTCACAGGCTTCGATGACAACGCTCTGGCCGCTGCCGGCCTTGCCGTAGCCGCCGATCAGGGGCAGCTTGCCGCCGATGACCGCCGCCGGGTCCCTGCCCGCCAGCTCCAGCATTGTGGTGATCATGCCGGTGGTCGTTGTCTTGCCGTGGGTGCCTGCCACGCCGATGCTCTGGGCATGGGTGCGGCTGATGTAGCCCAGCATGACGCTGCGCTCAACGGCTTTGATGCCGCGGGCGCGGGCAGCCTGCAGCTCGGGGTTATCGTCATGGATGGCGGCGCTGTAGACCACAAGGTCCGCGTTGCCGACGTTGGCGGCGTCATGCCCGATGCAGACGCGCACGCCGAGGGCACGCTCGGCCTCGGTGTTTTTGGTTTCCTCGACGTCAGAGCCGGTGATGGCATAGCCGCGGCTGTGCAGGATCTGGATCAGCGGATAGGTGCCGGAGCCGCCGCAGCCGATGAAATGGATCGTGCGGACGCCTTCGAGCAGCTTGGGGTCATACATACTAAAAACCATAACAGTGGTCACCTCAAAATTTATCCGCTGCCGTAGGGGATGGCACGCGGTATACTTAACTATATTACGGAGTAATTATACTATTTTTCTGCAACAAAATAAACACTTTTTTTGAAATTGCAGCCTGACCGACCAATTTTTGGGTAAAAGGCACAAATTCATGGAGCCAAAACACAGCAATACGTCGAGGGTGCCGCTTGCGCCGCGGCCTTGACGGCACAAAAAACTTTTTACGGTACGATAAACGCCGCCCTTGCTCTGTGATTTTTCTGGCTTTTTCCGGCGCCGCCTGTTATAATGAAGAAAACCGCAGGAGGGATGCAGAATGGCAAAGCTGATTTGGGGCATTGACCCGCTGGCCGTGTCACGGCTGGGACGCACGGCGAAAAAGCCGCCGTTCACGAAAAAGGAGCTGGCGCGCATCGGCATTCCGGCGCACAAGATCCCCCGCGTGCAGGAGGAGCTGGCGCGATTGACGGCAGATAAGACCCTGACCCGGGAGGAATTGGGGAGACTGGCGGAGGAAATCAGCTGGCTTTTGCTGTGAGCTTGCCTTCCCCCTCGGGGGAAGGTGGCCGAGGCCCCGCCCGAGGCCGGATGAGGGCGAAGTCGCCGCCATTGCTCCATAAACTGGCAGCCTCGGCAAGGTTTGCCCTCATCAGTCAGCGGGCGGGGCCGCTGACAGCTTCCCCCTCGGGGGAAGCCTTTCCACCCGCAAGTAATCCAACAGAAAGAAGTACCCATCTATGTCTTTTTCTCCCGCACTTGTCTATGATTTTATTTTTCTGGCCGTATTTTCCTTTGCCGCTGTCAAAAGCTGGCAGAAGGGCTTTCTCGCCGGGCTGACCGAGCTGATCGGCGCGGTGCTGGGCGTCGGCATTGCCTCCTGGGGCAGCCGCACGCTGGCCCCGGAAGTCTACCTTAGCTTTTTCAGCGACTCCGTCTCCACCCGGGTCGAGCAGGCCGTCGCACAGTCGGGCGGCGATATTGCCGCTGCGGTGCAGGGGCTGGACTTTCTGCCGGAATCCATCCGTGCCGCGCTGGCCGCGGGTCTGCAGACTGCCGGGGACCAGCTTCCCGAAAAGATCAACGCCCTGCTGGAGCCGCTTTTTCTGCCGCTGGTGCAGGCGGTGCTGTTTGTGCTGCTCTGCATGATCGTGCGCTGGGTGTTCGCCCTGCTGGTGCGGCTGCTGCGCGGCGTCAATCTTATCCCGCTGGTGGGCGGTGCCAATCGGCTGCTGGGTCTGGTGCTGGGCCTTGTGACCGGCGCGTTCGACTGCTGGCTGCTGGCGCTGCTGCTCTGGTTCGCCGCCAGCATCACCACCGGCCAGATCGACTGGCTGACCACCGGCGTTTTGCAGCGCAGCGTCGGGTACAGCCTTTTTGGTGCGTTCAACCCATTTTTGCTCCATTATTAAACAAATTCTGAACAAGCCCCGCCAAAACTTGCAATTTGGCAGGGTTTGTTTAATAATAGTAGTGTAGCTGCGGTGCGGCGGGCATCGAGAACGCCGCCCCCTACAACAATTTATCGCAATCCCACGTGCCTCTTATCGGGCACTTTTCATAGAGGTGAAGTAAATGCTTTGTGTTAAATGCCAAAAACGCCCCGCTGTCGTGTTTGTGCAGCGGCTTGAAAACGGCAAGACCGTGCAGGAGGGCTACTGCCTGACCTGCGCCCGTGCCATGCACATCCAGCCTGTGGATGATCTGATGAAACAGTTCGGCATGTCCGACCAGGATCTGGAAAACATGGAGGAGCGGATGTCCAGCTTTTTGCAGGAGGCCTCCGACTCCGGCATGCTGGCCCCCATGATGAACGGCGACGACACCGACGCCGGTGACGAGCCCGCCCCGCAGGACGATTTTGTCCCGGGCGGCAGCCCCGTGTTCCCGTTTGGCTTTGGTGCGCGCCAGAATAAGGACGACGCCAAGTCCAAAAACGGCAAGAAGGAAAAGGCTCCCCGCCGCAAGTTCCTTGAGACCTACTGCGAGAACCTGACCCAGAAGGCCCGCGACGGCAAGACGGACCGCATCATTGGCCGTGACCGCGAAATTTACCGCACGATCCAGATTTTGTGCCGCCGCCAGAAGAACAACCCCTGCCTGATCGGCGAGGCCGGTGTCGGCAAGACTGCGATTGCCGAGGGCATCGCCCAGCGCATTGCCGAGGGCAAGGTCCCCGCGCGTTTGCAGGACAAGGAAATTTACCTGCTCGACATGACGTCCCTCGTCGCAGGCACCCAGTTCCGCGGCCAGTTTGAGCAGCGTGTCAAGGGCCTCATCAGCGAGGTCAAGGCTGCGGGCAACATCATCCTGTTTATTGATGAGATCCACTCCATCGTCGGCGCGGGCGACTCCGACGGCTCTATGAACGCCGCCAACATCATGAAGCCCGCGCTGTCCCGCGGGCAGATGCAGGTCATCGGCGCAACGACGTTTGCCGAGTATCGCAAGTATATCGAGAAGGATTCCGCGTTGGAGCGCCGTTTCCAGCCTGTCAAGGTCGAGGAACCGTCGCTGCTGGACACCATCGAGGTCATCAAGGGCATCCGCGTCTACTATGAAAAGCACCACTGCGTCCGTGTGTCCGACCCCATCGTGACGAGCATCGTCAAGCTGTCGGAACGCTACATCACGGACCGTTTCCTGCCGGACAAGGCCATTGACCTGCTGGATGAATCCTGCGCCTGCTGCAACCTGCGCCATCCTGAAATTACAGAGCTCATGGAGACCCAGCGCACCGTGGCCGATTTGGAGACCCGCGAGCACGAACTGGAGAACCCCGAGCCGCAGAACGGCCAGGACGCTGCCATCGACTACGAGGCACTGGCCGCGGTCAAGACCGATCTGGCGAAGCAGCGCGAAAAGCTGCCCGCCCTGCAGCTGAAGGTCGCGGAAATTGAAGTGACCATGGACGACGTCGCACAGGTCATTGAGCTTTGGACCGGTGTGCCTGCTGTGAAGATCAAAGAGACCGAGTATGGCCGCCTGAAGGGGCTGGAGGATGCCCTCAAGGCGCACATCATCGGCCAGGACGAGGCCGTCCACGCCGTGGCCGGGGCCATCAAGCGCGCCCGCGCCGACCTATCTGGCCGTCACCGCCCGGCCAGCTTTATCTTCGTCGGCCCCACCGGCGTCGGCAAGACCGAGCTGGTCAAGCAGCTGGCCAGCCAGTTGTTCGACACCGTTGACCCGCTCATCTCCATCGACATGAGCGAGTACATGGAAAAGTACGCGGTGTCCCGCCTCATCGGCTCGCCCCCGGGCTATGTCGGCTACGACGAGGCCGGGCAGCTGACCGAGAAGGTCCGCCGCCATCCCTACAGCGTCGTGCTGTTTGACGAGATTGAAAAAGCACATCCTGACGTTATGAATATCCTGCTGCAGATTCTGGACGAGGGCAAGATCAACGATGCGCAGGGACGCACGGTGGATTTTTCCAACACGGTCATCTGCATGACCTCCAACGCGGGCTCCACCGACCAGAGCGGCGCGACGGGCTTCGGCAAAAAGGCCGAAGTCGCCAGCGCGGACCGCAGCATGAAGGCGCTGCAGGAGTTCCTGCGCCCCGAGTTCATCGGCCGTGTGGATGAGATCATTACGTTCAAGCCGCTGAGCGAGGAAGACCTTGAGAAGATCGCCGCGCTCATGCTCGACGAGTACAAGCCCGGTCTGGCCGCGCACGGCATCACGCTGCACTACATGCAGCCCGCGCTGGCGGACATCGTAGCCGAAAGCTCCACCAAATACGGTGCGCGTGAGCTGCGCCGCACGATCCGCAAGACCATTGAGGATCCCGTCTCCGACGCGCTCGTCGATGGCCGCCTGGATGGCCGCGAGGTCACGCTGGAGCTGGCCGACCACGACGGCAGGGCCGTGCTGGAAATTTAAGGGGCGCACCATGTACAGAAAACTGGCTGCCCTGGTGCTGGCCGCGGCGCTGCTGTGCAGCTGCTCGGCCCACGTCACGGTGCAGCGTTATCCCGCAGAGCTGCCCCGGGCCGAAAGCCCCGCCGCCACCCCGACGCCGGAGCCGGTGCCCACCTTTACCGAGGAGCAGAAGGCCTACGGCAGCGCCGCACTGCTGACCGATGCCACCGTGCTCGTCAACGTGTTTTTGAACGACGCCGCCCACGGGCATACCTGGGACGCCGAGAGCCGCGCTGCCGCCGTGCAGCGCACCCAGCTGGCCGTGGACTGGATCACCGAGCAGGCCGCGGGCTACGAGGCCGCGGTGAATCTGATCTGTGATCGCAGCGCGGACGGCAGCGATTCAACGCTAACACGCAGTTATCTTGTGCAGTCCGCCATGCAGGGCGGCGAAAATTCCGAGGAAAGCTCCGCTTTTCTCGACGAGATGGATACGCTGTGCGCGTCGCTGGCCGCCGACAGCCGTCTGGCTGCCTACGGGGCCCGGCACATCGCGTTTTTGTTCTTCCTGCCCATCAGCGGGACATCCTTCACGATGGCTCACTACGCCGACGACGGCGACAGCTTTTATTATGAATACAGCTGCCTGTACAAAACAGACGCCTACACCGACGGCGAGGCGGAATCCCCGGCGACCTACGCCCACGAGATCCTGCATCTGTTCGGCGCGCCCGACCTGTATGAGGGCAGCAGCGACCCCTACGTCGACGAGGCACTTGTCAGCTATGTGGCCGACACCTACCCCGGCGATATTATGCTGAGCACCTACGAGGACGACGGCTCAAGCCGGTTTGACGCCATCACAAAGGAGATCAGTCCGCTGACGGCCTACTGTCTGGGGCTGACCGACACCTGCCCCGAGCTTGCGCAGTTCCCCCTGCTGGCCGACATGACCCCCGGCGTTTTCTCTTACGGAGCCGACGGGGAAGCGGGGAGTGCGGAGGCCGGCGAGAGCTGGCCGGGCGCGGTAGCGGTGTAAGGAAAGAAAGCACCGCCCGGAAGTTTCTCTCCCCCAGGCGCTGTTGCGCCAGCCCCCTCGCAGAGGGGGCCAGGGGCCTTGCCTCCCTCTGCGAGACAGACTCCCCCGATACGGGGGAGGTGGCGCTTGCGC
>OGOY01003374.1_pt1 | contig 12417 bp, 13 predicted proteins | sample 1552811 | NCBI WGS metagenome assembly OGOY01 (sample SAMEA2580132, study PRJEB22360) | human gut metagenome | biome: human gut; feature: human-associated habitat; material: faeces | place: Denmark | collected 2008/2010 | reverse complement strand
ATAAACAAACCCCACCAAGATTAAATCTTGGGGGGTTGGTGGGGAATAATAACATTCCCCCGATTTTTTATCGCTCTAAGCAATTCTAAAACCTTGATTTAATAGGCTTCCGCAATCAAATTGCGATACTCTATTATTTAAGAGTAACTGAAGCTCCAGCTTCTTCAAGTTTAGCTTTGATTTCTTCAGCTTCAGCTGCAGCAACACCTTCTTTAATAACTGATGGTGCACCGTCAACGATAGCTTTAGCTTCTTTAAGACCTTCGCCTGTGATTTCACGTACAACTTTGATAACGCCAACTTTTTTGTCGCCTGCAGATGTCAATTCAACGTCGAATGAATCTTTAGCAGCACCATCTGCAGCAGCAGCTACAGGAGCAGCAGCAGTTACGCCAAACTCTTCTTCGATAGCTTTTACAAGGTCGTTCAATTCAAGGATTGAAGCTTCTTTAATTTCAGCAATAATGTTTTCAATGTTCAATGCCATTATGATTTCCTCCAAATGTGTTTTTTAATATAGTATTTTAACCGTAGCTTAGGCTACGAGTTGTGAAGATGGGCTTACGCAGCGCCATCTTCTTTGCTTTCTGCAACAGCTTTGACAGCGTATGCAACGTTGCGCACTGGTGCTTGAAGTACAGAAAGGAGCATAGAAAGCATACCTTCTTTGTTTGGAAGTGATGCAAGAGCGTTGATTTCTTCGACTGAAGTGATCGCACCGTCAACAACACCACCTTTGATTTCAAGAGCTTCAGCGCCTTTAGCAAATTCGCTAATAACTTTTGCTGGTGCGATAACATCTTCGTTCGAGAATGCTACTGCAGATGGACCAACGAAAAGTTTTTTAAGGTCTTCAAGACCTGCTTTTTCAGCTGCACGGCTCAAGATAGAGTTTTTGATAACTTTAAATTCAACGCCTGATTCACGAAGATTACGACGAAGAACTGTATCTTGGTCAACTGTAAGTCCACGAGAGTCAACAACAACGATAGATGCTGCTGCTTTCATTTTATCAGCGACAATAGCAACTTGTTCAGCCTTCTTAGCAATAATAGCTTCACTCATTAGTAGTTTTACCTCCGTTTTTATTTTTGGGCTAGGCACAAAAAAACCGTACCTAAACCTAGACACGAAAGTACAATACGTCACAAAAAAATAGTTACGTTTTGTGCCTCGGTTGGATGTTTACGAGTCTAGCTCCCCAACTGTCTTAGGTCAGTTTTTTTCAAACCTTATATAGAATACCATTACCTGAATCAGACGTCAAGAGAAAAATACAACTTTTTTGGATTTTTTCTCTATCTTTTTTGAACATCATAAAGCCTCTAAAAATCCAAAGATTCAAGAGGTCTTTTCTAATCATATCTAAGAGCTTCGATAGGATCGAGTTTTGATGCCTTATTTGCCGGCAGGATTCCTACACCTGCTGAGAAGCCTATGCTTCCCATGGCTACACCAAGAGAAACCGTCGCTTTAAGATCCATGGCATTCCCAATTGGTCCAACGACTAGGGCTGCAAAACCTAGACCAATCAGGCCATCCAGGATGGTAAGGACCATCGATTCAATCAAAAACGAGTCAAGATTTTACGACATGTGGCGCCTAAAGCCTTACGAAGACCAATCTCTCGTGTCCGATCAGTTACCGAAACCAACATGATATTCATAACACCGATTCCGCCAACTAATAATGAAATCCAGCAATAGCTCCGACAACGGTGGTAATGGTTCCAAAGATCGTGTTCACTTGATCTAGAGCCGAACTCATATCTGCTGCCTTATATTCTCCATTGTCATCTTGGGACAACTGGGTCAAGCGTTTAGCAGCATCCTTAGCAACGCTACTGCTATTTTTCACATCGGTCACATGGAAAAAATCTGGCCAATAGCATCAGTGTTATTTTCAGCCGCTAACTGGGTATAGGCCACAAGAGCTGTTCCAATGTCACCATAGGCACCGATTGCTGTGTCTTTATTCTTATAAACACCAATCACACGATAATCATTGTTTCCAATAGTAACCACTTGGTTAAGGGCATCCCCATTCGTCTCAAAGAGTTTTTTAGCCACCATCTAATCAATGACAATAACTCGCGAAAAGTTTTTATAATCATTGTCTTGCAAGGAACGTCCTGTCAACATCTCTAACTTTTTAGCTTTAAAGTAACCCTGACTGGCACCTGTGATATTAACATTCTTCACAGTTTTTTGGAGGTAGATAGAGGACGTTAGGTTGTTGGTCACAAAATTACTATCGATACCTGGCGTCTGCTTGGCCACTTGCTCTAGCCAAACTTATTTAACCAGTTTGGTAGGTTTTGCCAAATCTGCATAAGCAGGATCTAGCTCCTCAGCCTTTAGTGTCTCGCCATCCTTAAAGGATTTTTCAGCCTTGGTAATAACTTTTTTGAACCTCTTTCAGTCCTGATGCAATTTTTTGTTGCTTGGCATCGGCATTACCAAGTTTGATCCTAACTTGCTTGATTTTCTGAGTCTCATCATCGTAAAGCCAGACATAGTTGTCAGTGCCTTTCTTGCTCACAGCAGTTACAGGAACCAACAAGACATCATCATTTGTCACTTCAAGATATACATTAAAACCTTGCTTAAGTTTGCCGATGGAGCTAGTCAATTGAACCTTATATTCATACTGGGAACCTGACTGACCTGAATTGCCAGATGTCCCATCTGACTGACTGGCATTTTGCTTAGGATAATTGGAAACGTAGCTGACTTTACCTGTCCAAGTTTGATCTGGGTATACTTTGGAAGCAATCTTGACCTTTTAACCTACTGAAATATTTGGAATGTCATATTCTGTTAAGGTCCCTTGAATCTCAAATTGGCCTTCACTTGCACACGAACTAGAGTTTAGCTCTCTTTTGAAATAGGGCCCACAGAGTCCGCAACCTCTACGACTGTTCCATTAACATCTGAAACAATGATGGTTTGGTTGAGGACATCTTGCGCCCTTTTCTAGATATGATGCTGCATTAGCAACGGCATCATTATAATCTTGCAAGGTTTGGTAATTACTTGCCTCAGTTTGCTGACGCTGTTGAGGTCTGACTGTAGGCGTTGAATAATCATCCTCATACGAATTACTATTTGTTTGCGTTGAAACCAAAGGAGCTGTTCCATACTGTTGGAAAAAATTGCAGTCACGATCTTGCCATATTATAAGCACGACTATCTGTATCATAGGCTGCTTAGGCTGATGTGCTGTCATATTGGATCAATTGCTGAGCAACACTAATTTTCTCACCAACATAGACTGTCATAGATGCATTTCGTCCAATAGTATTGTCAAAATAAACGTACTGTTCCGATTTTGCCCTCACCATACCAATTAGAAGAGCGGACTAGGCAAGTTGTTCCTTTTTTACCTTCAATAATCCAAACTCTTTTTGATTTTTAAATAACTTTGGACTGATTTTCTTTCACATAAGTCTCTCATTCTGATTGTGTTCTATAGATATAGAAATTGTGATGTTTTTAATATTCCGTGTCAATGAGTTCCATCACACCATAGTGCAACTTTTGATTGGGACGAACCTGACGTTCAAAACCAAGTTCCTCAAAAACAGAGTCACGAAAATGTGCCTTGATGATAATTCGTTCTCGGCCAACACGTTTAGCCTCATCGAGCCATTCTCGCGTTAAGCGACTGCCATTGGCCAGAGGTTTGATAGCACTTAGATTTTCTGATTCCTTTATGGTCTCTGAAAACATAGGATCAGCATAGATAATATCAAAAGAATGATCAGTCTGAGATTTTAAAAAGGTTAAACTATCACTCTTAACAGCCTTAATAGACCGCATGGCCTTTTCAATCTGCTTATTATCCGTCTGATAAGTTGCCAGACCACGAGAAACCACCTGAAAAATCACTTCTTGACTCTCAAGGGCTGTCACCCTATTTCCCACTGCTGCCATCACTAGACTATCTGAAGCCAACCCCATGGTCGTGTCAAGAATAGACTTGGGAGATTGCCCCAAAAGACTAATTAAAGCATCATGTGGAGCCTTAAGCCGAAGGACAGCCGTATCTGGATGAAAGGTCAACTCACTGGCATCTGCATTGACAAAAGACAATCTGTCCTTATATAGAAGATAAAAGGGGCCAAATCGTTCCAGACATTTGGATAAAGACAACTTGCGTCGTGGCTGATAGTCAGCTCCTAGTTCGCTAGCTAATTCTTGAGCACGTGCAATTAAGGACTCGTTTTCACGTAAAGATGTCGTAATAATCATGTTTCTAGTATAGCAGAATCTTAGGAAACAAAACTATAACCTAAGCTTTCATTTTTAACTTCTTAGCTTACATTCGTGTAAGAAAAAAGCCCCAGCAAAGCTGAGACTCAATATTGTGTTTAGATAGCTTCTGTTGTAAAGCTGCGGCTTTCAAGCACACGCACCATAGCATCTGCTGTATCAAGGGCTGTGAAGAGTGGAATTCCTGCTTCAATAGCTGAACTACGGATAGCTGCTCCATCTTCGTCATAAGTACGTTTGTTACCAACTGTATTGATAATAGCTTGTGCTTTACCTGTACGAACGAGGGCTGGAATGTCATTGTCATCGTTTTCACCCAACTTGTTAACAAGCGTTGCGTGAACCCCGTGTTCATTCAAGAACTTAGCTGTTCCTTCAGTTGCGTAGATACCATAACCGATAGCATCGAAACGACGAGCCAAGTCAAGGGCTTCTTCTTTGGTATCGTCATGAATAGTAAAGATGACGTTACCAAAGGTTGGCAAGTGGAGGTAAGATGCTTCAAAGGCTTTATAGAGCGCTTTTTCAAGAGTCACATCTGTACCCATAACTTCACCAGTTGATTTCATTTCAGGTCCAAGGAGACTATCTACCTGAGCCAATTTTGTGAATGAAAAGACTGGTGCTTTGACATGGACATGGTTACTTTCTGGATAAAGACCATCTTTGTAACCTTGCTCAGCCAATGATTTACCAAGAATCAAGTTTGTAGCAACTTGAGCCATTGGGATATCAGTCACCTTAGACAAGAATGGTACTGTACGGCTGGCACGTGGGTTAACCTCGATAACATAGACTGTTTCGTCCTTAATAACGAACTGGATGTTCATCATACCGATACAGTTAAGACCGATAGCCAAACGTTTCGTGTAATCAGCGATAGTCTCTTGGATTTTCTTAGAAAGAGTTTGTGGTGGGTAAACCGCCATTGAGTCCCCTGAGTGAACCCCCGCACGTTCGATGTGTTCCATAATACCTGGAATTAAGACATCCTTACCATCAGAGATGGCATCCACTTCACACTCACGTCCTATGATATAGCTATCAACAAGGACTGGGTGGTCTGGACTAGCCTTAACGGCTGTGCGCATGTAAGAACGAAGGTCATCTTCATTTTCAACAATTTCCATAGCACGTCCACCCAAAACGTATGATGGACGAACAAGAACTGGGAAACCAATCTTACGAGCCGCTTCAACTGCTTCTTCTTCATTTGTCGCTGTTTGTCCTGGTGGTTGTGGAATGTCAAGATCTTTAAGAGCCTGTTCGAAGAGGTCACGGTCTTCTGCACGGTCAAGATCAGCAACCTGTGTGCCCAAGATTTTCACACCTGCTTTAGACAATGGCTCTGCCAAGTTGATGGCTGTTTGTCCACCAAACTGAACCACCACACCCTTAGGTTGTTCCAATTCAATAACGTTCATCACGTCTTCGAAGGTCAATGGTTCAAAGTAGAGTTTGTCTGACACTGAGAAGTCTGTTGAAACTGTCTCAGGGTTAGAGTTCATGATGATGGCTTCGTAGCCAGCAGCTTGGATAGCTTTTACAGAGTGAACTGTCGCATAGTCGAACTCAACCCCTTGTCCGATACGGATAGGACCTGAACCAAGAACGATGACCGATTCTTTATCAGATTTGATTGACTCATTTTCCCACTCGTAAGTTGAGTAAAAATATGGTGTTGATGATTCAAACTCAGCCGCACAAGTATCAACCATCTTGTAAACAGGAACAATGTTGTTTTCCAAACGTGTCGCACGTACTTGGTTAGCTGTTTGATTCCAAAGATCAGCAATCTTACGATCAGAGAAACCGTTACGTTTAGCTTCTTTCAAAACATCAACATCGCCTACGTGAGCAGCCAATTCTTGTTCCAATTCGAAGATGTGGAGCAATTTATCAAGGAAGAAGATATCAATCTTAGTCAACTCTGATAATTCTTCAATAGTGTAACCACGACGAATGGCCTCAGAAATATAGAAGAGGCGGTCGTCTTGAGCTTTAACAACTTTTTCAACCAAGGCATCGTCTGTTACTTCGGCAAGCTCAGACATTTCATTGTGGTAAACTCCGATTTCAAGTGAACGGCATGCTTTAAGAAGTGACTCTTCAATGTTACGACCGATAGCCATAACTTCACCTGTCGCTTTCATCTGAGTACCGAGACGACGTTCACCGTGTTCAAATTTATCAAATGGGAAACGTGGAATCTTAGCAACCACATAGTCAAGGGCTGGTTCAAACATGGCATAAGTTGTACCAGTGACTGGGTTAATCATTTCATCAAGTGTCAAACCAACAGCAATCTTAGCCGCCAATTTAGCGATTGGATAACCAGTGGCCTTTGAGGCAAGGGCTGATGAACGTGATACACGAGGGTTTACTTCGATAACATAGTACTTGAAGCTATGTGGGTCAAGCGCCAACTGGACGTTACAGCCACCCTCAATTTTAAGGGCACGGATAATCTTCAAGCTGGCATCACGAAGCATTTGGTTTTCAATATCTGATAAGGTTTGCGTTGGGGCAAATACGATTGAGTCCCCTGTGTGGATACCAACTGGGTCAAAGTTTTCCATGTTACATACCACAAGAGCATTGTCTTCGGCATCACGCATAACTTCGTATTCGATTTCTTTGAAACCAGCGATCGAACGCTCAATCAAACATTGGGTTACTGGTGACAATTTCAATCCATTTTCAGCGATTTCACGGAGTTCTTCTTCGTTAGCACACATACCACCACCAGTACCACCAAGGGTAAAGGCAGGACGCACGATAACTGGGTAACCAATTTCTGTCGCAAAGGCAACTGCTTCTTCAACCGTATTTACAATTTCTGATTCTGGAATTGGTTGTTCCAACTCTTCCATCAATTGTTTGAAAAGGTCACGGTCTTCGGCTTGGTCAATGGCAGACAATTTTGTTCCCAAAAGCTCTACTCCAAGCTCATCAAGAATACCAGCTTTTGACAATTCCATGGCCATATTCAAACCAGTCTGTCCACCAAGTGTTGGCAATAGGGCATCAGGACGCTCTTTACGAAGAATACGTGTGACAAACTCAAGCGTAATAGGTTCAATGTAAACCTTGTCTGCGATTTCCTTATCAGTCATGATAGTCGCAGGGTTAGAGTTAACAAGAACAACACTGTAGCCTTCTTCTTTCAAAGCCAAGCAAGCTTGCGTACCAGCGTAGTCGAACTCAGCAGCCTGACCAATGATAATAGGACCAGACCCGATAACCATAATTTTTTTAATATCAGAACGTTTAGGCATATTTAAGATACAAAGGACGACCAGAAAGCGCTAGGATTTTAGGCAATCGTTGCAGGATGCCAGCATCCAAAACGATTGTTCTAAATTCCGAGCTTTCCGTCCGTATTCAGTTTAAGATAATATTTTTAACATGACGCTTTTAACTTAATAAGGAATCTGTAACTCCTTGTAATCAAAGCAAGCATCACTAAAACTGAAAACAATACAGTTTAATTAGTCTCTTTAACTGAATACAAGTCCTTAATTCTCCTTTCTATTTGACAACTCTCTGGTTGTCATTAAATAAGGTAGTAGACTGGGGAAAACAAGGGTCACACCCCATTATAGTCACTAGACAGTTGCAATTAACGACGTGCATTTTCAGCTTGGAAAGCATCAATCAATTCTAAGAACTCATCAAAGAGATAGCTCGCATCGTGTGGACCAGGCGCTGCATCTGGGTGGAATTGCACTGAGAAGGCAGGGAAGTCACGGTGACGAACACCTTCAACTGATTTATCGTTAATCTCTTCGTGCGTTACCATGAGGCACTCTGGAAGTGTGTCACGGTCAATGGCATAACCATGGTTTTGGCTGGTGAAATCAACACGACCAGTCGCAATTTCACGAACCGCATGGTTAAATCCACGGTGACCAAACTTCATCTTGTAGGCCTTGGCACCATTCGCCAAACTAAACAACTGGTGACCCATACAAATACCAAAAATTGGGATTTTGCCTTGGATGCCACGAATCATATCAAGTGCATGAGGCACATCTTCAGGGTTACCTGGACCATTAGATAACATCACACCATCTGGATTGAGATGGAGAATTTCTTCAGCTGTGATGTCATGAGGAACAACCATCACATTACAATCACGTTTTGAGAATTCACGTAAGATTGAGTGCTTCAGACCAAAGTCAACCAAAACAATATTTTTACCAACACCAGGTGCTGGGTAGGCTGTCTTAGTCGATACCTGCTCAATATTGTTGGTTGGCAAAACAGTGGCACGCAATTGATCTTGCAAGTGCTCAATGCTGTCTCCAGGTTTAGCCAAAGTCGCCTTCATGGTACCATGTTGACGGATAATCTTAGTCAAAGCACGTGTATCAATACCAGAGATACCAGGGATGTTTTTCGCTTTCAAAAACTCATCCAAGGTCATTTGGTTACGCCAATTGCTGGCACGACGGCTAGCCTCTGAAACAACCACTCCCTTAGTTGTTGGCGTGATTGACTCATAGTCATCACGGTTAACCCCATAGTTTCCAACCAGTGGATAAGTAAAAGTCAAAATTTGACCGTTGTAAGACTGGTCAGTGATAGATTCTTGATAACCCGTCATACCAGTATTAAAGACGATTTCACCCGTCACATCCACATCAGCACCGAAGGCCTGACCTTCAAAAATAGTGCCGTCTTCTAAAATAAGTAAACGTTTTGTTCCTTTCACTTAGAACAAGGCCCGTCTCAAGTCTAAAGCAAACAACAATAATGCAGCTGAGTCAAAAAGTAATTCGTTTGCACAAGGCTTAGGGCGTGTTCTTTTTCGTCTGATTCTCTCAGGAATCTGTTAACGTTGTTTACGCTTTGCCATTTAAAATAGCTTCGATAATCGCCATACGGACAAAGACTCCATTTTGCATCTGAGTAACGATACGTGCCTTAGGTGCCTCAACCAAGCTATCAGCAATTTCCACATCACGATTAACCGGAGCTGGGTGCATAATGATTGCTTGATCTGCTAACTTTGCATAACGTTCTTCAGTCAAACCATAGAGAGTATGGTACTCTTCTTTTGAAAATCCTTTGTCATTCCTATGACGTTCGTGCTGAACACGAAGCAACATGAGTACATTCAAGTCCTCAATGACGTCGTCAATGGCCACATGCTGACCATAAACATCAAACTCACTTGAATACCACTCTGTAGGGCCAGCAAAATAAATCTGTGCTCCCAAACGCTTGAGAATTCGCATATTTGACTTAGCTACACGCGAATGCGTAATATCGCCTGCAATACAAATCTTTAGATTTCCAAAAGTTCCGAACTCTTCATAAATTGTCATCAAATCAAGCAAACACTGACTTGGGTGTTGCCCAGAACCGTCACCACCATTAACAATAGAAGTCTGAATAGTCCTACTGTCAATCAACTGCTTGTAGTAATCGACTTCCGAGTGGCGAACCACACAGATATCAACACCCAAAGCAGACATCGTCAAAATCGTATCATAGAGGGTTTCACCCTTATTTACTGAGCTAGTCCCAGCATCAAACTCAATCACGTCCAATCCAAGTTTTTTCTCAGCTACTTCAAAGGACTTATGTGTTCGTGTTGAATTTTCAAAAAAGAGATTGGCAGCGAAATACTGTCGATCCAGCTGGAAGTCAGCTCTGCCATTTTTAAAATCTCCACCTCGACGAATCAGGCCCAAGACCTCTTCATTCGTGAGGGTTTCCATAGTCACCAAATGTTTTAGTGACACTTTCCCATCTGCAATCGCCATAGTTTTTCCTTTTTTAATGATTGATTAGTTCTTGCTACCTTTATTAGGATCTGGCAAGATTTGGTAAAGCAATATTCCAAGAATGGTTGAGCTTGCCACACCCGTGATTTGAAAACCACCAAGATCAATCATCAAACCACCGATACCAGATACCAAGATAACACTAGCAATCAAGAGATTCTTTTTATTATCAAAATCAATCTTATGTTCAACTAAAATTTTCAAACCGCTAGCAGCGATAACCCCAAAGAGGGCAATTGAAATTCCACCCAAAACAGCTGTTGGTATGGAACTCAAGAGAGCAGACACCTTACCAATAAAACTCATCAAGACCGCAATCACTGCTGCACCCGCAATAACGTAAACTGAGTAGACCTTACTGAGGGCCATAACTCCAATATTTTCACCATAAGAAGTTACTGGCGGAGCTCCAAAGAAACCAGCGATAATCTGTGCCAAACCATCACCTGTTAGAGTACGATCAAGACCTGGATCTTTAAAGTAATCACGTCCAGTTAAACTATTCAAAACCATAACATGCCCAAAGTGTTCGGTCATTGTCACAAAGGCAATCGGAGCCATTGTCAAAATCGCACTTGGATAGAGTTTGAAGTCATAATTCACAAACGGAATGTCAAAACTTGGAACTTGGAACCAATGAGCAGCCGCAACTTTTGAAAATTGGACAAACTCATGGCCCGTTAACCAACCAAGAACCACTGAGAAAATGTAACCCACGATTAAACCAAGTAAAATTGGGATAACACCGATGATTTTCTTACCATACATATTAAAGAGGATGACGGAAAAGAGAGTTACCATAGAAATCACAAGACTAAAGATACTATAGGTATCATTAACCATTGTCGCATCCTTGACTGCATTTGCCGCAAGACTCAAACCGATTACGATGATAATTGGACCAACCACAATTGGCGGTAGGACTCTATCAATCCAAGCATTCCCCACATACTTAACAACCAAGGCAACAACCAAGTAGACCAAACCTCCAGCCATGGCACCTTGAGCCACCGCTCCGATACCGTCAGTCTTCATAAGCATTTGCATAGCCGCAATATAGGCAAAACTAGACCCCATGTAAGCTGGAATCTTGTACTTAGTCACCGTCAAGTGAGCCAAAGTTCCCAAACCAGATGAGAAAAGAGCAATAGCGGGATCAATCCCAACCAAAATCGGTACAAGAACCGTCGCACCAAACATTGCAAACAAGTGCTGGAATGACAAACCCACCAATAAACCAACTTTAGGCATATCATTCACATCATATTTTACGTTATTCACGATATCAAAATACTCCTTAAAAACACGATACAAAGCCCGTCTAAAACCTAAAGCAAAAATAGGAAATACGATGACGGAGCCGATGGCTCCAAAGAGTATTTATCTTTTTTACACAAGGCTTAGGGCGTGTTCAATTAACAAGACACTAAGGGACGTTTTGGCTAAGCCAAACATTTCTGTAGAAAAATAGAAAGTCGACAATACACTCCAAAGTGTGCTAGGGGTAGGGGATTTATCTTTTTCCTAAGAAATGAGTCCCGTGTTTATTTAAACCAACATCTCAACTCTCCCACCACAGCGAAAGAATCATTGTAGGATCGTAAACTCACCTATCTAAAGACTAAAATCTAGTTTGGATCAATAATGTTGACACTATCCTTACCATCAACTTCTGTCACCAATACTTCAATTTCTTCTGACTGACTTGTTGGGATATTTTTACCAACATAGTCCGCACGGATTGGCAATTCACGGTGACCACGGTCAACCAAGACAGCCAATCCAACACGCGCTGGACGTCCATGACTAACGATATTATCAATCGCAGCACGGATAGTACGACCTGTGTAGAGCACATCATCTACAAGGATAACATCTGTACCATCAATTTCGATAGGAATAAGGGATGTGTCCTGTTCAGATTTAACATCATCACGGTAAGCCTTAGTATCAAGCTCAATCAATGGTACATCAAGGTTTTCCAATTGTTTCAAGCGCTCTTGAATACGCTGAGCAATATAAACACCACGTGTCTTAATACCAGCCAAGACAATCTTGTCGAGATTCTTGTTTCGCTCAATAATCTCATAAGTGATACGTGTAATGGCACGTTTCATGGTTACGTCATCGACGATTTCTTTTTTCTTCATAAAAAAACCTTTCTAAATACAAAAAATCCCCTTGAAACAAGGAGATACACAAAAACATGGCACAGTTCACCTGCGCACTTCTCATAGCTCCTTGCCTGCCTCTCTGGACAGTAATTAAAGGACTTATTTAATTAGGTAGATTATAGCAAATTTCAGACTCTTTTACAAGAAAAAAAAAAACGGACACTCTCTCACAAG
>OGOY01003370.1_pt1 | contig 12427 bp, 6 predicted proteins | sample 1552811 | NCBI WGS metagenome assembly OGOY01 (sample SAMEA2580132, study PRJEB22360) | human gut metagenome | biome: human gut; feature: human-associated habitat; material: faeces | place: Denmark | collected 2008/2010 | reverse complement strand
TAGTTTACATGCAACAGCCAGAAATTTCGATACACCCTCTTATTGGACGCTTACCAACAATAAACGCTTGCAAAGGAATCTTGGAATTTTAACGCCAATGGAAAAACACGAAAATTACTTGCAAGCTACATAAAAACTGCCAGCAGATAAATTTCTACTGGCAGGAAAAATTTATATTTTTTCAATTGTCTACTTGATGGGGAGCGGTTCATTTCCCGACAGCCCCTTGCAAGTTAAGCTTTGTTATTTTTTTTTGATGAAGGCTTTTTCATTTGCTGATGCTGGAAGGTCTGGAGTTGTTCCCTTTGGAACCAGACGAACCTCAATTGCCTCGAGACGTTTTGCGTATCCTTCTGTTCCTGAAGATTCTCCATTCTTAGCCCATGCAAGCCATCCATAATCCTGAGCATGAACTCTGTAGTATACATCATAGTTCTTTGCTACATCACCAGACAGTTTGATCTGAATTGCTTCCAGACGTTTACACTGTCCAGTTGTTCCGGATAATGATCCGTTAGATGCCCAATTCTTCTCCCATCCAATATCCTGAACGTGAGATCTGTACTGGATTGAGCTGTTCACTGAAGACGGGAGTTTCATACGGATAGATTCCATACGTTTGCACTCGCCTTCTGTACCTGCCATAGCACCGTCATATACATATGCCTGTGTACCATAGTCCTGTACATGTGTCTGGTATCCGACCAGTCTTGCTTTCATAGCTTCTTTGATAGTACCAATAAGTTCTGGTGCTTTGTCCCCTTTGGTAACCAGCTGAATCCTGATTGCTTCAAGACGGTATCCGTAACCAGCTGTTCCTGCTTCTTCGCCATTCTTAGCCCATCCGAGCCATCCGAAGTTCTCGGCATGTACGCTGTAGTATACGTCATAATTCTTTTCAACTTCACCAGTCAGTTTGATCTGGATTGCTTCCAGACGTTTACACTGTCCTTCTGTACCGGATTTTGCTCCGTCTTTACTCCAGTTCTTTTCCCAACCGATGTCCTGAATATGTGTACGATATTCGATAGATCCAGAAACATCATCTGGTAACTTGATCTGGATTGCTTCCAGACGTTTACACTGTCCTTCTGTACCAGACGTTTGTCCGTCTTTCTTCCAGTCTTTTTCCCAGCCATAATCCTGACCGTGAACTATGTAAGATACGGACATTTTTGTACTCTTTGTAGCTGTAGCTGTAAATTCCTTACCAGTTTCATCTGTGTATTTAGCAGTTGCTTTGTAGATGATCTGACTGTTCTTGTCTTCTTTAACAACATCTGCAGTTACGTCATGAGAATCTTTACAACGGCTGCATACGAATGTTGCAACAGCTGTATATCCTTTTTCTTTATCAGCTGTCCATTTCCATCCGTCTTTTTCTGAGACTTTGTAGTCATGACCGAGAGCTGCTACTTCTTCTGTCTTAGTACCTGTGTAATCTTTGCCTTCAAATGTAACTTTAGCTGTGTAAGTAATCTTACCTGCCTCTGTACATGTTGCGCCATCAGATTTCTCAGTTACTTTTGCATCAACTGTTTCTACATGTTTCTCATCATTTGCACATGTAAATGTTGCTGTTGCTGTGTAAGTGTTGTTCTCACCCTTTGTCCAGTTCCATACAGGAGCACCATACTTATGGCCAAGGGCTGCCAATTCAACTTCATATGTATCTGTTAATGTACCAATTTCTGTCTTACCTTCAGCAACCTTTACTGTTGCTGTATAGACATCTTTACCTTTTTCTGTACATGTTGCAGCTACAGATTTCTCTGTATCTTTAACTGCATCAGCAACTGTAATCTGCTCTGCTTTAGGTTCATCATCACATACAGAACACTTAACACCTGTTACAGATGCTGTATATCCAGTTACATTGCCGTTGTCATCTTTTACTGGTTCCCATGCCCATGTACCTGTGTACTGGTGCTGACCTGCGTCAGATGTCTTCTTATCAGATGCAGTATATCTGTAACCATCATCTGTCTTACCTGTTGCTTTGTAAGTAGATGTTACACCCTGATCACATGTACCAGTGTGACTAACAAGTTTAGCCGTTGCAGTTACTTTTTCTGAAAGAGCTTTCTCAATAGAATCTCTGTTAGCTTTGTTTGTTGCATTTTCATCTGATTCAAGGAGACAATCCAGTTTATTGATCTGATTTGCACAAGTTTCACATTTCAGATTCTGGAATGTAACGCTTGTGTGATCATCGCTCCACTCAGCATCTGTTGCTGTGTAAGCATGTCCTTCTGCTGCGTTCTTCTGAGCTTCATCCCAGATAGCTTTTCTTTTCTCGTATGTAGAATTAGCCTGTTCATATTTGGACTTAACAGGTTCTGTAATACAAGCACCGCACTCTGGGCAAACATAGTTGTCCGCTTCGTTCCAGTTACCGCTATCAGTCTTTGTATAGTATGTTTCATGGAACTTGATGTAATGATGTTCGTGTGCTGTATTCTCTGCTTCTACTCGTGTGCCCTCTTTGATCAGACCACAGTCAGAACAACGTTCTTCTGTAAATGCATTACGTCCGCAGTATGCAGGTTCAGAAACTGTTTCATAATTATGAGAAGTACCTGTCAGTGTCTTCATATCAACTGTATCAACGAAGTTAGCTGACCACATGAACTCGTCATTATCATTGCTCTGACTGCCCATGAACTGCTGATATTTCTTGTAGTTTGTATAAGTCGGATTGTAATCTGTCTCTTCGAATTCATAACCGTAGCTGGAATGGTCAAGCAGTTTGCTCTTACCTGAAATGAACGCGAAGTTTGTACCGATTGAAACAACCAGTTCGTCACCCTTCACAGTCAAACCTGCGATTGGATGATTTGTGACAGTGAAATCTGCACTCTTTTCATCTGTTGTTGTAAACGCCATACCGCCAAACAACTTTGTATTATCACGTTTTGCAGATACTGTGTTATATTCCTTCACAACGGCTACTGCACCGTCTGCAGGATTGTAGGAAACGATATCGTTGGATACGTTGAAGTAAATCTTACCATCTGTATACAGTGCTGCTGTCAGACCGATGGATGGGTAAATGCTCTGTTCATCCACAAACTGTGCATACAGTTTGGTCAGAAGATCATTCTTCTCCATCTTACCGTCTTTGTTCAGAACGCTTACAAATGTATCGTCATCATCGTCGTTTTTCTTGTCTGTGAAGTTGATTAGTGTTTCATAATCGCTGTCGCCATCGCCTGTATCCTTATTTGTCAGTTTATGACGAACAATCTTGTACTCTGCAGCCTTCTGGCTCTGATTCATGCTTGTGCTGCTTACTCTGTCAAACAGGTCTGTCGAATCATACATATAGTAAGCATAACCATCTGCATAGTAAACATTACTTGCTGCACGAGCCATCCATGCTTTTTCATATGTTGTATCTGTTGCTTCATTCTGATAAAGTGATCTTAAAACACTAAAGTTACCCTGATACAATTTTCTTGCATCTGTATCGCTGAACAGGAAGAAGACATGGTTCATATCACCATCTGTCTCGACACGGTCACGACTCATAACTTCTGTGTAGACATCTGTATAACAAGGGTCTACATAGTACCACTGACCATCCACCTTGACTGCATTCCAGTAATGGTCGGAACCGAAGTCTTCCTGTTCTTCGCCATACATTGTAACGTTGGACTGGAAGGAAATTCTTACAAGGTCAACTGTGTAGCCTGCATTGATATCCAGTGTCTTACCATCTGAACCATAGTACAGTTCTTTGGCTATCTTCCAGTTATCACATACTTCTGAAGTTGTACCATCATCTGCTGTAACAGTTTTCTTGCTGTCATAACCTTTACTTGGATCTTTAAGATAAATATCTTTATCCAGGCACTGCACAAGATATGAAAAAGCTCTGGAGTAACCCAGACATACAGATGTACCCATACCGAATGCACCAAACTGAGTACCTTCCCAATAGTTGATGACACCAGTTGTCATACCGGTTGCAGCCTGCTTCGCATAGATTGGAATCGCCTGCTTAAAGCTTGTTTCCTTCGTTCCATCACCGTCCATATCCAATGCCGGATCATCGCTATCTAACTGCTGCTGAGTAAGCTGCTCAACAGTCATCGTAACGCCTTCAGAAACCTCAACGCCTTTTTCTTCAGCATTTTTGATAAATTTATCTGCTTCCTGCTTCAATGGTTCTGCTGCGTCTGGAAGGTTTTCTTTCACAAATGCTTCCGGATCCTTCTCGATAGCTTCTTTATTAGCTTCTACATATGCATTCGCATCTTCCTCAGACTGTCCAGCCTTCACCAAAGTCTGAGCAATAGCGTTTTTATAAAATTTTACAAGCAACTCCTGCTTAATGCCTGCATAAATCTGATCATGGAAATTCTGTTTGATCTGTGGTTCGTAAACCTTATAGATCTCATCGTAAACTTCATCCTCATGCTTCTGCTTCTGAGGATCCTTTGCGATCATCGGCTTGTCATCATCTGATTTCTTACCGGAGTTCATGATGTAGGACATATCAAATGTATTGTTATGGGCCAGCCAGTCATTCAGAACAAGCAGCTTCTGTGCCTTTGTCTGTGCACCTGATGCTGTAACTGCAGCAAGAGCTTCATCTCTTGCATTTGTTACATCTGGACCATAATACTTAATACCTAACTTATCACCATATGTGAAAGTAAAGATCATACCTGTCAGGTCATCGTAGCTCACCTTGCCATCTCTGACATCCTGAACAGATTTGCCGTCTAAGGCAAGCATCTGACCAAGGATACCAAGACCATCTGTATCATCGTTGAAATCCAGAAAGAATGGATTCTGAACACCGAGTACATTAGCATTGGCTGACCACTGATTCAGATACTGCTGATACATACCAACAACTGTATTAATCTGGTCTTCTGTCAGCTTCTTGGTTTCAGCCTGTTCATCTGCTTCATACAGGTCTGCTGTGCTGATATTAGATTCATTGGATTCTGTGCCGGCTTCTCCGCCAACCATTTCGAGATTCCCCAATGCTTCACGCAGGCTCTGGATTGCAGGATCTTCTTCATCAATCTCCACGTCCTTTGTCAACTGTTCTGCAACAGCTGCATTGGCACCCTCGAACTGGATGACTGGTGTCTGTATTGTAATACCTGAAATAGTTACTTTATTTTCATCAGTATCTGTCTGGGCCACAGCATCATTATCTGTGTTTGAAGAATCAGTAGTTGCTTCTGTTGCATCATCTTCTGTCACAGAATCTTCTGTTGCTGGATCTTCTGCCTCATTTATATTGGTGTTATCCTGCACGGCTTCTGTAGGATTTTCCTGCACTGCTGGTGTTTCTTCAGGTGCAGTCTCTGCAAGAACTGTTGAAGGCACTACACTGAATACCATCATAGCAGAGAGGAATAAACTCAAAAGCATTTTACTTCTCTTTTTCATAATGTCTACACTTCCTTTCGTGTTTGTATTAGATAATTCATATTATGTTTTTTGTTTGCCCCCACCTCATTTCCATTGTATTTTATTTATACTCCACCCTCTATTATATGCTACTGTAATTCGTATTTTGCATATATTTTTGCATATAATATAGTAATTAGGTATTTACTTTAATATATCACTGCTAACTGTTTTGTTCAAGACATACTGACGTTTTTTAGCACAAAAACACATCGAAAAGTCTGGTTTTCAGGTTTCTGGCATGTATAAACGTAATAAAGAAATTCCCCCGTATCTTATGATTTGTTAAAATACGGGGAATCATCAAGTTTTTTCTTACTTATTTATATAGAATTTACATATTGATGCGACAGAGGAGTCTTTTTTAGTTCAGTTCCTCAAGAATTGCTGCTGTGAGTTCTTTTCTGTTTGTCTTGAAGTGGAAATACGGTCTTTCCTTGATTACGCGGATGTCTACCGGATATTCATATTCTTCCAGTGCATCTGCAAGACCTGCTTTTACTTCATCTAGACTCTTTGTTTCATCAAGGATTACAAAGAAATATGGAAGGAAATATCCTTCATGATCCTGATCTGGTACAAAGCAGAAGAATCCATCTTCTACACCAGCTACACGTACTGCTTTTGTCTCCATTCTCATCATGTAAAGTTCTCCGCCACCGAAACGCTTTGTTGTTCCACGTCCAAGAATGTATACAATTCCGTGTTCATTGATGTAAGCTTTATCTCCCGTATGTAACCAGCAGTTCCCATCTGGATGATTGATCAGTGTTCTTTCAGTAAGTTCATCACCTCTCCATCCCGCATAGTGGAGCATCATAGCAGGACCCGTCATACATAATTCTCCGATTTCTCCATAATTCAGTTCTTCCAGATCCTCTGAGAATACTGCCATAGTTGTTGCCGGCATTGGCATTCCAACGCATCCGTCTACCAGCGGGAACATCGGATTTGGAAGTGTAAAGTTTGAACATCCTTCACTCTGACCATATCCGGCACTTAAAGTTGCTTTAACATTATGCTTATGGAAGAATGCTTCTACTTCTTGTGTTTTCCTTTCGTTCATTGCTTCAGCTCCGGTTCCGATACTTCTTAGATGAGACATATCGTAATCTTCCGGAATTCTGTCACTCTTCATAAGCATTTCACAGAACATTGGAATCAGTGCCCAGAAGTTTGGCTTCTGCTCCATAAATGCGATATCAATATCTTCCAGCGGACAGAATGGATCAAGTACCATAATCAGTCCTGCTGACAATGGGAAGATTGCCATTGATACAGTTACTGCAATCAGTGCAGGTGGTAAGATTGGCAGCCACCATTTTTCAGGTACATCTGACGGCGGAATAAAGATGGACATCTGGAATGCAGTTGCTACTATATTAGAAGAAGAATGAATAACTAATTTAGAGATTCCTGTGGATCCGCTTGTATATGCGCCAAATACTGGTCTGTTCACATCTTCTTGTGCCATATAGTCTTCTGTATAATCTTTCCCAAGTGCCAGGAACTCGTCCCATGTAAGATCTCCTTCTGTTGTCTCTATCGCACCGGTATATCTGGATGCAATTTCTTTTTCAACATAGTCCGGGACAGATTTTCTATCTGCATAATCATATGGAGAAACCTTAATTACACGCTTCATTGGTGTCGTTGCACGGAACAGATCTTCATCTGACTTTGATGTATAATCCATGACAAATGCTGTCTCTGATTTTGATTTTCTGATTGCAAAACATAATTCTTCTGGAATGTCATCTCTGCAGATAATTGCAGCTCCGATTCTTTCTGCTGCGATCAGAAGGATAAAATGTGCCGGAACACTTTGCAGAAATACAGGAATTCTGTTTCCTTCACCAAATCCAAGTATCTTTAAAGATTTTGCTGCTTTATCAACTTCTCCCCAGAATTCTTTCCATGTAATTTTGTTTCCGTAATATTCAAATGCAATTTTATTTTCGTCTGGATTTTTTGCTCTTAAAAACGTTTCAACAGTTATTGTTGGCACTTCAACGTTGCGCAGTGCTTCTGGATAAAACTGTAACCATGGTTTATCAACGCTCGCTTTTCCAGTTAATGTTGCTCCTGTATTTTCCATAATTATTTACTTCCTTTTCCGATTATTTATTTGTTTTATAATGACGATTCGTATTCTATCATGGATATTTTTCCTTTTCAATAGAAGTGGTGAATTTGGCATATTGAATCAAACAAATCAACTAATTCATTTTTTTCAGGATTTCATTCAATAGGAAATTTTTTGTATAAATGTTCTTGTTTTCTTATTTTGTATGCAGTACACTAAAATTATAATAGAAGAGAGGGGCTTTTGATTATTATGAAAGAAAAAAACAGATTCAGTGTTCTGTTAGAGCATCTGACATCTATGGCCAATTTAAAAAATTATGTACTTGCCAAAGCTGTGCAGTATGATGAATCTTATATAAGCAAATGGATTAGTGGAAAATCACTTCCAACAGAAAAAAATCACGAAATTATTTTGCAGAATATCAGCCAGTGTATTGTTGAGGCTCTGACTGATGATAACCGGGACACTTTTTTAGAAGAATATCAAATTTCTGACGTTTCGAATCTTCAGAAAGCGATTTACGATCATCTCGAATCTGAATATACATATGTAAAAGAACTTCAGGTAACAACTGGTTCTAAAGTGGCTACTAAAATTTCATATTATCCGTAACTTACACTGGATCAGTTTATCTTTAAAATGAAACATCCATCACTCCGTAAAGTACAGTCGCTAAATATTTATGCTATGGTAGATATTCTGAATGTAGACACGAATTATCAGCTTTTAATTGCTGAATTTAACAGCATGCACAATGACATAGGACTTGTGCTTCCAGGAGTTCATTTTTCTTTAATGATTGATTTGGAATCGTCTTCAGATAATCCGGTTTATACGGCTGGTTTCCTGATGAATTTGCTTTCAAATCTTTCGAATATTGATTTTAATCTTTATTGCGGAACACAGGCACAGAAAAAAATGGTTTTTGCGATTAAAGATATTTATTCGCTTTCAGGTATGTTAGTTGATCAGAACCATTGTCTTGCTGTTACAACAATTGAAGATTCGTCTCTTTCAACGGAACTTTATTACAAATTAAAATTACTTTGCAGCAAAGAAACATTGCTTATTCGACGGACATCTATTCCTGAAATGATTCGTACTTACGAATATGAGCATTCACTGTTTGCCCGGAATTCTTCTTGTCTGCTTGGACATTTTACAGAACATTTTCTTCCAACTGATTTACATAATGAGCTGCTTGATAAGTATGGCTCTTTTATAGGAAAGACATACAGACCTGTACTTCAAAAAATGCATTCTCTGGTATCGCAGATACTTGCTGTTACACCGATAAGAGCACTGATTTATGCTTCTGCATTTACAGATTTTACAGTTACTGGCGAATTGGATTTCTATGGTTATCGAATTCAGCTTTCGCCGGAACAGCGTCTTCATTTTTTTAAGCATATGAAACATCTGCATGAAATTTCAAATGCGCTTCAGATTAAGATTTTGCCGAATGGTTTGCTGTCTGATTACCAGCATATCCCAAGACCGACACTGTTTTTTGCAGATGAGTTTTCTTATTTGCGTTTTAGGAGAAATACACCGTATTACAATATCTGTATTCCGAACAAAATTAGTTTGAATCGAATTTTTTCGGCCTTTTACGATACCGTTTGGGAGTTTGAATCCTGTATTGCACCGGATGCATATCTTACTCATGCAATCCATTCTGTAGAAATTTTGCAATCAGATGCTTCAGGTGATGTGCACAATTAAGAGAAGTCAAGTGGGCTGTTGCAAAATAGATGAGTAATCATCTATGGAGCAATAGCTCCATTTTTATGTCCAAAAGCAGAAAACGGACTCCGAAGAGCCCGCAATCCATGGTATAATTAAGTATGACCAAATACATAAAATACCATAAAAATTATACCGAATTCGGCGAGCCTTATCAACTGGTTTTGCCATTAAATTTGGAAGGTCTGGTTCCTGATGATGATTCTGTCCGACTGCTGAGCCACGAATTGGAGGATTTAGATTACAGTTTACTGTATCAGGCGTACTCTACCAAAGGCAGAAATCCGGCAGTGGACCCAAAGACCATGTTCAAGATCCTGACCTATGCTTATTCCCAAAATATTTATTCTTGCAGAAAGATTGAAACCGCTTGTAAACGTGATATTAACTTTATGTAGCTGCTTGCTGGTCAGAAAGCACCGGATCACAGCACGATTGCAAGGTTCCGTACTGGATTTTTGGCAGACACCTGCGAAGCCCTGTTTTATCAGATGGTACATCGCTTGGAACGAATGGGAAGAAAATATGTTTCTGAAAATACAGGAGGCGGTCACCCTACTGAACCAAGAGTACCTACAGGCTGTCCGTATAAAGAACGATGTTCCCGTGCTAAAGGGAATAAACGTCTGTACATCTCCAAAAGTTTCTTAGAGAAGCGTCAGGAATCCTATGAAAATATCCTGAGTGAAAAGGGGATCTTATACCGGATGAATCGCTCGAACGGATTCACCTTTTTCAGATTTTTGATCAGTTCTTTGATCTCTACGCGCTTGGAGCGGTTTTCTTCATTGTTACAGGTTGTACACGTATCTGTGAATTTGCAGGCACACTGGATAAAATGCAGACCATTGTAATCTCTCCACGCCTTGATATCGTCCTCACGCACCAAATACAGCGGGCGGATCAGCTCCATGCCCTCAAAGTGGATGCTGTGAAGCTTTGGCATCATCGTCTGTACCTGCGCACCGTAGAGCATTCCCATCAGGATCGTCTCGATGACATCGTCATAGTGATGGCCGAGCGCAATTTTGTTGCAGCCAAGCTGCTGTGCAAAATGGTACAGATGGCCGCGGCGCATTCTCGCACAGAGATAGCACGGCGAATTTTCCACATGGTAAACGGAGTCAAAAATATCGGTCTCAAAAATAGTAATCGGAATATGAAGACTCTTTGCGTTGTCCTCGATGACTTTGCGGTTCTCCGGGCTGTATCCCGGGTCCATGACAACAAATTTCACTTCAAAATCAAATTTGTTGTGGAGCTTTAACTCCTGGAAGCATTTCGCCATCAGCATCGAATCTTTTCCGCCGGAAATGCAGACTGCGATTTTGTCCCCCGGTTTTACCAGCTCATATGTGTTGATCGCCTTTGTAAATTTGGACCAGATCGACTTTTTGAACTTCTTGCGTAGGCTCTGCTCCACGTCTGCAGCAGATGATCGTCTTTTTCGTCCGATCAATCGCATCGCTGGTCTCAATTTCTTCTGTCTTCATCGCAAGCGCCCCCGGAATGGCTCCGTGGGAAATCTCTACTGCGTCGCGGATATCCACGATCTGATAGCTCGACGGATCGAGTTCTTTTAATTCTTTTATTGAAATACTGGTACTCATGTAAATTTTCCTTTTCTTTCTTCTTTTGATTTACTTTTTGCGGATGTCTGCCATCGTATTCATCAACAGTTCCCGTTTCCAGAACACCAGGCCTGCACTTGCGAACAGAATCGCATACCGCAGGATCCTGTATGGGAACAGCAGATTGCAGATTACGCTTACTCCAATCAGAAATGCGGAACTTGCCAGCAGAAATCCGGCATCCATCAGGTTTTCCTCAATGCCTTCTGCCACCAGAATCCGTTTGCTCACCACATAGTGTCCAACCGAATACAGAATATAGCATGCCAGCGTCGTGTAACCGGCTGCAACATAACCGAAAATACGGATAAAAATAAAGTTCAGCACTACGTTGGCTACCGCTGCCGCCCCGACCAGTAGGAAAGCGCCGGACTCAGCAGCGCTTCCAGAAACATCAGTAAAATCATCGATTTCGGCAGATTCAAAGCCTTCTCCCAGAAACCCGATGTAAAACAATACAATGCGAAAACCGCACCTGTAATCACAAGCGTCAGTCCCTGCATCGAAGAGGTATAGGCATCCCGCTGCTTCTCGTACTTTGCCATCGCATTGTCGTAAACACCATTGAATAGGTACAGCGATGTCAGAATCGTCAGGATCTGCAGCTAGGACAGATAAACCGTGTAGGTACCGTACTCCTCCGTGCTCATCAGACGTGTGAAAATCGGAACGGTAATGAACGAAATGCCCTTTTGAAGAAAGCTGCAGATCGTAAACCAGAGCGCCGCCCGTGCCTGAATCGAAAGAGAGCGGTATTTTGAAGTAATGTTCATGAAAGAACTCCCTGCTTTCAAATTATTTGCGAGTTTTTGACGATTCAGAGCCATGCGAAATGGAAGAAAAATTGCGAATCATGGTTACATGAATGAGCTATTTTTGTGGAATTTCATATAGCGAGAAGCAACATCGAGATGCAGCGTAAGCGGAATCAAGATGGGGTTCTGAATCGTTATGTGTATTTTATGATACCAGCTCTTACATAAAGGTTAGTTTTTATCTGTCTGCGGAGTTTTCTTACATTCCAGTTGCATTTCATACACTCTGTTTCGTAAAAAAATCGTTCAAACGCATCATTTAATACGTAAATGCACCATAGCGAGTACTCCTTAAATTTTACAGCCGCCATCCCTGGCGACTGTATGTTTGATATTTTATTTTCTGATATGTGCTGGAAGATTCTCAGACCATGGTAACAAATCTTCTAGGAAGCTACGGTCTGTATCTTCCATATGCTTTGGTATCTCCTCCAAGAGATACTCAAAATAATCATATGGTTTAAGATTATTAGCTTTTGCTGTTTCAGCAATACTATATATCATGGCTGATGTTCTGGCACCATTGATTGTATCAATCATCTGCCAGTTCTTCTTGCCTACACAGAAACCTCTGATAGCTCGCTCACTTGCATTATTATCGATTGGTACATCGCCATCTGTGAGGAATACCTTGAGGTATTTTTCCTGGTTTAATGCATATTTAAATGCATCCTGAAGCTTACATGAGCCCGATACATTTGCCTGATTTTGTT
>OGOY01003368.1_pt1 | contig 12430 bp, 9 predicted proteins | sample 1552811 | NCBI WGS metagenome assembly OGOY01 (sample SAMEA2580132, study PRJEB22360) | human gut metagenome | biome: human gut; feature: human-associated habitat; material: faeces | place: Denmark | collected 2008/2010 | reverse complement strand
CGTAGCCGCCGGCGAGCGTATGAATAAAGTGGTCGCAGCGTGCGGCGCGCGCAGCGGCCTCGACCTCGGCATCGCTCGCGTCGGGGCGTCCGTAGCGGATGTTCTCGCGGATGGTGCCGTTAAACAGCCAGGTGTCCTGCAGCACCATGGCAAACTCGCCGCGCAGTGCCGCGCGGTCCCAGTCGCGCACATCGACGCCCTCGACACGCAGCGAGCCGCCGTCCACATCGTAGAAGCGCTGCAGCAGCTTGATGAGCGTGGTCTTGCCGGCGCCGGTGGGGCCGACGATGGCGATGGTCTGGCCGGGCTGCGCCTCGCAGCTAAAGTCGTGGATGATGGTCTTGTCGGGCGTATAGCCAAACTTGACGTGATCAAACTTCACATGGCCGGGGCGCTTTTCGGGAATCTGCGCGTCGGCTTTCTGCTCCTCCTCGGGCGCGGCCAGGAACTCAAAGACGCGCTCGGTGGCGGCTGCCATCGACTGCATCGTGTTGCTCACGTTGCCCAGTTGCTGCACGGGCTGCGTAAAGTTGCGAACGTACTGGATAAAGCTCTGGATGTCGCCGGGCGTGGCATTGCCGGTCAGCGCGAGCTGCGCGCCCACTACGACAACGCCCACGTAACCCATGTTGCCCACCAGGCTCATAAGCGGCATCATCAGGCCCGACAGGAACTGCGAGCGCCAGCCACTAATAAAGAGGCGGTCGTTTTGGCGGTCGAACTCCTCGATCGAAGCCTCGGCGCGGTCGAACACCTGAATGACGTTCTGGCCGGCAAAATCCTCCTCGATAATGCCGTTGACGGTGCCCAGGACCTGCTGCTGCTCGCGGAAGTACGGCTGCGAGAAGTGAATCATCACCGTTAAGATAATCGCGGCGGCCGGCAGCGTGAGCACGGTGACGCCGGTGAGCGGCAGGCTGATCGACAGCATCATGACGAGCACGCCGATAATCTGCGTCACCGACGTGATGAGCTGGGTCACGCTCTGGTTGAGCGACTGGCCCAGCGTATCGACGTCGTTGGTGATGCGGCTGAGCACGTCGCCCTTGCTGTGGCCGTTGAAGTAGCTCATTGGAACGACAGCGATCTTGGCGGCGATCTCCTTGCGCATGCGATAGCAGATCTTTTGCGTGACGCCGGTCATGAGCCAGCCCTGGATGAGGCTGCAAACAGAGCTTGCCAGATACAGGCAGAGCAAAAAGCCGAGCGTCTTGGCGATCCAGTCAAAGTCGACGTCGCCGGTGCCGTTGACCTTGGCAACCAGGCCTTCGAACAGTTTGGTGGTAACCTGGCCGAGCACCTTGGGCCCCACAATGTTAAAGATGACCGAGCACACGGCAAAGGCGACGGCAGCAAACACGGCAATCTTGTGCTGGCCGATATAGCCGAGCAGCTGTCTCATGGTGCCTTTAAAGTCCTTGGCCTTTTCGCCGCGGCCCATGCCACCCATACGGCCCATAGGACCGCGCCGGCGGGTGGGCTTGGGAATCTGAGTCTTGGTCTCGTCTGCCATTAGCGCTCGCCTCCTTCCGTGACGGCTGCAATTTCTTCTTGGGTAAGCCCCAGCTCCTCGGCGGAAAGCTGCGACTGTGCGATCTCCAGGTACGCCGGGCAGCTGTGCAGCAGCTCCTCGTGTGTGCCAGTGCCCACCACGTGGCCGTCGTCGAGCACGATGATCTGGTCGGCGTGCATGATGGTCGCGATGCGCTGGGCCACGACCACGAGCGCGGCGTCGGTAACGTTTTTGGCAAGCTCTTCGCGCAGGCGAGCGTCGGTCTTGTAGTCGAGGGCGCTAAACGAATCATCGAAAACCACGACCTCGGGCTTTTTGGCCAACGCACGGGCGATGGCCAGGCGCTGGCGCTGACCACCCGAAACATTGGAGCCGCCCTGGCTGATGGGGGAGTCGTAGCCGCCCTCGCGCTCGGCGATAAAGTCCTCGGCCTGTGAGATGCGCGCGGCCTGGCGCATGTCATCATCGCTCACCATGTCGCCGGCAAACTTGAGGTTGCTCTCGACAGTGCCCGAGAACAGGCGACCCTGCTGCGGGATGTAACCAATGCGTCGGCGCAGCTCGGAAAGGGTCATGTCACGCACGTCGATGCCGTCGAGCGAAATGCTGCCACCCGTGACGTCGTACAGGCGCGGAATCAGCTGCACGAGCGTGGACTTGCCCGAGCCCGTGGAGCCAATGATGCCGAGCATCTGGCCGGCGTGCGTAGTGAAGTTCACGCCGCTGATGACGTCGGCGCGGGCATTGGGATACTGGAAGCTCACGTCACGGAAGGTGAGCTCGCCGCGCGGCGCGCTGGCAACAGGCAGTTTGGGCGAGGCAGGGTCGTTGATGCTCGTGGGGCAAGTGATGACCTCTTCCACGCGCTCGGCTGCGACCTCGGCACGGGGCAGGATGACCGAAACCATGGTGAGGATCATAAACGCCATGACGATCTGCATGGTGTAGGAGATAAATGCCATCATGTTGCCGACCTGCATCACGCCGTCGGACACGCCCTGGGCGCCAAACCAGACGATAAGCACGGTGATGCAGTTCATGACGAGCATCATGAGCGGCATCATAAAGCTCATGGCGCGGTTGGTGTAGAGCTGCGTGGTCATCAGATCGAGCGACGCCTTGTCAAAACGCTCGAGCTCATGCTCCTCGCGGTTGAACGAGCGGATGGGCATAAGGCCGTCGAGCAGCTCGCGGGCGGTAAGGTTCACGCGGTCAACAAAGCTTTGCATCTTTTTGAACTTGGGCATGGTGAGGCCCATAAGCACGCCGACGACGGCCGAGACCGCGATGATGGCAACGGCGATGGTCCACTCCAGGCCGGTATGGTTGGCCAGGACGCGCATGACGGCGACGATGCCCATGACGGGGGCCATCAGACACATGCGGATAAACAGAGTTGCGGCCATCTGGATTTGCTGAATGTCGTTGGTGCAGCGGGTGATGAGCGAGGCCTGGCTAAACTTGCCCACCTCGGCCGGCGAGAAGTGCATAACCTTGTTGAAGGTCTCGCGGCGCAGGTCGCGGGCGATGGAGCAGGCGGTGCGCGAAGCCACGGCACCGGTCAGGATGGTGGCGACGAGCGACACGAGACACAGTCCAAACATCGTGGTCGCCATGCGGCTCAGGTAGGCGTTCTGCACGTCGGCGGGGTCGATGCCCTGTGCCTTGTACTCGTCCTGTACATAGCTCACGGCGCGCTGGGTGACGATGGAGCCCGACATGGAGCCCATTTTGTCCGCCATTTGGTTGGCGCCCTCGACGAGCTTGATTTGGTCTACCAGACCGCCCTTGACACCTAGGCGCAGACTCTTCATGGTGATCTTGCCGCCGTCGGCGTCGATCTGCTTTTGCATGCTCTGCGCGGCTGCGGCCTTCTGCTGCATCTCGGCGAGCTGCTCGGGCGTCATGGCAGCCATCTGCTCGGGGGTGGGCATGGCCTGGGCAGCGTCGCTGTCTTTCTCGCTGGACGTGCCGGTCATGTCGCCCATGGAGTCGGCGTCGATGCCCTGGTTGAAGGCGAGCACGACGGTCTCAGGCAGGCTCATAATGTCGGCAATCTTGCTGCCGTCGGCACGCTCTTCCTCGGTGCCCTTGTACGTTCGAATGCCGTTCTTGTCTGCCTTGCCAAACACGGCCTCCACAGCTTTGGCGTCCTTGGCGCGCATAAAGAGTTCGAGGTCGTCGAGCGATTCGGCGCGAATGGTGTCGGGCACGGGCGAGGCGATGCCGCCTTGCTGCACGCCCACGTCGACGATGTCGCTCATATAGGTAGGCAGCGCCAGGTCGGCGTTGCAGCTGATTACGATAAGTACGATAGCTGCGAACAGTGCCAGGACATGCTTTTTAAAGAGCTTGAGAATCCTCACTCGGCATCTCTCCTTTCTTGATTGCGGTCGATAATTTCGTTGGCACGTCTTAGAAGGCGCACCATCTCTTGGGTATCTGTTTCGCCGAGCTGCTCGAGGAAAGCCGCGGTGCGCTCCTCGAATTCCCGGCGTTTGATTTCGAGATCCTGGAATCCCTTGTCGGTCACTATGACGTGTACGCGACGACGGTCGGTCTTTGAGTGCTCGCGCTCAATCCAACCCTTGGCCTCGAGGGCGCGCAAGATATTGGCGATGCGGGCGCTCGAGACCCAGGCACGATCGGCGAGTTCGCTCGGCGTGAGCGAACCGCCAGCGAGCATGAGGGCGCGCATGACGGCCATCTCGCCGCTGAGAGCTTTGTCCACAAAGCGCGAAACGCGCTGGTGAATGCCGCCAAACTCAGTAAGGAGCTGACGTCCAAGCTCATGGAAATCGGTATCTTCCACCGAAAACCCCTAACACTAGAAACTATTTTCGGTGAAAGATGATACCCTTGCACGCGCACCCTATACGGTAGATTTTGGGTCATGCCTAGAAAACAACCTTTAGGCGACCTCCGTACACCGTCGGTATCAGCAAAGTAAGGGGTAGATCGTAAGGCATGTCCCAAAGCCTACTCAGAGGCACTTTACTCTGCTAAAGCTGGCATAACAGCTAGAGCGAACGTCGTACAAAGGCAAGGAAAAATACCAAACAAATCGGTGAACGGTAGTTGCTCGCGCTCGCATTTCCTGCGGATTTGTTAAAAACGCCCTAATGGTATAAAAAAAGAAACATATAACAGCCCTGATGAAGGGGGTGGCTATGTTATCCTTCTCAAACGGGTGAAATCTTGGGTTTTGGGTTGCAGTTCCAAGGTGGACAAACGTTTTTCCCTGTACCAACGTGTGGTGAAGAACGGAAGAAGCCGGTAGTGCAAGCCGATAATTCAAGAATTCAATAAGCAGCGGTGTGAGAGAGCGCCGCATTACACGTAACTAGGAGCGTGGTTACACAATGCAGGAGGCATGGGAAGGCTTCAAGGAAGGCATCTGGACGGGAGAGGTTGACGTCCGAGACTTCATCCAGAAGAACTACACCCCCTATGAGGGCGACGAGTCGTTCCTCGCCGGCCCGACCGAGCGTACCAAGGAGCTGTGGGGCGAGGTTCTCGACCTGCTGCTTAAGGAGCGCGAGCAGGGCGGTGTCCTCGATATGGACACCAAGATCGTCACGAGTATCGTGAGCCACCCCGCTGGCTACATCGATAACGCCCACCGCGAGAAGGAGACCATCGTCGGCCTCCAGACCGACAAGCCGCTCAAGCGCGCTCTGCACGTCAACGGCGGTATCCGCATCGCTTGCCAGGCCGCTAGCCAGCACGGCTACAAGGTCGACGAGAACGTTGTCGAGCGCTACACCTTCGAGCGCAAGACCCACAACGCTGGCGTCTTCGATGTTTACACCCCCGAGATGCGTGCTTGCCGCTCGGCTCACATCATCACCGGTCTGCCCGATGGCTATGGCCGCGGCCGCATCATCGGTGACTACCGTCGTGTCGCCCTGTACGGTGTCGACTACCTGATTAAGGACAAGGAGGCCCAGAAGGCTTCCACCCCGACGGTCATGACCGCCGACAACATCCGCGATCGTGAGGAGCTGCAGGAGCAGATCCGCGCCCTCGGCGAGCTCAAGATGATGGCCGAGACCTATGGTTTCGACATTTCCAACCCTGCTACCAACACGCAGGAGGCCATCCAGTGGATGTACTTCGCCTACCTTGCTGCCGTCAAGGAGCAGAACGGCGCTGCTATGTCCATCGGCCGTACCTCTACGTTCATCGACATCTATGCTGAGCGCGACCTTGCCAACGGTACCTTCACCGAGGAGCAGATCCAGGAGTTCGTGGATCACTTCATCATGAAGCTCCGCATGGTCAAGTTCGCCCGTACTCCCGAGTACCAGGCCCTGTTCACCGGCGACCCGCAGTGGGTCACCGAGTCCATCGGCGGCATGGGTGTTGACGGCCGTACGCTCGTTACCAAGATGAGCTACCGCTACCTGCACACGCTCGAGAACATGGGTACCAGCCCCGAGCCCAACATGACCGTTCTGTGGTCGACCCGTCTGCCCGAGAACTTCAAGAAGTTCTGCGCCAAGACTTCTGTCGCCAGCTCCTCGATCCAGTACGAGAACGACGACCTCATGCGCGTTTACCACGGCGACGACTACGGCATCGCCTGCTGCGTGTCCTCCATGCGCATCGGCAAGGAGATGCAGTTCTTCGGCGCTCGCGCCAACCTGGCCAAGTGCCTGCTCTACGCGCTCAACGGTGGTGTTGACGAGGTCTCCAAGAAGCAGGTCGGCCCCAAGTATCGCGCCGTCGAGGGCGATACGCTCGATTACGACGATGTTGTGGCCAAGTACAACGACATGATGAAGTGGCTCGCTGGTGTGTACGTCAACTCGCTGAACATCATTCACTACATGCACGACAAGTATTGCTACGAGCGCATTCAGATGGCTCTGCACGACAAGCACGTGCACCGCTGGTTTGCTACGGGCATCGCTGGCCTTTCCGTCGTGGCTGACTCCCTGTCCGCCATCAAGTACGCCAAGGTTCACCCCGTCCGTGACGAGAACGGCATCATCGTCGACTTCGAGACCGAGGGCGAGTTCCCCAAGTACGGTAACGACGACGACCGCGTCGACCAGATCGCTCACGACGTTGTGCACCAGTTCATGGAGTACATCCGCATGAACGACACCTACCGCAACTCCGTGCCCACGACCTCGGTTCTGACCATTACCTCCAACGTCGTGTACGGTAAGAAGACCGGCTCCACGCCCGACGGCCGCAAGGCTGGCCAGCCGTTCGCCCCGGGTGCTAACCCCATGCACAAGCGCGATAGCCACGGCGCCATCGCTTCGCTGTCTTCGGTTTCCAAGCTCCCGTTCCGCGATGCTCAGGACGGCATCTCCAACACCTTCTCCATCATCCCGAGTGCGCTCGGCAAGGAGGACCAGGTGTTCTTTGGCGATATCGACCTTGATCAGCTGGGCGAGTAACTATTGTTAGTGCTATACTAACAATAACGATTACTGATTAGTGCGCCGGTTTCGGCCGGCGCCTATCGATCGAAGGAGACACATTATGAAGGTTTCTGAAGTTTCCGAGACTCAGGCCGATAACCTGGTCCACATGCTCGACGCTTACGCCGAGAAGGGTGGCCACCACCTGAACATCAACGTCTTCAACCGTGAGACGCTGCTCGACGCTCAGGCTCACCCCGAGAAGTACCCGCAGCTGACCATCCGCGTTTCCGGCTATGCCGTGAACTTCCACACGCTCACCAAGGAGCAGCAGGACGAGGTCATTGCGCGTACCTTCCACGACAAGTTCTAAAGGGACTCAACTCCCGCAGGATCGCCGGGCCGCTTTGGGTTACTTTCCAAAACGTCCTCGGACATGCAAAGGGCTCCGCTGCGCGCTTCGCGCGGCGGAGCCCTTTGCGTCCTGCGGAATGTTTTGGAAAGTAACCCAAAGCGGCTCGGCTGGGGTCCTGTGTAGTCACCCTTTGGGCGGAACTCTCCTGAGGGGTTGGACGCATGGGATACTTTCTTGGTAGCTACCGCTTACCGCATATAGCGACCGTTTGCGGAATAAGTAACCCTCCTTTATAAACCGTATGGAATCCTAGATAAGCACGGAGTTTTCCAGGGAGACGCTGTCCTTTGTTGTGCGCAAGGGGCGGCGTCTCTTTGGCGCTTAGATGCCGTTGTGCAACAGCGCGGCGCGCGTGTCATGTATTGAAAAGCCAATGTCGAGATGGGTCGTGATAAGAATGGGCAAGTACGTAATCGTGGTTGAATCTGGTTCGGATGTGACGCCAGAGCTCTGCGAACGCTACGGCATCGTGCGCGTGCCTATGCATGTCACGATTGGTGACGAGACCGTCGAGGACGGCTCGATCGATCCGCTCGAGATTTATTCGCGCTGCAACGAGTTTGGCGTGATGCCAAAGACCAGTGGCTGCGCACCGGCAGATTTCTCTCGCGTGTACGATCGCATTCACGCCGAGCAGCCCGACGCGACCATTTTGCATCTTGCATATTCCGAGGCCACGACCTGCTCGCATCAGTCCTCAAAGATTGCGGCCCAGGGGCGCGACTACGTGTTCTCCATGGACACGCGCTTTGTCTCGGTGGGCCAGTCGCTCGTTGTCGTCGAGACTGCCAAATACATTGAGGCTCACCCCGATGCCACCGTTGACGATATTTTCGCCTTCACCAATTCGGTGATGGACCGCGTGCTGTTGGGCTTTGTTCCTACCGACCTCGCCTTCCTTAAGGCCGGCGGTCGCTTATCCAACGTCGCGTTCCTAGGCGCCCATCTGCTCAAGATTAAGCCCTGCATCGAGGTGACGGGCGGTAAGTTCGTAGCGACCAAGAAGTTCCGCGGTTCTATGCTCAAGTGCGCCCGTGCCTTTCTTGACCACATGGTAGCGAAGGGCGAGATCGACTACTCACATATTGGCCTGGCGTATTCGGTGGGTCTTTCCGAGGAGTTGCGCGACGACATGGAAGTCTATGCGCACGATCTGGGCTTTAAGGAGGTTACCTGGACTCAGGTCGGCGGCGTCATCTCGAGCCACTGCGGCCCGACCGCCTTCGGTGCGGTGCTCACGCTTAAGGCGTAAAGGCCTGACGTCTATCGATATCTATTGCCTCGGCGGCGGGCGGGGTGCGACAACCTACCCGCCGCTCTTGCGTGGGGCCAAATAGAACAACCCAATTGACCACTAAACCGTTTCGCCATCATGCATATGGGCTAGAATGACTCTGGCATTTATGTAGCTAAAACCAATGAGAGGCAAGGTAGCGGGAATGGCTGAGATGACGCTCGAGGGTGTGGACGCTCGTCCCGAGGACTCTGCGTTTGCCCTGGGCCGCGTGCATTCGATTGAGACGATGGGAACGGTCGATGGACCCGGCATCCGCTTTGTGGTGTTTGTTCAGGGCTGCCCCATGCGCTGCGCGTATTGCCACAACCCCGATACCTGGTCGGTTAACGGCGGCACCATGGTGACTGTCGAGCACCTCATGGACGAGTTCCAGAGCAACCATGAGTTCTATCGCAGCGGCGGCATTACGGTTTCGGGTGGCGAGCCGCTTCTGCAGCCCGAGTTTTTGGCCGATCTGTTCCGTGCAATGCACAACAACCCCGATGGCCGCGTGCATACTTGCCTCGACAGCTGCGGCTATGCGTTCGATCCCAACCATCCCGAGAAGTTCGATGCCGTACTCAACGAGACCGATATGGTGCTGCTCGACATTAAACATGCCGATCCGGCTGAGCATAAAAAGCTGACCGGCTGCGATCCCGCACGTATCCTGGCGTTTGGCGATGAGCTGGCGCGTCGCAAGATTAAGGTCGTTATCCGCCACGTGGTGGTGCCGGGCATTACCGACACGGTGGAGGAGTGCGAGGCACTCGGCCGCCTGATTGCCCCGTGGCATAACGTGGTCGGCCTGGAGATGCTGCCGTATCACACGATGGGTGTCGTCAAGTACGAGCAACTGGGCATTCCCTATAAGCTTGAGGGCGTGCCCCAGATGGATACCGCGCGCATGCCCGAGCTGCGCAATGCCGTTATGACCGGCATGAAAAAGCGCCGCACGGAACTCAAAAACGCCATCGGCTAGCGAGCCATATTCGCTCCCCAAAGGCACTCATTGGGGACAGACTTAAATGAGTGCCCCTGGGCACCAAGTTGATTGCCAAAGAGCCCCGTCAAGTTGCGGTGGAATAGTTCTTGTTTTTCGGCTTATGCCGCCCAAATAGGAACTATTCCACCGCAACTGCATTTTGGGCGGAGATGCGCAACAGAATCGCGCCATTTGGATAAATACGCTTGTGGTTTCTTTAAAGACGCCTTAAACGCCGCTGAATATCTTTGGAAAGAAATGCCTGCTCGGTATTATGCTGCTCGTATATGAACGGTAGCAGTCAGGAGACCACGTGCGAAACAACGCATCGCGGGACGAGTATATGCCGCAGCATAGCAGCAGATATGAGACGAAGGGCACGTCTTCGCGTGGCCTTGCCGACGCTCGCGTCCGCGTGACGAAGATTGCCGCCATTGGGATGCTAACGTTGGCGATTATTATCCTCGGAATTACCGCCAAAACCTACGCGTCGGAGCGAATGGCACGCTCAGATGCGTCAACGGTACAGACGCAAAACGAGAAGGTTTCAAAGTCCAAAGCGTCGGCAGATCTCAAGACGAGACTTTCGAAGGCGGACTTCAACGATATCCCTTCGGGTGATACCGTTCAGACCTTCTCGTTGGTGGATAACAAGACTCCTACCTTGGAGGATGAGAGCCTTGCCTTGCTCCAGGATGCCCTGAGTCGGGCGCAGGAGCTAGGCGATGTGGGCGTGGTGTTCTACGACCTGTCAAGCGGCAAGGGCGTGACGTATAACCCCGATGTCGAGGTTTACGGCGCGAGTAGCTACAAGGCGCTCTATGCGTTGTACATCTGCGAATCTCTGGTCGAGACGGGTCAGGTTTCACTCGATGATTCCCTTGGCACCTATGGTGGCTACAACATGGGTTGGCAGACGGTGCGCGACCTGATCGATGCCGCGGTCGTTAATTCGGACAACGATTCGTTTATTGCGTTACGCGCGGCGTTTGACCGTGTCGGTTACGAGGATTGGATTGCCAGTCTTGGCATCGATTACGATACCGCACTCGATCCGATGAGTGATTTTCCCACCTATTGCCCGCGCACCTCGGCCAAGTTGTGGCGCGAGATGAGCGAGTATTTGAGCCGTGATAGCGAGACGTCGCAATGGCTGTCGGGCCTTCTGGCCTCTACGACCCGGTCCTTTATCCGCGACGGCATTGCGGACGACCATGCCTTGGTGCGCAACAAGGCCGGCTGGATTAGCGAGGCAGGTTGCAATGCGACGTGTGATGCTGGCCTCATCGATGTCGACGGTGACATCTACATTATGAGCATCATGACATCGATGCCATGGAGCGATCGCTCGAGTGAGCTGGTGACTGTGATTGCTAAGACATTCTTTGATACCCGAGCTGCGCTGGCCTAACGTGTTCGTTTGACGAGGTCAAACAAAATGCTGGTACCATACCGTGGTTGAGAATTTCGAATAGGTTTGGGGAATGGCATGGCTACCATCGCGATTATCGGTGCGCTCGAAAAAGAGATCATGCAGATTAAGGAAGAGTTGGGCAACGTTTGCATGGTACAGGAGGCGGGCTTGAACGTTGTGACCGGCGGGCTCGACGGCCTGTCGATTGTCGCCACGACGGCGGGTATGGGCACGGTAAACGCTGCCGCCGCAACACAGCACCTCATTAGCAAGTATGCTCCACAGGCAGTTGTGTTTTCTGGTATCGCAGGTGGCCTGAATCCCAAGCTCCATATCGACGATGTCGTCATTGGCAAATGTCTGCGCTATCTAGATACCGATACCGCGCTTATCGCCGAGTCTGCACCGGGGCTCGAGGAGTTTGTCTCGACGCCTGCGCTGGTCGATATTGCCGCCGATGTGCTTTCTGAGCGTGGCTTTGTTAACGCTTCGACAAATGCGACCGCTTCGAACGAGGGCGCAAAGCAGTTCCTGGTCGGCACGATTGCCACGGGTAACCGCTTTGTGACGGGCGCCGCTATGCGCAATGATGCCATCGAGGCGACGCATGCCGATTGTGTCGGCATGGAGGGCGCGGCAATTGCCCATGTCGCAACCAAAAATGGTGTCGATTGCCTGGTGCTGCGTGCTATCAGCGATAATTGTGACGAGGCGTATGATGCGATTTGCGACCGCGAGTTCGATTTGTTCGAGTATGCGCGTGCCGCAAGCGATATCACGCTCGATATCGTTCGACGCATTGCCGCTGCGCAATAGCGCGTTTTTTGCAAGATCCTACGACCAAGGAGTGTCCATGGCCGATTCCATTAACTACCAGCTTGCCAAGTTCGTCGCCAGCTACGGCAAGGTTTCGCAGATCCCCGAGTCCACCTGTCCCGAGGTGAGCTTTGTTGGCCGCTCCAACGTGGGCAAGTCGTCCATTATGAACAAGCTCTTTGGCCGCAAGAACCTGGTGAAGGTTTCGAGCACGCCGGGCAAGACGAGCAACATCAATTTCTTCGAGGCCGACGACGTGCACTTTGTGGACCTGCCGGGCTATGGTTTCGCCCGTCGTTCCAAGGCCGAGCGTGATCGCTGGGCAGAACTTATCGGCGACTTCTTTGACTCGGAGCGCAGCTTTAACCTGGTCGTGTCGCTGGTGGATATTCGTCACGACCCGAGCAAGCTCGACCATGACATGATCGACTATCTGCAGGGCAACGAGTTCAACTTTATCGTCTGCCTCACCAAGGCCGACAAGCTCAGCCGCACCCAGCAGGCCCGCCAAGCGGCAGCCATCAAAAAACAGCTCAACGTCCCGGCCGAAAACGTAATCATCACAAGCTCCCAAACCGGCACCGGCATCGACGAACTCAAAAAGCGCATCGCCGAGGCCTGCCTCTAGCAAGT